>Ga0207868_1000630_pt1 | contig 33512 bp, 22 predicted proteins | sample Passage237B_FD_187370 | JGI IMG/M metagenome (GOLD analysis project Ga0207868, IMG submission 187370) | Cellulose adapted compost microbial communities from Newby Island Compost Facility, Milpitas, CA, USA - Passage2 37B (SPAdes) (version 3) ... | reverse complement strand
CCCGGCGAGCCGCTCGGCGGCAAGCGTGGAGACCACCTCGTCCGCGCCGGCGGCGACGATGAGCAGGGGGATGTGGATGCGGGCGAGGAAGTCGGGGTCGCGCAGCCGGTCGACCGCCATGCAGACGGCGCGGATCCAGGCCACGGTCGGCCCGCCCAGCGCCAGTTGGGGATGCGCGCGATAGATCGCGACGTTGCGTTCGTAGCGGCTGTGGTCGGTGGTCAGCTTGTTGGTGGCAAACGGCTCGGGCGCGTCCTTGCGCGGGCCGCCGCCGAAATAGCGCGCGCCCAGCCCCAGCCGATACAGCAGACCTGTAATCCGCCGCAGCCACGGCATCGACACCGGCAAGCCCGCGAACTCGATCAGCGGTGCGGTCAGCACCATGCGCCGGACGCGGTTGACGAGGCCGGGAGCGGCAAGCAGCGCGACGAGGCCGCCGGTCGAATGCGCCAGCATGTAGTAGGGGCCGGGGCAGTCGGGCAGGGCGATCTGCTCGAAGATCTCCTCAAGGTCGCCGACATAATCGTCGAAGCTGCGCACGTGGCCGCGTTGCGTGTCGGCGAGCAGCCGGTCCGAGCCGCCCTGGCCGCGCAGATCGAAGACCAGGCTGCCCAGCCCGCGCTTCGACAGGTCGCGCACCGTCTCGAAATATTTCTCGATGCATTCGTTGCGGCCGGGAACGATGATGACGGTTCCCTTGAGCGGGCGCGCGGCGGCGGGGAAGCGCGCCCAGCGGATCGCCGTGCCGTCGCGCGCGGCGAGCCTGCCGGCGGCCATCCTGTCGGGCACGGGATTGCCCTCGCTCGCAAAGATCAGGTTCGCCATCGCCCGCCCGGTTCCAACATCCGTCCGCATCCTTAATGGAGAGCAGGGCAAAGGCAAAGCGGGCGGGCGGCCGCGCGGGCAGCCGGAAAATGTGGAGGCCGGCCGGCCTTTCGGTCGACCGGCCCCTGACCGGGTCCGGGAGGAAGGGACGTTGCACCCGTTCCCGATCTTCCTGGCGGTCGGTCACCGCCATTTCCGGAGTACGTGGGCAGGATAGGGGCTGGAGGCTGAACGCAGCCCGAAGCGACGGTTCATGTCGCGTTCATCGCGCAGGGCCGCGCCGGCGGCCGCGCACGGGCGCTTGCGGGTCTTGAAGTGCCGGCGCGCAATCCCCAGATCAACCGCGGTGGCCGCCGATGACGGGGCCGCCGACCGGAATGGAAAGGCCACGCGGCTTTCCGGCCCCGGTCAACGCGAACACTTGTTGCTTCTCAAGGAGAACAGACCATGCGTCACGTTGATTTTTCCCCGCTTTATCGTTCGACCGTCGGCTTCGACCGGCTGTTCGGCATGCTCGACCAGCTTACGCCGTCCGAGGGCGCGCCGAGCTATCCCCCCTACAATATCGAGCGCACGGGCGATGACGCCTACCGTATCTCGATGGCCGTCGCCGGCTTCTCCGAGGACGAGATTTCGATCGAGGCCCACCGCAACGTTCTGACGGTGAAGGGCGAGAAGACCGAAGAGGCGAAGGAAGAGGGCGAGTTCCTCTATCGCGGCATCGCCGCGCGCGCCTTCGAGCGCCGCTTCCAGCTCGCCGACTTCGTCGAGGTCACCGGCGCCGAGCTCAAGAACGGCCTGCTGCATATCGATCTCAAGCGCAACATCCCCGAAGAGATGAAGCCGCGCAAGATCGCGATCGCCAAGGCGGCCAAGAGCTCCAGGCAGATCGAAGCCAAGGCTGCCTGAACGAACGAAAAACGGGCGGCTGTCCCCTGACGGGCCGCCCGACCACCCTGGCCTGACACCGCTGACGGAGAGCGGCGCGCGTGCAGCGCCGCTTTTTTCATGCGGGCCCGCGGCCCGGCTTCAGGAGATCAGGCGGCCGAAACGCTGAATCTCCTCGCCGGTGGTGGCAAAGCTGGCGACCAGCCGCACCAGGACCTCGGTCTCGCCGACCGGCCGGGGGAGGGACCGCGGCAGCGGCCAGTCGTAGAAATGGACGCCGGCCCGCTGCAGCTCCTCGAACGTCGCCTTTTCCGTGATCGCGAAGACCTCGTTGGCCTGTGGCTTCCAGGCGAGCCGCAGTTTCGACGAGACGTCGATGGCGTCCGCCAGCGCCGCGGCCATACGGTTGGCGTGGCGGGCCGCGTCCAGCCAGAGGTCGTCGGCGAGATAGGCATCGAACTGCGCGGCCACGAAGCGCGACTTGGAGAAGAGCTGGGCTGCCCGCTTGCGCAGGAACGGCATGTCGCGGCCGAGGTCCGGATTCAGCACGATGACGGCCTCGGCGCACCAGCAGCCGTTTTTCGTGCCGCCGAAGGAGAGGATGTCGACGCCGCTCTTCCAGGTCATCTCGGCCGGCGTGCAGCCGAGCGCGACGAGCGCATTGGCAAAGCGCGCGCCGTCCATGTGCAGCGGCAGGGCGTGTGAGCGGCAGACGCCGGAAACGGTACGGATGTCGTCGAGGCCGTAGAGGGTGCCGATTTCGGTCGCCTGGGTGATCGACACCGCCATCGGCTGCCCGGCATGGACGAACTCAGCGGGATGGCGGCGGATCGCGCGGTCGAGCAGGACGGAATCGATGCGGCCGAGCGCCCCGTCGACGGGTGCCAGCCGCGCGCCGCCGGTGAAATATTCCGGCGCGCCGCATTCGTCCTCCATCATGTGCGCCTCGCGATGGGTGAAGGCGACGCCGCCGGGCCGCGCCAGGGCCGTCATCGACAAGGCGTTGGCGGCGGTGCCGGTCGCGACGAAATAGACGGCGACCTCGCGCTCGAACAGTTCGGACAGCCGGAGGGCGACCTTCCGGTCCAGCTCGCTTGCGCCATAGGCGGCCGCGAAGCCGGCGGCCTGGGCGGAAAGAGCGGCTGCGACCGCCGGATGGGCGCCTGCCCAGTTGTCCGATGCGAAATTCATGGAAGATCCCGTCGTGATGCTGCATCGCGCAGTTTGAGGATTTGAGACGAACTGGCAAGACCCAGCGGCCTCGCGCAATTGCGCCTGCAGCCCGATGGCCATGTAAGAAAATTACGCGACGGAAGCCGCTTGAGCCATGAAATTTCCCGAGCCGCACGGCTTTTTTCCGAAAGCGTCTTGTGAAGCCGTAAAATTTCTGGCATACGCGATATAGGACAGTATTGCTGTCTTATTTTCTATGGCGCGATCGAGGCGAAGTTGCCCTACAATCCGGCGGCTCCGCGCCTCGATGCGAACGCGCCCGGACCGCTTTGCGGCGGCGCCGGCGGCGGAGATGGGGCAGCGCCCGGCGCGGCCTCGACCTGCAACAGCATGCCGCGACTTGCCGGAGCCGACAGCGGCTTGCGGAGACGATGGATGGACCCCGCAAGGGGACGGGACTGGAGGACTGGCGATGACCGATATCATGCCTTCGGGGAGAACGACGGGAGCACGTTCCGGGCTGGCGCCCGCCGCCACCGTCAGGGCGGGCGTCAGTAAAGCGTCGGTCTCGGCGCAGGGTCTTTACGATCCGCGCAACGAGCACGACGCCTGCGGTGTCGGCTTCATCGCCCAGATGAAGGGCGTGAAGTCGCATGGTATCGTCGAGGACGGTCTCGCGATGCTGGAAAACCTGACCCATCGCGGCGCGGTCGGCGCGGACCCGCTGATGGGCGACGGCGCCGGGGTGCTCGTCCAGATCCCCGATCGCTTCTTCCGCTGGGAAATGGCCGCGCAGGGCGTCGACCTGCCGCCGGCCGGCCATTATGCGGTCGGCCACTGGTTCATGCCGCAGGCCGCATCCGAGCGCGCGCATGTCGAGACGATCATCCATGACGCGGCGCAGGCCGAAGGCATTCCGCTTCTCGGTTTCCGCGACGTGCCGACCGACAATTCCTCGCTGTCGCGGGCGCCGGAGATCGCGGCCGCCGAGCCGTTCCACCGCCAGGCCTTCTTCGGCCGGCCGGACGGGCTGGACGACGACCGGTACGAGCGCCGGCTCTATATCCTGCGCAAGGTGATCTCGGGCCGGATCTATGCCGAGCACGCCAATCGCGACGTCGGCGCCTATTGCGTGTCGATGTCGGCGCGCACGATCGTCTACAAGGGCATGTTCCTGGCCTGCCAGGTCGGCGCCTACTACAAGGACCTGAAGGACCCGCGCTTCGAGACGGCGCTGATCCTCGTCCACCAGCGCTTCTCGACCAATACCTTCCCGTCGTGGAAGCTGGCGCATCCCTATCGCATGGTCGCCCACAATGGCGAGATCAATACGCTGCGCGGCAACGTCAACTGGATGGCGGCGCGGCAGGCGTCGGTCGATTCGGAGCTGTTCGGCAACGACATCTCCAAGCTGTGGCCGATCTCCTACGAGGGCCAGTCCGACACGGCCTGCTTCGACAACGCGCTCGAATTCCTGACGCAGGGCGGCTATTCGCTTGCCCACGCGATGATGATGCTCATCCCCGAGGCATGGGCCGGCAACAGGCTGATGGATGCCGACCGCAGGGCCTTCTACGAATACCATGCCGCGCTGATGGAGCCGTGGGACGGGCCGGCCGCGGTGGCGTTCACCGACGGGCGCCAGATCGGCGCCACGCTCGACCGCAACGGGCTCAGGCCGGCGCGCTACATCGTCACCGACGACGACCGCGTCATCCTGGCCTCCGAGGCCGGCGCGCTGCCGGTGCCGGAGGAGAAGATCGTGGCGCGCTGGCGGCTGCAGCCCGGCCGCATGCTTCTGATCGACCTCGAGAAGGGCCGGATCATGCCCGACGAGGAGGTGAAGGCCGAGATCGCCGGCCGGCATCCCTATCGCAAATGGCTCGAAAACACCCAGTTGATCCTCGAAGACCTGAAGCCGGTCGCACCGCGCGACCTCAGGCGCGACGTCTCGGTGCTCGATCGCCAGCAGGCGTTCGGCTACACCCAGGAGGACCTGAAGCTGCTGATGGCGCCGATGGCGGCGACCGGGCAGGAGGCGGTCGGCTCGATGGGCACCGACACGCCGATCGCGGCGATGTCGGACAAGCCGAAGCTGCTCTACAATTATTTCAAGCAGAACTTCGCGCAGGTCACCAATCCGCCGATCGACCCGATCCGCGAGGAGCTGGTGATGAGCCTGGTTTCCTTCATCGGGCCGCGGCCGAACATCTTCGATCTCGTCGGCACCTCGCGCAAGAAGCGGCTGGAGGTGCGCCAGCCGATCCTGACCAACGAGGATCTCGAGAAGATCCGCTCCATCGGCCATACCGAGGACCGGTTTGACACCAAGACGCTCGACATCACCTATTCGGTGACCGAGGGCGCGGAGGGCATGCCGGCGGCCATCGAGCGGCTGTGCGAGCGGGCCGAGGCGGCGGTTGCCGGCGGCTACAACATCATCATCCTGTCTGACCGCCAGGTGGGGCCGGACCGCATCGACATTCCGACGCTGCTGGCCACGGCGGCCGTGCATCACCACCTGATCCGCAAGGGCCTGCGCACCTCGGTCGGGCTCGTGGTCGAATCGGGTGAGCCGCGCGAGATCCATCATTTCTGCTGCCTGGCCGGCTACGGGGCGGAGGCGATCAATCCCTATCTCGCCTTCGACACGCTGATCGACATGCACCGGCGCGGCGAGTTTCCGCCGGAGGTGGACGCCGGCGAGGTGGTGACCCGCTACATCAAGTCGATCGGCAAGGGCATCCTCAAGGTGATGTCCAAGATGGGCATCTCGACCTACCAGTCCTATTGCGGCGCCCAGATCTTCGACATTGTCGGTTTGAGGCGGAGCTTCGTCGACCGTTACTTCACCGGCACCTCCACCAACATAGAAGGCGTCGGGCTGGAGGAGATCGCGGCCGAGACGGTGAAGCGCCACAGCCTCGCCTTCGGCGACGACCCGGTGCTGCGCAACGCGCTGGAGGTCGGCGGCGACTACATGTTCCGCATGCGCGGCGAGGCGCATCTATGGTCGCCCGACGCGGTCGCCTCGCTGCAGCACGCCGTGCGCGGCAAGTCGCGGGAGACGTTCAGGGAATTTTCGGCGATGGTGAACAGTCGCGCCGCCGAGGCGCGGACCATCCGCGGCCTGTTCCGCGTCATCGAAGCCGGGGAAGACAACCGCGAGCCGGTGCCGCTCGAGGAGGTCGAGCCGGCGGTCGACATCGTCCGGCGCTTCTCGACGGGCGCGATGTCGTTCGGCTCCATCAGCCGCGAGGCGCACACGACGCTGGCGCGCGCGATGAACGCCATCGGCGGCAAGTCCAACACCGGCGAGGGCGGCGAGGAGCCGGACCGCTTCGCGCCGCTGCCGGACGGCACGCCGAATCCGGAGCGCTCGGCGATCAAGCAGGTGGCATCCGGCCGCTTCGGGGTCACGACCGAATATCTGGTCAGCGCCGACATGATGCAGATCAAGGTGGCGCAGGGGGCCAAGCCCGGCGAGGGGGGCCAGCTTCCCGGCCACAAGGTCGATGCGACGATCGCCAAGACGCGGCACTCGACGCCGGGCGTCGGCCTGATCTCGCCGCCGCCGCATCACGACATCTATTCGATCGAGGACCTCGCCCAGCTCATCTACGACCTGAAGAACGTCAATCCGGCCGGCGACGTGTCGGTCAAGCTCGTCTCGGAAGTCGGCGTCGGCACCGTGGCCGCCGGCGTCGCCAAGGCGCGCGCCGACCATATCACGATCTCGGGCTATGACGGCGGCACCGGCGCCTCGCCGCTGACCTCGATCAAGCATGCCGGCTCGCCCTGGGAGATGGGCCTGGCGGAGACGCACCAAACGCTGGTGCTCAACGGGCTGAGAAGCCGCGTCGCGCTGCAGGTCGACGGCGGGTTGCGCACCGGCCGCGACGTCATCGTCGGCGCGCTGCTCGGCGCTGACGAGTTCGGCTTCGCCACCGCGCCGCTGATCGCGGCCGGGTGCGTGATGATGCGCAAGTGCCACCTGAACACCTGCCCCACCGGCGTGGCAACGCAGGACCCGGTGCTGCGCAAGCGCTTCAAGGGGACGCCCGAGCACGTCATCAACTACTTCTTCTTCGTCGCCGAGGAGGTGCGCGAGCTGCTGGCGGCGATGGGCTTCCGCAAGCTCGACGAGGTGATCGGCCGCTCCGAGCTCCTGGCCAAGGATGCGCTGGTCGACCACTGGAAGGCGAGGGGCCTCGATTTCTCGAAGATCTTCTACAAGCCCGAGGCGCCCCGCGAACAGACCCATTGGACGGCCCGCCAGCAACACCCGATCGACGACGTGCTGGACCGCGGGCTGATCGCGCAGGCGGGGCCGGCCCTGGAGGCGCGCCAGCAGGTCAGGCTCGAAACGCCGATCCGCAACGTCGACCGTTCGGCCGGCGCGATGCTGTCGGGCGAGGTGGCGCGGCGGTTCGGCCACAAGGGCCTGCGCGACGATACGATCCAGGTGCGGCTCACCGGCACGGCGGGGCAATCCTTCGGCGCCTTCCTGACGCGCGGTGTGTCGTTCGAGCTGGTCGGCGAGGCGAACGACTATGTCGGCAAGGGCCTGTCGGGCGGGCGGCTGGTGATCCGGCCCTCCGATGCGGCAAGGACGGTCGCGGAAGATTCGATCATCGTCGGCAACACCGTTCTTTACGGCGCGATCGAGGGCGAGTGCTATTTCCGCGGCGTCGCGGGCGAGCGCTTCGCGGTCCGCAACTCGGGCGCGATCGCGGTGGTGGAAGGCGTCGGCGACCATGGCTGCGAATACATGACCGGCGGCGTCGTCGTCGTCATCGGCCGGACGGGGCGCAATTTCGCCGCCGGCATGTCGGGCGGCGTCGCCTATGTGCTCGACGAGCAGGGCGACTTCGCCGCGCGCTGCAACATGGCGATGGTCGAGCTCGAGCCGGTGCCGGAGGAGGACGACATGCTGGAGAAGCTGCTCCACCATGGCGGCGACCTCGACTACAAGGGCCGCGTCGACGTTTCCGGCGACATGACCCGCCACGACGAGGAGCGGCTGGTCCAGTTGATCTCCAACCACATGCACCTGACCGGCTCCACCCGCGCCAAGCAGATCCTCGACGACTGGGCGGCGTACAGGCCGAAATTCCGCAAGGTGATGCCGGTCGAGTACCGGCGCGCATTGCTGGAGATGGAGCGCCTCAGGCTGGGCGCCGCAGCCGCATGATGCCGATCGCGATCTTCCTCAGGGGCGTTCCGCCCTCGCTCAAACCGGGGGCGCGTCCGCGCTGACCGCCGCGGGGCCGGCACAGCCTGCCGGCCCGATCAAGAGCTACGCACGACCTTTCGATGGGCTGTCCAAGGGTCGAACGCAAGACCGAGGAACGGGACATGGGCAAGGTAACGGGTTTTCTCGAGGTCGACCGGCAGGTTCACACCTACCAGCCGGCGTCGGACCGCATCCGTCACTTCCGCGAATTCACGCTGCCGATGTCGGACAAGGAGGTGGAGAAGCAGGCCGCCCGCTGCATGGATTGCGGCGTGCCGTTCTGCCACGGGCCGACCGGCTGCCCGGTCCACAACCAGATCCCCGACTGGAACGACCTCGTCTATCACGACGACTGGGACGGGGCGATCCGCAACCTGCACTCGACCAACAACTTCCCAGACTGGACCGGGCGCATCTGCCCGGCGCCGTGCGAGGAAGCCTGCACGCTCAACATCGAGGACGTCCCGGTCGCCATCAAGACGATCGAGCAGGCGATCGCCGACAAGGCGTATGAGACGGGCTATATCCGGCCCTATCCGCCGGAGCGCAAGACGGGCAGGCGGGTGGCGATCATCGGCTCGGGCCCCTCGGGCATGGCGGCTGCCCAGCAGCTCGGCCGCGCCGGCCACGAGGTGCATGTCTACGAGCGCGAGAGCCGGCCCGGCGGGCTGATGCGCTATGGCATCCCCGACTTCAAGATCGAGAAGCACCATGTCGATCGCCGCGTCGAGCAGATGAAGGGCGAGGGGGTCACCTTCTTCTGCGGCATCAATGTCGGTACCGACAGGAAGGTGGCCGAGCTGCTGGCCGAGTACGACGCCGTGCTTTACTGCGGCGGCTCCGAAAAGCCGCGGCCGGCCGGAATACCGGGCGCCGGGCTGGCCGGCGTTCACGATGCGATGCCCTATCTCGTCCAGCAGAACCGGCGTGTGGGCGGAGAGGATATCCGGTCGGTTGCCTGGCCGTCCGAGCCGATCCTGGCCGGCGGCAAGCATGTGGTGGTGGTGGGCGGCGGCGACACGGCCTCCGACTGCATCGGCACGGCGTTCCGGCAGGGCGCGGTGCGCGTCACCCAGCTCGATATCCGCCCGCAGCCGCCCGTCAAGGAAGACAAGATGGCGACATGGCCCTATTGGGCGACGAAGATGCGCACCTCCTCGAGCCAGGCCGAGGGCGCGGAGCGCGAGTTCCAGGTGGCGACGCTGGAGTTCGTCGGCGAGGACGGCGTCCTGACCGGCGTCAGATGCTGCGAGGTCGACGAGAGGCGGCGGCCGGTCGCCGGGACCGAATTCGTCGTCAGGGCCGATCTCGCCTTCATCGCGATCGGCTTTGCCGGTCCGCTGGAGACGGGGGTCCTGGCCGAGTTCGGCGACCGGCTCGGCACCTGTGTCGACGCGCGCCGCTCGACCAATGTCGCGGCCAACGATCGCGACTACCGCACCAGCGTCGACCGGCTGTTCGTGGCCGGAGACGCGCGCCGGGGCCAGTCGCTGGTGGTGTGGGCGATCCGCGAGGGGCGTCAGGCCGCGCGCGCGATCGACGAATGCCTGATGGGCGAGAGCCTTTTGCCGCGATAGGGGATGGTGCCCCGGAACGGGACCGGTTTCGGGAAAAGACGTGCGCGACGGCGGCGCCCGACACGCGGCCGGCGGTCCGGAGGATCGCTTCGCTTCAGCGCGGGCCTACTTGGAGCGTTCCTGTTTTGATTGGATCAAAACAGACGCTCCAGGTGCCTGGTTTATCGCGTTTCCGAACCGAACAAGTGGTGCCCACTTATTCTGGAAGCGCTTCTGACGGAATGGTCGCGGTCGTCTCCGGCGCTGCGGCGCGAGCGTCGCTGGCTTCCGTGTCGCCGCGCGGCGTCGTCGAGAAATCGTCCGCCCGGCCGGGCCTGCTCGTCATCGCCTGCCCGTCCTCCACCAGCCGCTCGATCGGAATGCCGAGCTTCTTGTCCTCCCGTGCGGGATCCGGCGCGCCGAGCAGGGCGACGCTGCCGTCGAGCGCCGGATCGCCGAGGGCGATCGGCGCGGTCCTGTCGATTTCGGCCGGATCCTGCCCGCCGAAGCCGGGCGCGAGGCCGGTGGCGGGTTCGAGAGAGGCGATGCCGGGGGCCACGGCCGCGCCCAGCAGCCTGTTCAGGGACCGCTCGAGATAGAAGGCCACCTTGCGCTTGCCGGCGGCCGTCAGGTTGATGCCGTCCGAGCCGCGCAGGCGCACGCGCTGGCCGTTCATGTCGGGGCCGACGGTGGTGAAGGCGCCATTGTCGTCGACGAAGCCTTCCCAGATATCGACGAATTCGCCGCCGACCGCTTCGACGGCCGCGCGATAGAGATCGTTGAAGGCGAGCATGTCGGCCGTCATGCCGGAGGACTTGAAGGACGGCGTTCCGACCCAAAGGAGCGGCACGCCGGCCTGCCTCACCGTGGCGGCGAAGGCGCGCACGCGGGCGGTATATTCCGCCGTCCACGCCTCGCTGCGGACGCGTTCGCGGTTGCCGTCGACGGCCAGTTGCTGGCGATCGTTGGCGCCCAGCATGACCACCACCGCGGCAGGCCGGGTTTCCTCGATGAGCCCGCCGATCTCGCCCGGCCAGTCGTAGAAGTCGTCGCGCACGAAACCCGAGGAGCCGTTGGCGCGGCCCTCCACGCGCACCCCGGGCGATTGCGCGAAGGCTTCCTGTAGTCCGTCGGCCAGCCCGGCGGCGAGGAAGTCCCCGACCACCAACACGGTGCGCGCGTTCTCCAGCTTCTCGACGATCTGGGGCGACGGCGGGGCGGCCTGAACGGAAGCGGCGGGGGCGCGGCGCTGGGCCGGCTGCCTCGGCGCCGGGGCCGGCTCTTCCCGCTCGCGGCGGCCGAACAGGAATTCGAACAGGCCGCGGCGCTTCGGCTGCTGTTGCTGCACCTGCTGCTGCGCCTGGACCGTGGTCGTGGCGGTGACGACCGCCGCAGGGGCGGCGATGGCGACGCAAACGGCCACGAGCGCACATTTCAGAAAGAAAGCCGTCGCCCGCCGTGCCGTCAAAACGCTACTCCGTCACCTGCGCCTCAGGGTCGTGAGGACTTCTTTGCTGGGGTGGCCGTCCTGCGTCAAGCCTTGCTGGGCCTGGAAAGCGCGGATCGCCGACCGCGAGCCTTCGCCGATCAGGCCGTCGATCTTGCCTTCGTAATAGCCCAGGGCGGACAGCCGTCTCTGCAATTCCTCGCTCTCGTCGGAGGTCAGCCGCGTGTACGGCCGGTTCCAGTCGCGCACCAGCCCGCCATAGCCGCCGATTTCGTCGGCAAGAAGGCCGACGGCGAGCGCGTATGTGTCGGCATTGTTGTATTTCTTCAGCACGAAGAAGTTCCGCATCATCAGGAAAGCCGGGCCCTCCCGGCCGTCCAGCACCTTGAGCTCGGCCTTGTCCGAGCCGCGCGGAAACGGCTTGCCGTTGGCGCGCACGACGCCCATCGCGGCCCATTGGTCGAGCGTCAGCGAGCCGGCCGGGAACTTGCGGCCGGCCGGCAGCACGACCTCGTAGCCCCAGGTCTTGCCGCTCTGCCAGCCGCCTTTGGCCAGCAGGTTCGCGGCCGAGGCCAGCGCGTCCGGAATCGAGCCCCAGATGTCGCGGCGGCCGTCGCGATCGATGTCGACGGCGTAGAGCTGATAGCTGGTGGGGATGAACTGGGTGTGCCCCATCGCCCCGGCCCAGGAGCCGCTCAGGTGTCCGACGTCGATGTCGCCCGTCTGCAGGATCTTGAGGGCCGCGACGAGCTGGCCGCTGGCCCATTTGGAGCGGCGCTTGTCGGCGTAGCCCAGCGTCGACAGTGAGCGGACGATGGAGCGTGTCGCGGACGGGTTCTCGAAAATCCTGCCATAGTTGCTTTCCACGGACCAGATCGCCAGCAGCACCGTCCGGCTGACACCGAATTTCTGCTCGATATGGTCGAGCCACGGCTTCCAATCGCGCGCCATCTGCCGGCCGGTGTTGATCGCGCGTTCGTTGACGCGGCCGTCCATGTAATCCCAGACCGCCGCCTTGAACTCGGGCTGGTGGCGCGCTTTCTGGAGCACTTCCGGATCGGGAGCGGTGATCCCGCGAAACGCCATGTCGAGCACGCGCGGCGCAATGCCGTTGCTGGTGGCGACCTTGCGGAAATCGGCGATCCAGCGCTGGAAGCCGGCATCCGCCAACGCGGCTCCCGTGCCGGCGAAGAGAAAGATCAACAGGCCGGCAAATGCTCCTGCGCCGGCCAGACGGGCGGTTCTTGCGGCTTGCATCCTCACCTCCTGCGAAAAGCCGTCCGATTGTCGGGCCACTTATCGCCGAACGCGGTTAGGAAAGAGTTTACCAAAGATTTAAGCAGCGACCACCCCGACCCTGCAGCGCGGCCGTTCGGAACGGCCCTTGTGTTCACGCGTTCAGTATTCTTCAATTCGGGCGTGAAAGTGTCTGCGCAACCAACAGGCGAGGGCTACAAGCTGGCAATGACGAAGCGTGTTCGGAAGGCGGTTTTTCCCGTGGCGGGGCTCGGCACCCGGTTTCTCCCGGCGACCAAGGCGGTGCCGAAGGAGATGCTGACGGTGGTCGACCGGCCGGTGATCGACTATGTGGTCGAGGAAGCCCGCGAAGCCGGCATCGAGCATTTCATCTTCGTCACCGGCCGCAACAAGGGCGTCATCGAGGACCATTTCGACGTTCAGTTCGAGCTCTACGACACGCTGGCGCAGCGCGGCCGCGACGAGACGCTGGCCATGCTCCAGCGCATGCAGCCGCTGCCGGGCCAGACGAGCTTCACCCGCCAGCAGGCGCCGCTGGGGCTGGGCCATGCGGTGTGGTGCGCGCGCGAGCTGGTCGGCAACGAGCCTTTCGCGCTGCTTTTGCCCGACATGATCATGCAGGCGAAGGTCGGCTGCCTTTCCGAGATGGTCTCGCTCTACGAGCAGACCGGCGGCAATGTCGTCGCCGTCCAGGAATGCGACCCCGACGAAACCCACAAATACGGGATCGTGGGGCGCGGCGCGCAGGCCGGAACGGGCTTCGTGATCGACCGCATGGTGGAAAAGCCGGCGCGCGGAACCGCGCCGTCGAACCTCTATCTCAACGGCCGCTATATCCTGCAGCCCGAGATCTTCCCGATCCTGGAGCATCAGGAGAAGGGCACAGGCAACGAGATCCAGCTGACCGACGCGATGCTCGGGCTGAAGGCGAGCCAGCCCTTCTACGGCTATCACTTCAAGGGCCGCGCCTTCGACTGCGGCTCGCCGGAAGGGTTCGTCGAGGCCAATCTCGCTTTCGCGCTGGAGCGGCCGGCCATGCACGAGCGCCTCGAACGCGTGCTGCGCGGGCTGGCCGCCGGGCCGCGCGGCAAGTCGAGCCTCGAGGCGGGCTGACCGCGTCAGCGCCGCAGCGTCACGCCGAGATAGACGCTGGTCGTCCGGCTGTCGCGCCCGGCAAGCGTGCTTGTCGTCTGCTCGTGGCGGGCGCGCGCCTTGAGGCCGGCATAGCGCCACAGCCACCAGGTCAGGCTCGCCTCCGCACCCCAGGTGAAATCCCGGTCGCCGGTGCCGGCGTAGCGGCGCCAGGCGGCGTCCAGCGCCGCCGTGCCGGTCAGGTTGGCGCGCAGCTCGCGCGAGACGGCGAGCGTCGAGGAGTAGAGAAGCGACCCCGACTGGCCGGGCGTCGTCGAGCCCTCCACCTCGGTCGCGCCGGTCAGGCTGACGATGGTGCCGCGCACCGGCGACCATTGCACGTTGGCGGCGGCGGAAAGGCCCGAGACCGCGGCGAGGCGTGCATCGTCCGGCTTTTCCGACAGCCAGCCGGCCGAGATTTCGCCGTTGAGCTTCTCGCCGAGATCGAAGGCGAGGCCGGCCCGGATGCCGTAGCGGGTGGCCGAGCGGCTGTAGCCGGCGCTGTCCGTGGCCGCGTCATGGAGGCGGCGGCCCGTCTCGGCCTCCAGGAAGGGCGCCAGGGCAGGCGATGCCGCATAGCCGCCGCGCAGCGTGGCCGTATAGAGCGTGTGGTTGCGGTCTGCCTGAGAGAGGAAGCCGCCGCCGGTGAGCGCCACGTCGCCATAGGTGTTGCGCGTCAGGCCGCCGGCAAGCCCGAGCTGGAGCCTGCCGGCGGTCTTTTCCAGACCCGCGCCGGCCGAGTAGGTGCTGCGCAGCGGGCGGGAGGCGGCGCCGGCGATGCTGACGGGGGAGGAGGCCTCCTCGGGCTTCCGCTCGTAGCCCAGCCGGCTGTCGAGGCGCAGCGCGTGGCCGAGGTCGAGGTGCAATGCGGCGTTCGCCGCGCCGCGGAATTCGGACAGGCCCGATCCCGTCACCGAGGTGCGGTAGGTGCCGTAGCCGTCGAACGAGGCGGAATGGCGCGCCCAGTCGGATGCCGCGTCGAGGCGCAGCGTCGTGCCCGAGACGAAGTCGGAGCCGCCGCCTGCCATATTGGTGGCGTTGGACGTCCATTCTATGCCCTGGTCGAGCGTGGGACGCAGCAGGAAGGTGCCGACCCTGAGGCCGGGTGCGTCGTAAGGATCCCGCTCCGGCGGCCGGCCCGGACCTTCGAGCGGCATGGCGCGTTCGGTCGTCGGCCGGGCGGCCGCGTTCCGCTCGGGATCGGCAGCGTCGATGCGGCTGGCGCGCACCGTGCCGGTGACAAGCCCGGCATCGGAGGAACCGTCGGTCCCGTCGGTCCCGTCGGCTCCGTCCGCGGCGGGCGTGTCGGGCGCCTGCGTTTCGTCGGCCCGCCGCGCCAGCGTCGGGTCCGGCAGCGTGTCGCGCCGCCGCCTGGCCGCGCGGGCTGCGCGATCCTCGTCGGCCGATGCGCCGTCGAGCTCCTCATCCTGTTCGCCGGTCTGTTTCAGCGGCCGGGCGGGCGCGGTGGTCCGCGCCATCGCGCCTTGCGCCGAAAGCGGCGTGGCACGGACCGGATCGAGAGGTCCGGCACGTGGCGCGGGCCTCAGGGGCCCGGCGGTGGGTGCGCCGGACGCCAGCGCGCCGCGCAGGCCGTCCGCCTGCTGGGCTGCTGCCGCGAGCGGCCAGCCGGCGGCCAGCATCGCCAGCACGACGGGCGCCATGCGCCTGGCGAGGAGGCGGCTTCCGGTCGTGGCGCGGGCGCGCGTCATCGTCACCTGAACGGTTGGGGCGGCGCCATGCGCCGATGCTTACCGATCCGTAAACGACGATGGTTAATGGAGCGTTGACGATTATGTGCCGGCGTCGGGCTCGACGACGAGTTCGCCGCCGCGCGCGGCGGCGATCCGCACGCGGCTGCCGGCCGGCAGGTCGGGGCCGGTGACGCGCCACAGCGTGTCGCCGAGGCGGATGCGCCCGACACCTTCGCTGATCGGCTCGACCAGCACGGCGGTACGGCCGACGAGCTGCTCGTCGCGCCGGTTCAGCAGCGGCTCGTCGCTCTCCGTCCTGCCGTTGCCCATGACGCGCTTGCCGGCGAAGGCGGCGACGAGAGACAGGGCGAGGAAGGCGAGAACCTGGACCTGCCATGTCCAGGCGCTCCATTCCCACAGCCACAGCGACAGCGCGCCGGTCGCGATCGCCGCGATGCCGATCCACAGCAGGAAGACGCCGGGAACCAGGATCTCGGCCGCGAGCAGGGCGAAGCCCAGCACCATCCAGTTCCAGGCTTCGAGGTCGGCAAAAACGCTGGCGAGCACGGCGGCGCCTCCGGCCGGCTCAGTCGCGGCGGGGGCCGGTGACCGGCGGCCGCGCGCTGCCGCGGGCCGGCGGCTGGTCGCCGAACACCTCGCGCGCGATGGCGCCGATGCCGCTCAGCGAGCCGATCAGCGAGGACGCCTCGATCGGCATCAGCACGACCTTGTTGTTGTTCGCCGAGCCGATCTGGGCCAGCGCCTCGGTGTATTTCTGGGCGACGAAATAGTTGATCGCCTGCACGTCGCCCTTGGCGATGGCATCCGACACCATCTGGGTCGCGCGGGCTTCCGCCTCGGCGGCGCGCTCGCGCGCCTCGGCGTCGCGGAAGGCGGCTTCCTTGCGGCCCTCGGCTTCCAGGACCTGCGCCTGCTTGAGTCCCTCGGCGGCAAGGATCTGGGCGCGCTTGTCGCGCTCCGCCATCATCTGCCGCGCCATCGATTCGACCAGGTTGGCGGGCGGGTTGATGTCCTTGATCTCGACGCGGGTCATCTTGATGCCCCACGGATGCGCCGCCTCGTCGACGATCCTGAGCAGCCGGTCGTTGATGGCGTCGCGGTTGGACAGAAGCTCGTCGAGATCCATCGAGCCCATGACCGAGCGGATGTTGGTCATGGTCAGGTTGAGGATGGCGTTTTCGAGGCCCGAGACCTGATAGGCGGCCTGCGGGGCGTTGAGGACCTGGTAGAAGGCCACGCCGTCGACCGAGACGATGGCGTTGTCGCGGGTGATGACCTCCTGCGTCGGAACGTCGAGCACCTGCTCCATCATGTTCATCCTGGCGCCGATGCGGTCGATGAAGGGAACGATGATGTTGAGGCCGGGGGTCAGCGTGCGCGTGTAGCGGCCGAAGCGTTCGACCGTGAAGTTGAAACCCTGCGGCACCGTCTTGATGCCGGAAAAGATCAGCAGAAGCACCAGGACGACGAGGACGCCGATCACGATGTCGAGGCCTGAGAACATTTCGGTCTTCTCCGCAAACCGCGCCGCAGCGCTCCGGAACCCCATCTACGCACAGATGGGGCGGGATACAATCGACCTCGGGCGGAATTGCGGTGGCGGCGCCGGCCTTGCCCCGTCAATCAGCCGTCAATTCGGGGGCCGGTCAGAGCCAGCCCGAGAGCTCGCGCCGCGCGATCGCCTCGATGACGGACATGCCTTCGTCCGAATCGTTCAGGCAGGGGATGTGCGAGAAGTTCTTTCCGCCGGCATGCAGGAACTCGTCGCGCACCTCGCGGCCGATCTCGTCCAGCGTTTCCAGGCAGTCGGCCGAGAAGCCGGGATTGATGACGGAGATCGATTTGACGCCGTCCCGCGCCAGCTTCTGCACCGTCTCGTCGGTGTAGGGCTGCAGCCAGACCTCGTTGCCGAAGCGCGACTGGAACGTGGTCATCACCCGCGCGGCGGGCCAGCCCAGCCGCTCGCACAGCAGGCGGCTCGTTTCCAGGCAATGGGCGGGGTAGGGATCGCCCTTGTCGGCATAGCTTTGCGGAAGGCCGTGATAGGAGGCGACGACGAGCTCGGGCGCGAAGGAGAGCGTGGCCAGATGCTGCTCGACCGAGCGGGCCAGCGCCTCGATATAGGCCGGGTCGGCGTAATAGGGCGGGGCGGAACGGACGGCCGGCATGTAGCGGAGCTTCATCAGCGCCCTGTAGAGCTGGTCGTTGGCGGTCGCCGTGGTGGAGGCCGAATATTGAGGGTAGAGCGGCACGGCGAGGATGCGGTCGCAGCCCCGCGCCGTCATCCGGCCGAGCACGTCCTCGACGGACGGCGTGCCGTAGCGCATCGCCCAGTCGACGACGATGCGCGGGTCGGAGGCGAAGGTGGCCGACAGGCGCTCGGCCTGGCTGCGGGTGATGGTGCGGAACGGCGATTCGTCTTCCTCACGGTTCCAGATGCGGTCGTAATTGGCGCCGGAGCGGCCGGGCCGCGTGGTCAGGACGATGCCGTGGAGCACGGGGTACCAGATGGCGCGGCTGGTCTCGATGACGCGCCGGTCGGACAGGAATTCGGACAGGTAGCGCCGCATCGACCAATAATCGGTGGCATCCGGCGTGCCCAAATTGAGCAGCAGCACGCCGATCCTGCCCGCGCGGGCGTCCGGCGCCGGCAGCGGCGCGCCTTGCGGCCCTGCCTCGCCTGCGGGCAGATCGGTGTCGTGGTCCATCGTGGGCTCCTTTGCTGCGCGCGGAACGTAGCTGTGGCCGGCATCAATGCAAGTGACACAATGGCCGCACTCCCCGGCCGGTCAGTCTGGCCCCGACAGGCAGATGCCCGCCCGGTTCGCGCCGGGCGGGCATCCGCATGCGTCTCGGCTGCCGGATGTCAGGGCAGCGTCAGCTCCTGGCCGATCTGCAGCAGATACGGCCTTTTCAGGCCGTTGGCCGCGGCGATCTCGGGCCATCTGGTCGCCTCGCCGAGCTGCGTCTTGGCGATCGTCCAGAGATTGTCGCCCGCGACCACCGTGTAGGCACCTGCAGACGCCTGTTCGGCTGCCGGCGCCTCGGCCTCGGCCGTTTCGGCTGGCTGTGCCGGCTGCGCAGGCTGCGCCTCCGTTGCGGGCTGTGCCTCCGTCGCAGGCTGTGCCTGCTCGGCGGCGGTTTCGGCAGGTGCCGCCTCTTCGGCCGGTGCCGCCGCCTCGGCGACGACCTCGGTGATGCGCGCTTCCATCCTCGGCGTGTAGGGCCGGTGGGCCTTGAGGTAATCGGCCACGACCTGATCGAGCTGCGGGCCGTAATCATAGGCGTTCTGGCCGTTGCTGGCGAACAGCTTGTAGCCGTCGCCGCCATTGCGCATGAAGTTGTTGGTGGCGACCGTGTAGACCTTGTCCTCTTCGATCGCGGCCCAGCCGTCGCCGTCCCTGACCTCGACGGACTGGATGCGGCCCTCGCCGGGCTTCACCGACTTGTCGAAGGAAAAGCGCAGCCCCGCGACCTGCGGGAAGCGGCCGGCGCCCTCCTCGATCTGGGCGACGCCGCCTTCTAGGGAGGCGACGATGTCCTTGCCGGCGATCTGGAAGGTGGCGAGCGTGTTCTGGAACGGTAGCACGGCCAGCACCTCGCCCATCGTGACGACGCCCTGGTCGATCGAGGCGCGCAGGCCGCCGCCATTGGTGATGGCGATGGTGGCGCCCTGGTCCTTCACGCGGTCGAGCATGGCGTCGGTGACGAGGTTGCCCATCGTGCACTCGGCCGAGCGGCAGGTCTCGCGGCTGCCGTCGATCGCGGCGGTCGTCTCCGAGACCTCCTGCGCCTTGAGGTCCTCGATCGGGCCGGCCATCTCCTTGACGCGGGCGAGCACGGCCTGGTCGGGCTCGATCGACTTGTCGAGGAAGATCGGATCGCCGGCGGCCGACTTGACGACGCCGTTGTCGTCGAACACGACCTTGAAGGCGCCGAGATATTTCGAGTAGGAGGCCGCCTGGGTGACCGGCACCTTGTAGCCCCCGGGATTGTCGATCATCGTCGGATAGGGCCCTTCGGCCTTCTCGTCGGTGTTGGACAGAAGCGAGTGCGAATGGCCGCCGACCACCACGTCGACGCCCGGAATCCGTGCGATCGCCTCCTTGTCGCGCGGATAGCCGACATGGGTGAGCGCGATGATCTTGTCGATGCCCTGGTCCTGCAGCGCCTTCACCGCCTCGGTGATCTTGGCGACATCGTCCTCGATGGTGATGTTGGGACCGGGCGAGGAGATCTCCGGCGTGTCGGTCGTCACGGCGCCGACGACGCCGATCTTCTGGCCGCCGACATCGAGCACGACATAGGGCTTCACCATGTCGCCCACCTTCGACTGCGCATTCGGGCTGACATTGGCGCTGACGACCGGGAAGGTCACCATTTCGAGGAACGGGACGAGCGCATCCTCGCTGTCGTCGAACTCGTGATTGCCGAGCGTCATCGCGTCCGGCTTCATCTGGTTGAGGAACTCGCCCTCGGCCTTGCCCTTGTAGGTCGTGTAGAACAGCGAGCCCTGGAAGTTGTCGCCGGCGTTGAGCAGGATGACGTTCTGGCCTTCCAGCTTCTTGCGCTCCTGCGCGATCGCGGTGATGAGGCGGGCTGCGCCGCCGATGCAGGCGCCTTCGCTCTCTTCCTTGGCCGAGCAGGTCGATTCGAACGCATTGTTGGATTCGATGCGGCTGTGCCAGTCGTTGAAGTGCAGGATGTTCAGTTCGTAATCGGCAAGGGATGCCTGTGCCGAGAGCGCGAGCGCCGATGCCGACAAGGCCGCGACCACCAAAGTTCTCTTCATCTTTCGATCTCCCGTTAAGCTCGCCGAAGGCAATAGCCGGTCAGTTTGACAGTTTTTCCGTCACCCGTTTTCCGGCATGTTCACACCGGACGAAGCGGCCTTGCAAGCAGATTCCGAGAAAGGCCGCCGCGACGGGCCGGCGGCCTGTCCGCCCGCGCGGGCCGCCGAGTTGCGCGGCCGATGCGCTGCGGCTAGGCTGGCCCCGCCGCCAACCGGGAGCCGCTGTCCGTCGGGGAGGGCCTGCGCATGAACCGTCATCTTCTGCCGGCCGTGACGTGCCTGGCGCTGCTGGGGGGCGGCGCGGCGCATGCGAACGGCGCCTGGTCGGAGTTCCCGGCTGGCGGCGTGGTCTTCAAGCAGGACAAGGACATCTCCATCCTACGCGAGGACCTGGAGATCGGGCTCGACGAGATCCGCGTCCGCTACGTCTTCAGCTCCTTTGCGGCCGAGGCGCTGGAAAGGACGATCGGTTTTCCGCTGGCGAAGGTTCCCCTCGACGATTCGCCGGACAATTTCGACGACCGCAGCCGGGCGCCGGACGGCGAGGATCCCCGCAACTACATGGCGTTCGAGGTGAGCGTGGACGGCGCCCCGGCCGCCCCGACGCTGCACGAATATGCCTGGCTGGGCGAGGTCAACGTCACCGCCAGGCTCGGCGAGCTGGGCGTTCCCGTGTTCGCGCGCGATCCCGAAGCCTTCGAGAAGCTCGCGCAATTGCCGGAGGCGACGGTGCGCGCGCTGACGGAGGAGAAGCTGGCGGTGGCGGACGGCGGCTGGCTCGTTCCGCAATGGCACTATCAGGCGGTCTACGAGTGGACGCAGAGCTTCAAGCCGGGGTGGACCGAGGTCGAGGTGTCCTACAAGCCGCTTTTCGGCTCGGATTACGGGCCGGAGCCCTATCTGGAGAGCGGGTCGAAAAGCGCCGGCTACTGCTACGACAACGCCACCCGGCAGATGCTTGCCGGGCTGTCGAGCTTTCCCGAACCCTTCACCGTCGGCTATGTGCTCAAGACGGCCGGGAACTGGAACGGCCCGATCGGCACGTTCAATCTGAGGATAAAGGCGGGCGAAGGCTTCGCCAGATTCTGCGTTCCGGAAGGGTTGCGGGCTGTCGGCGACGGCGAAAGCTGGGTCGCGGAGGATTTCGTGCCGCGGTCGGACCTTGCGATCGTGTTCTTCGGGGGCGCCGGCGATCCGTGACGCGCGGCCCCGAGCGCGCCTACCGGCTGTAGTCGCGCTCGTCGGCGATCACCTTGCCGTCATTGGGCAGCGTGCCGGCCGGCACGACCGTGACCGCGCCGCCGAGCTTGGTGACCTCGCGCAAGGTGGCCTCGATGCCGGCGGCCTCGAGCCGGGCGCCGCCGGCGGGCTCGACATGCAGCGTCATGCCGTCGCGTTCGCCCTCGCGGGTCACGACCAGCCGGGCGCGTGCGATGCCGGGATGACGGCGCACCACGTCGGCGACCTGCCTGGGGTCGACGAACATGCCCTTGACCTTGGTGCGCTGGTCGGCGCGCCCCATCCAGCCGCGAATGCGCATGTTGGTGCGCCCGCAAGGTGAGGCGCCGGGCAGGACCGCCGACAGGTCGCCGGTGCCCAGCCGCACCATCGGATAGGCCGGGTTGAAGGAGGTAACGACGATCTCGCCGACCTCGCCTTCCGCCACGGGATCGCCGGTGCCGGGCCTGACGATCTCGACGATCAGGTTCTCGCTGACGATCATGCCGGGATTGGGGGTGCCGTCGGCGGCCATGCTCTCATAGGCGATGACGCCGAACTCGGCGGTCGCGTAGCATTGCAGCACGGCAATGCCGCGCGCGGCATATTCGGCGCGCAGCGAGGGAAACAGCGCGCCGCCCGAAACCAGGCCGAGCCGGAAGGAGGAAAGGTCGCGGCCGGTCTCGGCCGCCTTGTCGAGCATGACCTTGAGGAAATCGGGGGTGCCGGCATAGACGGAAGGCCGCAGCATGGCGGCGGCCTCGACCTGCATCTCGGTGTTGCCGGTGCCGGCGGGGAACACCGTGCAGCCCATCGCGCGCGCGCCTTCGTCGAGAATCCAGGCGCCGGGCGTCATGTGATAGGCAAACGCATTGTGGACGCGGTCGCCGGCCCGCACGCCGGCGGCGAAGAAGGCCCGCGCCGACTGCCAGTGGTCGCCTGCCATTCCCTGCGGCTCCCAGACCGGGCCGGGCGACATGAAGATCCTGCTGCCGGCCAGGTGCGCGGGGTCGGCAAAGCCGCCGAAGGGCGGCTCGGCCCGCTGCATTTCCATCAGTTCCGGCTTGCGCAGGACGGGAAGCGCGGCCAGCGCGGCGCGGCTGGCGACGGCCGTCAGGTCGTATCCCGCAAGCCAGCGGCCAAGGCCGGGCGCCGCCGCCATCGCCTTGCCGAGGAAATCGGGCAGCCGGGCGAACAGCGCGCGCTCGCGCTCGTCTGGCGTGCGCGTCTCCAGCTCGTCGAAATACGGCCCCATCGCTCCTCCCCCGGCTCCCCTCCTTATCGCAGGAGGTCCGCCCCGCGCGCAAGGCGGGTCGGGCCCGTCGGCGGGACCGGCGCGCCGCGGCTCAGGATACGCCGGTGCGGCGCATCAGCACGAATTGCTGGCCGGTCGCACTGGTGCATTTCAGCTCCACCGGCGAGGCGACGGCGCAATTGAAGGCGACCGGCCTCTGCTGCAGCAGCGAAAAGCCGCTGATCTGGGCCAGCACGGGGTCGCGCATCGTGTAGGTGCCTTCAGAAAGCTTCTGGCCGGTGTCGGTCGCGTAGGTTTCGAAGCGGCCAGCCGTGAAGTTGGTGACGCCGGTACCCTGCTGGTCGATCCATGAGCCCTCGATCCCCCGGGGCGCGACCGCGATCGGTCCCGACGGACCCGGTCCCGGGCCGGTGGTGCAACCGGCGAGCGCGGCCAGTGCTGTGAAACCCGCTGCCGCGGCCATCCTGCCTGCAGTCGACATGTCCTGATCTTCTCCTCGTCCTCGAAGGCCCTCGACCGCCGCGCGGTCCCCACATCCGGGCCAGCCTGCTATCTTACGAGAATGTTCCGGAATTGCCACGGGTCAGATGTGTCGATGTCCTCCGGAAACAGGCCCGGGCGGCCGGCGAGCGGCGTCCAGTCGGTGTAATAGCCCTTCACCGGCCCGAGATAGGGCAGCTGGACCTCGAGGCAACGCCGGAAATCCATCTCGTCGGCCTCGACGATGCCGGCATGCGGGTTCTCAAGCGCCCAGACCATGCCGGCCAGAACCGCCGACGTGACCTGCAGGCCGGTGGCGTTCTGGTACGGCGCGAGCTCGCGGGCCTGCGCCAGCGAGAGCTGGGAGCCGAACCAGTAGGCGTTCCTGCCGTGGCCGTAGAGCAGCACGCCGAGCTCGTCGATCCCGTCGACCAGCTCGGTCTCGTCGAGCACGTGCTGGACCGGCTGCGCCTTTCCCGCCGCCCCGAACATCTCGTGGAGCGAAAGCACCGCGTCGTTGCAGGGGTGGTAGGCGTAGTGGCAGGTCGGCCGGTAGGTCGCCTTGCCGGAGCCGTCGCGGACGGTGAAGAAGTCGGCGATCGAAATCGATTCGTTGTGGGTGACCAGATAGCCGTATTGCGGCCCGGGCGTCGGGCACCAGCTCCTGACGCGGGTGTTGGCCCCCGGCTGGTCGAGGAAGATGGCGGCCTTGCAGCCCTTCCTGTGCCGCCGGGCGTTCCGGGGCATCCATGTCTCATGCGTGCCCCAGCCGAGCTCCGCAGGCTGCAGCCCCTCGGCGATGAAGCCTTCGACCGACCATGTGTTCCAGAACGTGTCGAGCGGCTTGGGCGCCTTCGCCCGCTGGGTGTCGCGTTCGGCGATGTGGAGGCCCTTCACGCCGGCCCGCATCATCAGCCTCGCCCAGCCGTCGCGGTCGAGCCTTGCCGGCTCGGGCGCGTCGAGCTTCAGGTCGCCGGCAAGGTTGATCAGCGCCTGCTTGACCAGCCACGAGACCATGCCGGGGTTGGCGCCGCAGGTGGAAACGGCGGTGGTGCCGCCGGGACTGGCGCGCTTTTCCGCCAGCAGCGTCTCGCGCAGGGCATAGTTGGTGCGCGCCGCATTGTCGGCATTGTCGTCGAAATAGAAGCCGAGCCACGGCTCGACCACGGTGTCGATGTAGAGCGCGCCGCGCTCGCGGCAAAAGCGCATCAGGTCGACGGATCCGGTATCGACCGACAGGTTGACGCAGAATGCCTGCCCCTCCCCCCTGGCCAGCAGCGGCCCGAGCAGCTTCCTGTAGTTCCGGGCCGTGACGGCCTCCTGCACGAAGGCGATGCCGCGCTCGGCGAGCAGGTGCCTGTTCTCGTCGCTCGGATCGACCACCACCATGCGCGACCGGTCGAAGCGGAAATGACGCTCGATCAGCGGCAGCGCGCCGCGTCCGATCGAACCGAAGCCGATCATCACGATCGGCCCGGTGATTTCGCCGTAGATGGGCCAGCTCTTCCTTGCCATTTGCGGGCTTGCTCCGATGGGTCACGCGGCCTGGAAACGTCCATCACATGGTCGCGCGGAACGGGTAAAGGGGCAGCGCCGAGCGCGTTCCCGGCTTGCCGGTCCGCCCCGGCACTCCATCCGCTAACGGGCCTGCGCGCCGGCATGCAAGCGAAACTTGTTGTCAACGATCAAAAAATCGACACCATTCGTCTGTGGGCTGCACCGATCGTGGTGCTTGGGGAGAATTGCACATGGGCAGACATCTGGGCGGTATGGCGTGGGCGCTGGTGCTCGCGCCGCTCGCATTGGCGGCGCCGGCGACGGCGCAGGACTTCTCGGCCGGCAAGAGGGTCGACACGCCGGACGTGGCGCGGTCCCTCGAAGGGGCGGACGGCCCGGCGAAGGGGGTGCGGAGCGCCGCTCCGCAGCGATCCAGCGAAACCAGCCGGGGGTTTCCGGGCGCGTCGGCCGCGCCTTCCTTCCGCATGATCGGCCGCTCGCATGACGGCACGGAACGCGTGATCGAGCCGAGCGAGCGCGTCATAGAGGCGCTCAAGGGCGTCCGCAAGGCCGAGCAGTCGCGCGACGTGATCGGCCGCGACGGCCGCTCGCAGGTTCAGGATACGACGACCTATCCCAACATAACGGTGGGCTTCCTGCAGACGGCCAATGCCGAGCCGAAGATCGGCCTGAGCTGCACGGCGGCGATGATCGGGCCGCGGATCGCGGTCACCGCGGCGCGGTGCGTCTACGATCACGACGTCGAGGGCGGATGGCTCGAGACCGCCCGCTTCTGGCCGGCGCTCAACGGCGAGGCGTTCATCCCGTTCGGGCAGGCCGAATGGGAGGACATGTACATCCTCGAGGATTTCATCAAGGCTTATGACGGCAGCTACGATTCGGTCTGGCCCTACGACATCGCCGTGATCATTTTCGAGGAGCCGATCGGCGAGGAGACGGTCGGCTGGCTCGGCTACGATTCGTTCGGTGACGTCGACAGCCTCGATTTCACCCTGACCGGCTACGGCGACGGCCGCGAGCCGTGGCGGCAATACGATTCGACGTGCAAGGTGCAGAAGGCCGACATCAGGGAACTCGATATCCTGCACGCCTGCGATGCCGACTACATGTCCGCGGGGGCGCCGATGTACCTGTACGACGCCGAGGAGGATTCCTACACGGTGGTCGCGCTGCACCAGGGGCTTCTGGGCAACCGCAACTGGGCGCTGAGGCTCACCGAGCCGCTGGCGCTGTGGATCGACGACCTGAACTGGCGTTGAGCGGGCGGCCGCTCCCCGCGCGGTCGCGGGGAGCAGGCCGTCATCCGGCGCGGTCGAGGGCTTCGAGCTCGTCGATCAGGTCCGCGATCACCGACAAGCCCTTCTGCCAGAAGTCGGGCTGGCTCGCGTCCAGCCCGAAGGGAGCCAGAAGCTCCTTGTGGTGCTTGGTGCCGCCGGCCCTGAGCATGTCGAAATACTTTTCCTGAAAGCCCTTTTCGGCGTTCTGGTAGACGGCGAACAGCGAGTTCACCAGGCAGTCGCCGAAGGCGTAGGCATAGACGTAGAAGGGCGAGTGGATGAAGTGCGGGACATAGGCCCAGAAGGTCTCGTATCCCTCGCGCAGCGCGATCGCCGGCCCGAGGCTCTCGGCCTGCACCTCCAGCCAGAAGCGGCCGATCTGGTCCGATGTCAGCTCGCCGTTGCGGCGCTCGCCATGCACCCGCCGCTCGAACTCGTAGAAGGCGATCTGCCGCACCACGGTGTTGAGCATGTCCTCGACCTTCTGGGCGAGCATCGCCTTGCGCTCGCGCCGGTCGACGGTGCGCGCGAGAAGCGAGCGGAAGGTCAGCATCTCGCCGAAGACCGAGGCCGTCTCGGCGAGCGTCAGCGGCGTCGAGGCCATCAGCGCCCCTTGCGCGCCGGCCAGCACCTGGTGGACGCCGTGGCCGAGCTCGTGGGCGAGCGTCATCACGTCGCGCGGCTTGCCCAGATAGTTGAGCAGGACATAGGGATGCGCCGAGGGCACGGTCGGGTGGGCGAAGGCGCCCGGCGACTTGCCCGGCCGCACCGGCGCGTCGATCCAGCGGCCGTCGAAGAAGCGGCGCGCGATCGCCGCCATCTCGGGCGCGAAGGCGTGGTAGGCCGACAGCACCGTTTCCTTCGCGTCCTCCCAGCCGATCGTGGCTTGCGGCGTCTCCGGCAGCGGCGCGTTGCGGTCCCAATGGTTCATCTGGTCCATGCCGAGCCACTTCGCCTTCATGGCGTAGTAGCGATGGGACAGGCGCGGATAGGCGTCGCGGACGGCTTGCGCCAGCGCCTCCACCACCTCCGGCTCGACGCGATTGGCGAGATGACGCGCGTCGGCGATGTCCTTGAAGCCGCGCCAGCGGTCGGAGATCTCCTTGTCCTTGGCAAGCGTGTTGGTGATCAGGGTGAACAGCCTGAGATTGCCGCGGAAGACGGCGGCGAGCGCCTCGGCCGCCTTGCGCCGCGCCTCGCCGTCGGGGCTTTGCAGGAGGTTGAGCGTCGGCTCCAGCGCAAGCTGCTCGCCGTCGACCTCGAAGCGCAGCGCCGTCATCGTCTCGTCGAACAGGCGGTTCCAGGCGCCGCGCCCGGTCACCGACTTCTCGTGGAAGAGCTGCTCGATGCGATCCTCGAGCTGGTAGGGCTTGTCGAGCCTGAGGTCCTCGATCCACGGCCGGTAGCGGGCCAGCACCGGGTCGGCCTGCATCGCGGCCTCCAGCACGGCGTCGTCGACATGGTTCAGCTCCAGGGCGAAAAACAGCAGATGGGCGCTGGCGTCCGTCATCTTCTCCTGCAGGTCGCCATACAGCTTGGCGCGGCGCGGATCGGAGGTGTCGGCCGCATAGACGAGCCCGGCATAGGACATGATGCGGCCGATCAGCTCGTCGATCCGCTCATAGGTGCGCAGGGCTTCGCCAAGCCCTCCGGCCGCGCCTTTCGCGGCGGCATCCGCCAGCCTGCCCTTCCACGCCGTCTCGAAGGCGACCGAATCGGCTGCCGCCTGCGCGACGTCGCGCTGCAGCTCGGGCGCGTCCATGCCGGGATAGAGATCCGACAGGTTCCATTCGGGCAGGGCGCCGAGGCCGGATGCCTCCCTGCTCGCGCGCGCCTTGCCCTCGTATCGCTTGCCGCTGCCATCGACCATGTTCGCCTCGCCTCGCTCTCGCCGGTGCCGCCGCTAAAGAATTCTTCACCGGATCGCTTCATGTTCATCCGGAGATTTGTGCCAATCTGAACCAGGCCGCCCTGTCAACACTTCCTTTCGCGACGGACCCATGACCGCCATCCTGATTGTCGACGACGACCCCGTGCAGCGGCGGCTGCTGGAAGGGATACTTGCCAAGGCCGGCCACGCGACGATGGCGGCCGAAAGCGGGGAAGCCGCGCTCGCCGCGCTGGAAGGGCCGCGCGGCGGCGAGGTGGCGGCGGTCGTGCTGGATCTGATGATGCCCGGCATGGGCGGGCTGGCGACGCTGGAGGCGATGCGGGCACGCGGCATCTCGGCGCCCGCCATCGTGCAGACCGCGCAGGGCGGCATCGACACCGTGGTTTCGGCGATGCGGCACGGAGCCTTCGATTTCGTCGTCAAGCCGGTTTCGCCGGACAAGCTGCAGGGTGCAGTCGCCGCCGCGCTGCGGGTCGAGGCGCTGGGCGCCGCCCCCCGCCGGCCGACGCGCGCCGGCGGCGGCGCGTTCAGCTTTCGCGACCTGATCGCGGCGAGCCCGGCGATGGAGCGGGTGCTGCGGCTCGGACGCAAGGCGGCCTCGTCCGGCATCCCGATCCTGCTCGAGGGCGAATCGGGCGTCGGCAAGGAGATGGTGGCGCGCGCCATCCAGGGATCCGGCGAGCGGCGCTCGCGGCCCTTCGTCACGGTCAATTGCGGCGCGATCCCCGAGAACCTTGTCGAAAGCATCCTGTTCGGGCACGAGAAGGGCGCCTTCACCGGGGCGACGGAGAAGCATGCCGGCAAGTTCGTCGAGGCGCATGGCGGCACGCTGTTCCTCGACGAGATCGGCGACCTGCCGCTCGACGTGCAGGTCAAGCTGCTCAGGGCGGTACAGGAGGGCGAGGTCGATCCGGTCGGCGGGCGCGCCACCGTCAAGGTCGATATCCGGCTGATCTCGGCGACGAATCACGACCTGATCCAGCGCGTCAAGGACGGCGCCTTCCGGGAGGACCTCTATTACCGGCTCAATGTCTTTCCCATCCACATCCCGCCCCTGCGCGAGCGGAGGGAGGATATTCCGCTTCTGGTGCAGCACTTCGTCGCAAGGCTGGGAAAGTCGGAAACCGGCGGCCGCGTCAAGGGCATCTCGGCGGCGGCGCTGACCATGCTGGAGGCCTATGACTGGCCCGGCAACATCCGCCAGCTCGAGAACGCCGTCTTCAGGGCCGTGGTGCTGTGCGAGGGCGAACTGCTCACGCCCGACGATTTCCCGCAGATCAGGGCGCAGGTGAGCGGCGTCGATCTCGGCGATCCGGAGCAGCCGGCGGGCCCGGCGGCACAGGCGCATCCGGCACCGCCGGCCGTCGCGCCGGGCGCGGCCGAGGCAGCCTTCGGCAGCCTGCGGGCCATCGACGAGCGCGGCGACATGCGCAGCCTGGCGGACGTCGAGACCGACATGATCCGGCTGGCCATCGACCATTACGAGGGGCGCATGAGCGAGGTCGCGCGGCGGCTGGGGATCGGCCGCTCGACCCTCTACCGCAAGCTCAAGGACATGGGAATCGATCCCGGCGAGGACAGGCCGGAACGGCTCGCCTCGTGAGCGGCCGCGCGGGCGCGCCGCCATATTCGCCGTAAAAGATTGATTTACCATGTTGCCGGTCTGGCAATCCGGCCGCGATATTGCCACGTTGTAACCGCATTCGCCCTTCAATAAGGGGCGATTAACCATTATTGTCGATAGTCGGATTTGATTGGACGATCCGGGTGTCGTTCGGGGACAATGCAGGGCCGGTTGGCAGGGTTTTGACCAAGAGCGCGCGTATCGAGAGGGGCGAACGGAGCTTCGCGTCCGTTCACGGCAGAGGGATGAAGGCAGCCCTCCTGTCGCTGTGCCTGCTTCTGCTGGGGACGGGGCTGGCGTTCGCCGAGACCCGGTCCCTGAAGCTCTATTTCATCCATACCCGCGAACGCGCCGAGATCACCTACAAGCGCGACGGCAAGTTCATTCCGTCCGGGCTCGCCCAGATCAACCGGTTCCTGCGCGACTGGCGCAAGGACGAAACGGCGAAGATGGACCCGCGGGTGATCGACCTTTTGTGGGAGGTCTACCACGCCGTCGGCGCCAGGGACTATATCCACATCGTTTCGGCCTACCGTTCGCCGCGTACCAACGCGATGCTGCGCAGCCGCAGCTCGGGCGTCGCGGAAAACAGCCAGCACATGCTCGGCAAGGCGATCGATTTCTACATTCCCGGCGTCAAGCTCGCCACGCTGCGCAAGACGGCGATGCGCTTCCAGTATGGCGGCGTCGGCTATTATCCGAAATCCGGGGCGCCGTTCGTCCATCTCGATGTCGGCAATGCGCGCTACTGGCCGCGCATGAGCCGCAGCGAGCTGATGGCCATGTTCCCCGACGGCAAGACCGTCTACGTCCCGTCCGACGGCAAGCCGCTCGCCGGCTACAGCCAGGCGCTCGCCTCCTACAAGGCGCGCCGCAACGGCGCGGCCGAGATCCAGCTCGCCAGCGCCGATGCCTCCGACAAGCCGCGCCGCGGCTTCCTGGCCAATCTGTTCGGCGGCGGGGCCGACGAGGACGAGGACAGGGCCGACAGCCGCACCGCGCCGGCCACGATCGCCGCGGGCGGCAGGACCGCGGTCGCGGCAGTCGCACCGGCGCCGGCCACGACGGCCGCGGCCATCGTCGCGGCGCTGCCGGCCAAGGCGGTTCCGCTGCCGGGAGTGGCGCCGCGCCCGGCGCTCGATATCGGCCAGCCTGCTGCGGTCGAGGCGCCCGGCGAAGCGGCCGGGACCGCGCCTGCGTCGCCCTATCCTCAACTGGCGCTGCTCAGCGTGCCGCTGCCGACGCCGCGACCCGATTATACGCCGCCTTCGGCCGCGCCGGAGCCGGCCGAGGCGCCGGTCCAGGTGGCCGCCGCGGAAGCCGCTCCGGCCGCCGAGCCGGCGCGCGGCGAAGACACCGCTGCCGTTTCCGCGCAATTGCGGACGCAGACGCCGCTGACGCTCGCGGCCTATGCGCCCCTGCCGGCCAGCCGCCCGGCGGCGGAGGCGGATGCCGCCATCGCGGCACTGTCGCGCCCGCATCCGGCGTTCGGCGCGGCGCAGGACACGGAGGCCGCGCTCGCGCGCGCCGAGGCCAGGGACATGGTCGACCAGAAGCTGGCGCGGCTCGCCTCGGCGCCGAGCGCCTCGCCGCGGCTGGCGATGATCTCGCGCGAGGCCGGCGCCGATGCGTCGGCCGTGCTGGATGCCGGCGCCCGGACGAGCGGCAAGAGCGCGCGGCCGACCATGGCCGACGAGAGACCCGACCCGCGCGCGATCGCGATTCCGGTTCCGCGGCAGGTCGCGCGGTGGGCACTGAGCAACGAGCCGGTGACCCTCGACACGCGCGGCACCAAGGCACCGTCCTTCGCCCACGCCTTCGTGCGCTCGGCGCCGCAGATGGTCTATACGGCGGGCTTCCAGTCCGCCGCCGACCAGGCGGATCCCAACCGCTTCACCGGCCAGGCGGTGGTGTTCATGTCGGTGGCGCGCTTCCAGACCAACTGATCCGGCGCCGCGCGGCCGACCCTGGAGCCTCTCCAGAATAAGTGGACATCACTTGTTCGGTTCGGAAACGCGATAAATCAAGCATTTTGAGCATCTGTTCTGATTCCATCAAAACAGGAAAGCTCCAGCCTGCGTGCGCATGCCGGCTATCTGCGCCGTATCGCCGCCGCCGCGCGCGCCAGCGTCTCGATCTCGCCCCAGCGTCCGGCGCGGACCAGAACGTCCGGCGCCACCCAGGAGCCGCCGACGCAGATCACGTTGGGGAGCGACAGATAGCTTGCGCAATTGTCCGGCGTGATGCCGCCGGTCGGGCAGAAGCGCATGGCCGAGAGCGGCGAGGCCAGCGCCTTGAGGTAGGCGGGTCCGCCGGCCTGCTCGGCGGGGAAGAACTTGCTCGCTTGGAAGCCCCTTTCCTGCAACGCCATGATCTCGCTCGCCGTTGCGGCGCCCGGCAGGAAGGGCAGGCCGCCGAGGCTTGCCTCCTCGAGCAGATGCGGCGTGGAGCCGGGGCTGACGATGAAGCGGGCGCCGGCTTCGGCGGCGCGGCCGTAGTCGCGCGCCGACAGGACCGTGCCCGCGCCGACGATCGCCCCGGGCACCTCGCGCGCGATCAGGCTGATCGCGTCGACCGCGACGGGCGTGCGCAGCGTCACCTCGATCGCCGGCAGGCCGCCGCGCGCCAGCGCGTGGGCCAGCGGCACCGCATCCTCGATGCGGTGGATCTGCAGGACCGGGATCACCGGCTGCCCGGCCAGAAGGTCGATCATACCTTCGGAAGCGCTCGCCATCGCCTTTTCCCTCGCGTGTTTTCCCCGTCCGCCTTCAATCGATTTAGGAAACAAGGCGCCCCGTGTCTACAGCCTGGAGCCTTTCAGGTACGCAATACCATCTCCAGGAGCCGGTTCCACCAGTTGCGAAGCCGCTGGGGGAGGGAAAGCGCGTTGCGCAATGCCGTGCGGGTGCGCGGGCCGGCGACGCCGTCGACGACAAGGCCGGCGTCGCGCTGGAAGCGGCGCACGGCATCCTCGGTCAGCGGCCCGAAAACGCCGTCGGCGGCGACCGGATAGCCGGCGCCCGAAAGCGCCGTCTGCAGGTCGCGCACCGCGTCGCCGCGGTCGGTGCCCGAGCCGAGGAGCTCGTCGAGGGCCGCGACGTTCACGGTCGACAGCTGGGTGAAGACCGAGCGCAGCTCGTTGAGGCCGATCTCGAGGCGCGCCGCGACCTCCTGCTCGGAGGGCGTGCGGTGCAGCTCTGCCTCGAGCTCGGCGTAGGCGCGGTCCACCTGGCGGGCCTTGGTGCGCACCGAGCGCGGGATCCAGTCGATCGCGCGCAGCTCGTCGATGATCGCACCGCGGATGCGCGCGGTCGCGTAGGTCTCGAACTTCACCGAGCGGTCGAGCTCGTACTTCTCGATCGCGTCGATGAGGCCGAACATGCCGTAGGAGACGAGGTCGGCCTGCTCGACGGTGCTCGGCAGGCGCATGCCCACGCGGCCGGCGACCCCGGTGACGAGCGGCGCGTAGTGCAGGATCAGCTGCTCACGCAGGGCGCGGGAGCCGGTGGCCTTGAACTCCGCCCACACGAGGTCGACGTCGACCGAGGGCTCGAGCTCCTCGAGCTCGTCCTCGAGGAGCTCGGCGAGCTCTGCCTCGATGCCTGCCTCAGGCAGGGCCTCGACCGGGCTGCCGACCTGGGTGGGGATCATGGCGGCGGCCTCGACGTCGTTGTCGCGGGTGCTGATCTTCGAAGACATCATCACTGACCTGTTCACGCTCGGGGGTGAGCTTGCTGGTAGGAGCTGCGGAGTCGCTCCGCGGTGACGTGGGTGTAGCGCTGGGTGGTGGCGAGGGAGGAGTGGCCGAGGACCTCCTGCACGGTGCGCAGGTCCGAGCCGCCCTCGAGCAGGTGGGTCGCTGCGGTGTGGCGCAGCGCGTGCGGGGAGAGGTCCTCGACGCCGGCCATGCGGGCCACGCGGTGCGCGACCTCACGGACCTGACGGACGTCGACGCGGCTGCCGCGGCGTCCGAGGAACAGGGCCGCGCCGGAGCGCGGGCCGACGAGTGCGGGGCGCCCGCGCTCGAGCCAGGAGCGCAGCGCGCGGGCCGCGGGGATGCCGAAGGGCACGACGCGCTCGCGACCACCCTTGCCGAGCACCCTCAAGGTGTTGGAGCCGAGGTCGACGTCCGGCACGTCCGCGCCGACGAGCTCGCCCACGCGCACGCCCGTGGCGTACAGGAGCTCCATCGCGGCCCAGTCGCGCAGGTGCAGCGGGTCGGGGTCGCCGGC
>Ga0207868_1000628_pt1 | contig 33621 bp, 24 predicted proteins | sample Passage237B_FD_187370 | JGI IMG/M metagenome (GOLD analysis project Ga0207868, IMG submission 187370) | Cellulose adapted compost microbial communities from Newby Island Compost Facility, Milpitas, CA, USA - Passage2 37B (SPAdes) (version 3) ... | reverse complement strand
CCTGAGATCGGCGAGGATGCGGGTGATCTCGCGCTTCAGCGTCAGGTCACCCTTCCACAGGCCGATACCGAGCGGGAAGCGCTCGCCCGAGCCATCGACCCAGGCCACCTGCCAGTCGTGCTCGCCGGCAAGCTGCCGGGCCGTCAGCGCCTCGCTGAGGCCGACATCGAAGCTGCCACCCTCGAGCCCCTTGGCGAGATCGGCAGCCGAGTTCACGACGCGGACGCGAATCCCCTCGGCGCGCAGCTGCCGGCTGAGCGCCAGCCGGTCGAGGCCGTTGAGGCCGGCGTAGAAACCGACGCGCTGGCCTTCGAGGCTGGTGATCGGTTCGCGCGATACCGCAGCCCAGCCGGTTTCGAGGTAGGCGTCGGTGGAGTCGAGATAGGAGAGGACCGGCCGCGTCAGCGCCACGCCTCCGGCGAGCAGGCTGCACTGAGCCCGCGTCACGCGCCAGTTGCGCGGGTTGAAGTCGCGCGCCATGGCCGGGTTGTGCTGGATGTTCAGGCCGAGCCCCATGCGCTCGGCAATGAGCCCGACCAGCTCCACATCGAAGCCAGGCTCGGCTGGATCACCGGTGACCAGCGGCGCGTAGAGATCAGGCATGCAGACGGAGAGCTTGCCGATCTTCCGTATCTCGGCGAGCGAGGTATCGGCGGGCAGGAGGTACACGGCACCGAGGAGGCCGAAGGCCACCACGAAGGTCAGTGCGTCGCCGAGCCATTTGCGCTTGGGCTGTGCGGGCTGAGCCAAGGATCAGGCCTTCCTGAACTCGACCAGGGCCCAGATGAAGAAGCCCACCGCCATCACCCCCAGCACGAGCGGGCCGAGCGCCGGATCGAACTGGTGGAACTGGATGAAGGCGCCGCGCAGGCTGTCCACCGCGTAGGTGATGGGGTTCCACTCGACCAGCGTGACCAGCCACTCGGGATAGACCACCAGCGTCTGGGCGCGGGTCAGCGCCGGATCGAGCGGGAACACCGAGCTCGAGGTGAAGTAGAGCGGCAGAATGACGGCGTTCGAGAACACGCCGAAGCCCTCGAAGCTGCGGATGCGGTTGGCGATCACCACGCCGAACGAGGTGAGCCCGAAGGCCAGCAGCGTCATCAGGCCCAGCCCGTGCAGCAATTGCTGCCAGGTGAAGGTGACATCGGCGAAGCGGGCGAGGATCAGCACCAGCGCGCCGTGGAACACGGCGATGGTGGTGCCGCCGAGGATCTTGCCGAGCAGCGCCGCCCAGCGCGGCATGGGCGAGACCAGCACCTCGCGCAGGAAGCCGAACTCCCGGTCCCAGATCACCGACACCGCCGACTGCACCGAGGTGTACATGATGTTGAGAACGATGATCGCCGGGAAGATGAACTGGATGTAGGTGTAGGGCACGGCGAAACGGACTTCGCCGAACACCTCGCCCCGGAAATAGGGGTTGAGGCCGATGCCCATGATGAGCACCCACATCAGCGGACGGCTGACGCCGCCGATGAGCTGGCCACGGTCGCGGATGGCGCGCTTCACCTCGCGCAGCCAGATGGCATAGATGCCGGCGAGCAGCTTCAGCATGTCATCTCCTTGTCGGTCATGTCCGCCGCCGTCCCCCGGTGCTCCGGGCAGCTTCCGCGGCACGGTCGCGCAGTTCGCGGCCGGTCATGGCGAGGAAGACGCTTTCGAGGCTGGGCTTTTCGAACGCGATCTGCTGCACCGCCGTGCCGAAGCGGGCGAGGAAGGCGGGGGCAAACGTATCGTCCGGCACCTCGATGACGATGCTGCCGTCGCTCGACTTGCGGGCGGCCGGATACGCCGCGGTGATCGCCTCGGCCGCGGCCGCATCGGCGGGCATGACGCGGACCGACTGGTGGCCGTGCTGGCGCTTCAGATCCTCGGGCGTGCCCTCGGCGATGATCTTGCCGTGATCGATGATCGAGACCAGGTCGCAGCCCTCGACCTCTTCGATGTAGTGCGTGGTGACGATGATGGTCAGCGGCCGGCGGCGGCGAAGCTCCGCCAAGTAGCTCCAGATGCGGGCGCGCGACTGCGCGTCGAGGCCGACGGTAGGCTCGTCGAGGAACAGGATGCGCGGGCGGTGGAGCAGCGCGCGGGCGATTTCGAGCCGCCGCTTCATGCCCGACGAATAGGTGCGGACGGGCGCATTGCGCCATTGCTCCAGTTCGACCAGCGCCAGCAACTCGTCGATGCCGGCACGGCGGTCCGCGCCCGAGACGCCATAAACGAGGCCGTGGAAATCGAGGTTCTCGAACGCGGTGAGGCGGTCGTCGAGGCTCGGGTCCTGGAAGACGACCCCGATATTGCGGCGCGCCGCCACGGGATTGCGTTTGATGTCGATGCCGCCCACCAGCGCCTTGCCGCCATCGCCTTCGAGGATGGTGGTGAGGATGTGGATCAGCGTCGTCTTGCCGGCGCCGTTGGGGCCGAGCAGCGCGAACAGCGTGTTCTCCGGCACGGCGAGCGTCAGGTTTTCGATCGCCAGCGTGCGGCCATAGCGCTTGGAGAGACCCTGCACATCGATGGCGAGCGTGGTGGGTTCGGTCATGAGAGCACTCCGGCGGCTCTGAGGTCGCGCGTCACGAAGCGCTCGATATCGTCGGTGGCTGCGACCTGGAAGAAGCGGCCGCCACCGGCGACGAGACGCCGGCGCAGCGCATCGACGTGACGGGCCAGTTCGTCCTGATACTTGCGCAGCGTATCTTCGTCCACGGCAAGCTCGATCTCCTCGCCCGTCTCGTCGTCGATCATGGTGAGCGTTCCGGCTCCGATGCTGCGCGGATCGAGTTCTTCGGGATCGACGACCTGGATGGCGATGACCTCGTGGCCATGCAGCTGCAGCTGGCGCAGGGCCGCGGGCACGCCATCGTCCCAGAAATCGCCGATGACGACGACCTGGGCGCGCCTGCCCATGCCGTTCACCGCCTGCTCGATCGCATCGCCGAACGCCATCCGGCCGCCGGGCGAGACACCGCCCACCGTCGCGAACAGCCGGTCGGCGCGCGCCACCCCGTGGAGCGGATCGCTCCAGCGGAAGCGGCCGCCCGCCGCCGTGCCGACCTGCACGCGGTCACCGGCGGCGAGGCCGACAAAGCCGATCAGCTGCGCGATCAGCGCCGCCACCTCGAACTTGCTCGGGCTGCCCGCCCGCATCGACTGGCTCGCATCGAGCAGCACATAGACCGGCAGCTGCCGGTCGACGAAATACTGGCGGATGAAGTCTTCGCCCAGTCGGGCCTTCACCCGCGGATCGATGTGGCGAACGTCGTCGCCCCGGCGATAGGGCCGGTGCTCGGCGAACTCGATGCCGGCGCCGCGCGAGGCCGAGCGCCGCTCGCCGATGCCCATGCTGGGCACGGCATGCGACGGCAGGAGCCGCAGCGTCGCGAGCTGCTCGAGTATGGCGGCGGAAGGTCTCAAAGCGCTGCCTTGATACTCGCATCGAGCGTCGTGCGCAGCAGCCTGGGCAGCGACACGCCTTCGGCAACGCCCTCGAAGTTTAGGTGGACGCGGTGGCGGGTCGCGGGCAGCAGCATGGCGCTCACATCGTCGAAGCTGACGTTGAAGCGGCCATTAAGCAGCGCATGCGCCTTGGCGGAAAGCACCAATGCCTGGGCGCCGCGCGGACTGAGGCCGAAGCGGAGGAAGCGCTTGGCCTCGGCTGAGGCGCTGTCGCTGCCCGGCTGGGTAGCGACGACGAAGCCGGCAATGGCGCGCCGCACGTGCTCGGCGATCGGCACGCTGCGCACGAGCGCCTGGATGGCAATGATATCCCCGGCGGTGAGGCACTGGCGAGCCGTCTGGTCCACGCTGCCGGTGGTCGCCTCGAGAATGGCCGAGAGTGTCTCGACAGTCGGGTGCGGTACTTCGAGCTGCAGCAGGAAGCGGTCGATCTGCGCCTCGGGCAGGATGTAGGTACCATCCATTTCGAGCGGGTTCTGCGTGGCGAGCACGAAGAACGGCGTCGGCAGCGTCATGGTCGAGCCGGCGGCGCTCACCGTGCGCTCCTGCATGGCTTCTAGCAGTGCCGACTGGGTACGGGGCGTGGCGCGATTGATCTCGTCGGCCAGCAGCAGCTGGGTGAAGATCGGCCCGCGCTGGAACTCGAGATGGTTGCGCCCGTCCGCTCCGGGCGCCAGCACCATCGAGCCGGTAATATCGGCCGGCATCAGGTCTGGTGTGAACTGCACACGGGCGAAGTCGAGGCCGGTCGCGGTGGCGAGTGTACGAACGAGCAGCGTCTTGCCGACGCCCGGCGGCCCTTCGAGCAGTACATGCCCCCCGGCGATGAGGCCAGTGAGCAGGTCGTCGATCACGCTCTGCTGGCCAAGGACGATGCGGCCGACCTCGTCGCGCGCCTCCCTGAGGACGGCGAGCAGGCGGTGCATTTCAGCATCGGCGATATCGGTGGTCGCGGTGTTGGTGGCGGGCAAGGACCAGTTCTCCTCAGGCGGCGACAGGTGCGGACTCCGTGCGCGTCTCGCGCCGGCGGCCAGTTGGTTGGTTATGGTGCGGGTTCAGTGGAGATGCGGGGCGGATCAGCCCGGTGTAGCGGACGGCAAGCTCAAGCAGCAGCAGGGCGACGCCGGCAGCCAGCCAGGCTTGCCAGAGCGGGCGCGCATGCCAGTGGAGGGTATCGCCATCGGGCCGCGCGGTGGCAGCGGCGAGCTGCGCGAGCCCATCCTCGCGCAAGACGGGGCGCAGGTGAGCGGGATAGTTGGCATAGGTGGTTGCCGAAACCTCCGCGTCGCCCGCGGTCGCCTCGAAGGTCACTGGCCCCGCATCGGTGGGATAGAAGCGGCCCTCGTAGAGGCCGGGGCGGATGCGCTGGAGGGGAACACTGCTCGTAATGTCGCCAGCCGTGGCGACGAGCGCGGGGGCAAGATCGCGCAGCGCACCGGCGAGAGCCACGCGAGCCTCGATCCCATCGCCTCGTTCGGCGAGCGCTATGGTCAGGTCGCGGCGGTCGACAGGCGGCAAGAACTGGCGCAGGGCCTGCGACCACAGGGCCGAGTATCCCGGCAGCTGCTGCCACTCGGCCGACCACGGGCCGACCGCATCGGTGGCGAGCGCCAGCACCGATCCGTTGCCGTAGCGCCAGGAGGCAAGCAGCGGCATAGCCTCGTTCCTGCTGTCGAGCACGGCCATCGAGAGCGTCGCCTCCGGCTTGGGCGTAGTCAGCACGAAGCCATCGATGGGGGGCATGGTCTCCGGCAGGCCGCGCAGGAACGGTTCGGAACGTGAGGCCCAAAGCGGCTGCGTGCGGCGCTCCTCGATCGGTGCGCCCGAGAGCAGCATGGCCTCCTGCGACAGAATCGAGGGCAGCGCGGCGAAATCGTCCGTGGCGTGGAAGGTGCCGCTGCCGAGCCGCGCGATCTCTGCCACCAGCTCGCGCTCGGCGCCCTTGCCGATGGAGACTGCGGATACGGTGATGCCCTCAGCCCGGATTCGCGCCAGCAGGGCCGGATAGTCGGCCGGCTGGCTCAGGCCATCGGTCATCACCACGATGTGCCGGGCCGGACTGTCGAGGCCGCGCAGCATGTTGAAGGCCGCTTCGAGGCCAGGGTAGATTTCGGTGCCGCCGCCCGGATCGACCGTGCTCATGGCGGCAGCCACGGCGTCGGCGTTCACCTCGCTGAGCGGCAGCACGGTGGTCGCCTCGGCGTCGAAGACGACGATGCCGACCTGGCTCCTGGCGTTGAGCAGCTTCACGGCCGAGAGCGTCGCCTGCTTGGCGACATCGAGGCGCGTTTCGTTACCCACGGGTTGCTGCATGCTGCCCGAGCGATCGAGCACGAAGACCAGCGTCGCCTCCGGCATGTCGCGTGGCACACGGCTCGACAGGGGCGACAGCTCGTCGAGCGGCGTTTCGAGATAGCCGCCGGGGCCGAATGTGTTCGGTCCGCCGAGGATGAGCAGGCCCAGCCCTTCATTGGCGACGGCGGCCTGCAGCTCCTGCTGCTGCTGCGTCGTGAGCGCGATGGCGGGCAGGTCGAGCAGCACAGCGCCGTCGTAACCCCGCCAGTCGGCCGCCTTGTAGGGGGCCTTCACCGGCAGCACGGCTTCGGCGACGATCTCCTGCGTGCCGAGCCAGTCGACGAAGACGGCAGCCTGCGCCGGGTCGGCAGCGATCACCGCCACCTTGCCCGTCTCGCGAACATCAAGGATGCGATGAATGCTCGCCGCCGGGCCAGTGCCGACACGCAGCGAGTAGTCAGCCGATCCGGCCACGGCCTCGGGCACCACGGTGTCGATGCGATTGTCTCCGGCCACCAGGTCAACATCCTGCGAGACGAGATCGACTCCGTCGCGGACAAGGGTGACGGTGGCGCGGGTGGCCGTGGCGCTGTGCACGATTCCGTTCAGCTCGAAGGCGTCGCCGGCATAGATCCTGCCCGGAGCCTCGATGGCCGATGCCACGATGCTGTCAAACGCAGCAGAAGATCTGTTGAGGTCGAGCACGATGTCGCGGGCATTGAACTCAGAAGCCAGCCCCTGTGCTTCGGCCGAGAGGAGGTTCCCCTGTCCCTCGACAACGAGACGACCAGCCCGGTCGAAAGGCAAGCGCGCCGCGGCGAGACGCAGGGCCAGCGCATCGTCGCCGCCGCGTCCGGGCGTTTGTCCCGAGACGCCAGCCGAAACCACGGCCCGGCCCCACTCGGGCCAAGGCAGCGGCACGTTCACCGCCGCCAGCACCAGCAGCCCGAGCGTCACCATGCGCAGCGACAGCACGATGCGGCGGCGGAAGTGCAGTGGGCTCGACTTCGCGAGACCAGCGAGGCGCAGAAAACGTTCACTGCCCCCACCGGCAATGATGGCTTCGACAAGCAGCACCAGCACTGCCAATGCAAGCAGCCACGGCCAGAGCGCCCGTGGGAACGGGGCCGGCTGCTCGGCAACCACGGCCTCGTCCGCCCGCGGTGCAACCACGGCATTGATGGCAATGAGCTCGGAGCGCTCGCCAGCAGAGACCCGGTAGAGCCCGACATTGGTGGGCCGGAAATCGGCGACAGGCAGGGGCATCGGCTCGCCCGGCATGTCAAGGCGCTCCATTGTGCCGCCGGCAAAACGCGCATCGAGCACGCAGCTCTGGCCCACGAGGCAGGCGGTCCGCACGACACCCTCTGCACGCAGACCAAGCCAGTCCATCAGGTTGGCAACGAAAACCGGCAGGCTCGACTGCTGTGACCAGTCCGACGTACGCGGATCGAACAGCAACCGCAGGTTGCGCTCCTGCGCCACGATCAGCGGCACGCCATTGGCGGCGAGCAGCGTCTCCCCCGCCGCGCCCAGCACCATGAAGTGCTCGGGCACCGAGATGCCAGTCCAGTCCACGCCCGCCATCAGCGGATGCTCGGACATTGACGCGGTCGGCACCAGCGCGCCGCCGGCAGCAACCTCCACGTCGGCCACACCGGCATCGCCGATCCAGACGACATTGCCTTCGGGCTGGCGGGCGATCCGTGTGTTGTCGACCACCACCAGGTCATAGCTGGCGCTGTCAGCCGGCAGGCCCCCGGCCTCGTAGATTTCGGTGCCCTCGACCGCCGCGATGGCGGTGAGCAGCGGCTGGCCGCCATCGCCGATATAGAGCACGCGCACCGGCTTGGGCGCCGGCGCGGTGACGAACCAGGCCGTGTCGTGGGATGGATTGGCATCGGAGCTGACCGATACCGACACCACGCCCGGCCCCGGCAGTTCGAGCGGAATGCTGAAGGCACGGGTTACCGGCCCGCTGGCCAGCTCCGCCTCGGGACGGCCCAGCACCTGCCGTGTCCATTCGAGCGGCGCCGCACCAGCATCGGCCGCATAGGAGACGACCAGTTCCGTGCCGCCGAGCCCGCCTTCGAGCAGCACCTCGCCGCTCAGGATGTAGTGGAACGGCTTGTCTCCTTCGGGCTGCAACTGTGCCGAGAGGCTGGCATCCGCCCGCGTCACCGGCATCAGGACCACGGACTCAGTCGTGACGTCCTCGGGAAGACCCGGCACTGCAACCGCAACATCAGAAACGACGATGACGGCGGTCGCCTCGCCGGGTTGCATCGTCGCCTGTACCACTGAAGCGGCGCGGTCCCATGCGGCTCGGCTGTCTTCGGGCTCGACGGCATCGAGCGCGGTCACCAGCGTCTCGGCGCGCTGCCGCACGGCGAGCGGAACCGCCTCGTCGCCCACGGCGATGATCGAGACCAGTTCGCCGCTGCGCGCGGTGCCGAGGCGGTCGGAAAGTTGTCGCTTAGCGGTGTCGAGAAGATCGGCACCATCCGCGCCCCTGGCATTCATCGCGGCGGAGTGGTCGACGAGGAACACCCAGTGGTCGATCTGCCTGTCGCCATGCAGCACCGGCTGCGCCAGTGCGAGCGCAGCCACGGCGACAGCCAGCAACTGCAGGGCGAGGGGCCAGCTCGACTTCGGCCAGCCCAGCTTCCGGCTGCGCTTCTGCTGGCCGAGCTCGATGCGGCGCCAGATCGCGAGGCTTGGAACGCGCACGGTGCGCTTGAGCCGCATGTGCAGCAGCACGACAAGGACGCCGGCAGCCGCCAGCAGCAGGCCAAGCGGGGCGATCAGGCTCACGGCGCACCGTCCCCGGGGTTCGGCATGGTGTTGAAGTAGCGCGCGACGACCGGCCGTGCATCCGGACTGACCGTCTGGCGGTGCATCACCTGCGCGGCAAAGCGGGCGTAGGCGGTGGCACCATCCACCGTGCCGGTGGCGTCGCTGGCGTTGGCTGCGGTCGGCACGAAGACGCGGATATGGCCATCCTGCTGCTCGTCGGCCGCGGTCAGGGCCATGTCCTGGGTCGGGTCGGGCATCGCCTCGAGGAAGCCGCTGTCGTCGAGCAGCGGCTGCGACCCACCCCCTGCAATGTTGCTCTCGCCCTTGCCCGATTGCGCCGCGCCGCCGGCCGAGAAACTGCCGGCATTCTGCAGCTTCTGCGACTGCATCGGGCTCGCCACGAACTCGTCGCTGCCCGAGGGGCCGCTATCCTCCCGGCCACCCGCGCCTTCCGGCGAAGGGGTATCGGCCGGCGCGTCGCCCTCGGCCAGCTCGGCATTCGCCGCCGTCCGCTCGCGGGCGAGGTTGTACATGTCTACCGGCGTGCTGTCGCCAGCTGGGGCATTGGTCCGCGCCTCGCGCCGCTTGCGCTGCGCTTCCATCGCCGCCTGCGCATTGCCGAGCGCGGCACCGATGTCGCCCGCCTCCGCCTGCAGCCAGTCGGGCACATCCTCGCCATAGCCGGCCCGCGCATGTTCCAGCAGCGCCGCGAGGTCAGCCTCAACGGTTTCAGGCGCGCGACCGGCGGCCAGCTCTTCGGCGAGTTTCTCAACCTGGCGGGAGACGGCGGCAAGGTAGTCGCTGCGGCGCTGCCGCGACTCCTGTGCCAGCAGCTCGGCCAGGGCCTGAACCGCCTCGGCTTCAATCGGCGCCTTGGTTTGGACACTCACCTCAACAGGGCCGTCCGGCGTGATGGCATGTTCCGGCATAAATGCCACGGCGCCCGCAAACATCCCCGACGCGGCAAGAAAGGCCAGCGCGATGAGCGTCTGCCGCCCCAGCAGCGGAACGATGCGGGCCGGCTCCAGCGCTGCGGCAGTTTCGCCGGCCTTGCGGGCAAGCGCCCGCGCCACCGGCCCCTGCCCGGCCTCGAGCGCCGTCGAAAGTGTTTCGTGAAGGCCCAGTTGCCGGTCGAGCCGCGCAGCGACCCGCCAGCGCGGCGGCAGCAGCCGCCAGCAAAGCACCGCCACCGTCACGCCCGCCAATACAGCGGCAGCGAGGAGTGCAGGCCCCAGTTGCGAGGCAGTTGCTGGTGCCAACAGGCGCGCCCCGGCCCAGGCCAGCAAGGCGACGCCAGCGAGCCACAGCAGAGCGGGCAGGCCGGCTGCGAGCGCCTGCCGCCGGGCAATCCGGGAAAGAAAAGCGGAGAGCGACCCCGTGTGATCGGGCTCGCCAGTCTGCGTCGCTATGGCCGGCACGGGACCATCCGCGCCACGCCCAGGCCGGCACTTCGAGCGCGCGAAGTCCCGATCCCCAGATTGCCCCGCTCAGCCCGAACCATCGCGACAAACAACTCCCGCCGACAGCCACCGCCGACGCTGCAATCGTAAAGGCTTGTCTCACCGGATGAAGGTTCAGTCCCCAATACCGGTTATTGGAAACCGACAGGCCCGCCAGCCCGTTCCTGCTCCGTGCCGTCACCCCCCGGCAGCGGGATAGCTAGACGGTCTTCAGCGCCGCGAGCCGCAGGCCGGAAACGGCGTTGGCGTGGGCATCGAATCCTTCATAGGTGGCAAAGCGCTGGGTGTGTGGCGCCATCTCGTCGAAGCCGGTGCGCGTCATCTGGCCGATGGTCGAGAGCTTCATGTAGTCGCGCACGCCCAGGGCCGAATGGCTGCGCGCCCAGCCGCCAGTCGGCAGCACGCAGTTGGGGCCCATCATGTAATTGGCGATCGAGCCGGCCGCATACTCGCCGAGCAGGATTTCGCCGGCATTGCGGATATGCGCGAGGTGTTCGAGCGGCGTCTTCGAAATCACCTGTAGGTGCTCGGGCGCATAGTCGTTGATGAAGGCGTAGGCCTCTTCGGGCGTCCGCGTCAGCACGATGCCGCCGTTCTGGCCGCCCAGGACCGTGGACGAGAAGCCGACCCGTTGTTCGCCCATCTGCTTCCAGTATTCGGGGATTGCCGCCCGCGCCGCCTCGGCTACTTCGCGCGACCAGGTGACGAGGAAGGCCGAGGAATCCGGCCCGTGCTCGCTCTCGATGATGAGGTCGAGCGCCGCGAGGCGGCCATTGGTCGTCTCGTCGGCGAGGATGAGGCTTTCGCTCGGCCCTGCCGGCATGCCGGTGTCGATGATATCGGAGAGGAGGCGCTTGGCCGCCACCACCCATGGGCTGCCCGGCCCCACGATCTTGGCGCAGCGGGGAATGCTGGCCGTGCCGAAAGCCGCCGCCGCCACGGCGGGGGCGCCGCCGGCGCGATAAACCTTCTCGACGCCACCCAGCCGCGCCGCCACCAGCGTCGCCGCATCGATGCGGCCGTCGGGACCGGGTGGGGTCAGGAGGATGGCGTTCGGCACCCCGGCGACCGTCGCCGGAATGGTGGTCATCAGCGTCACCGAGGGGAACGAGCCCTTGCCGCGCGGTGCGTAGCAGGCGACGGAGTCGATAGGTGTGGCGCGCTCGCCCACCAGCACGCCGGGCCGGATCTCCTTCATCCACATCTCGGGCGGGCGCTGCGCTTCGTGGAAGCGGCGGATGTTGTCCGCCGAGTAGCGCAGGGTTTCGATCATCTCGGGCTCGAGTTCGGCGAAGGCGGCATCGAACTCGGCCTCGGTGGCCATCAGGCTGTCGGCCGTAACCGGCGCCTTGTCGAAATCGCGGCCGAAGCGCGCAATCGCCTCGTCGCCCTCGGCGCGTACGGCCTCGATGATCGGCCGGGTCTTTTCGAGGAAGGGGCCGAGATCGGCTTCCGTCCGGGTCAGCAGGACCTGCCGCTCGGCAGCGCTCAACGCCGCGAGTTCGTGGAACGCAACGGGATTGGTCATTTCGGATACTCCTGTCAGGCGCCGTCGAGCGCCATGACCTTCAGGGTCTCTTCGCGGATATCGGCGAGGATGCCGCGCTTCAGCTCGGAAAACTCGGGCGTGGTCACCACGTCGTAGCGCCGCGGCCGTTCGAGCGGCACTGGCACGATGCGCTTGAGGTTGCCCGGCCGCGAGGCGAGCACCACGACGCGGTCGGCAAGGAAAAGCGCCTCTTCGACGTCATGCGTGACGAAGAGCACCGTGACCTTGTGCTCTTCCCATACCTTGAGCAGCAGCTCCTGCATCATGCCACGGGTCTGGGCGTCGAGCGCGCCGAAGGGCTCGTCCATCAGCAGCAGCGAGGGCTTGTAGACCAGCGCCCTAGCGATCGCCACGCGCTGCCGCATGCCGCCCGAGAGCTGGCGCGGATAGGCGTTTTCGAAGCCGGCGAGGCCGACGGACTGAACGAACTCGGCGACGAGTTCGGATTTCTCGGCCTTGGAGAGCTTCGACTTTTCGAGGGCGAAGCGGATATTGCCCTCCACGGTCAGCCACTCGAAGAGGCTGTAGCCCTGAAAGACGAAGCCGCGGTCGCGCCCAGGTCCGGTGACAGGTTTGCCGTCGATGCGGATATCGCCAAACGTTGGCTCGGTCAGCCCGCCCACCATGTTGAGCAGGGTCGACTTGCCACAGCCGGAGGTGCCGACAATGGAGACGAACTCGTTGGTCGCCACCTCGAGGTCGATGCGATCGATCGCGAGGAACTCGTCTGCGCCGCTGCCGAACACCTTGCCGACAGCGTCGACTACAATCTTGGGCGTACTCATCGGTCGGCCGTCCAGCGAAACATGGATTTGCCGAAGCGCTTGAACAGCAGGTCGGTGACGAGGCCGAGGAGCCCGATGAACACGGTGCCGAAGATGATGGTGTCGGTGGCGAGGTAGCGCTGCGCATCCATGATGCGGCGGCCGAGGCCCGACTGTGCCGCCACCAGCTCGGCGACGAGCAGGTAGGTCCAGGTCCAGCCGATGGTGATGCGGAAGGTGTCCCAGATGCCCGGCATCGCTGCCGGCAGGATGATGCGCCAGAGGATTTCGGCGTTGGAGAAGCCCAGAGTCTGCCCGGCCCGGATGAGGTTGATGTCGATGTTCTTGACGTTGTCCATCACCATCAGGGTCATCTGGAAGAAGGTGCCCAGGAACAGGATCAGGATCTTCTGCTCGTCGCCGATTCCGGCCCACAGCACCGACAGAGGGATCAGTGCCACCACCGGCATATAGCGCGCGGTGGAGATCAGCGGCTCGAGCGCCCCCTCGAAGATACGGAAATTGCCCATCAGGATGCCGATCGGCACGGCCAGCACCGTGGCGGCCAGCCAACCCATGACGATGCGATAGGTGCTGACGGCAGCGTCCTGGAACAGGATACCGGTGGAGATCTGCCGCCAGGCTTCCTCAAGCACCGCAAGCGGGCTGGGCAGGAAGAGCGGCTTGACCAGCCCAAGCGACGTCACGGCCAGCCAGGCGAGCACCAGCACCAGCGGCACGACGAAGCCGGCGGTGTTGAAGATGGGAAGGGGGATGGCCTCGCGCAGGCGGAACAGGCCGGCGCGCTTGTTCAGCTTGCGGCGGTCGGCACGGCCCTTGGCGGCGGCTTCGGCGACAGTGGGTTGATCGGTCATGCGGCAAGCGGGCGGCCCGGGGACCGCCCGCCTTTTCCTGTTACTTCAGGCCATTGAGGGCGGTGAGATCGAGGATCTCGTCGCCGGTGGGGACGATCTTGATCTCGTCGGGATTGGCTTCCTGCATCAGTGCGCCGATCTCGCCCACGGTGGCCTGGAAGGGGCCGGACAGCTGTTCCAGGTTTTCCTTGATGTCGAAGAGCTGCACGCCGGCCATGCCGGCCTTGTACTCCTCGAGCGGCGAGCCGACGGCATCGGCGATGATCTTGCCGCCCTCATCGGGGTTCTCGCGCAGGTAGGTTACCGCCTGATCCCAGGCCTTGATGATGCCTTGGATGTCCTCGGTGTGGGCGGCGACCCAAGCGGAATCGGCCGCCAGCACGTCCGAGATCAGGCCGGGCTTTTCGCCGGCGGTGTAGAGCACCTTGAATTCTGGCCCCTGAGCCAGGGCGGCCGAGATGTAGGGCTCGTAGGTCACGGCCACATCGACGCGGCCGGCGATGAGGGCTAGGCCGGCATCGGAGGCGTTGATCGCCACCGGCTCGATATCCGCCAGCGTCATGCCGTTGGCCTTGAGGGCGTAGTTGATCAGCAGGTCGCTGGTCGCACCGACCTCATAGGCCACCTTCTTGCCCTTGATCTCGGCGACCGAGTTCACGTCCTTGCCAGCGAGCACCGCATCGGCGGTGGTAGCACCGTCCATCAGCATGAAGGCCTTGAGGTCGATGCCGTTATTGCGCTGCAGGATGACGCCATTGGTGGCGATGGAGGTGACGTTGATGTTGCCGCTGGCGAGCGCCACGGCGAGGTCGGCGTCCCAGCCGAAATTCACCAGCTGCACGTCGACGCCGTTGGCGGCGAAGAAGCCCTGCTTCTCGGCGACCCACAGCGGGCCATAGCCCAGCCACGGCTGCAGGCCGATCTTGACGGTTTCCGCCTGGGCGGGGGCGGCGGCGAGCCCGACACCGATGGCGAGTGCCAACGTGGCTGCGAATTTCATGGGCAGTTCTCCGGAGTGATGCGTTTCTGGGCGGTGATGCAATTAGGCCGCGGGGACAAAGTCAAGGCGGCGAAAAGCACCGAGCAGGTTTGTAACGAGGCGGCCAACATCATTCTGCTCGCCTGGCGGCGGCAGCGCTCCGAGGAACGCGACGGAGCTGGCGCAGAACACCATGCCGCCCGAAGGGTGACGCCAGAAGGTCATGTCGGCTCGCCGTTGCGCCTCGCGTTCGGGTTCGCCGCCTTCGTACCACTTTCCCGGGTCGTCGACATAGCTCGGCGGGAATCCGGTGGCCGTCGCGACGACGGTGATGTCCGCAGGGCTGCCGAGGTGGAAGTTCACCGCATCCACCTCATAGCCTGCCGCGCCGCCCTGCACGATGCCATGGTCGCCGAATCGATCGGAGACTCCGTCGAAGAGCCAGGCAAACTTCTCGCTGCGCCCGGCCTCGGTCTTTTCGTAGGGCCGCGCCGGACTGAATCCCATCAGGGCGATGCCGACGCCGACGAGACTGAACTCGCCCCTTCCGCGATCGCGCAGGTAGCCGCCTGGCTCGTTGGTGAGGGCGAAGTTCATTTCGGCGAGGGGTCCGTCCCAGGTACGACCGGCCTGGGTGGGCCCGCGCCGCAGCTCCAGCAGGTCGTTGCGATAGGCCACGGCCGCGGCAAAGCCGTTGCCGCCGAGATAGGCCAGCCGTCCGCCATTGGCGATGTAGTCGCGATAGGCCTGCTCCATCTGGACCGACAGGTATTCGGGGTGGCTGCCGGTGCAGACGGCCGGGTAGTTGGCAAGCAGCGCAGCACCGCCCTCATGCAGGTCGCGGTCGGTCAGCACGTCGATGGCGATGCCCGCGCGTGCGCAGAACTTCAGGAAATGCAGGTCGACCGGCAGGTTGTGCGGGTCGCCGCAGAGCGGGTAGCGGTAGTCGTCGCGCAAAGTGGCCTTTGGCTTTCGGGTCGAGACCAAAGAAACGCCGCTGCCATCGGCATGGTAGTCGTAGAGCGAGCGCAGTTCGTTGTCGCGCGCGAACTCGTGGCCGCGATCGGTGCCGATCCATTCGTAGAGATGCGGCGGCAAGTATTCGTCCGCGTAGGCGAGATAGGTCGTGGTGGGGACGACGAAGGCGATCTCGGCGGCGGGCCGCGAGGGCGCCACGAAGAAGGGGATGCGCTCGACCACGTCCCCTGCCCTCAGCTCGAAGGCGTAGACGCCGCTCGGCGCCTCGTGGGGGACCGTCACCTCATGCGTCACCGGCCAGTCGAGCCCGGCCATGTCAGTATCGTGGAAGTGCACGGCGTCGTAGTGCGAGGGCGCGAGACGCGGATCGAGGGCCGATCCATCCCATCTCGACGAGGTGACGGCAAAGGTCGGGTTGCCGTGGAGCGTCAGCCGCAGCGGACCCGAGACAATCGGCCCGGGCGTGAAGAGGGTCGGGAACTGCAAACCGCCCTGCCCGGCCACGCCGACCAGCGAAATGTGTCCGATCCGGCAGTTGAGCGTCGGCAGGGCCTCGCCGGCATCGGAGGCCAGGATCAGACGTGCCGGCGCCGGGGCATGGAAGGGCGCGGCGAATTCGAACGGGCGGAGGGGATCGGTGGCGATGACGTGCAGCTCGCGCCGACCCCAATCGAGTCCGAGCTTCAGCCATTGCCCGGACGGCAAGCAGCCGAGGGTGGTCTCGCCGGAGGGCGCGGCGAGAATCAGTTGCCCGTCGATCAGGAACAGGGTGGCGTTGCCGAAATCCAGCAGCGTCCGGTGGCCCGGATTGCGGGTGAGCAGCAGCTCGAAGCTAAGTCGGGTGAGACTGCCGAAGGCCTCGTGCCCGGTGATCTCGGCCCAGCTGCCCTGATGAAAGCACTGGTGGGCGACGGCCGCGCGCGCGACTACCGGCCAGTCGACCTCGGGCATGTCGTCGCGGTCGAGGCGGCGGATCACCACTTCGCCGATGCCGACGCTGGCCGAAGCGCTGAGCGCGCGCCGTCCCGGGCCACCCGTCCATGGCTCGACATAGCCGGCAATGGCCAATGCCCGGTGTTCGACCTTGCGCCGCATCGGTGCTTCCTTCATCCGTCGCAGGGGGCATTCCCAACTCTGCCCCCGTGCAGCAATAGTGAGTTAGTAGGACATCAGGAATAGCCGATGGGGAACGCGCCCAGCTTTGATCTCACCGGGCAGTTGGCCCTCGTCACCGGCGCCAGCCGCGGTATCGGCGCGGCGCTCGCCAGGGGCCTTGCGGCCGCGGGGGCCGAAGTCGTCGTCGCGGCGCGTACCGAAGGAGCGCTCACGGAGGTAGCCGATGCGATCATCGCCAATGGCGGCAGCGCCCATGCCGAGACCGTGGACGTTGCCGACAGTGCTTCGGTGGAGGCCCTGTTCCAGCGCCTAGCGGCCGCCGGCCGCGTACCGAGCATTCTCATCAACAATGCCGGCACCGAGCAGGTGTCGCCGGCCCTGGAGGTCAGCGACGACCTGTGGGACAGGATCGTCGGGGTCAATCTCAAGGGCGCCTTCACGGTGGCCAAGACCTTCGCCCGCACGCTCGGCGGCAGACCCGGCGCCATCGTCAACCTCTGCTCGCTGAGCTCCGAGGTCGGCATCCCGACGGCCGTGCCGTATACCTCGTCGAAGAGTGGCCTTGCCGGAATGACGCGGGCGCTCGCCGCGGAATGGGCGCCGCTCGGCATCCGCGTCAACGGCCTCGGGCCCGGCTATTTCCGCACCGAAATGACCGAGACATTCTTTGCCGCCGAGGAATGGCAGCAGGCCATGCTGGCCCGCATTCCGCAGCGCCGCTTCGGCGAACTCGAAGACCTGACCGGCGCCGCCGTGTTCCTCTGTTCGCCGGCCGCTGCCTATATCACCGGGCAGATCCTCTATGTCGACGGCGGCTATCTCGCGAGCATTTAGCCCGCACCAAGAGGCGGACGTGACGAAGCGCCCGGCAGCCAAGGGCCCCGGGTTCTTCTAGCAGTTCTGCCGCTCCCGAAGGTGCGGCATGGGCGGGACTTCGTCCCTTTTATGCCGGTCGTCCGGCAAAAGCAGTCGGTGGGACTTTCGCCCCGCCCAATGCGAAGGGACTTATGGCGCACGGCACCGCGAAGCGATGCAGGAACCGCAGTCACCCCAATAGCGACGGCTCGCTACTGGCCCCCTTACCCCTCCGCGACGCTCCGTCAGCGCCTCGCATCGGAGAAGCGGGACTATCATGGCACGGGGTGGAATCGCGGGGATAAGTTGCCGGGCAACGGGTTGTCACACAGCCCGCCCAGCGGTCGTGCCTCGGCCTATCTGCCCTCGCGGGTGAAGTATTCGGGGTGGCGGTCGCGGATGACGTCGAGTTCGTGCATCACCGAGGTGAGGTGGACCGCGATGGAGCGGTCTGCGCCTTCGGCGTCGTGGGCCTTGAGGCGCTCGAGGATTTCCTGGTGTTCGCGCACGATGAAGAACATGTGTTCCTGCGAAAGCAGCGACATGCGGCGGATGCGGTCCATGTGGAACTTGGCCTCGCGCACATCGTCCCAGATCGACTCGAAGCCAGCCGCCTTGGCGATGAGGGCGTGGAAGCGCTCGTCGGATTCGAGGAAGCTCTGGTCGTCGGATAGATTGGCGAAGGTCTGCTGCAGCGCGACCTCGCGGGTGAGGAGCGCCTCGATGTCTGGCGTCAGCTTTTCGGCGGCGAGGCGGGCCAGCGGCCGCTCCAGCGCCTCGCGGATGAAGCGCGACTTGGCGATGCGGTCGTGGCTGAGCGGCGACACCACCGTGCCGCGTTGGGGCAGGATGTCGACGAGGCCGCGGCGAGCGAGGCGGGCCAGCGCCTCGCGCACGGGGGTGCGGCTGACGCCGAATTCGGCCGCGAGCCGGGCCTCCGACAGTTCCTCGAAGGGCGGCAGTTCCATGTCCAGGATGCGCTCCATGAGCACGTCGTGGACCTGCGTGGCGATCGAGGTTTCGTGCCGATCGCCCCGTCCTTCCTCACCCAGCAGTGCGCTGCGCGATCCCCTAGCCACGACGGAGCTCACTTTGTTCCAAGCTGCAGGCCAGCCATGAAGTATTTCCTCAGCACAATGAAGAGAAGCACCGTGGGGATACTCGAAATCAGGGTGGCGGTAATCACCACATTGGGGCCCAGCGTGGAATAGGTGCCTTGCAGGGACTGCAGCGCAACCATCACCGAGCGCACCTCGATACCATTGGCGAGGATCGACGAGAACAGCAGGTCGTTCCAGATGAAGGTGAACTGCAGCAGGAACAGCGCGATCATCGGCCCCATGGCGTTGGGCACGATCATGGAGGTGAACACACGCCATTCCGAAGCGCCCTCGATGCGCGCCGCCTCGTCCACCTCCTTGGTGATGGCCGAGAAGGAGTTGCGCAGAACCAGAAGCGGGAACGGAATGCAGAGTGCCACATAGACCAGAAGCATGCCGCCCCAGGTGTTGATGAGCCCGACGCGCTGGTAACCGAACAGCAGCGGCACCAGGTACATCTGGAACGGGAACAGGGTGCCGGTGAAGATGAGCATGAACCAGCCATTGGCGCCCAGCAGGTTGAGCCGGGTCATGCCGTAGGCGGCCGCCGCTGCGATGGCGACGGCGAGGGCGGCGCCGATCAGCGCGTAGCTGAACGAGTTGGTGGCCGCCTGCCCTAGCTGCGCGATGTTCCAGGCCTGAACGACGTTGTCGATGAAAGGAGCCAGCGAATCGGGCAGCTCCAGCACACCCTTGCGGGCATATTCCTGCGACGTCTTGAAGACGGTGACGAACAGGTAATAGAGCGGCGTCAGGTAGGCGAGGGCGAGCACGGCGATGGGCACCACCAGCCAGCGGCCGCCGACGCGGGACGCCGCCTTCTCCTTCTCGATGAGCCGGGCGATGAACTGCCGGTCGGTAATATCAACGGCCATCTGGGCGTATCCTATCGAATGTTCCGGCTGACGCGGCTCTGGACCACGGCGAGCACCGCGCTGACCGCGATCACCATGGCGCCGAGCACCACCGCGATTGCCGAGCCATAGGCCCAGGCGCCGTTGGAGAAGCTCTCGTAGTACATGTAGACCGCCAGCGAGAGGGTGCGCTTGCCGGGATAGTCACCGGCCATGACCCAGAGCAGGTCGAAGGTAGTGAAACCCGCAGCAACGTTGAGAATGGTAACGACCAGCACCGTCGGCAGCAGCAGCGGCCAGATGATGTGGCGGAAGATCTGCCCCGAGGAGGCGCCATCGACGCGCGCAGCCTCGATGGGATCCTTGGGAATGGCGGCGAGCCCGAGCAGCAGCAGCACCATGGTGATGCCCACCGTCTGCCACACGAAGGTGACGATGACCGAGCCGGTGACAGTGCCGGGTGAATAGAGCCAGCCGAAATCGAACGAGGTGCCGGTGGCGCCGGAGACGACCGAGTTGAGCACGCCGCGCGGCGCATAGACATAGTACCAGATGGCGCCCACGGCAGTCGGGGCGAGCACGCGCGGCAGGAAGAACAGGCTCTTGAACGTTTCCTGGAAGGGAATGTTGCGCAGCAGCAGCGCCAGGCCGAGGCCGACGACGAGCGGAAAGACGATGGCGCCGACCACCCAGATGGCGGTGTTGCTCAACGCCTCGGTGAAATAGGGGAGGCGGAACAGGCGCTCGTAATTACCGAAGCCAGCGAACTGATCGAGGCCGGTGAACTTCTGCCACTTGGTAAAGCTCAGCACGACGTTGAACACCACCGGCAGTAGCAGGAACACCGTCACCATGATCACCGCCGGGGCAATGAACAACCAGGCGACGCGCGTCTGCGCCCAGGCGGCACGGCGTTCGCGCCGGCGCGCTTCCTTCATGACTTGTGGGCTCAGCGTGGCAGCGGCAGAGGCCATCGGAATCTCCGGGTAGACGAGGGTACCGGCCGCACCCCGGGAGAGCGCGGCCGGCGGGAGGATAGACTTAACGGCTGGCCCAGTAGTCGCCGTTGATGATCTGCATGGTCTTCATGGATTCCTGCGCCTGTTCGGGCGTGGGGTTGAACATGAAGGCACCCATGGCAGCGACGAGGTCGCCCTGGATCTGCGACGGCACGGCTTCCCACCAGCGGACGAGCGCACGGGGCTTGGCAGCGGCGACGAGATCCTTGTCGGCGGCGATGATCTCGTTGGGCGCATCGGCCTTGAGGTTGCCGTTGAAGACCTGGACGGTGGAGCCGAGCACGTTGGCGGCATCGACGCCCATCAGTGCCTGCACGGCCTTGCCGAGGTCCGGGTTGGCCTCGAGAGCGGCCTTGGAGACGACGATCGGCGAAGCCTCGACAATCACCGACTGCTGCACGTCGGGGCTGAGCGACGGCATCAGGAAGGTGCCGAAGTCCTCACCGGCCTTCATGCCGGCCTCGACGAACGAACCCGAGTGCCAGTCGCCGACGAGGAACATCGAAGCGGTGCCATCGACGAAGTACTTCTGGTCGTCCTGCTCGCGCGGGTCGGTGAAGTAGCCGGCTGCGTACATCTCGCCCCAGACCTTGAAGGCGTTCTGCACGTCCGCATGGTCGTAGGGCACACTGCCGTCCGTGAGGCCGACGAACGAGTCGGGGTTGGTGCCGAGCACGAGCTGGCTGAACCAGATGAACGGCATCCAGCCGCCCGAAGCCGGCGCGTTGATCGGCGTGAAGCCGGCGGCCTTGAGCTTGTCGCAGGCCTCGATGAACTCGGCCCAAGTGGTCGGCGGGTTGGCGATGCCGGCCTTCTCGAAGTGGTTCTTGTTATAGAACATCACCCAGTTGGCGACGTTCAGGAGGATGCCGTAGGGCTTGCCGTCGACGCTGACGAGGTCGCGCTGCTCGGCAGAGTAGTCGCCGTTGGTGATCGCCGCATCCCAGTACTCGGAGAGGTCGGCCGCGACGCCGGTCGCGACCAGGTCGTTGAGCTGCTGGCCGTTCCACCAGGTGAAGAAGGCCGGGACGTTGTTGCCGGCGATCGAGGTCTGCATGAACGCCTGGTACTTGTCGGTCGGCGTCACTTCCATGAGCTTGACCGTGATGCCCGAGGCGGCGGTGGCGGCCTCGGCCAGGCCGGTCATGCCCGCATTCCACGGGGTTTTGTCGGAATAGAGCTGCAGCTCCTGCGCCGAAACGGCGCTGATGCCGAGCGTAGTTGCGAGGCCTACCACCCCGAGAGTCTTCACTAACGACATAACGTTCACTCCCTTTTGGTTCTGTCGTTCCCGCTGATCCGGCTAGCGGAGCAGCGAATTCTGCGTAGTTTCGTCGAATACGTGCACCCGGGCGCCGTCGATGCGGAACCGGATGGGCTCGTTGGGCTCGAGCGCCCGCGGATGCTGCATGCGCGCCACCACCTCGGTGCCGCCGAAATTGGTGAAGAGCAGGCTCTGGTCGCCCAGCATTTCGGCAAACTCGACATTGCCGGTGAAATCGGCGCCGAGGGCCGGCCGGGTGCCGTGCCCTTCGGGCACCACATCCTCGGGGCGCACGCCCAGCACCACCGAGGTGCCGGCGGCAGGCAGGTTGAAGCGGTCGGCCGGCACGGGGATATCGATGCCGCCGGCCTTGATGGTGCTCCCCTCGCCCACCACGGCGGGGATGAAGTTCATCGAGGGGGCGCCCATGAAGCCGGCCACGAACTGGTTGGCTGGGCGTTCGAATACCTCGAGGGGCGAGCCGATCTGGGCGATGCGGCCATCGTTGAGCACCACGATCTTGTCCGCGAGCGTCATCGCCTCGACCTGGTCGTGAGTGACGAAGATCACCGTGGCGCCGAGCTGGCGCTGCAGCTTCTTGATCTCGACGCGGGTCTGGTTGCGCAGCTTGGCGTCGAGGTTCGAGAGCGGCTCGTCGAAGAGGAACACCTTGGGCTCGCGCACCATGGCGCGGCCGATGGCGACGCGCTGGCGCTGACCGCCCGAGAGCTGGCTGGGGCGGCGGTCCATATAGGGGTTGAGCCCCAGCATCTGGGCTGCCTCGTTGCGGCGGCGGTCGATCTCGGCCTTGGGAGCGCCCGAGATGCGCAGGCCGAAGCCGAGGTTGTCGCGCACGCTCATGTGCGGATAGAGCGCGTAGGACTGGAACACCATGGAGATGCCGCGCTCGCGCGAGGGCAGGTCGTTGACGACCTTGTCGCCGATCCTGAGCTCGCCATGCGAGATGGTTTCAAGGCCCGCGATCATGCGCAGCAGGGTCGACTTTCCACAGCCCGAGGGCCCGACCAGCACCACGAAGGTGCCGTCCTCGATATCGAGGTCGATGCCCTTGATGGCTACGAACTCGCCATAAACCTTGACGATGTCGCGGAGGGTGACGTTTGCCATGTGATCTCCCCTCCCTTAGTGGCGCGCCGGATCGGCGTAGCGCATCTCGGGCTGGACCGAGTACCACTCGGGCCGTCCGGGATCGCGGTCATAGGTGTAGCCGCCGACCTGCTTGTAGTAGGCGGCGTATTTCTCGAGCCGCTCGCGGTCGACCTCGATGCCGAGGCCCGGCCCCTTGGGCACGGCGATCTCGCCATCGACATATTTCATCTTGCCGCCGACGATGATGTCGTCGAGCAGGTGGTGGTAATGGGCGTCGGCGGCGAAGCTCATGTTGGGAAGCGCCGCGCCGAGATGGAGCATGGAGGCGAGCTGGATGCCGAGTTCGCCCGAGGAGTGCACCGAAGCGCCGAACTGGAAGGTTTCGAGCACCTGGCCGGCCTTGTAGGCTTGGCGGAGGCCGCCCCAGAAGGTGGTGTCGAGCAGGATGACGTCCACGGCATCATGCTTGATGCAGCTTGCCAGCTGCTCGAAGTTCACCACCACCGTGTTGGTAGCGGTAGGGATGGAGATGCGGTCGCGCAGGCGGCGCATGCCTTCGAGGCCGAAGCACGGATCCTCGAAGTAATCATTGCGGATGTGCTCGATCTGATTGGCGACCCAGATCGACTCCTCCACCGACCAGACCGAGTTGGGGTCGAGTCGGAAGCGGTCGCCCGGGAAGGCCTCGGCAATGGCGGTGAAGACCTCGACATCGTGCTGGGGCGAGAAGACGCCGCCCTTGAGCTTGTGCGACTTGAAGCCGTTGAGCTGCTTCTGGCGCTTGGCCTCGGCCACCAGCTCGTCGGGACCGAACTCGTCGCCGAAGCCGTTCTCCTCGTTGGCGTAGCGATAGAAGAGATAGGAGGCGAAGGGGATCGACTCGCGCAGGGCGCCGCCGATGAGATCGCAGGCGCGCACGCCCAGATATTTGCCGGCCGCATCCATGCAGGCCATCTCGATGGCGGCATGCAGCTGCATGCGCGAGTTGTAGAGGCTGGCGACGGGGTTCATGATCTTCCAGCGCAGTTGTTCAAGCTGCAGCGGGTCATGGCCCTTGAGATAGGGCAGAAGCCCGCGCACGGCGGCCTCGGCGCTTTCGCCGCCCCCGCCGAGCTCACCCCAGCCGGAAATGCCCTCGTCGGTCACCACCTCGACGATGGTGCGCACGAAGCGCCCCCAATGGGCGCCTGAAGCGTGCCGGAGCGGCGCTTCGAGCGGCATGGCGACTGTGGTGGCCTTGATGTCTACGATCTTCATCGAACTCAAAATCTCTGGGTGACTGGCCGTCAGGTAGATTTGCCGTCGGCCTTCTTGGGCGCACCGGGGATGCGGGCGAGCATGCCCCCATCCACGCGCACGGTTTCGCCGGTCATGAACGACGCCTTGTCCGAGAGGAGGAAGGCGACGACCTCGCCGATTTCCCGCGGCTGGCCGCGACGGCCGATGGGATGCATGGCGTCGATTTCTTCCTCGAGCGCCGCGGGGTTGGGGTCCTGGTCGATGGCCCAGCGCAGCATGGGCGTTTCGACCGAGCCGGGCGCCACGCCGAGGACCCGGACGCCGTTCCCGGCTTCGTCCATCGCCATGCCGGTGACGAGCCCGAGGAGCCCGTGCTTGGAGACCACATAGGCTAGCGCGCCCTTCTGCGCCGCCATGCCCTGCACCGAAGCGGTGAAGACGATGGCGCCCCTGGTGCGGCGCAGTTCCGGCATCGCAGCCTTGGCGACGAGGAAGGCGCCGGTGAGGTTGGTATCGAGAGTGCTGGCCCAGAGTTCCGGCGTGGTGGTGACCGCATCGCCATACGTCTGGATGCCGGCATTGTGGCTGACGCCGGAAATGCCGCCGAAGCGTTCCACACCGAGCCGCACCGCCGCCTCGCAATCGGCGAGACTTGTCACCGAACCGACAGCCACCGCCGCCTTGCCGCCGAGTTCCCTTGCCGTGGCGTTGAGCGCTTCGGCATTCCGATCGAACAGAACGAGATTGCGACCCTGTTCTGTCAGCACCTCGGCCACGCCGCGCCCGATGCCCATGGCAGCGCCAGTTACCAGAACTGCTGGTTCGTTCATCGCGAGCAACCTCCCTTGTCAAATACTTGTAGGTCTACCATACTAGTCGTGTCAATGCGCTTCCACAGCCCCTGGCTGGCAGAAGTTCGTGGCCCACGCACAAGGGCCACCGGAGCACGACACAGGGAGGTCAGACGTGCCGATTTTCGCCTTTACGGGCAGCCTTACGCGCCCGATGCCACAGTATGGCGCCGCCAACGGCCAGGGCATCGGTCGACTGGTTTTTGACGATGAAACGGGACAGCTCACCCAGGTCGGGATGACCGGCAGTATCGACGACACGGCGTGGCTCGTCCCCGATCCGGCACGCGGCCGGCTCTATTCCACCTTCGAGCACAGCGGCACCAACCAGAGCGCCGTCGCGGCCTTTGCCGTCGAACAGACCGGGCTTCGCCGCATCGGCTCGCAGCAGACCCTGGGCAACGAGGCCTGCCACGCCAGCCTCTCGACCGATGGCCGCTTCCTCCTCGTCGCCAACTACAATGGCGCCAACCCCGAGGGTTATCCGGACGCAGCCCTCACTGTTTTCCCCATCACCGACGACGGCCTGGGCGCTCCGGTGGCGAGCGTCGTCCACACCGGCAGCGGCCCCAACAAGGAGCGCCAGACCACGGCACATGCCCATTGCGTGGTGCAGTCGCCGGCGGGCGACATCGTCTATGTGGCGGATCTCGGTATCGACAAGCTGGTCGCCTACAGCCTCGACAACTCAGGTGGGCTGACGCGGCAACCGGCACGTGACTTCACCTTCCCGCCCGGGCTCGGGCCGCGCCACCTGGTGTTCTCGGCCGACGGCAGCAGCCTGTTCGTGGTGAGCGAACTGATCGCCACCGTGGTGAGCCTCGCCGTCGATCCCGAAACCGGGGCGCTGAGCCAGCGCGACGCCTTCCGCATCCCCTCGCGCGATGGCGGCATCGTGCAGTCGTCCGGCATCCTGCTCGCACCCGATGGCCGGCACCTCTTCGTCGGGCTTCGCGTCTGTGACGAAATCCTCGTGCTGCGCATTGGCGAGGGCGGCCGCCTGACCCAGACGGCGCGGGTGCCGAGCGGCGGCAAGACCCCGCGAGACCTCTGCTTCTCGCCCTCGGGCAAGCACCTGGTGGTCGCCAACCAGGATTCCGACCGGCTCACCGTGTTCCGGGTCGACCATGAGACCGCCACGCTCTCCGAGCCGCTCCAGCACTGCGACATCGGCACGCCGATGTCGGTCAAACTCGCCGCCTTCTGACGCGGCGTCCTTTTCTCAAGCCTATTGCGAACCATGATCAACGAGATCCTGTTTGTCCATCACAGCCATACGGACATTGGCTACACGCACCCGCAGCCGGTGGTGATGGAACTGCACCGCCGCTTCATCGACGAAGCGCTCGACATTGCCGAGCGCACCGCCGACTACCCCGATGACGCGAAGTTCCGCTGGACCTGCGAAGTGACCGGCGGAACCATGGACTGGTGGGTGCACGCCTCGAACACCGACCGCGACCGATTCCTCGCCGCGGTGAAGCGCGGCCAGATCGAAGTGGCCGGCATGGGCTGGCACATGACGCCGCTGATGGACCACTCCATGGTGGTCGACGTGCTCAAGAACCTCAAGTTCTTCCGCGACCTCGGTATTCCGGTGCGCTCGGCGATGAACACCGACGTCAACGGCCTGCCCTGGGGCGTTGTCGACGCGCTGCTCGACCACGGCATCACCGGCATCTCCATGGCCATCAACGAGCATTACGGCCACGCCTTGGCGCCCTGGCCGCGCGCCTTCAACTGGCAGTCGCCGGGCGGCCGCACCATCACCGCCTATAACGGCTTCATCTATGGCGTAACCTCGGACCGCAGCATCAAGGTGCCGGTGGACATGGACGAGGCGCGCGAACGGGTGCCCAAGTGGGCCCGCAAGTGGGAAGCAACCGGCTATCCGCATCCCTTCCTGATGATGCAGATCACCAATATCCGCTACCACGACAACGGCTCGCCGCAGGCGGGGCTGCCCGACTTCATCCGCAACTTCAACGAAGGCAACGCGGCCTCGGGCGGCATCAAGCTGCGGCTGGGCACGATCAGCGAGTTCTTCGACCGCGTGCGCCAGCAGCCGGCCGAGACGCTGCCGACCCTGCGCGGCGACTGGACCGACTGGTGGAACTTCGGCGCCGGTTCGACCGCGCACGAAACCGCGCAGGCGATGCGCGGCCAGCGCGACCTCGACACCGCGACCGGGCTCGACGCCTGGCATCCGGGCGAGGAGCCGCGCCGCCGCGCCATGCTGCATGACACCGCGCGCAAGGGCCTGGCGCTCTATGCCGAGCACACCTGGGGCGCCGACCGCTCGATCTCGCAGCCGTGGTCGCCCGAGACCCGGACGCAGCAGTTGCTCAAGCTCGCGACGGTGGCCGAAGGCGCCAGCGTTGCCCGCATGCTGCGCCGCGACGGGCTGGAGCGGCTCGGGCAGGACGCCGGCGGCGACGAGCCGACGCTGCTGCTCTACAACCCGCACGGCTTTGCGGTGAAGCAGTCGGTGCGCCTGCCCTACCTGCCGCCGATGGCCGATGCGCCCGACCCCAAGCGTGGCTTCGGGCTCGAGGACCTGGTGCCGACCGGCCCCTCGTCGCACCGCATCCAGCGCCAGGACGTGGTGACCTCGGACCTGCCCGAGCACGGCGCCTACTACACCGAACCGGTCGAAGTGCCGGCGCTTTCCTATGTCACCATCCCGGCGGCCAAGGCGGCGGTGATGGCCAACCGCTCGCTCTCGGCCAAGGACGGCGTGCTCTCGAACAGCCGCGTGACGGTGACGCTCGACGCGGCGGGCGGGGTCAGCTCGCTCAAGGTCGACGGCGTGGAATATGCCGGAGCGGCGGCCGAGAACCTGAAGTTTGGCGTGCCGGTGCTGGAGCGCGTCGCCTCGGGCGTACGCACCGACATGTTCGACCAGGTCGATCTCGAATCGCCTGACTGGAACAAGGCCTGGCACCGTGACTGGAAGGCCGAGCGCTTCAGCGGCACGCTGACCGGCACCACCGAGGCGGTGGAGCGCGGCAATGCGCGGATCGTGCAGAACTTCTCGCTGCCCAATGGCGACAAGGTGGATGTGCTCTATCGCCTCGTCGGCGAGGAGCCGGTGCTGCATGTGGAGGCGACCGTCGCCAAGCAACCCATCATCGAGCCGCATGCGCTCTACCTGCCCATGCCGACGGCGCTCGGTGAGGGCTGGGACTGCCACTACGAGACCGGCGGCGCGGTGGTGAAGCTCGACGACGAGCAGCTGCCCTATGCCAGCCGCCATTACATCACGGCGCAACGCTTCATCCGCATCGGCGATGCGAAGTCCGAAGTGACGGTGGCCTGCCCGGATGCGCCGCTGTGGCAGGTGGGTGGCTACACGTTCGGCCGCTTCAACGACCCGGACGGTCGCGTGGAGCGCGAACGGCCCACGCTCGTGGCGTGGCTCACCAACAATTACTGGAGCACCAACTTCCAGGCCGACCAGAACGGCACCTCGAAGTACCGCTTCACGCTCGTGCCCTCGGCACGGCGCGCACTCGGCACCTCGGCCCAGGCCGCGCTGGCCTATGCCCAGCCGCTCGCCGCGCATGTCTATGCCGGCCGCGGCCCGGTGAAGAGCACGGCGGCATCGCTGCTGCAGCTCGATCTCGGCACGGCGCTGCTCACCCGGCTCGAGGCAGCCGGTGACGGTGTGGCGCTCCACCTGCTGAACCCCGGCGACGAACCGGTCGAGGCCAGGGTGGGTGCCGGCAGCTTCAGGCCGACCCGCGCCAACCGCACCTCGCTTTCCGGCGAACCGGGCGAAGCGCTGAGCGTCAACAATGGCAGCACCAGCTTCACCATCGCCCCGCGCGCCTGGACGCGCATCGAACTCCACTAGCCCAGATCCAGGGAGGAAGAGGAAACGTGAGCAAGATCAAGACGATCTATATCTGCAACCACGCCCACACCGATATCGGCTTCACCGACTATCAGGAACTGGCGCTGCGCCAGCACGGCGAGTTTGTCGGCCAGGCGCTGGACCTGATCGAAAAGACCGACGGCTACCCGGTGGAGGCGCAGTACCGCTGGACGATCGAGACCACCGGGCCGTTCCTCAAGTACCTGCGCCAGGCCAGCAAGGGCGAGATCGAGCGCTTCCGCCACTGGCATGAGCAGGGCCGCATCGACATCGCGGGCATGCAGTACAACATGACGCCGCTGCTCAACATGGAGCAGATGCACCGCTCGCTCTATCCGCTGCGCGCCATTCGCGACGAGTTCGGCTTCAACGTCGAGGCCGCGATGCAGGACGACGTGAACGGCGTGAGCTGGGTTTTTGCCGACCTGCTGCACGACCTGGGCATCAAGTTCTACACCGCTGCGATCAACCCGATCCGCGGTGCGCGGCCCAAGCCGTTCCCCGGCGCCTTCCGCTGGGAAGGTCCCTCGGGCAAGAAGGTGCTGGCCTGGAATGGCTACCACTACCTGTTCGGCCGCTCGCAGGCAGGCCTGGGCAACTGGGACCTGGTCGACCGGCTGCTGCCGCGCTGGGTCGAGGAGCTCGAGAACGACGAGACCTACCCCTTCGACTTCCTCTACTGCGAATCCACCCACCCGGTACGCGTGGACAACGGTCCGCCGGATGCCCGCATGCCGGAATTCGTGAAGCGCTGGAACGAAGAGCGCTCCAACTGGCGCATGGAGTTCATCACCGTCACCGATTTCGGCCGCCTGCTCGAGGAGAAGTACGCCTCGGTGATCGGCACGCAGCGCGGTGACTGGACCGACCACTGGGCCGACGGCGTCGGTTCCTCGGCCTTCGAAGTGGCGGTGAACCGCAACGCCCACGAGATCGTCGCCATTGGCGAGAGCCTCGAAAGCTGGCGCCGCAGCCAGGGCGCGACCGACTGGAACAACGTGCTGGCCGACCGCACCTACGAGTCGATGACGCTGTTCGACGAGCACACCTGGGGCGCCTATTCCTCGGTGGAAGCACCCTACTCGCTGTTCAGCCAGGCACAGTGGAACCGCAAGGCGGGCTTTGCCTACAACGCCGCGATGGAAGGCCACAACGCCGTGGCCAAGGCCGCCAATGCACTGGCCGCGCCGCTCGGCACCAAGGGCCCGGAAGGCATCTTCAACCTGGGCAATCTCGACCCCTACGAGGCGTTCAAGCCTTCGGGGATCAAGGACCTGCTCGTGTTCAACACCCTGCCGTGGGAGCGCAAGGTGATCGTCGAGGAGCCCGAGCCGCGTGGCGGCGCCGCGCCGGTGGGCATGCTCGACACCTTCTTCAACCGCCGCAGCACCTGGGGCGGGCCGCGCCCGTATCCCGAGATCAAGCGCGTGGCGGGCACCATTCCGCCGATGGGCTATGCCTTCCTGAACCTCGATGACGGCGTGCCCGCGGACGACCTGAAGGCAGAGGGCGACACGATCGAGAACGCCCACTACCGGGTGCGGATCGACCGCAAGACGGGCGCCATCGCCGAGCTCTACGACAAGGCGCAGGGCCACGACTTCGCCGGCAAGTACCAGGGCTGGGGCCCCGGCGAGTATATCTACGAGACGGTGGATCACCCCGATGACCGCCTGAAGATCGCGGATATCAGCTTCGACAAGCCCGAGTTCTTCACCGGCCACAAGGACACCCCGTGGCGCCGCGAGACGGCGACCAAGGTGACGCTCGAGGATGCCACGATCTACGAGGGTCGTGCGTCGATTACCGTGAAGATCGAGGCGCCCGGCGTCTCGGGTGCGACGGTGGTGTATGCGCTCGACGCCGACACCAAGGCGGTGGCGATCGACTGGACCATCGACAAGCTCGATCATCCGAACGCCGAGGCCGTGTTCATCGCCTTCCCGTTCAACCTCAAGAGCGCCGACTTCCTGCTCGACCTCAACGGCATTCCGGCCGTCCCCAACCGCGACCAGCTCGATGGCGCGGCCAAGGACTGGTACCCGGTGGGTCGCTGGGCGTCGGTGTCGGACGGCGAGCGCAACGTGACCGTCGTGCCGCTCGATGCGCCGCTGGCACACCTTGGCGGCATCACCACCGGCAAATGGGCCCGCACGCTGGAGCCCGAGGGCCCGACCATCATGAGCTGGGCGCTCAACAACCACTGGCTGGTGAACTTCAAGTCGTCGCAGTCGGGTCGCATTCCGCTGCGCTACCGCCTGACCACCGGCACCGGCCCGGCCGACGCGGCCGCGGCTACCCGCTTTGCGCTCGAGCAGGCGGTGCCGCCGGTGGCGATGCGCGACATCGCCCCGACCGGCAAGCGCTCGGACAGCTACTTCTCGACCGGTTCGGCACCTGTGCTGGTGACGACCAAGCCGGGCGAGGACAAGGGCTGGGTGGTGCTGCGCGTGCAGAACCTGAGCAACGAGCCGCAGACCCAGACGGTGACCTTCACCGGCAAGCCGGCCGCCGCGCGGGCAGCCGACCCGGTGGAGCATGTGGGCGCCCCGCTGGCGCTCGACGGCCAGACGCTCAGCATCGACGTGAAGCCGCTCGAAATCCGCACCGTGCTGGTGCGCTTCGCCCACTGACGAGCGACCCGCCGGGATCAGATGATCTCGGCGGGCTCCACTTCGACCCGGTAGCGGGTGACGAACTTCTCTCCGGCGCGGAACTTCCGCGCCGTTTTCACACCGCGCCGCGAGATCGGGTTCTCAGCTGCCGAAACCTGCTGGCCGAGGTCGAAAGCCGCACAGACCGGCTCGAAGCCCAGCGCCAGGTGCCGCCCGTTCCAGGGCGCCATCTGCCGGCCCCGGTTGGAGAACCAGAGCAGTGCGCTCGGATAATGCTCGGCGTTCCAGCTGAGCCTCACGCGGTAGCCCTCGGCAGTATTCCACAGCGACGCATGGCCCGGCATATCAATGAGCTGCACCAGTTCCTCGGTCGCCTGCGGCAGCGGCACCTGCCGCACGTCGAGCCGGCCGCCGGCCTTGAGCGGCACGTCGTGCCACGGCTCAAGCACCGCCCCTTGGGTGAAGATCGACGTTTCGTCCACCGGTGCCGGGAACGTCAATCCGGTGACGCCGGACGGCACTTCTATCCTCATCGCTCCGGTAGTTGCCGGCAGCCGCCACGAGGGATGAAGGCCAAGCGGCAGTTCGCAGTCGGCCCGCACGTCGATTTCGAGGGTGAAGTCGAGCGCCGCCTTCTCGGGGTCGGGCGTTACGGTGCGGCGCAGGCCTCGGATGGGATGGGTCTCGGGATAGTCGATGGCGAGCGTGATACTGCCTTCGGCGTCCGCCTCGAAGCGCCAGTAATTATTGGAACTGAAGCCGTGCGGGTTGGGGTCCACCGTGGTGGCCGCCACCGAGCCCGGCCAGCCATCGGCGGGCGCGCGATCGGCATCGGCGCCGAAGGGCACGCAGGGCCACTCGCCCCGCAGCCGCTTGAGGATGCCCGGCAGTTCCTCGCCACCGGGATCGTCGGCCCAGGGCGCGATCTGGAACGGCGCCACCTGCCGTCCATCGGGCAGAACGAACAGCGTCGGTCCAAGCATGCCGCCAAGGTCCTCGACGCTCACCACGCCATGTTGCCAAACCAGCGACCGCGCCTCTCCAAGCTTCGTCAACGCACCACTCCCCACCTTGTTTCTTTTTCGAGCCTCGCCGATCGGCCGGGCCCGGGCAATCGGATATTATGATGAAACCGCAACACCTTATCATGGGCACGTTCTTCCTGCAGGCGCTGAATTTCGGCGTCTGGCTGCCGCGCATTCCGGAAGTGCAGGCCCGGCTTGGCCTCGGGCCGTCGGACCTTGCCTTTGCCCTGCTCGGGATGCCGATCGGCCTGCTGCTGGCCCTGCACTTCGCCGGCCATATCGTGGCGAAGCTGGGGGGCCGGAACACCATCCGCTGGGCCTTCCCGGTCTTTCTCGTGCTCATCTGCCTGCCGCCGGCCGCGACGGACTTCGCCATGCTGTTCCTAGGGCTGGTGGGGAGCGGCATCTCCATGGCGATGATCGAGCTGGGCATGAATGTCGTCGCCGACGAGATCGAGAAGCGGGACAATGTCGCGATCATGAGCCGCTGTCACGGCTTCTGGAGCCTCGGCATGATGGCGGGAAGCCTGGTCGGCTCGGGGTTTGCCGCCATCGGTCTGGCGCCGCACTGGTCGTTGCTGCTGGCGTCGGTTCTGGCCGCGCCGCTCGCCATACTGGTGCCGCGAGCGCTCCCCGACGCCCGCCCGCCGGCGGCGGCGAAGGCTGACTCCCGCTCCTCGGGACTGTTCATCCCCGGGCTGCTGCTGCTTTCGATCTGCATCGTGGGGCTGGCCAGCAACCTGGCCGAAGGGGCCACGGCCGACTGGTCGGCGGTGTACCTGACCGATGTGTTGGCCGCCACGGGAGGGGCCGCTGGACTTGGCTACTCGGCCTATGCGTTCACCATGGCGATCGGCCGGTTTGCCGGCGACTGGGCGCGGGTGAAGTGGGGGCCGGTGGTGCTGGTGCAGGCCTGCTACGGCATAGCGGCGCTGGGCGTGGGGCTGGTGGTGCTGAGCCCGCACTACGCGCTGTCGCTGGTCGGCTTTGCGCTGATCGGCATTGGCGGCTCGGTTGGGGTGCCGCTGGCGGTGAGCGCGGCCGCGTCGGTGGGCGGACGTCCGGCCGCCGCCAATGTGGCGATGGTGACCTTCATCTCGCTGATCGCCTTTGTGGGCGGGCCGCCGGTGATCGGGCTGCTGGCCGAGCATTTCGGCCTCCGCTTTGCGCTCGGGATCACCATGTTCCCGGCCTTTGCGGCGGGCCTGCTGCTCGCTGGGTCGCTGCGTCCCAGGGCAGCGGAGGGGAGCGTCGGCCGAGCGTGACGGCTCCAACGGGAGGCCAACAAGGTCGTGGCGGCCGACCAGGACGGGGTGGCCGTTGTGCTCGGCCTGTAGAGTCTGGTGGGCAAGGAAGGGAATCAGGGCGTGGGAAGAGAGCCGGGGGGCCTGCAGAGAGCAGGGCGAGTAGGCACCCCCGAACACTGGAAATAGTTCCGCCCGCTGGTTAGGTTGTGCCGGAGCGTGGGGGGGTTCTCATGGTCATGGTGGCAGTGCCCGTGCATGAGCGCGGTGCAGTGGTTCGGCACTGCCTTGCGGCGG
>Ga0207868_1000620_pt1 | contig 34116 bp, 31 predicted proteins | sample Passage237B_FD_187370 | JGI IMG/M metagenome (GOLD analysis project Ga0207868, IMG submission 187370) | Cellulose adapted compost microbial communities from Newby Island Compost Facility, Milpitas, CA, USA - Passage2 37B (SPAdes) (version 3) ... | reverse complement strand
TCCGTTTCGGCGGCGCTGACGCGCGGCCTTGCGGAAGGCGGGCAGGATATTCTTGGCGGTGATGTCAGCATCCGTCTCATTCACCGCGAAGCAAGCGCGGAAGAACGCGCCTGGTTTGCGCGCGATGCAGAGGTCACGTCCTCCGCCGAGATGCGCGCCATGGCCCGCAGCGCCGATGAAAATGCCGCGCGCGGGCAGACGCTGGTGGAGCTGAAGGCGGTGGATCGCGCCTATCCACTTTATGGCCGCGTGATGCTCTCACCCGAGCAGCCGCTTGAAGAAGCCTTGCAGTTTCGCAATGGCCGACCCGGCCTTGTGGTCGAGCCCAATCTTCTTTCGCGGCTTGGCGTAGAAGTGGGTGATGCGGTGCGGATCGGTGAACAGGAGTTCGATCTTCGCGCAACCATCGTGAAGGAGCCGGATCGCGTATCGGATGGTTTTGCGCTCGGCCCCCGTGCGATGATCTCGCGAGATGCGCTGAACGGCACGGGCCTCGTGCAGCCGGGCAGCCTTGTTGAATATCACTACCGGATTCGCCTCGGCGATGCGGCGCGCTCGCCCGCCGATATTGCGGTATGGACGGCGGCGCTCACCGAACGCTTTCCCGATGCGGGCTGGCGTGTGCAGGACAGAAGCGACAGCGCGCCGGGCGTGCGCCGCTTTGTCGAACGTGTCGCGCTCTTTCTGTCGCTGGTCGGATTGACGGCGCTTGTGGTTGGCGGTGTCGGCGTTGCCAATGCCGTCAAATCGCATATTGATGGCAAGCGCACGACGATTGCGATTTTCAAATGTCTCGGTGCACCGGGCGCGCTCATCTTCCGGCTCTATCTGTTGCAGGTCATGGCGCTTGCGGCGGCGGGCATCATTATCGGTCTTCTCATTGGCGCGACCATGCCCTTCCTCGTGGAAGCGGTGGCGGGCGACATGATCCCTGTGCCCGCAGAGCTTGGCATTTATGGCGGGCCGTTGCTGCTGGCGGCTGCTTATGGTGTTCTCACGGCGCTTGCTTTTGCGATCTGGCCGCTTGCGCGCGCGCGGGAGATTCCGGCGACGAGCCTTTTCCGCGATCTCATCGCGCCGGTGCGGCGCTTCCCGCGCGCCGGTTACATGGCGGCGACGGCGGCAACGCTTGCGCTGCTTGCAGGGCTTGCCATTGCCCTTGCCGAAGAGCGTCTCTTTGCCATCTGGTTTGTGCTGGGGGCCGCTGGTGTCTTTGTCCTGCTCTCGCTTGCGGCGCGCGGCATCATGGCGCTTGCGGCACGGGCGCCGCGCCTGCGTTCACCAGAGTTGCGGCTTGCGCTTGCCAATATTCATCGCCCCGGTGCACCGACGCCGGCCGTTGTGCTGTCGCTCGGTCTTGGCCTTACGCTTCTCGTCACCGTATCGCTCATCAATGGCAATCTCACGGGCGAGATCACGCGCGACCTGCCGGATCGCGCACCTGCCTTCTTCTTTGTCGATGTCCAGCCCGATCAGATCGATGCGCTGGAGACACTCGTCGTTGCACGAGATGATGTGACGGGCTTCAACCGTGTACCCATGCTGCGCGGGAAGATCGCCGCCGTGAACGGCATTCCCGCCGATCAGCTCACCGTGGCGCAGGAAGCGCAATGGGCGCTGCGCGGCGACAGGGGCATTACCTATTCAGCGGAATTACCCGAAGGCTCGTCCCTGGTGCGGGGAAGCTGGTGGCCCGCTGACTATTCCGGCCCGCCGCTTGTCTCCTTCTCAGAAGAACTTGCGCAGGGTTTCGGCGTCAATATCGGTGACACCATCACGATCAATGTGCTCGGCCGCGAAATCACGGCGGAGATTGCGAATACGCGCCAGATCGACTGGACCAATCTCGGCATCAATTTCGTGCTGGTCTTCTCGCCGGGTATGCTTTCCGCCGCGCCGCATACGGTACTCGCAACCGTCGAGATGAGCGGCGGTCCGCTTGCCGAGGAGGCGCTGGAACGGGAAGTGACATCGGCATTTCCGAACATCACTTCTGTCCGCGTGCGCGAGGCGCTCGAAGCGGTGAACGAGCTGCTCGGCAATTTTGCGGTCGCCGTCCGGGCCACGGGCGGCATCACGCTTGTTGCAGGCATTCTCGTGCTGGCCGGGGCGATGGCGGCAGGCTTTCGTTCGCGCGTGCGCGATGCGGTGGTGCTGAAGGTGCTGGGGGCCACACGCGCGCGCATTCTCGGCATCTATATAAGAGAATATGCCGTGCTTGGCCTTGCGACGGCGCTGGTGGCCGCCCTTGCGGGCACGGTCGCTGCCTGGGTGGTGGTGACGGTGCTGATGGAGCTTCCCTGGCACTTCCTGCCCGGCACGCTCGCATTAACCGTGATCGGGGCGACCTTCGTCACCGTCCTGCTCGGCCTTATGGGGACATGGCGGGCGCTTTCCATGCCTGCGGCCCCCGTCTTGCGGGTTGATTAGGCCGCTGCGAGGCGCCGCTTCCACGATCAAGCCTTTGTGAGCGGGCGCTCCAGGGCCCGGTTTTGCTTGAATTCGCACAGCCTCCGGCCAATATATGTGCAAGCACACACCAAGGAGGGTGCGTATCTATGGCGAATTACAATCAGGAACGGCTCCACCAGACACGGCTCGGCGCGACCGCCGACATGTCGATCGACCAGGGCCTGCGGAGCTATATGCTCAGCGTTTACAACTATATGGCAGGCGCTCTCGCCCTGACCGGGTTGGTCGCCTATTTCGCCTATGCCGCTGCCGTGCAGGAAACGGCGGGTGGGCCGCTGCTCACGAGCTTTGGTGAGACGCTCTATACGAGCCCGCTGCGCTGGGTTGTCATGCTCGCGCCGCTCGCCTTCGTTCTCGTGCTGAGCTTCGGCATCCAGAAGCTGAGCCTTGCTGCGACCCAGATGATTTTCTGGACCTTTGCGGCGGTGATGGGGCTTTCGCTCTCTTCGATTTTCCTCGTCTTTACGGGCGAGAGCATCACCACAACCTTCTTCGTGACGGCAGCAGCCTTCGGCTCGCTCAGCCTTTACGGCTACACGACGAAGCGTGACCTGACCGGAATGGGATCGTTCCTTTTCATGGGTCTGGTCGGTATTCTCATCGCGATGGTGGTGAACTTCTTCCTGCAGAGCTCGGCGCTGCAGTTTGCGATCTCGGTGCTTGGCGTACTGATCTTTGCGGGTCTCACCGCCTATGACACGCAGCGCATCAAGGGCATGTACTATGAAGGCGACAGCGTTGCCGCCGCTGGCAAGAAGGCGGTGATGGGCGCTCTCTCGCTCTATCTCGACTTCATCAACATGTTCATGTTCCTGCTGCAGTTCCTCGGCACGCAGCGCAACTAGGCGTGACGCGACACAAACAACAAAGCCCCGGCAGCGATGCCGGGGCTTTTTGCATTGGAGAGGCTGTCCGTGCTCAGTCATCGACAAGGCGGAGCTTGCGCTTCTCGAAGATGCGCAGCACCTGCGAAAGTTCATGCCCGCGCTTCAATATCTGGCCGCTTGCGGCGATGACGCTGTAGGCGCCCTGTCTGCGCGCAAGCTTGGGGCGCTTCTCGATGCGATAGAGAGGGATTTCGCTGGTGCGCCGGAAAACGGCGAAGACCGCAACGTCTTTTGAGCCGCCCATCGCATAGTCGCGCCACTCGCCTTCCGCAACCTTGCGTCCATAGACGGAGAGGATGGCGTCAAGCTCGGCGCGATTGAAGAAGACTTCCGCCTCCCTCGCGGAAAGGGAGGATGGCGCCGGAACAAGGCTCAGCGGTGCTGCCTCATTCGTCCTGCCGGTTCCGTCAGGCGACCTGTCTGTCATGCCGGGCGGTCCTTCTTCTTTTTTGTTCCACTAACGCACACATCGCGCATGGCATGACAGCAGCATGACACAAGGACGGTCAAACGAACACGTCCGCCGCTGAGAAAAACAAGGTTTTCTGCGGGTTTTCATCGCGGGGGTCATGAGCGACAAATCCACAATATTGCCTTGTTTCAGCCCTTCGCCAGCCACACTGGCCCTCCATCTTATCACCGTTGCCTCACTGGCCCGGTTCCTTGCGACGTTCCGGTTTCATCAGCCCCCCAGCCCCACCGGGATAGATTGGGGGAGCCGGGCCAACCCCTTCCCCCTCGGGGTGAGCAACAAGATCAGCTATAAGCTGCGGCCGCTCGGGATCCCCCCCTCCCGAGCGGCCTTTTTCTTTTCCGGCTTGTGCGCGCATTGTCCGTAGTCGCCAGAAAATGAAACATCTTTCACTTGAAGGGTCAGGCGGCGTGGCCTACACAAAATTCACGCCTAGGGGAGCGGCGTGGTGATAAGAAGAGACAGCGGAACGGAGGTTTACCTTCGTCAAATCCGCCGGGGAGAGACATCATAAGCGGTTCCACGAAGAGCATGACGAGCGAAGACCGCCCGGCGCAGGAAAGCGGCGAGCCGATGATCGTCATTGACGGGCTTGCCAAGCGGTTTGGCCCGTTCACCGCCGTTGACACGATCAGCTTTGAGGTTCGGCGTGGCGAGGTTCTCGGCTTTCTCGGACCGAATGGTGCGGGCAAATCCACGACGATGAAAATGATCACCGGCTTTCTCGCGCCCAGCGCGGGAACGGCGCGTATCTGTGGTCACGACATTATCCAGTCCCCTCTTCAGGCACAGCGCGAGATCGGTTATCTGCCGGAAGGTGCGCCTGCCTATGGCGACATGACAACGCGCGGCTTTCTCGCCTTCATCGCGCGGGTGCGCCGTCTTTCGGGCAAGGAAGCAAGTGATGCCATTGAGCGCGCTGTAGAAGCGACCGAGCTTCACTCCGTGCTGGAACAGCCCATCGACACGCTCTCCAAAGGCTTCCGCCGCCGCGTCGGGCTTGCGCAGGCGATCCTGCACAATCCGCCCGTGCTGATCATGGACGAGCCGACGGATGGTCTCGATCCGAATCAGAAATTCGAAGTGCGCAAGCTGATCGGCCGTATGGCGAAGGAAAAGGCCATCATCATCTCCACCCATATTCTCGAAGAGGTGGATGCGATCTGCACCCGCGCGCTCATCATTGATCGCGGCCGTGTGGTGGCCGATGGCACACCCGGTGCGCTGATGGCGCGCTCGCGCTATCACAATGCGGTATCGCTCACACTGAGCGGCCAGAGCACGGTCGTGATTGCCGACCAGCTCCGCAACATCCCGAACATTTCAAGTATCGAGGTGCTGCCGCGCGGCGAGGAGACGACTTTCACGCTCTTCCCCGAAGCCAACTCCCCCGATGACACGCAGCTTATTGATGCGGTGGCGCGGCTTGCGCGTGAAGAAGGCTGGCATGTGCGCGCGCTTTATGGCGAGCCGGGCCGCCTTGATGAAGTGTTCCGCAGCCTTACGCGCTCCGATACCGCCGGAAGGAGCGCGGCATGAACGAACTTCTCGCTATTTTCCGCCGCGAGCTTGGCGGCTATTTCGCCACACCGCTCGCGTTCATCTTCATCGTGATTTTCCTCTTCACGATGGGCGCCTTCACCTTCTATCTCGGCGGCTATTACGAGAGCGGGCAGGCGGATCTCACCATCTTCTTCAATTTCCATCCCTGGCTCTATCTCTTCCTTATTCCGGCCATCTCCATGCGGCTTTGGGCGGAAGAGCGGCGCACGGGATCGATCGAGCTTCTGCTCTCGCTGCCGATCCCGCTTTGGGCGGCGGTGCTGGGCAAGTTTCTCGCGGCCTGGGTTTTCTCCGGCATAGCGCTCGCGCTCACCTTTCCGATGTGGCTCACCGTCAATTATCTCGGCAATCCGGATAATGGTGTGATCCTTGCCGGCTATATTGGCAGCTTCTTCATGGCGGGCGGCTATCTCGCCATCGGCTCCTGCCTTTCGGCGGTCACGCGCAATCAGGTCATCGCCTTTGTGGTGAGCGTGGTTGTGTGTTTCCTCTTCACGGTTTCGGGGCTTCCCATCGTGACGGATTTCTTCGCAAGCTGGGCGCCGCAACAGGTGGTTTCCACCATCGCGTCCTTCTCCTTCCTGACCCATTTCAACGCGATCACGCGCGGCGTCATTGATCTGCGCGACGTGATCTATTTCTCCTCGCTGATCGCCGTATGGCTCATTGCCTGCGGTATCGTCGTCGATATGAAGAAGGCGGGGTGATCTGATGCTGAACCAACAGATCAGCCGTTCGGCCTATCGCGTCATCACGCTGGTGCTGCTTGCCGTGCTCTTCCTCGCGGTGAACATGTTTTCGAACATCATGTTCCGTTCCGCGCGTATCGATCTCACCGAGAACAATCTCTACACCCTGTCGGCGGGCACGGTGGATGTGGTGTCGCGGATCGAAGAACCGATCACGCTGCGCTTTTTCTATTCGGAAAAACTTGCAACGGATTATGCCCGTATTCGTACTTATGCCGGTCATGTGCGCGATCTCCTGGAAGAAATCCGCGCACATTCAGGTGGCATGTTGCGGCTTGAAGTGATCGATCCCGAGCCTTTCTCGGAAGAGGAAGATCTCGCCATGTCGCTCGGCCTCAAGGGCGCGCCGACACAGTCGGGTGACATCATCTATTTCGGCCTTGTCGGCACCAATGCGGTGGACGGGCTGGAATCGATCCCCTTCTTCACGGATGAGCGTGAGCAATATCTCGAATATGACATTGCGCGCATGATCCAGAATCTGAGCCGCCCGCAGCGCCCGGTTCTCGGCATCGTCACCAATCTGCCCATCGATACGGGCACGGGCGGGCTCATGTCGGCAATGCGCGGCGAGTCGCTGCCCTTCATGATCTATGAAGAGCTGCGCGACCGTTTCCAGATCGAGTTTCTGGAGCAGCAGTTCGAAGTGGTGCCGGACCGGGTGGATGTGCTGATGATCGTGCATCCGCGGCCGCTCGACGGGCGCACGCTCTATGCCGTTGACCAGTTCGTCATGCGGGGCGGCCATGTGCTTGCCTTTGTCGATCCGCATTCGGAAGTAAGCCTCACCGCGGGGCCGAATGGCGAGCCGATCCGTGGCTATACCGAAAAGTCGGATCTCGGCCCGCTGCTTGAAAGCTGGGGCGTGCATTACGATCCGTCCAAGATCGTCGGCGACAGGGCGATTGCGCAGCGCGTGCGCACCGGGCTCGATGCGCGGCGGCAGGAAAGCGACTACGTCATCTGGCTTGCCGTGCCGCGCGACAATCTTGATGGTGAGGATATCGTCACCTCCGAGGTATCGCGGCTCAATCTCGGCACGGTTGGTCACTTCACGCCGGTGGAAGGCGCGACGACGACCTTCACGCCGCTCGTCTTCTCGACGGAAGATGCGCAGCTTTACGATGTGGACTATGTGAAGACAGGTCCGCAGCCCGATGCGTTGCTGCGGAACTTCAACCCGACGGGCGAGAAATATGTCATTGCGGCGCGTCTCTCCGGCCCGGTGAAGAGTGCCTTCGAAGCACAGCCTGATGCTGAGGTGCTGCCGGACGGGCAGAAGCCGCGCCGGGGGCTGCAGAAGGCGGGCGAGCATATTGCGGCTTCGAAGGAAGACGCCAACATCATCATCTTTGCCGATAGCGATATTTTCGATGACCGCTTCTGGGTGCGGACTGAGTCCTATCTTGGCGAACGCATCGCGCAGCCGATTGCCGACAATGCGGTTTTCATCATGTCGGCCATCGACAATCTGATGGGCTCGAACGAACTGATCTCGCTGCGTGCGCGCGACAAGATCGACCGGCCCTTCACGGTGGTGGAAGAGCTTCAGCGCAATGCGGAGCGCCGCTTCCTTGCCGAGCAGGAAGCGCTTGAGAAGAAGATTGCGGAAGCCGAGCGCAACCTCACCGAAATCCAGATCGGCGGCATGGCCGAACGCGGCGCAACAGAAGCGGAAGAAGAAGCCATTGCGCGCTTCCGTGCCGAGCTTCTCGACAGCCGCAAGAAGCTGCGCGATGTGCAGCGCGATCTGCGCCGCGATGTTGAAAACCTCGGTGCGCAGCTTCATTTCGTGAATATCGCGCTGGTGCCGATCATCCTTGCCCTCGTGGCGCTGGTGGCCGCATTCCTGCGTTATCGCCGCCGCAAGGCGACAGTGGAAAAGGGGGCCTGAACATGAGTGCTTCGCGCGCCGCCCTTCGGGGCAACAAGCCTCTGCGAAACCTCGTCATCCTGGCAGGTGCCACCGCGATTGCCGTTGTCGCGGCAAGTGTTGCGGTCATCAATGATCAGAGCAGTGTGCGGACCAATTTCGTGCCGCATCCCCTTTTTGAGGGGCTTGCAACGAAGCTCGATCGCGTAGACCGCATTGTTTACACGTCGAGCCGCGGTATGGGCGGCGAGGAAATTGTGGAGATGATCCGCAAGGAGGATGGCCGCTGGGGCATCACCTCGCGGGCGGGCTATCCGGCGGATGATGAGCTGGTGCGTCGCGCACTTCTGGGCGCGGGCAATATGGAAGCCTATGAGCCGCGCACGGCCAATCCTGAATGGCACCGCAATCTCGGCCTGATGAAGCCGGAAGATATCGGCTCTGCCATTCGCATCGAATATTTCAGCGGGGAAGAGCGCATGGCGGGTCTTCTCGTCGGCAAGGTGCCGGAGCGGGCAGTCGATGTGAAGGGTGAAGGCCTCATCTATGTGCGGCGCGACGGCGAGGACCAGTCCTGGCTCGCGCGCGGCCACATGCCGCTCCACAAGAATGCGGTCGCCTGGCTTGATCCGGCCTTTGTCGATATTCCGCGCGAAGATGTGGCGCGTGTCACGCTCTGGGCGGGCACCGAACATCCGGTGGTGATGGAACGGGCAGATCGCTCTGCCGCCGATTTCGTTCTCGCCAATATACCGGAGGGCCGTGCGACGCGCGGGGCGCCCGTCATCAACAAGACGGCGGAAGCCATTCTCGAATCGAGTTTCGATGATGTGGTGCCCGCCGAGACGCTTGAAATGCCGGAAGAAGGTCCGCGCGTGACCGTGGAAACTTTCGACGGCCTGCGTCTCACCATGATCATGGGAGGGCAGGGCGGTGCGCTCTGGGGTGCCTTCACGGTGGAGCTTGATCCCGAGCTTGCGGTTGAAGGCTCTGACATGGAAGCGGCGAAGGCGCGGGCGGACAAGCTTTCCGCGCGGCTTTCTGCCTGGGCCTACAAGCTGCCGCAGGATACGAGCAACCAGCTTGTGCAGACGCTCGATGCGGTAACGCGCGAGGCAGGCCCGGCGGATTTCATGTCGGTGCCGGTCGAATAAGCCTCACTTCATCACGGCAATAAAAAAGGGCGTCCCGAAGGACGCCCTTTTCATTTGAGGTTGCTTCTTCCTCAGGCTGCGAGGTTCCGCAGCACATATTGGAGGATGCCGCCATGCTCGTAATATTCGACTTCATCCTGCGTATCGATGCGGCAGAGAAGTTCGACGGACTGCCTGGCGCCATCGGCAAAGGTGATGACCGCGTTGACCTTGCTGCGCGGCTTCACATTGGCGAGGCCTTCGATCGTCACCGTCTCCGAGCCGTCAAGGCCGAGTGACTGCCAGCTCATGTCGTTCAGGAACTGGAGCGGTGCCACGCCCATGCCGACCAGGTTCGAACGGTGGATACGCTCGAAGCTCTGCGCGATCACGGCTTTCACGCCAAGGAGCATGGTGCCCTTCGCCGCCCAGTCGCGGCTGGAACCGGTGCCATATTCCTTGCCCGCAAAGATGACGAGCGGAACGTTGCGGCGCTTGTACTCCATTGCCGCATCATAGATCGGCATCTGCGTGCCTTCCGGCTGCAGCTTGGTCAGGCCGCCTTCAATGCCCTTCAGCATCTGGTTCTTGATGCGGATATTGGCGAAGGTGCCGCGCATCATGACTTCATGGTTGCCACGGCGTGCGCCATAGGAGTTGAAGTCCTGAGCGCCGACCTGCTTGGAGTTGAGGTAGGCACCGGCCGGGCTCTGAACCTTGATGTTGCCCGCGGGCGAGATGTGGTCGGTCGTGATCGAGTCACCGAAGAGACCGAGGATGCGCGCATCCTTCACATCGCTGAGCGGAGCAGGTTCGCGGCCCATGTCGACGAAGTAGGGCGGGTTCTGCACATAGGTCGAGTCGGCATCCCAGTCATAGGTGAGGCCGCCCGACACATTGATGCTCTTCCATGCATCATCGCCGTCAAAGACGTTGGCATAGCGCTCGCGGAACATTTCCGGCGTGACGCAGGCGCGCACCGTTTCGGCAACTTCCTGCGTGCTCGGCCAGATGTCCTTGAGATACACCGGCTGGCCATTGCTGCCCGTGCCGAGCGGTTCGCTCGTGAGGTCGATCTGGGTGGAGCCTGCCAGCGCATAGGCGACGACGAGGGGCGGCGAGGCGAGATAGTTCGCCCGCACATCCGGCGACACGCGGCCTTCGAAGTTGCGGTTGCCCGACAGAACGGCGGAAGCCACGAGATCGTTCTTGTTGATCGCCTGGCTGATTTCGGTCGGAAGCGGACCGGAGTTGCCGATACAGGTCGTGCAGCCATAGCCGACGAGATCGAAGCCGAGCGCGTCGAGATCGTCCTGCAGGCCGGACTTGGTGAGATAGTCGGTCACAACCTGCGAGCCGGGGGCGAGAGAGGTCTTCACCCAGGGCTTCACCTTGAGGCCGAGCTTGCGGGCGTTGCGGGCAACGAGGCCTGCGGCCACCAGCACGTTCGGGTTGGAGGTGTTGGTGCAGGAGGTGATCGCGGCAATCACCACGTCGCCGTGACCGAGATCATGGTCGCGGCCTTCAACGGGAACGCGCGTTCCGGCCTGGCCGGGCTTGCCGAATTCGCCTTCAAGCGAAGCAAGGAAGCTCTGCTTCACATCCGTCAGCGCCACGCGGTCCTGCGGACGCTTCGGGCCTGCAAGGCTCGGCACGACGGTGCTGAGGTCGAGCGACAGCGTGTCTGTGAAGATCGGGTCTTCCATGTCCTTTTCACGGAACATGCCCTGCGCCTTCGCATAGGCTTCGACGAGGGCGACGCGCTCTTCCGAGCGGCCCGTGGCGCGGAGATATTTCAGCGTCTCGTCATCCACCGGGAAGAAGCCGCAGGTTGCGCCATATTCCGGTGCCATGTTGGCGATGGTCGCGCGGTCTTCAAGCGAGAGATTGTCGAGGCCGTTGCCGTAATATTCGACGAACTTGCCGACCACGCCCTTCTTGCGGAGCATCTCGGTGACGGTGAGCACCATGTCGGTCGCTGTCACGCCGTCATTGAGCTTGCCGGTCAGCTTGAAGCCGATCACTTCCGGGATGAGCATGGAGACGGGCTGGCCGAGCATGGCCGCTTCCGCTTCGATGCCGCCCACGCCCCAGCCGAGAACGGCAAGGCCGTTCACCATGGTGGTGTGGCTGTCCGTGCCGACGCAGGTGTCGGGATAGGCGATTTCTTCCTTGCCTTCGGTCTTGGTCCAGACGGTCTGGGCAAGATATTCGAGGTTCACCTGGTGGCAGATGCCCGTGCCCGGCGGCACGACGCGGAAATTGTTGAAGGCGCGCGAACCCCAGCGCAGGAACTCATAGCGCTCGCGGTTGCGCTGATATTCGATTTCCGTGTTCTCGCGGAAGGCGGTCGGCGTGCCGAACTTGTCCACCATGACCGAGTGGTCGATGACGAGATCGACCGGCACCAGCGGATTGATCTTCTGTGGGTTGCTGCCAAGGTTCTTCACGGCATCGCGCATGGCGGCAAGGTCCACAACGGCGGGAACGCCGGTGAAGTCCTGCATCAGCACGCGGGCCGGGCGATAGGCGATTTCGCGGTCAGAGGTGCGCGTCTCGAGCCAGGTCTTCACCGCCTCGATATCCTCGCGGGTGACGGTGCGACCGTCTTCATAGCGCAGCAGATTTTCGAGCAGCACTTTCATGGAGAAAGGCAGACGCGAAATACCGGCAAGGCCGGCCTTTTCTGCAGCCGGCAGGCTGAAATAGGTGTAGTTGCGCTTACCAACCTTCAGCACCTTGCGCGCGCCGAAGCTGTTGCTCTGGGAAGTTGTCTTACTCACTTTACGGGCCTTCTTGGGGGCGGATGCGGCAGTCTTGCCCGCCGCAGCCTTCGTCACAGATTTCTTCGCTGCCGGCTTCGTGGCCGGAGCGGCTTTCTTCGCAGTCGTGGTCTTTTTTGCTGCGGGCTTCTTTGCGGCCGTCGCCTTCTTTGCGACGGGCTTCTTCGCTGCTGCTGCTTTCTTTGCAGCAGGCTTCTTTGCCGTTGCCTTCTTTGCGGCGACGGCGGCTTTCTTCACAACCTTCACGTCACGCTTTGCGGCGCGCGTTGCCTTCTGGGCCGTCTTGCGCGCGGCGGCGCCGGGGGCAGCCTTCTTCGCCTTGCGGGCGGTCGTAACGGCCTTCTTCGCCGTGGCCTTGGCTTTCGGGGTAACGGTCTTTTTCGCGGTTGCCTTCTTGGCTGCGGGCTTCTTTGCAGCAACGGCCTTCTTCGGCGCAGCCTTTTTCGCAGCGGGCTTCTTGGCAGCAGGCTTCGCCGCGGTGGTCTTCTTCGCTACGGCCTTCTTTGCGGCAGGCTTTTTTGCTGCCGTCTTCTTTGCGGCTGTCGCTTTTGCCGGGGCAGCTTTCTTTGCTGCAGCGGCTTTCTTCGCTACGGGTTTTTTCTTCGCGGCAGTGGATTTGGCCGTCGCCTTTTTCGCCATCTTCTCTGGTCCTCGCTGATGCGCGGCCCAGGCGTTCTGCAAAGCGGAGAGAGGGGGAAAAACTACCGCACACGCGAGCGCCGCCCGCGCGTGCAAAAAGGACCGATTTCGCCGCTGCTTCCTGGCCTGGAGCCTGAATGCTTTTCGCGCGGGACTATAATGTCTTTCATATCGATTGACCATGCTTCGCCTCGCGCAACAGGCGTGATAATCAGCATCTGAACGAGATCGGAAGGAGCGGGCGATGGCTGGCATCCGCGTTGAAAGAAGCGGCCCCGTAACGAGCATCATTCTGGACAGGCCGGATGTGAAAAATGCCGTCGATCGCGAAACGGCAACCGCGCTGGTCGATGCCTTTCTTGCTTTCGAGCAGGATGAGGATGCGCTGGTTGCCGTCTTTGCGGGCGAAGGCGGCACGTTTTGCGCGGGCGCCGATCTCAAGGCGGTTGCAAGCGGAAAGGGTAATCGCTCCGTGCCCCCCGCAACGGGTGCCGGGTTCCATCGCCTCGCAACGGACGGGCCGATGGGGCCATCGCGAATGATTCTCAACAAGCCGGTGATTGCCGCCATTTCGGGCCATGCTGTTGCGGGCGGGCTTGAGCTTGCGCTCTGGTGCGACATGCGCGTGGTGGAAGAAGACGCAGTCATGGGTGTTTTCTGCCGCCGCTGGGGTGTGCCGCTGATTGATGGCGGCACGGTGCGTCTGCCGCGCCTGATCGGCCATTCGCGCGCCATGGACCTGATCCTGACAGGCCGCGCGGTTGATGCGGCGGAAGCCTTGCAGATCGGGCTTGCCAACCGCGTCGTCCCGAAAGGCAAGGGGCGCGAGGAAGCGGAGAAGCTCGCACAGGAGATTGCGCGTTTCCCGCAGCTTTGCCTCCGTCATGACCGTATGTCGGCTTATGAGCAATGGGATCTGCCCTACGACCGCGCGCTTGCCAATGAGTTCGAACATGGGCGCAAGGTGCTCGCATCCGGCGAAACGCTGAAAGGGGCGGCGCGTTTTGCGTCCGGCAAGGGCAGGGGCGGGCGCTTTGACGACATCTGACCTCCGCCTCATCGCATGTGACCTTACCTGCCTGCGTGGCGGGCGGCTTGTCTTCGAAGGGCTTTCCTTCGAGATCGCGGCGGGCTCGGCGCTTGTGCTGACGGGGCCGAACGGGTCGGGCAAGTCGAGCCTGCTGCGTCAGATCGCGGGGCTTCTCGACATTCCCGAGGGCAATCTTCTTCTCAAGGGCGGCGATGGAGAGCGCAGCATTGCCGAGCAATCCCATTATGTCGGCCATCTCGATGCGCTGAAGCCTTCCATGAGTGTCATCGAAACGCTTCGCTTTCATGTGGCCTATCTTGAAGGAGAGAGGGCGCTGATCGATCCGGCGCTGGAAGCGGTGGCGCTTGGCTCGCTTGCCGATCTGCCGGTTGCCTATCTCTCTGCCGGGCAGAAGCGGCGGCTTGCCCTTGCGCGGCTTGTCGCGGTGCCGCGCCCGCTCTGGCTGCTTGATGAGCCAAGCGTTGCGCTCGACAAGGCAAGCGTCGAGCGGCTGCAAAGCCTTATGAACACGCATTTGCGCGGCGGCGGTATCATCGTTGCGGCAACGCATCTCGATCTCGGTCTTGAGCGCGCGCAGGAATTGCGGCTTGGTGCGGGGGTTTCTGCATGAGCCGCGCCTTCTTCGCCCTTCTTTTGCGCGATATCAGGCTTGCTGCCGGTGTGGGCGGCGGGGGCGGCATGGCCGTCTTCTTCTTTCTTGTCGTGGTTGCCATCGTGCCGCTTGGCGTCGGGCCGGACCGGCCCATGCTGGAGCGGCTCGCACCCGGCATGCTCTGGGTGGCGCTGCTGCTTGCGGCATTGCTCACGCTTGATCGTCTCTTTCAGGCGGATAATGAGGACGGGTCTCTCGACCTTCTCTCTGCCGGGCCGCTGCCGCTTGAGCTTGTGGCGGTGGCGAAGTCGCTTGCGCATTGGCTGGTGACAGGGTTGCCGCTTGTGATTGCAGCACCCGTTCTCGGTCTGTTGCTGAGCCTGCCGCCCGAGACCATGCCCTCTCTTATCCTTGCCATGCTGGTTGGCACGCCCGCCCTCAGCTTCATCGGGGCTGTTGGTGCCGCGCTCACGGTCGGCATCCGCCGGGGCGGGCTTCTCGCCTCGCTGCTGGTGCTGCCCTTCTATATTCCGGTGCTGATTTTCGGCGTCGGGGCGGCCTCGGCAGCCTCCGCCGGATTTGAAGGCGAGGCGGGAAGGCAGGCCCTTCTTCTGCTCGGGGCGATCACGCTTGGAAGCCTTGTCATCGGCCCCTTTGGGGCGGCTGCCGCCTTGCGGGCAAATCTGCGATGAGGGGTCATAATCTCCCGCCGGCGCGGCGATATGCCCGCCGCCGTGCCTTGCCCTCTACCGGAAGGCCGCGCTAAATGGCACGCATGAGCAGCCCGACCGCCGCGCAAAAGTTCCATGCCTATGCCAATCCGGCGCGCTTCATGGCGCTCTCGGCGCGGCTTCTCATGCCTTTATGGATATTGAGCGCGCTGGTGATTGCGGTCGGCCTCTGGTACGCGCTTTTCAATTCACCACCCGATTATCAGCAGAGCGAGACGGTGCGCATCATGTATGTGCATGTACCTTCTGCCTGGCTTTCGATGTTCGGCTATTCGGTCATGGCGGTGGCGTCAGCGGTGGCGCTCATCTTCCGCCATCCGCTTGCCGATGTTGCGGCGAAATCCGCCGCACCGCTTGGCGCGGCTTTCACCTTTCTTGCGCTTGCCACGGGTTCGCTCTGGGGCAAGCCCATGTGGGGCACATGGTGGGAATGGGATGCGCGGATGACATCCGTGCTCATCCTGCTTTTTCTCTATCTCGGATATATGGCGCTCTGGGCAACGATCGAAGATCCGCTGCGCGCGGCGCGTGCGGCCGCCGTGCTCGCGCTTGCAGGCGCGATCAATATTCCGGTCATCCGCTATTCGGTTGTCTGGTGGAACACGCTGCATCAGCCTGCTTCCGTTTTCCGCATCGACGGGCCGACCATTGCGCCTTCCATGCTGCTGCCGCTGGGGTTGATGGCGGTCGGCTTTACGCTGCTTTTCATCACGCTGCATCTGGTGAAGATGCGCGCCGAGATTCTGCGCCGCCGTGTGCGTAATCTGCGGCTTGCGCGCGCCGCGTCTGCAGGGGAGGGCTGAGCCGGTGGCCGAGTTTTTTCATATGGGCGGCTATGCCTCTTATGTCTGGGCGTCTTACGGGCTTTCCGCCGCCGTCATTCTGGCGGTGATCTGGTGGAGCCTGCGCGATTACCGGATGCAGAAGGGGCTGGTGGAACAGCTTGAAGCGCTCTCCGGCGGTCGCGTACGCCGGGCAGCCTCTGCGCCGCAACAGGAAAACCGGAAGAATGAGGAGAGACAGTGAATTCGCGTTTCCGGCTTGTGGCGGTTCTGCCCGTTATCGTCTTTCTGCTGCTCGCGGGCGTTTTCTATGCGGCCATCTTTCGCGGTAGCGATCCTTCGGAAGTTCCTTCCGCGCTGATCGGGCGCTATGTGCCGGAGTTCGAGCTGCCGCCGGTGGACGGGCTGGACAGGCCGGGCCTTTCAAGCGCGGATTTCGGGCAGGGAAGTCCTGCCATCGTGAATGTCTGGGCGTCGTGGTGTGTGCCTTGCCGCACCGAGATGCCGCTTCTGGTGGAGCTCGCCAATGTGGCGGGCGTGCCGCTTCATGGCATCAATTACAAGGATGATCCGGCCGCGGCGCGCCGCTTCCTTGCCGAGCTTGGCAATCCGTTTGAGCGGATCGGCAAGGATGCAACGGGGCGGACCGCGATAGACTGGGGTGTCTATGGCGTACCGGAAACCTATGTCATTGATAAAAACGGGCGGATTGCCCTGAAGCATGTCGGGCCGCTGACGCCCGATGCGATTGCCGACCAGCTTTTGCCGGCGTTGCGGGCGGCGCGCTGAGGCGCCGCCACGCTCATTTCCGGTTCCGATCAGCTTTTCTTCTGACGGCGAGCAGCAGGCTTCTTCGCAGCGGGCTTGCGCGCGGCGCGCTTTGCAGGTGCCTTCGGTGCCTCTTCCTCGGTGGACTTCCTGCTCTCGATCGCCGCGTTGAGCTGGCTGAGTGCCTTGATCAAATCGCTTTGTGCGCTTTTCGACAGCACATCGAGCAGCGCCTGTTCGGCGGCAAGCGCCTTCGGCATTGCGCTCTTCAGCGCGCGGCGGCCGGCAGCGGTGAGGCGCACGGAATTGGCGCGCGCATCTTCGGTGGTGCGCTTGCGGGCAAGAAGGCCGTTCTTGATCATGCGGCTGATCATGTCGGCAAGCGTCGAGCGGTCAATGCCGGTGCGGTTCACGAGATCGGTCTGGCTCAGACCTTCTTCTTCTTCCACGGCAAACAGCACGATGAACTGGCGCGGTGTGAGTGTGCTCGTGCCCATCTGCTGAACAAACTGCTCATGCGCAAATTGCTGCGCGCGGCGCAGCAAATGGCTCAACGAGTTTTCCAGATCAAAACTTCCGGTCGGTTTCCTGGGTGCCATTCGTTCTGTCCTTTGGCGTAATCCGGCCCCGGCCGGGACCGCTACTGGGGTGGTGTCCTTGCGACAGTGCTCCCTCGGGGGAAATATTCTCGCGCATGTTCGAGGCGTTTCTGTGGCCGTCAGACCTCGGGCGCTTTATCATCATATGCACCCGTATCTACCTTGCTTGCAAGAAGCAAACTTTAAAAAAGTGTGGTGAGAGCCGCCGATAGGTCTGTGCCCGGACATTTGCCCTAAACTCCGTGTGGAAAATAAACATTCACCAGAGGCAGGCGTATCTCCGTGGGCGGACCAACCAAGACCAGATAAAAAAGAACTATGTCAGACACACACAAGAAAATGCCTGCCGTACCCATGCCCCGGGAGGCGGGCGCTGAAGCAGAAGTCACCTTTTCGCGGCGCGTGCCAACGGGAGACAGTCTCCCGCGCGATATCTGCGACCGCTGCGGCTTCATCAATTACGTAAATCCGAAGATCGTTGTCGGTTCTGTCGTGACCTATGGCGATAAGTTCCTTCTTTGCCGCCGCGCGATTGAGCCAAGGCGCGGTTTCTGGACCTTGCCGGCCGGTTTCATGGAACAGGGCGAGACGACCGAGGACGGGGCGCGGCGCGAAGCGCGCGAAGAGGCCAATGCGGATATTACGGTGCGTGATCTTCTCGCGATCTACAATATTCCGCGCATCGCGCAGGTGCAGATCATGTATCGCGCGACGCTCGCCGAGCCGGTTTTCTCGGCGGGTGAGGAAAGCCTGGAGGTCGGGCTTTTCGCCTGGGAAGACATTCCCTGGAGCGAGCTTGCCTTCCCGAGCGTCTATTGGGCACTCACACAATTCCGTTCCGTGATGAATGACAGTGTCATAGCGCCGTTCACAAACCCGGACGGGGAGAATGGCAACTTCTTTCCTCTGAGCGGCCCGCCTGCCAGCTGACTGGCGGAAAATCATGCGGAAGGGGTAGCGAGCGGCCCGGTTTTTCGTCATTTTCTCTCATCCGAATAATTGGGGGAACGCGGATGGAAGAGGGCGCGGCGCAACGCATGACGACGGAGGAGAGGCGGGTCATCTTCGCCTCGTCACTCGGTACCGTTTTCGAATGGTATGATTTTTACCTCTATGGATCGCTAGCCGCGATCATCTCCGTGCAGTTCTTCTCCGGCGTAAACCCGACAGCGGGTTTCATCTTTGCGCTGCTCGCCTTTGCGGCGGGGTTTGCCGTGCGGCCTTTCGGTGCCGTGGTGTTCGGAAGGCTCGGTGATCTGGTGGGGCGGAAATACACCTTTCTTGTCACCATCCTCATCATGGGGCTTTCGACCTTCATTGTCGGGCTGCTGCCCAATTATGCGGCAATCGGCTTTGCGGCGCCTGCAATCCTCATCGTGCTGCGGCTTGCGCAGGGCCTTGCGCTGGGTGGTGAATATGGCGGTGCAGCGATTTATGTTGCGGAGCACGCGCCGAAGCGGAAGCGCGGTGCCTATACGGCATGGATCCAGACAACGGCAACGCTCGGTCTCTTCCTCTCGCTTCTTGTCATTCTTGGCTGCCGCCTGATGATGGACAAGGAAAGCTTCGAGGACTGGGGCTGGCGCATTCCCTTCCTGCTTTCCATCGTCCTGCTCGGCATTTCGGTCTGGATCAGGCTCAAGCTCAATGAGTCCCCGCTTTTCCAGAAGATGAAGGAGGAGGGCACGCTCTCCAAGGCGCCGCTCAAGGAAAGCTTCGGCGAGTGGCGCAACATGAAGCTGGTGCTGATCGCGCTGTTTGGCCTCACCGCCGGTCAGGCCGTCATCTGGTACACGGGCCAGTTCTATTCGCTCTTCTTCCTCACCCAGGTGCTGAAGGTGGACGGGCAGACGGCGAGCCTGCTTGTGGGTGCAGCCCTTCTTCTTGGTGTGCCTTTCTTTGTCGTTTTCGGCGCCCTGTCGGACAGGATCGGCCGCAAACCGATCATTATGGCGGGCTGCCTGCTTGCGATACTCACCTATTTCCCGATCTTTTCGGCACTTACCCATTATGCCAATCCGCAGCTTGAGGCTGCGCAGACATATTCGCCCGTGGTGGTGATTGCCGATCCGGCGGAATGTTCATTTCAGTTCAATCCGGTCGGCACGGCGGCCTTCACCTCATCCTGCGATGTGGCGAAGTCGGCGCTTGCGCAGCGCGGCATTCCCTACAGCAATGTAGCGGCGGAGCCGGGTGCGGTTGCGGAAGTGCGCATTGGCGAAGTGGTGCTTGCGTCCTTCAATGCGGAAGAAGATGCGGATGGCGCGCGGCGTGAACGGTTCAATGCGGCGCTCCGCCATGCAGTGGAAGAGGCAGGCTATCTCCACGCCCACCCGGATACGATCAACTATCCGATGGTGGTGCTGCTGCTCTTCGTGCTCGTGCTTTATGTGACGATGGTTTACGGGCCGATTGCGGCGATGCTGGTTGAACTCTTCCCGACCCGCATCCGCTACACATCTCTGTCGCTGCCCTACCACATCGGCAATGGCTGGTTCGGCGGCTTCCTGCCCACCGTCTCCTTCGCCATTGTGGCGGCAACGGGCAATCTCTATTCCGGCCTCTGGTATCCGATTGCGATTGCCGCGATGACCTTCATCATCGGCATTCTCTTCGTGCCGGAAACGAAAGACAGGGAGCTTTAATCGGCGCTCGGGGTGTCGCGCAGCGCATGTTTCGTGAGTACCGGAATCTGCGCCATGCCGAAAAGAATGGTGAGCGGCATGATGCCGAAGAGTTTGAAGCTCACCCAGAAATCGGTGGAGAAATTGCGCCAGATGATTTCGTTCACAAGCGCAAGAAAGACGAAGAACAGGCCCCAGCGGATGGTGAGGACCATCCAGCCCTTGTCCGTGATCTTGAAGGCACCATCGAAGAGCTGTTTCAGGATCGGCTTGCGAAGGGCTGCCGCGCCGAGAAGACCCGTTGCGAAAAGACCGTTCACGATGGTCGGCTTCACCTTGATGAAAAGCTCGTCCTGAAGCCAGATCGTGAGCGCGCCGAAGATGAGGATGAAAATGCCGGAGACGAGCGGCATGGTCGGCACCTTGCGGAACCGCGCATAGGAATAGCCGAGCGAAATCACCGTCGCGACCATGAAGATGCCGGTCGCATAGAAAATGTTTTCCGCCTGCTCATTGCCGAAAATCTGATGCGCGCGCGAGTTCAGCAGGAAAAATACAACAAGCGGCCCGAGTTCAATCGCAAGGCGCACCAGTTGCGATGCGTCTTCCTTTCTTTCTTCTGCCCGCGCGCCGGTATCGTTCATTCTCTATCCCCTTTTGCGCGTCAGTTCGCGCCGGTGATTGCCTTTGCATAGGCTTCGGCATTGAAGGGCTGGAGATCATCAATCCCCTCGCCAACGCCGATCATGTGTACGGGCAGCCCGAACTTCCTTGCGATGGCGACGAGTATGCCGCCCCGTGCCGTGCCGTCGAGCTTGGTCATCACAAGGCCGGTAATGCCTGCGAGCTTGCCGAAGATTTCAACCTGATTGACCGCGTTCTGTCCCGTTGTCGCGTCGAGCACGAGGAGGGCCGCGTGGGGCGTTTCGGGATCGAGCTTGCGCATCACGCGGATGATCTTTTCAAGCTCGGCCATCAGGTCGGCCTTGTTCTGCAGGCGGCCTGCCGTGTCGATCAGCAGAACATCGGTGCCTTCCTCGCGCGCGCGGGCAAGCGCCTCATAGGCAAGGCCCGCCGCATCGCCGCCGACTTTCGTTGAGCAGACAGGCGCGCCGATACGCTCGCCCCAGACCTTGAGCTGTTCCACGGCGGCAGCGCGGAATGTGTCGCCTGCGGCAAGCATCACGCTTCGGCCTTCCGCTTTCAGCTTGGCGCCAATCTTGCCGATGGTCGTTGTCTTGCCCGCGCCATTCACGCCCGCCATCAGCACGACAAAGGGCTTTTTGGTCGGGTCGATCTCGAACGGCTTTTCGACGGGCTTCAGAACTTTCGCAATCTCGCCTGCGAGGATCGCGCGGATTTCTTCGGGGCTTACTTCCTTGTTGTAGCGGTCGCGCCCCACTGCTTCTGTCACGGAGGCAGCCGCATCAAGGCCGAGATCGGCGGAGATGAGCAGTTCTTCCAGTTCCTCAAGCGTTGCCGCGTCGAGCTTCTTCTTGGTGAAGATGCCCGTGATGCCTTCGGAGATGGTTTTCGTGGAGCGGGTAAGCCCCTCTTTCATCCGCTGAAAGAGAGATTTCTTCTTGCCTGCTTCTTCTGTCTGCTCGCTCACGCGGCCCTCAATCCTTCAAAACTCTTGCCGTCATGTGCTGCGAGGTGAAGCGAGAGAATGTCGCCAGCGCGCGCTTCTTCCTTCACCCGCACCGGCGTGAACTGATGCGTGCGGCCAAGCGTCGGTGTTTCCATCAGCACGGGCCGCGTCGCGCCGAGCCCTTCTTCCAGATGGGCGATCACGCGCTGCCGCCCCTTTTCGCGCAGACGGTCGGCACGCGCCTTGCCGATCTCGCGGGCCACCTGCGGCATGCGTGCGGCGGGCGTGCCGGGGCGCGGGGAGAAGGGAAATACATGAAGCCAGGTCAGTCCGCATTCATCGACAAGGCGGAGCGTGTTTTCGAACATCTCTTCCGTCTCGGTCGGAAAGCCCGCGATGAAATCCGCACCGAACACAATGTCGGGGCGGACACGGCGCGCCTCCTCGCAAAAGCGGATTGAATCTTCGCGCAGATGGCGGCGCTTCATTCGCTTCAGGATCATGTTGTCGCCTGATTGCAGCGAGAGGTGGAGATGCGGCATCAGCCGCTCTTCCTCCGCGATGAGGCGCATCAGATCGTCATCGGCTTCGATGGAGTCGATGGAGGAAAGGCGAAGGCGCTCCAGTTCGGGCACGAGCTTCAGGATGCGACGCGCGAGATTGCCAAGGCTCGGATGCCCCGGCAGGTCGCTGCCATAGGAAGTCATGTCCACGCCGGTGAGCACGACTTCGCGGTAGCCATTTTCCACCAGCGTGCGCACCTGCCCGACCACTTCACCCGCAGGCACGCTGCGCGAGGGGCCACGGCCATAGGGAATGATGCAGAAGGTGCAGCGATGGTCGCAGCCATTCTGCACCTGCACGAAGGCGCGTGCGCGGCCTTCCAGCCCCTGCACAAGATGGCCGGCCGTTTCGCGCACCGACATGATGTCGTTCACACGCACTTTTTCATTTGCGTGAAGCGCGCGTTCAGGAAGCCAGCTTGTGGCCTGCATCTTCTCGTCATTGCCAAGCACGAGATCGACTTCGGGCATGGCGGCAAATTCATCCGGGTTCACCTGCGCTGCGCAGCCCGTCACGATGATGCGTGCATTGGGGTTTTCGCGCCGTGCCTTGCGGATTGCCTGCCGTGCCTGCCGTTCGGCCTCTGCCGTCACCGCGCAGGTATTGAAGACGATGGCACCATCAAGCCCCGCTGCATCGGCATGGCCGCGAATGACTTCTGACTCGTAAGTGTTGAGACGGCAGCCAAAGGTGATGATCTCGGTCTGCCTGCGGCTCTCCGCTGTCATGCTGCCCCCGCAAGAAGCAGCGGATCGAGCGTGCCTTCATAATCAAGCGTGGCCGCGCCTGTCATGTGGATGTGGTTATCCGCCTCGCGCCATTCGATGGTGAGATCGCCGCCCGGCAGGCTCACCGTCATCTTGCGTTCCGTCTTGCGGCGGCGGATCGCGGCGACGGCGGAAGCACAGGCGGCCGTGCCGCAGGCGCGCGTCAGCCCCGCACCGCGCTCCCATGTGCGGATCTTGATATGTGTCGGCGAGAGAATCTGCGCGACGGAAATATTGGCGCGTTCGGGAAAGAGCGGGTGGTTCTCGAGCATCGGCCCGATGCGGCCAAGGTCGATTGCATCCACATCATCGACAAAGAACACCGCATGGGGATTGCCCACATTGACGACGCCCGGCGAATGCATGATCGGGTTGCCGAGCGGGCCGACTTCAAGCTCAATCGCGCGCGTGTCCTGAAACTCTTCTGAAAGCGGGATTTCATTCCAGCCGAGGCGCGGCTCGCCCATATCAACGGTGATGTTGCCGCCTTCTGCATGGCGCGCGACAGTGTTGCCGCCCAGCGTCTCGATCAGGACGGCGTCCTTGCCGGTTTCTTCCAGAATGAGCTTGCCGATGCAGCGTGCGGCATTGCCACAGGCGCCGACCGTGCTGCCATCCGCATTGCGGATACCCATGAAGACATCGCCGCCATTACGCGGTTCCTCGATGGTGATGAGCTGGTCACAGCCCACGCCCTTTTCCCGATCCGCAATGGCGCGCGTCAGCGCCTCGCTGAGCGTAATCGGCTCGCGGCGCAGGTCCAGCACGACGAAATCGTTGCCGAGACCGTTCATCTTCAGAAAATGGGGCGTCATCGCTGTCATGATGCGCACTTATATGGCTCTTTTTTGCAGCTTGTGCCAGTAGTGGCGCGTTAGGGTGGGGAGAGGCTGCTAACACGGGAGGCTTCATGCTGTGGGTATTAGGGATTGTCGTCCTGATCGGGCTGGTTCTGGTGGCGGTCTGGTACAGGTTCCACAATCTCTTCGAGGACAAGGTGGCGCTGCATGTGGCCTCGCTTGCGCGGGAAGTCGGAGCGAAGCGTATTCTCGCCGTTTTCGCCCATCCCGATGACGAGCAGCTCATCACCGGCCTTCTGACCTCGGCCAAGGCCGATGGCGCCTATCTTTCCATGATTACGGCCACAAAGGGCGATGCGGGCACCCAATGCCCCGTTGTCTGCCGCCAGAGCGATCTCGGCGCGATCCGCCATGCGGAAGTGCTGAAAAACGGCTTTGCGCTTGGCATTGATGATCAGGAAGTCTGGGATTACCCGGATGGCGGCCTGCCCGACCAGCCGGTGGAAGAGCTTGTATCGCGGGTGGCGGCGGCCATGGAACGCTATACGCCCGATCTGGTGATAGCCTTCTGGCCGACAAGCGGGGCGACGGGCCACAAGGATCATATGCGGATGGGCCTTGTCGCCGAGCAGGCCATAGAGCGGCTGCGGGCGGGCAAGGGGCCTTATCGCGGCCCCCGTTTCGTGGCCTATCCGCTCATTCCTCGTGCCTCGCTTTTGAAGCTGGGGGGCAAGCTCGGGCGTTTTGTGGCGGAAAACCAGCCTTTGCCCACTCATTCGACCCCAGGCAACATCGCTGCCAAGGTCCGCGGCTGGAAAATCCACGCCGCTCAGGCCGATTATGTGGCCAGAGCCTACAAGATGCCGACCCGGCTCCTCTATCTCATCTGGGATAAGGAGTTTTACGCGCTGCGGGAGTGGGGAGGCGTCTGATGCAGGATTTGTTGCCCGTCGCGGCGGAAATCGCGGAATTGCTGAAAAAACGGGGCGAAACGCTCGCCCTGTCGGAATCGTCGATGGGCGGGCTGGTTTCGGCGTCGTTCGTGGCGCAGCCGGGTGCTTCCGCCTTTTATCTCGGCAGCACAGTCATCTATACGCGCGGGGCCGCCAGGGCGCTTTACGGGCCTGAAGGCGCGCCGGGACCAGACCTCAAGCCGCTGACAGAGCCTTATGTCGCTGTCATGGCGGAGCGGGTGCGGGGGACGCTGAACGCCACCTGGGCGCTTGCCGAAATGGGGGCCTCCGGCCCGTCAGGCTCCCCCTATGGCCCGCCGCCCGGTACGGCGGTTATCGCGCTGGCGGGGCCGGCCCCGGCTGCGATTACCGTCAGCACGGGGTCTGCTGACCGGGCTGCCAATATGCGGGCCTTCGCCCAAGCGGCGCTGCGGCTTCTCCGGCAGGCGCTCTCAACGCGCTGAATTATTGACTCGGGGCGGCCAAGCCCTTAGTTTCCGCCCACCTTTTCGGGACATTGTTGCGCCCCGACCCGCCCGAGGCAGTGAGCCCGGGTCAACTTCCGTCGGCGATATTCGCTCGCGGGAGCGTTTTTTGTTTTGTTTGTCAAAGGCTTGCGACGCAAGTGTTCGAGAATCTTTCAGGCCGCCTCGGCGATGTTCTCTCCAAGCTCAAGGGCCGTGGTGCCCTGGGGGAGAAGGATGTCGATGAGGCGATGCGCGAAGTCCGCCGGGCGCTACTCGAAGCGGATGTGGCGCTGCCTGTTGCGCGCAGCTTTATCGACAAGGTCCGCGAGCGGGCCATCGGTCAGGAAGTTCTGAGATCGGTCACGCCTGGCCAGCAGGTCATCAAGATCGTCCATGACGAGCTGGTGGAGATGCTGGGCGGTGTGGAGGCAGATACCTCCATCTCGCTGCGGGCGGCGGCCCCTGTCGTGCTGATGATGGTGGGCCTTCAGGGTTCCGGCAAAACCACCTCCACGGCCAAGATTGCAAAGCGCCTCACTACGCGCGAAAAGCGCAAGGTTCTGATGGCCTCGCTCGATACGCGCCGCCCGGCAGCGCAGGAGCAGCTTCGGATTCTGGGCGAGCAGGTGGGCGTTGCCACGCTTCCCATCGTTGAGGGCCAGCAGCCCGTCGCCATTGCACGGCGCGCTGTCGAGGCAGCGCGGCTTGGCGGTTATGACGTGCTGATGCTCGACACGGCAGGCCGCATCCATATCGATGAAGAGCTGATGGCCGAAGTCGCAGAAGTCCGCGACATTGCCGAGCCGCATGAGACGCTGCTCGTGGCCGACAGCCTCACCGGTCAGGACGCGGTCAATGTGGCCGAACAGTTCAATGCGCGCATCGGCGTGACCGGCATTGTGCTCACCCGCGTCGATGGTGACGGGCGCGGCGGTGCGGCGCTTTCCATGCGGGCCGTGACCGGCGTTCCGATCAAGCTGCTCGGTACCGGCGAAAAGATGGATGCGCTGGAAGATTTCCGTGCAGACCGCGTGGCAGGCCGCATTCTCGGCATGGGCGACATTGTCAGCCTTGTCGAAAAGGCTGCCGAAACGATTGATGCCGAAAAGGCCGAGAAAATGGCCGAGCGGCTCCGCAAGGGGCAGTTCGATCTCGATGATCTCGCCGATCAGCTTCGTCAGATGAGCCGCATGGGCGGCATGAAGGGGCTTCTCGGCATGATGCCGGGTCTCGGCAAGGCGCAGATGCAGGCGGCGCAGGCCCATATGGGTGACGGCACGGTGAAGCGCCAGATCGCCATCATCTCGTCCATGACGAAGAGCGAGCGTGAAAACCCGAAGCTCCTCAATGCGAGCCGCAAGAAGCGCATTGCCAGGGGGTCGGGCACGGAAGTTCAGGAAATCAACCGCCTTCTCAAGATGCACCGTCAGATGGCGGACATGATGAAGGCGATGGGCCGCCAGAAGGGTGGCCTTCTCTCCAAGCTGTTTGGTGGCGGGGGCGGAATGCCCGACCTGCCGCCGGAGGCCGCCGACCCGAAGGCGCTGCAAAAAGCGCTGTCCTCGGGCGCGCTGGGGAAGCTCCCGGCGGGCGGGCTTCCAAAAGGATTGCCGGGCCTTCCGGGCTCCGGTTTCGGCGGGATGCCGCCCGGTCTTCCGGGGCTTCCTACCGGCAAGAAGAAAAAGTGATTGAGCTTAGGTAACTGCACAAATTGACGAAATCCCGGCCCGCACGAATGTGTGGTCGGTCCACTTGAAAGGTAAGACAAAATGGCTCTGAAGATCCGGCTCGCCCGTGGCGGCGCGAAGAAGCGCCCCTTCTATCGCATCGTGGTTGCCGATACGCGCAGCCCCCGCGATGGTCGCTTCATCGAAAAGATCGGCTCGTTCAACCCGCTGCTGCCGAAGGACAATGCCGAGCGCGTGACCCTCGATCTCGAGCGTGCGAAGCACTGGCTCTCGGTTGGCGCGCTGCCGACGGACCGCGTTGCCCGCTTCCTGAATGATGCCGGCCTCTTCAAGCGCGAAGCCCGCAACAACCCGATCAAGGCCAAACCGAAGGCGAAGGCGCAGGAGCGTCTGGAAGCTGCCCGTATCGCTGCGGAAGAAGCTGCTGAAGCTGCTAAGGCTGCTGCCGAGGCGCCCGCTGAAGAAGCTCCGGCCGAAGAGGCGCAGGCTTAATCAGGCCTGCGCATCGCGCTCATGGCTCAGGGCAAGGCCGAAGCGGCGGACGCCAGAGTGTGCCTTGGCGTGGTCACGGGCGCGCATGGCGTGCGGGGGCTCGTAAAGGTGAAAGCCTTTACCGAGTTGCCGGAAGGCGTTGCCGCTTATGGCCCGGTCGAAACGAAGGACGGGTCACGCCGCTTCGCCATCGAGGCGAAGGGCATGATCAAGGATCTCGTTCTTTGCCGTCTTGAAGGCATAGATGACCGCGACACTGCCGAGGCGCTTCGGGGAACCGAGCTTTATGTGCCGCGCGAGCGCCTGCCGGAGCCGGATGAGGACGAGGAAGGCTGGTATCACGCCGATCTCGTCGGGCTGCGCGTGGTGGGCGAGGATGGCCGGGCTTACGGCCATGTCGCGGCGGTGCTGAATTTCGGGGCAGGCGACCTGCTCGAAATTGCTCCCGAAGGGGGCGGCGAGACGGTGCTGATGGGGTTCACGGTCGATAATGTGCGGCTCGTGGACACCGAGGGAGGCCGGATCGTGATCGACCCGCCTGTCGGCACTTTTGCTGACGAGGATGTGGAACCGGGAGCGGGTGATGAGTGAAGGCTGGTCCGCCACGGTGCTGACGCTCTTCCCGGAAATGTTTCCGGGGCCTTTGGGCGTGTCGCTCGCGGGCCGGGCGCTTGAAGCGCGGAAATGGACCCTTGAAACGGTCGATATCCGCGATTTTGCGACCGACCGGCACCGTTCCGTGGACGATACGCCAGCGGGCGGCGGGCCGGGCATGGTGATGCGGGCGGATGTGGTGGCGGCGGCGGTCGATGCCGTCCGGGGCAAGGCTTCCCCGGAAGGTGATGCAAGGCCGCTTATCTATCTGAGCCCGAGGGGGCGCCCCCTGACCCAGAAAAGGGTGAGGGAGCTGGCCGAAGGGCCGGGTGTGGTGCTTCTTTGTGGGCGTTTCGAGGGACTCGACCAGCGGGTCATCGAAGCGCGGCAGATGGAAGAAATAAGTATCGGGGATTTCGTCCTTTCGGGCGGGGAACCCGCGGCAATCTGCCTTCTCGATGCGGTGATCCGGCTTCTGCCGGGTGTCATGGGGAAGGATTTGTCGGGCGAGGAAGAAAGTTTCGAGGGCGGGCTCCTTGAGTACCCGCACTATACGAGGCCGCAGGAATTCGAAGGGCGGGGCATCCCGCCGGTTCTGACTTCCGGCGACCACGCGAAGGTCAAGGCCTGGCGTCGTGCACAGGCGGAAGAGACGACAAGGGAAAGGCGACCCGATCTCTGGGAAAAATTTCTCCGGGAAAGGCCCTGAAGACAGTCGCCAATGAGGATTATTTGTGTTAGGGAAGCGCGCTTCCGGGCCGGGATGTCCCGTAAATGCCCAGAACGCCTTCATTTCCGAGGTTGAGACCCATGAATATCATCGAGCAGCTCGATCAGGAGCAGATGGCCAAGCTTGCGAATGGCAAGACCATCCCCGATTTTGCCCCCGGCGACACGCTGCAGGTCAATGTGAAGGTGGTTGAAGGCACGCGTGAGCGCCTTCAGGCCTATGAAGGCGTGTGCATTGCGCGCGCGGGCGGTGGCCTGAACGAAAACTTCACGGTCCGCAAGATTTCCTACGGCGAAGGTGTCGAGCGCGTTTTCCCGCTCTACAGCCCGCTGGTCGACTCGATCAAGGTCGTCCGCCGTGGTCGTGTGCGCCGCGCGAAGCTCTATTATCTGCGTGGTCTGCGTGGCAAGGCTGCCCGCATCACCGAAAAGCGCGATACCAAGCCCCGCTCCGAAGAGAACGGCGCCGCCTGATTTCGTCCGCATAAGCGGAAGCTCATTCGAAAAGCGGGCAGGGCGCGTGAAGGCGCCCGTTGCCCGCTTTTTCGTATGTGGCCCTATGGTTCTCCGGGGATGCTGAAAATCCCGCGCGGCCACCCGATATGAAACAAGAAGCGGCGGATGCACCGCCGGAAGGAAGAGAGCAAATGAGCACGACGCCTCGAACGCCCAAGACCATGTATGACAAGATCTGGGATGCGCATCTGGTGGATGAGCAGGAAGACGGCACCTGCCTGCTCTATATCGACCGGCATCTCGTTCACGAGGTGACGAGCCCGCAGGCTTTCGAAGGGCTGCGCATGGCGGGCCGCAAGGTGCATGCGCCGCGCAAGACGCTCGCGGTTGCCGACCACAACGTGCCCACGACCAACCGTGCAAACGGCATTGCGGATGAGGAAAGCCGCATCCAGGTCGAGACGCTTGAAAACAACACGCGCGAATTTGGCGTCGAATATCTCCGGATGGACGATCCCCGTCAGGGCATCGTCCACATTGTCGGACCGGAACAGGGCTTCACCCTGCCCGGCACCACCATTGTTTGCGGCGACAGCCACACCTCCACGCATGGTGCCTTCGGTGCGCTGGCGCATGGTATCGGCACCTCCGAGGTCGAGCATGTGCTTGCGACCCAGACGCTGATTCAGGCGAAGGCGAAGAACATGCGCATCAATGTGGTGGGCAAGGCGCCGGAAGGTTTCACTGCGAAGGACATTGTGCTCGCCATCATCGGCGAAATCGGCACGGCGGGCGGCACGGGCTATGTCATCGAATATGCGGGCGAAGCGATCCGCGACCTTTCCATGGAAGGCCGCATGACCGTCTGCAACATGACGATCGAAGCCGGCGCGCGCGCCGGCCTCATCGCGCCGGATGAAAAGACCTTCGCCTATCTCAAGGGTCGCCCCCGCGCGCCGCAGGGCGAAGCGTGGGAAAAGGCCGTTGCCTACTGGAAGACGCTGCCTTCCGATGAAGGTGCCGTGTTCGACAAGGAAATCACGGTCGATATCGCCAATCTGCCGCCGCTCGTCACCTGGGGCACGAGCCCTGAAAACGTCATCAAGATCACGGGCCGTATCCCCGATCCGAAGGATGTGCAGGAAGAGGCGCAGGCAAAAGCGATGCAGCGCGCGCTCGATTATATGGGCCTCACGCCCGGCACGCCGATCACGGATGTGAAGATCGACCGTGTTTTCATCGGCTCCTGCACGAATGGCCGCATCGAAGATCTGCGCGCGGCGGCTGCCATTGCGAAAGGCCGCAAGGTTGCCCCTACCGTCAACGCGATGGTCGTGCCCGGTTCCGGTCTGGTGAAAGAGCAGGCGGAGAAGGAAGGTCTCGACAAGATTTTCCTCGAAGCGGGTTTTGAATGGCGCGAGCCCGGCTGCTCCATGTGCCTTGCCATGAATGCGGACAAGCTCGCGCCCGGCGAACGCTGCGCCTCGACCTCGAACCGCAATTTCGAGGGCCGTCAGGGTCGCGGCGGCCGCACGCATCTCGTCTCGCCCGCCATGGCGGCGGCAGCAGCGATTGCGGGCCATTTCGTCGATGTACGGGAAATGAAGTAAGGGGAACGGCAATGGAAAAGTTTACAAAGCTCACGGGCGTTGCGGCGCCGCTGCCGATCATCAATGTCGATACCGACATGATCATCCCCAAGCAGTTTCTGAAGACGATCAAGCGCACAGGGCTCGGCAAGAATCTCTTTGACGAGATGCGCTATGATGATCAGGGCAAGGAACTGCCCGATTTCGTGCTGAACAAGCCTGCCTATCGCAATGCGCAGATTCTTGTGACGGGCGAGAATTTCGGCTGCGGCTCATCGCGCGAACATGCGCCCTGGGCGCTGCTCGATTTCGGCATTCGCTGCGTGATCGCGCCGAGCTTTGCTGACATCTTCTACAATAACTGCTTCCAGAACGGCATTCTGCCCATCGTGCTGCCGCAGGCCGATGTCGACAAGCTGATGGATGATGCCGAGCGCGGCTCGAACGCCATCATCACGGTTGATCTCGAAGCGCAGGAAATTCGCGGCCCGGATGGCGGTGTCATCACTTTCGACATCGATCCCTTCCGCAAGCATTGCCTGCTGAATGGTCTCGATGGTGTGGGCCTCACGCTGCAGAAGGTGGACAAGATCGCGGGTTTTGAAAAGAAGCTCGAAGCGGAACAGCCCTGGCTTTGATCCATTACTTGTTGGCAAGCCCGGCAATGACGCCTGAGGGAAGGCTGAAAGAAAAATGACAAGAAACATCCTTATCGTCGCCGGTGACGGCATCGGCCCGGAAGTCATGGGCGAAGTCGAGCGCGTGATCGGCTGGTACAATGAGAAGCGCGGCTTTGATGCGAAAGTCGAGCATGAGCTTGTCGGCGGCTGCTGCTATGACGCGCATGGCGTTGCCGTGACGGATGAGACGGTCGAGAAGGCGAAGGCGGCGGATGCCGTCATGCTTGGCGCGGTGGGCGGCCCGAAATGGGATAATGTGCCTTACGATGCACGTCCTGAAGCGGGCCTGCTGCGTCTTCGCAAGGACCTCGAACTTTTTGCCAATCTGCGCCCCGCGCTCTGCTTTGCGGCGCTGGCGGACGCCTCGTCGCTCAAGCGCGAGATCGTCGAGGGTCTCGACATCATGATCGTGCGCGAGCTCACCGGCGGCGTTTATTTCGGCGAGCCGAAAGAGATCACCGATCTCGGCAATGGCGAGCGTCGCGGTGTCGATACGCAGCTTTATACGACGAGCGAAATCCGCCGCATCGCGGAAGTGGCTTTCGATCTTGCCAAGAAGCGCGACAACCGCGTCATGTCAGTCGAGAAGCGCAACGTCATGAAGTCGGGTGTGCTCTGGTACGAAGAAGTTTCCAAGCTCCACAAGGAGAAGTTCTCCGATGTGAAGCTCGATCACATGCTGGCTGATAACTGCGCCATGCAGCTTGTGCGCAACCCGAAGCAGTTCGACGTGATTGTCACAGACAATCTCTTCGGCGACGTGCTTTCTGATATTGCAGCGATGCTCACAGGCTCGCTCGGCATGCTGCCGTCCGCCTCGCTCGGTGCGAAAGATGCAAACGGCAAGGCCTGCGCCATGTATGAGCCTGTGCATGGCTCGGCGCCTGACATTGCGGGCACGGGTGCGGCGAACCCCATCGCCTCCATCCTCTCCTTCGCGATGGCGCTGCGATACACCTTCGATCTCGGGGCGGATGCCGACCTGCTTGAAAAAGCCGTGGACAAGGTTCTTGCCGATGGTCTGCGCACGGGCGACATCATGCAGCCCGGCATGAAAAAAGTCGGCACCAAAGAGATGGGCGACGCGATCCTCGCTGCGCTCGACACGCTGAATGCCTGAAACAAGATAGCCGCTTGACCCGTTGGAGGACCGCTCCGGGCAAGGCGGTTCTCAAAAAGGAAGACGATCATGGGCTACAAGATTGCCGTTCTCGGTGCCACGGGCAATGTGGGCCGCGAGATGCTCAATATTCTGGCGGAGCGAGAGTTTCCGGCAGATGAAGTGGTCGCGCTTGCCTCGCGGCGTAGTCAGGGTACGGAAGTTTCCTATGGCGACCGGAACCTGAAGGTTCGCGCGCTCGATACTTACGACTTCACGGGCACCGATATTTGCCTCATGGCAACGTCGGGTGCCATGTCGGCGGAGTGGGCTCCGAAGATCGCGGCCAAGGGCTGCGTCGTCATCGACAATTCGTCCAGGTGGCGGATGGACCCCGATGTGCCGCTTGTCGTGCCGGAAGTGAATGCGGACGCGATTGCCGGCTACACGAAGAAGAACATCATCGCTAACCCGAATTGCTCGACCGCGCAGTTGGTTGTGGCGCTGAAGCCGCTTCATGATGCGGCGGGCATTCGCCGTGTCGTCGTCTCGACCTATCAGTCGGTGTCGGGCGCGGGCAAGGAGGCGATGGACGAGCTTTTCACGCAGACACGCGCCATTTTCGTTAATGATGATGTGGAAGCGCACAGCTTCACCAAGCAGATCGCCTTCAACGTCATTCCTCATATCGACGTCTTCATGGAAGACGGCCAGACGAAGGAGGAATGGAAGATGATGGCAGAGACGAAGAAGATTCTTGATCCGAAGATCAAGGTGACGGCGACCTGCGTGCGGGTGCCGGTTTTCGTCGGTCATTCGGAAGCGGTGAATATCGAGTTCGACCGGCCGATCTCGGACGAGGAAGCGCGCGATATTCTCCGCGAGGCGCCGGGCTGCCTTGTCGTGGACAAGCGCGAGGATGGCGGCTATGTCACGCCGATTGAATGTGTGGGTGACTACGCGACCTATATCAGCCGCATCCGTGTCGATCCCACTATCGAGAATGGCCTCAATATCTGGGTCGTGTCCGACAATCTGCGCAAGGGGGCGGCGCTCAATACGGTGCAGATCGCGGAAATTCTGGGTGCGCGCTATCTGAAAAAGGCGGCCTGAGGAAATCTGCAGGCGGGGTGCGGCGGTTCGCGCCTTTTTACCCGCTTCACAGGTCGCGCCGTCCTTTATAGTGTCCATCCGCCTTTCAGCGAATGGAGTTGTTTTCATGGCCGATATCGCCGCCCGCCCGCGCCGCAGTGTCCTCTATATGCCGGGATCGAATGCCCGCGCGCTCGAGAAGGCGCGGGAGATTCCCGCCGACGCGCTGATCCTCGATCTCGAAGACGCCGTGGCACCCGACGCCAAGGAAGAAGCGCGCCAGCAGGTTTGCGATGCGGTGAAGGCAGGCGGCTATGGCAAACGCGAAATCGCGATCCGCGTAAACGGGCTTGATACGCCCTGGGGCGCAGATGACATCAGGGCGGCAGTCGCCGCAGGACCGGATGCCATTCTTGTTCCGAAGATCAATTCCGCTGCCGATGTGGCCCGCGCCGAACAGGCACTTTCCGATGCGGGTGCCAAGCCAGGCCTCCAGCTCTGGTGCATGATCGAGACGCCGCTTGCGACGCTCAACATTCAGTCCATCGCTGAGGCGGCCCAAAAGCCGGGTTCGCGCATGTCCGTCTGGGTGATGGGCACGAATGACATTGCAAAGGAGCTTCGCGCCGCCCATACGCCGGACCGGGTGCCAATGCTCACCTCGCTCGGTCTCGCGCTCGTCGCTGCACGGGCCTATGGGCTTGTCATTCTCGATGGCGTCTATAACGACATCAAGGATGAGCAGGGCTTTGTCGCTGTCTGCGAGCAGGGGCGCGATATGGGTTTTGATGGCAAGACGCTCATCCATCCGAGCCAGGTTGGCCCGTGCAATACGAT
>Ga0207868_1000619_pt1 | contig 34172 bp, 30 predicted proteins | sample Passage237B_FD_187370 | JGI IMG/M metagenome (GOLD analysis project Ga0207868, IMG submission 187370) | Cellulose adapted compost microbial communities from Newby Island Compost Facility, Milpitas, CA, USA - Passage2 37B (SPAdes) (version 3) ... | reverse complement strand
CGCATGTTCTCATGCTTGATGTATTGTTTCATGAATACGAAATGGCAGATCAGGAACCAGAAAACGACGAAGATGAAAATGCCGGCCAGTGTCCAAAAGGGCAATATGAAATACATTTCAATGCCGTATAATGCGAAAGCAACGGCAATGCAGATTTCATAAACCACATAGCTCCGGGTATTGAAGCGGTTGCGTTTTTGTTGGAAAGCCCGCAAATAATTGATATAATCCTGTGGTTTGGACAATAAGTGCCTGCTTCGGCTGATATCTTTATAGTCGTTTAGCTGATTTGCGAAATAGTAACCAATGCACCCCACCATGATGGCCAGTGCCAGGTATGTGGTCCAGGTTGAGAAATCTACCACGATGCATATCCATAAAGCGGTCAGGACAGCAGTGCCCACGGCCACACTTTGCCAAAACAATTTTTTCGTCAGCGCAGTCCGATGACTTTTAATGTGCTGTAGAATTGTTTCAAAGCTAACGTTTGGCTCGGGTTTTTGCCCTTGCCAAAGCTGTTGTATCTCATCAAAGCCTTTCATTACTGTTGTATATTTCTGTTAGCTTATGTTTTATCCGGTGTATTTTTACCCGTAGGTTACCTTCGGAAATGCCAGCCACTTCAGCAATTTCCGGGTAAGGTATTTCATCCAATACCATCGTAATAATAATACGTTCATTTTCATCCAGTTGTGAAATGGATTTATACAATAAAGCAATTTGCTCTTGTTTTTCGGAAGGTTCTTCCGCATAATTTTCAATGATGTTATCATTGAGTTCATCCGTCGTGCGGCGTTTGGCCGTGCGGAGGTAGGAGAGGCAGGTGTTTACGGCAATGCGGTATATCCAGGTAGAAAACTGTGATTCGTTTCTGAAGGTATCGAGGTTTTGCCAAACCTTAATAAACGTCTCCTGCATCAGGTCGTTTGCCGAATCGCTGTCGCCCGTATATCCATAACATAGGTGGTACACCTTTTTGGAGTTCTTTTCAAATAGTTGCTGGAACAGTTGTCGCTGGTCTCTCATGCACGGCAATTACAGTCTATTTGACTTGTTAGCGGCAAATATGTTACAAAAAATCCATACCTTTATCCCAATGGAGACGCTGATACCCATACTGATCGCAATTGTGGTTTTTGCCTTTCAGGCATATGCTAATTTCCAGAAGGAACAGGAGAAGGCGCGTAAACGGAATCCAGGGCAACCTCCCTTGCCTCCGTTGCCGGAAGAAAACGCCGAACGGACAGTAGCCAAGCCCCGGGCAGATGTACAGTGGCGGGTGCCGGAACCTCCTCATACCCAAAGGCATTCCCCGCCCATACGGGAGGCATTTGAAAGCTACTCGGGATTCATGGACGTGGATGAAGTAAAGCGTGTGAAAAAAAACCGGAAACCGCAGCTTTCATCGTTGCGGGTAGAAGTGGATGAGGGGACAGATACCTCCCCATCAAAAGACGGAGTCACATTTGACTTACGCGATGCGGTGATCAAATCCGCCATTTTGGAGCGGCCGTATCCTTAATTATTGGCGGTCTATAATCAAATTAAAGTTGTCCATATCTTTCAGAAACGGCAATCCCTTACGGGTATCTTCGATATCTTTCCGATAGATGGTAAATGTGTACAAGTCTTCATATTCCGGTTTATAATACACCACGTCTCCCATGGGGGAAATACACATGGAACCTCCGGAATAGTAAATTTCGTTGCCATCGTGTCCTACACGGTTCACACCGATAACAAACGACTGGTTTTCAATCGCACGCGCGGGGATAAGGCTTCGCCAATGCGCCGAGCGTTTATCGGGCCAGCTAGCTACATAAAGTAAAATATCATACGCATAGTTAAGATTACGCGACCACACCGGGAAGCGCAGATCATAACAGATCATCGGACATATTTTCCAACCATTCAGCTCAACGACGACACGTTGGTTACCGGGCGTAAATACCGTATCTTCACCTGCCATACCGAAGAGATGCCGTTTGTCATATTTAACATAATTGCCTTCCTTGGTCATCCATATAAACCGGTTATAATACTTGCCCTCTTCTTCAATGATCAGGCTCCCGGCTACAACGCAGTCGTATTGCTGGGCTGTTTCCAGCATCCAGTGCATCGTCTTGCCGTCTGACTTTTCTGCACATTTCTCCACGTTCATCGTGAAGCCGGTATTAAACATTTCGGGCAGTATAATGAGATCGGTTTTCTCGCGGATTGCAGACAATCTGAGCGACAGGTTATCGAGGTTTTTATCAATATTTTCCCAGAAAAGGTATGCTTGAAAAGTCGTAATTTTTAATGCATCCATATCCATCAGCTAGGGTATCCCGTTATAGTTAACCTGCAATTAGCACAAATTAACAAAAATTATCTGAAAGCAAATGATAGCTCTCTATGCTGCAATTATTTTGCCAGTTATTACGTTGATCGGTCCAGGAGGTATTGTGCCATCGTTTGCAAGGGAATTTTCCGGTTTTTTCCGCAACTGATTTTATCAAGTGCTGTGTAGGCTTGTGTCGCATAAGATTGTTTGGCAGATTCCGTAGTCTGCCTGATACCGAGATCATTGTAGACCGCGGTAATCTCGTTTATTTTTTTTTCAGGCTGATCATGGGTTTCCAACCACTTGTGCAGTATGGAACGTGTTTCGACGTCTGCCGCGTCCAATGCACTTAACAATAAATAGGTTTTCTTGTTGGCGAGAATATCCCCTCCGCGTTGTTTGCCGAATTGTTTAGGGTCCCCGTACACATCAAGGAGGTCATCCTGTAACTGGAATGCAATGCCCACGTTAACGCCAAAGTCATAGATGTGTTGGGCATCTGGTCCGGAGGCATTTCCCAGAATGGCACCTATTTTCAGGGCTCCTCCCAGTAATACCGAAGTTTTCAGTTGGATCATATGGAGATAATCGGCAATGCTGACAGTCGAATTCGCTTCGAAATCCATATCTAGCTGCTGCCCTTCGCATACCTGTGTAGCCACTGTATTGAACGTTTCCAAGATGGCGGGAAGTTTGCCAGCAGGGCATTTTGCCAGCTGTTGGTAGGCCATGATCAGCAGGTTGTCTCCCGATAATATCGCGACGTTGGCATTCCATTTTTCGTGGACCGTTTGTTTTCCGCGCCTCAAAGGCGCCTGATCCATGATATCGTCATGTACAAGTGAAAAGTTGTGGAAGAGTTCTACAGCCAATGCAGCAGGTACTGCTTGCCGGATATCGGGGATGGAGAATAGGTCGGCCGCCATCAATGTAAGCAGGGGGCGTATGCGTTTCCCTCCCAATGTGAGCATGTACCGGATCGGTTCGTACAACATTGCCGGGACGGATGGGATGTCAAGCTCCGCTAATCCCCGGTTGATGTATTGCTGCCATGTAGAGGTATCGCCTGTCATATTCTGAAAATTGGTTGCTAAGATAGGAATATCTCTTCAAACGATTGACGAAACGATGACAAGCAAGGTGTATAAATTGGCAGGAGATTTGTCGTACCTTTGCAAAATTCAATACCAGTAACGTTGAAAACACTCATTGAGGAGCCTGTCTCCACTCCGGTGTCTGAAAATACAGAACCGGAACCTACTCCAGATCTTAATAAAACGATTTCAAGGGAGCGGATACGGATCGCTGTCGCGCTATTTTATTTTTGCCAGGGCTTGGCGTTTGCTTCGTGGGCAAGCCGTATACCGGATATAAAGTCGGCATTGAATCTTTCCGATGCGCAATTGGGTACATTACTTTTTGCCCTTCCTTTGGGGCAGTTGTTGACCATGCCTTTGTCTGGCCGGTTGGTTACCCAATACGGCAGCCGGGGGGTGCTGCGTATCGCTGCTCCTTTGTATGCCTTGGTCTTGACTTTCCTCGCATTGGCGTCCGCGGGTTGGCAGTTGGGTTTGGTACTGTTGGCTTTTGGCGTAGTAGGCAATATGTGTAACATTGCAGTAAACACCCAAGGAGTAGCTGCAGAGCAATTGTATGGGCGTTCGATCATGACCTCATTTCACGGCGCCTGGAGTATTGCCGGATTTATGGGTGCGCTGATCGGTCTGCTGCTGATTAATCTTCACATCGGTACATACCTGCATTTCTGGATCATTTTGATTTTTGTGGTAATCAATACGGTGATTAACGAAAAATTCCTTGTGAGCCATGTGGTTACCGAGCAACGGAAGACAAGCTTTTTCACAAAACCCGATGGAGTGTTGGTGCAACTTGGTATCATCGGGTTTTGCAGTATGGCAACGGAGGGAGCAATGTTTGATTGGAGTGGTGTCTATTTCAAGGATATTGTACAGGCTCCTTCTTCAATGGTCGTGGTTGGCTATGCTTCTTTCATGATTATGATGGCTGCGGGTCGTTTTATCGGCGATTGGGCAATCCGGCGCATTGGAAGGCGGACCTTACTACAGGTGAGCGGCTGTCTCATTTTTGTGGGAATGGGCATCGCGGTATTCTTTCCAACGGTAGTAACCGCTTCCCTGGGATTTATGTTGGTAGGGCTTGGTGTAGCATGTGTAGTCCCTTCAGTTTATAGCGCCGCTGGCCGGAATAGCAAAATATCTCCGGGTGTTGCATTGGCAATGGTGTCCAGTGTCAGCTACCTGGGCTTTCTCATTGGTCCGCCGTTAATTGGTTACATCGCCGAGTTAGCCAGCCTCCGTTATTCGTATGCCGTAATCGGCCTATTTGGATTGATGATTACCACCTTAATCTCCCTGACACAGGTGGTGAAAAACGGAAATTGAGAGGGAAGCTCCGTGCCCCCGCAAAAAAAACGCAGCGAACTCCGTGTAAAAAGATTAGGAGATACGATAATAAAAAAAATGTCTTAGGTTTGGTGGAATAAAAGGGTTACATTTTGGGCATAAGCGTATTAATAGGTGAGTAAGTTAAATAGATCTGTTGTACCGGACGCTGACTTAAAAACTGTTGAAGGCATTGCATTGGGCAATGCGGCTGTTTTAGAAAGCTTATATCACGATTATTTTCCGATGGTGTTGAACATGGTAATCCAAAACAATGGCACGGAGGAAGAAGCGAAGGATATTTTTCAGGAAGCAGTAATTGTGTTGTATGATAAAATCAGGCAGGGGAATTTTGAGTTGAGCAGTAAGCTAAAAACCTATCTTTACTCGGTATGCCGGAGGTTGTGGCTGAAGCAGTTGGGGAACCAGGAGCGAGCGTTTCAGGACGTTAGCAGCTACGAAGAAGTAATTCCGGTGGAGGATGATTTGGCAAAGCACCGAGAGACGGAACTGCAGTTATCGTTGATGGAGCAAGCGCTGGATAAACTGGGTGAACCCTGCCGGACCATTATCCATGACTTTTATATATTGAATTTGTCCATGCAGGAGATTTGCGAAAAATTTGGGTATACCAGTGCAGATAACGCGAAAAATCAAAAATACAAATGTCTGCAGCGATTAAAGCGATTGTTTTTTTCAACTACGTGAAACCTGCCTGTCGATGAACATGCAGGTTCCGTCTGATCACGAAGAACGATTATTTTTGAAACGGATATGATGATGAACGAACAGGATTTTATAGCACAGGCCGATCGGTTTCTAAGCGGTAGGATGGATAGCGCTGAGCGGATCGCTTTTGAACGGTATTGCGAAGAAAATCCGCCAGCGGCTGAGCAGTTGGCAACACACAGGCTGTTTTTACAGCAGCTCAGGCAGCATGCGGATCGAGCGGCTTTCAAACGTACGCTGGCTTCGGCAGCCGAGCGGTACCACCACCCGGTTATTCCGGCGACGTCGGTACGCCGGGAACCCATTCTGGTTACACTATGGAACCGGTTTAAAGTCAATTCACTGGTTGCGGCAAGTGTTGCAATTGTGGCAGTTTTTTCTACTTTGTGGCTATCCGGATATTACAAGACCATTGAAAAAACCACCACCAATTACAGTGCGTTGCGCAGGGACATGAATACGGTTAAGAAGAATGTGAATGCCCAGAATGCGGTGATACGTAATATCAACAGCGAAAAGCAAAAAGGAGGGCAGTCTGAGGGGCATTTCGGTGCTACCGGTTTCATCATTTCGCCCAATGGATATGTAGTGACGAACTATCACGTGATAAAGGATGCAGATTCTGTTCACTTGCAGAACACGAAGGGAGAATCATTTAGGGCAGATGTAATCTATATCGACCCTACCCATGATTTGGCGATGCTGCACATCAGTGATAGTACGTTTAAGACGCTGAAAAATACTCCGTATACATTTAAAGAGGCTGATTCTGAGCTGGGAGAAGATGTATATACCATCGGCTTCCCACGTGATGAGGTGGTGTACGGCCAGGGATATCTTAGCTCGCGCACCGGTTATGCCGGCGATACCACCGCGTATCAATTGTCCATTCCGGTTAATCCGGGCAACAGCGGAGGGCCCGTGATGGATAGCCGTGGGCAGGTGATCGGTATCATCAGCGGCAAGCAAACAGGGATCGACGGAGCTTCTTTTGCAATAAAAACCGAAGCACTGCTAAAATCCATATCGGCAATTCCGATGGATTCGTTGGAGAGCAGGCTGACGATTAACCGTAAGAATTCACTCAGCGGACTGAAACGTACCGATCAGATCAAGAAGATCCAGGATTATGTCTACTTGGTGAAGGTTTATTAAGGACTTTCTTGTGAAATTAAAAAAGCGATTGGCCCTCAAAGGTCAATCGCTTTTCTTATGTAATGCCGATTGTATGTAATCAAAGGTTGGGCTGCGGTGTAGTGCGCAGGTAAGGTTTGATAACTTTGTGACCTTTCGGAAACTTTGCGGGAATATCCTCGGTTGGGATTGCCGGAACCACAATCACGTCTTCACCGTGCTTCCAGTCGGCCGGTGTGGCCACACTGTAGTCTGCAGTCAGTTGGAGCGAATCAATCACACGAAGGATTTCATTAAAGTTACGTCCCGTAGAAGCGGGGTAAGTAAGTGTCAGCTTGATTTTCCTATCAGGACCGATGATGAAAACTGAACGGACGGTTGCTGTTGCTGATGCGTTCGGGTGAATCATGTCATAAAGTTCCGATACTTTCCTGTCCGAATCAGCAATTATCGGGAAATCTACTTCGCAGTTTTGGGTTTCATTGATATCATGAACCCAGCCGTGATGACTTTCGATGGGATCCACACTGACGGCGAGCACTTTTACGTTGCGCTTTTCAAATTCGTTTTTCAGTTGGGCCGTACGGCCAAGTTCAGTGGTACACACCGGTGTATAGTCAGCCGGATGCGAAAACAATACGGTCCAGCTTCCTTCCGTGTAATCGTAAAAATCAATTTCACCTATTGTCGTTACCGCTTTGAAGTTCGGTGCGGTATCACCTAATCGTAAACTCATGTTTATTCCTCCTTTTGTAAGTTTCGTAGTCTACAAATTTAGTAGATTTTTGGGATAAAAAAAAGGCGAAACAAAATCATTTATACTCCGTCTAACCCTATATGGAAAAAAATGGATCTCCGGAGATGTCACCGCTGTATCGGAAAAGGGTGGCGATCGAGTTAGCGTTTTGGAAACATAAAATGACTAAAAAGCAGTCAGTAGGCAATGTATGGGCTAAAAAAATCCAAACTAAACTCAATAACCTGATTCCCGAGAAGGTACATCAGGCCATCACCTTCGCAATTGAGAAAATGGTGAAGACGGTGCTTTTCGGCGCGCAATACACCACTGCACCGCCTAAGGTATACAGCAGTTTCCAGTTGCGCGAGGCTTACGTCAAGCGGCTTATAGACACATACAAGAAAACCGCCTCGCTGGAGGGGGCTATTACCGGTGCCGGAGGTATTTTGTTGGGAATCGCTGATTTCCCTGCGCTATTGGCAATTAAGATAAAAATGCTATTTGATATTGCGGCAACCTATGGGTTTGACGTACGGCAATACAAAGAACGGCTTTTCCTGTTAACTGTATTTCAGCTGGCATTTTCCAGTCATATACACCGTGCCGATGTATACGAGCGATTGCTGACCTGGGATCGGTATGCGCGGCAGTTGCCGGATGACATCGACAGTTTCGATTGGCGGACTTTTCAGTTGGAGTACCGCGACTATATTGATCTGGCCAAAATGGCCCAACTTATCCCTGTTATCGGAGCGGCCGTGGGTGCCGTCGTCAACTACCGCCTAATGGAACAATTAGGAGTTACGGCAATGAATTGTTATCGGATGCGTATGTTGGATCCTACATAGATAGGTTTGGAAAATGATCGACTAAATTTATTTGCTATGCAAGCATAGTATTTTTCCTTACCTTTGTCCAAAACCTTTCAGTTATGATATTCGAACTCACCGAAGAACAGCAGATGATCCGGGATGCTGCCCGTGATTTTGCCCAGAACGAATTGAAATCCGGCGTTATCGAACGCGATGAGCATCAGAAGTTTCCTGCGGAACAAATCAGGAAACTTGGTGAACTGGGGTTTTTGGGTATGATGGTCGATCCCAAGTACAACGGTGCGGGGCTGGATACCGTTTCTTATGTGCTGGTGATGGAGGAGCTTTCCAAGATTGATGCATCGGCATCGGTGGTTGTATCCGTCAATAATTCCCTGGTTTGTGATGGTTTGGAAAAATACGGAACAGAAGAACAAAAAGAGAAATACCTCAAGCCACTCGCCGCTGGGGAAATCATCGGCGCATTCTGTTTATCCGAGCCGGAAGCAGGTTCAGATGCTACTTCCCAACGTACTGTTGCGGAAGATAAGGGAGATCACTACCTGCTCAACGGCACCAAAAATTGGATAACAAACGGAGGTACGGCTTCTACCTACTTGGTAATTGCACAAACACATCCGGAAAAGGGTCATCGTGGCATCAATGCACTCATTGTTGAGAAAGGAATGGATGGCTTTACCGTGGGACCGAAAGAGAATAAATTGGGCATCCGTGGATCTGATACGCATTCTCTCCTTTTCAGCGATGTAAGGGTACCTAAGGAAAACCGGATCGGGGAAGACGGATTTGGATTTAAATTTGCCATGAAAACGCTGGAAGGTGGCCGTATCGGTATTGCTGCACAGGCACTCGGTATCGCCTCGGGAGCTTTTGAGCTTGCCGTAAATTATGCCCGGGAGCGTCAAACCTTCGGTAAACCCATCGCACAGCATCAGGCGATCCAGTTTAAATTGGCTGATATGGCTACGCAGATAGAGGCCGCCAGGCTATTGTGCTTAAAAGCCGCTTGGCTCAAAGACAGAGGTGAACCTTATGCGCAAGCGGCGTCCATGGCCAAGCTCTATGCATCTGAAGTTGCGATGAAGGCGACGGTGGAGGCTGTACAGATCCACGGTGGTTACGGATATGTAAAGGAATATCATGTGGAACGCCTGATGCGAGATGCTAAAATCACCCAGATTTATGAGGGCACATCCGAAATCCAACGGATGGTGATTTCGAGGGAAATACTCAAGGACTAAAGGAAAAATGCAAACGATGGCATGAAATTATTGATATTTGTCGTAATTTCGGCCCGCTGCATGAACATTGAGTAACAGCTTTATAAAATATTGAGATGATGTATGTGATTAATCGCATTGTTCCGATGCGCCATTTTTGCTTATTGGGGTTATTTTGTGTTTTATCGGGTGCCGTGATGGCTCAATATTCAGTCGGTGGCCAGGTACGTGCGGAGGATGGATCGGGGATACCCCGCGCATCGGTTCAGATCCTGAATTCTAATCTTGCCGTTTCGACGGATGAGCAGGGAAATTTTTTGCTTGAGCATGTACCTGCGGGTACCCAGGTTATTCGCTTCAGTACGCTGGGATACGCAACTGAAAACCGTACGGTAAGTGTCCAAGGAAATGTTACAATGACAATCCAATTGACTGGCGTCGAAAACCGCTTGGATGAAGCTGTGGCCACCGCTCAGAAAATGGAAAACGATCCCCACGATATAGCGGCCAGCTTGTCAGTGATTGGTGCCCGGCAGGTAGAGCAGCAATACATTTGGAACGTTATGGACGTAACGGCTGTGGTACCCAATCTGAATATTGCAAACCCGGGAGACAATCGGAATGTCGCTTCCGTACGAGGTATTGCCACGACATCCTATAACCAGGCGGTAGCCACCTATGTGGATGGCGTCAATCAATTCGGATTGGATACTTATATCCCCTATTTACAGGACGTGGAACGTATTGAAGTGCTTCGTGGACCGCAAGGTACACTTTATGGCCGAAATGCAATGGGTGGGGTAATCAATATCATTACCCGGCAGCCTACGAACCGCACAAGTGGATTGGCGGAGGTTAATGTAGGTAATCACGGACAGCAGCGCTATCTTTTGGGAGTCCGTACCCCCATCGTCAAAGATCGCCTATTTCTGGGGGCTTCGGGTATGTACAATGGTTTGAACGGTTTTTTTACCAACGATGTCGATGATTCGCATTATGACAAGCAGCACACAGTATTCGGCAATTATTATCTGAAATACCTGATTAGCAATCGGTGGGCAATGACCTTGAATGTTAAGCATGTCTCGAATCGGAATCGCGGTGCATTTGCACTTATTCCCGGCATAGATGACGCTTTTGGAAACCCATTCCATCTCAGTCAGAATGCCCGGACAGAAATGGTGGATGAAACGCGGAATGTATCGCTTTCAATCAATCACTTCGGCAATACCCTCAATTTCAGCTCACAGACTGCCTATCAGTCCAATTATCGGTATTACCAAGATCCCATCGACGGTGATTTTTCTCCGTTGGATGCCATTTCCATTGTCAACGACTATGGAAAAGACTGGAACCGAGTAAAAGTAGTTACGCAGGAATTTAAGTTTTCTTCGGCACCTTCCCACAACGCTCCCATTCACTGGACGGCGGGTACCTTTTTATTTCATCAGGACGCTCCCACGAAACAGGGAACCTATTTCGGTGCAGACGCAGGACTGATGGGGCCTGAATACGCCGATTATTCCCATACAACCAGCATCTTAACCAATTCGGCCGTTAATCAGGGTGCGGCTGTTTTCGGTCAACTGGATTACCTGCTGGGGAATGGCTGGGAATTTCAGGCAGGACTCCGCTATGATTACGAATATGCCAAGTTGGACGCCCGCGGGGAATTTCAGCCCGACGGCGGCGATGTGATGATTGTCCAACCCGACACATCGGCTTCCGCAGGTTTCCATGCCTTTACACCTCGGGTGAGTGCAAAATATGCATTCGACGACGCGCATCATCTTTATGCCTCTTATACAAGGGGCTTCCGTGCCGGAGGGATTTCTCAGCTTTCTTCCAATCCGGACGAGGCGTCTTTACGTCCCTTCGATCCGGAATTCAGCAACAACATGGAAGTAGGGAGCAAAAACCTGTTTTTGGACCGTCGACTGCAACTGGATGTAACTGCGTTCTATACACATGTTAACAATGCACAGGTGCCTACTTTGCTATTGCCGGACGCAATTACCGTAACTGAAAACACCGGACAGATGGAAAGTATGGGAGCTGAGGTGGAAGTGGCTGCACGGGTAGTACGGAATTTGACGTTGTGGGGAAGTGCAGCGTTTACCCATGCAGAATATACTGATTTTAATACAGTTGGAGAGAACGGCGACAATATCCAATTAAAAGGTAACCGGCCGGTGTATACACCGGAATGGACCGGATTTCTCGGCGCACAGTATGTGATACCTTTGCAACCCCGTAACAAGCAACACCTTCAATTGGGGGTTTATGGTAAATTCATTGGGCAACAATATTTCGTGGTGGATAATACCATCGGTCAGGAAGGCTATGGCCTGCTGAATGCGAATGTGAGCTATTCATTGAACGGTTATGAGCTCAGTCTTTGGGGGCAGAATCTGGCAGATAAGCGATACATCGACTATGCCTATAGCATAGGCTTTGCAGCGGTACATTTGGGAAGACCCGCCACCTATGGTGTCACCCTAAGAAAACGGTTTGGCTCTTGATTAAAGTGTCAAAAACTTTTGCCGGTATTCCTTCGGGGTCATGCCGATAAATGCTTTGAATTGTTTGTTGAAGTTGGATAACGTATTGAATCCCGATTCATAGCAAATTTGGTCAATATTTTTCACTTCATGGGTAGAAAGCAGCTTGCAGGCGTTACGTATCCGGACTTCGGTGAGGAAGTACGAAAATGACTTACTCGTTTTTTTGGTGAAATAACGGCTGAATGAGGTCGGCGTCATGTTTAATAGCGCTGATACCTCTTCCAGGGGAATTTTACGTTTGAAGTGCTGGGCAACGTAGGTGTATACAATGTTGATGCGATTTGATTCCACTTCCTTCATCGGATTGTGCACTACGTCATTATGCAGTAACTGATAATCTTTGGTCGTACTCAACAGATCGAGTATCCTGAAAAACTGAATGATGCTTTCCGTACCGTGCAGGTGGAGGAGCTCACGCATCAATACCGAGGTCTCTTCCGCACATTTGCCGTAGATGTCCATCCCGTATTGTGCTTTTTCCAACAAGGTTTTTACCTGGCTGAATTCATCTTTGTGAATGAGCATATTCCAAATGCTTACGTCGAAGTAGATAACCAGTCCACGACTGATTTTGTCTGCCGGCGGTTCAAGGAAGTATGCTTCCGTTCGCCATAAGTGTGGGATGTTGGGGCCTAAAAAAGTCAGATCCCCCTTGTCAAAATGTTTTACCGTATTCCCTATGAAACGCGTTCCGGTTCCTTCGAGTACCAAAAAAAGCTGATATTCTTGATGGGCATGCCAGGTAGCATCAAAGTGTTTCTCGCGTAGTTCCCTGATAAGAAATACGTTGGATTGCGGGATGGTTGATTTCTGAACAGCTGTTCGCTTGATGGCCGTTTCCATACTTACACCAAATTACTTAATCCACCTGAGTAGACAACGTTTTGCAACTCAAACATACGATTATTATTGCATTATTTGTTTTATGGATCAATAAAAAGGATAAAATAAAGTCAGTATTCGTTATTTAATAGGTGTTTTATAGACATTTTAAATGCGATCTTGGCCTTTGTAAATAAACGAGATATCCTATATTAGACGATACCCGTCAGCTCGTTGGGTATGATTACATAAATTGACAGCACAATATGTCGTTACCAATTAGTTTGGGAGTAAGTACCTGGTTATGGACCTCTCCTTTTAAGACCGAGGATGCTGTGAAACTATTCGCAAAGGTCAAGCAAATGGGATTTGACCAAATAGAAATTGCGGTGGAAGATCCACAGTTGATCGATGTGAATAGAATAAGGACTGAATTGTCCAATCAGGAACTAGGTGTAATCCTATGCGGCGCATTCGGGAGCACGCGGGACCTGACCAGCGATGACGCGTCGCTGCGTAATACCGGTATGGATTACATTATCAGATGTTTGGATATTGCAGCAGAATTGGGAGCTGATTTCTTTGCCGGGCCGATGTATTCAGCGGTGGGAAAAGCAAGAATGGTACCTATTCAACAACGGCAGTTGGAATGGAGCCGGGCGGTTGAAAACCTACAGGCCGTTTGTGAACGGGCAGCTGACCGCGGCCTTCAGATTGCACTGGAGCCGTTGAATCGTTTTGAATCAGATCTTGTTAACACGGTAGACGATGTGATTCGGCTGATTAAAGAAATCGACCATCCGGCGGCGGGAATTTGCTTGGATATGTTCCACATGAACATCGAAGAACCCGATCCCGAGCGCGCGATCCGCGTGGCAAATAACCGGCTGCTTCACGTTCAGGTTGCTGAAAATTACCGAGGTACTCCCGGATCGGGGAATGCCAGTTGGGATGCTTATTACAGGGGGCTTGCTGCGATTGGCTATTCGGGTACGGTTTCTATCGAAAGTTTCACACCCGAAAACAAGGAATTGGCCGCAGCGGTATGTATCTGGCGGAACCTGGCAGAAAGCCAGGATGCATTTGCGAGCGAAGGGCACAACTTTTTGAGAAAATGGTTAACCGGCAAAAAATAACAATAAACAGCTTATGAATACGAAAAAAATCAATGTAGCCATTATCGGACTGGGATTCGGTGCAGAATTCATTCCGATCTATCAACAACATCCAAACGCGAATTTGTATGCCATATGTCAGCGAAATACAGATAACTTGAATAAAATCGGCGATGCCTTCGGTATCACAAAACGCTATCGGGATTACAACGAGCTTTTGGAAGACAAAGAGATTGATGCGGTGCATATCAATACACCGATTCCAAACCATGCTGAACAGACACTGCAGGCACTGCGTGCGGGAAAACACGTTGCCTGTACCGTACCCATGGCTACGACCGTAGAAGAATGCCGGCAAATTGTTGAAGCGGTAGCAGAGACAGGATTGACCTATATGATGATGGAAACCGTGCTGTACTCACGTGAATTCCTCTTTATGAAAGAACTATATGAAAAGGGAGAATTGGGTAAAATCCAATTTCTGAAGGCAAGTCATCAGCAGGACATGGATGGATGGCCGAACTACTGGCCGGGGTTACCCCCTATGCACTATGCTACCCATTGCGTAGGTCCTGTGTTGGGCCTTACACGCGGCGAAGCCGAATATGTGTCTTGCTTTGGCTCAGGTACGATACGCGAGGAACTGCAAGGGTACTACAATTCGCCGTTTGCCATAGAAACGGCTCATATTAAGTTTAGGAACTCCGATCTGAGCGCACAGGTATACCGCTCCTTGTTTGATACGGCCCGGCAATACCGAGAAAGCTTTGAGGTCTATGGCAGTAAAAAAGCGGTGGAATGGCCGTTGATTGAAGGCAGACCGTTGGTGGTACACACCGCAAAAAAGCCGGAGCCTGAAATTCCCGAAGAAGTTCAATGCCCCGACTATGCACATTTGCTGCCGGAGCCCATTCAGCACTTTACAACCGGGGGGGTGTACGATGAAGATGCAAACCAACATCTTTCATTTATTCAGGGCGCAGGTCACGGCGGTTCTCATCCGCATCTCGTGCATGAGTTTATCAGTGCATTGATTGAAAACCGGCAACCCTATCCGAATGCACAGCAGTCGGCCAATATTACGTGCGTCGGCATCCTTGCCCATGAATCGGCCTTAAAGGGAGGTGAAATCATTCGCCTGCCGAAGTTTACGTTATCTTAATTATACCCTGACCATGAATAAGCCACTTACCCTGTTTGTCAAACTACTCACCATCGTGTTGATACCTCTGTTTTTCGGGGGTTGCGGAGGTGGAAAAAAAGAAAGTGACGGACCCCGGCGATTAGAATTGTTTTTCCTCGGGCATGCCAGCAAGCACCACGATTCTGAATTATTGGCCGATATATTACGGCAGGAATATGCATCCGAAGGAATTAACATCACGTATTCGGTTGATCCGGAAGACCTGACAAAGGAGGACCTACAGCGCTACGATGGATTGATTGTGTATGCCAACCACGACTCTATCAGCACAGCCCAGGAAAAAGCACTATTGGATTTTGTGGCTTCGGGCAAAGGATTTATCCCGCTTCATTCCGCGTCGTTCTGTTTTCGGAATTCGCCGGAAGTGGTAGCGCTCATCGGGGGGCAATTTAAAAGTCATGGAGGCGGAAAATTTTCTGCGGAAATTATAAAACCGGATCACCCCGCAATGTCAGGTGTCGTTCCTTTTGAGACGGAATGGGATGAAACGTATGTGCACGATCATTTTGCCGACGATATTGAGGTGCTGATGGAACGTGTGGATAGCACGCACCGGGAGCCGTATACGTGGGTGAAAGACTATGGAAAAGGCAGGGTCTTTTATACGGCATTCGGTCACGATGAGCGCACGTTTCGCAATCCGGGATTTCTGCAGCTTGTAAAAAGTGGTATCCGTTGGGCGGTGGGAGAAGAAGCAGTGAAAAGAATGGAAGCCTATGTCATTGCGCAGCCTGAATATAAAGAAGGCCGGATGCCCAACTACGAGCACCGTGATCCACCTCCCCGTTATCAGCTTCCGCTCAGCCCCGAAGAATCACAGACTCTCATCCAGGTACCAGTCGGGTTCAAACTTCAATTGTTTGCCAGTGAGCCGGATATCAAGAAACCTATTGCGATGGATTGGGACGAGAGGGGACGCTTATGGGTGATTGAAACCGTCGATTATCCCAATACCGTCCGGGATGACAAAGGCGAAGGTGACGACCGGATTTTGATCTGTGAGGATACCGATGGCGACGGCAAGGCAGATAAATTTACGGTATTTGCCGAAGGCTTGAATATTCCAACCAGTTTTACGTTTGCCAACGGGGGCATTATTGTTTCTCAGGCACCCCATTTTTTGTTTCTCAAGGATACCGACGGTGACGATAAAGCCGATGTGCGTGAAGTGTTGATAGATGGATGGGGTACATTCGATACCCACGCAGGTCCATCCAATCTGCGTTATGGAATCGATAATAAAATTTGGGGTACAGTAGGGTATTCGGGTTTTGAAGGCACAATAGGTGGCAAACCGTTTAAGTTCGGTTCGGGTGTTTACCGGTTTGATTCCGATGCGACCCAATTTGAGTTTTTGGGTAATACGAGCAATAATACCTGGGGGCTCGGTTTTTCCGAAGATTTTGATGTGTTCATATCTACCGCCAACAATGAGCACAGTGATTTTTTCGCCATTCCGCTGCGTTATTACGAGCGGGCAAACCTGCAGGAACGGGGTATCGAAAAAATAGATGGGCATTATAACATGCATGTGCTCACGAAGGAGCTTAGGCAGGTAGACGTTCACGGTGGCTTTACCGCAGCTGCAGGGCATAGCCTGTATACTGCAAGGGCATTTCCACAGGAATACTGGAACCGGGTGGCGTTTATATCCGAACCAACGGGGCGATTGGTGCACCGGCATATCCTCGAACAGGTTGGTTCCGGATTTAAGGAGAAGGGCGATGGATGGAACATGATTGCTAGTTCGGACAACTGGTTCGGTCCGGTAGACGCCAAAGTAGGACCCGATGGTGCGCTTTGGATACTGGATTGGTACAATTTCGTCATCCAGCATAATCCTACCCCCGAGGGGTTTGAGAACGGAGCGGGCAATGCTTATATTGATCCGCTGCGGGACAACACAAAAGGACGTATTTATCGATTGGTACATACCGACTCTAAAGCCTATAAACCGTATAAATTGAATTCAGAAAAGCCGGCCACATTGATCAATGCATTGAAAAGTGATAATCAGTTTTGGCGGTTAACCGCACAACGGTTACTCGTTGAGTCAGCGGATAAAGGTGTAGCAGCTGATCTGCACAGGTTAGTGCGTAATACGGAGGTGGATGAGATCAATAGCAATGGAGGAGCACTCCATGCGATATGGACACTGCATGGCTTGGGATTGCTGGATGGTTCTGATGAAAAGAGCTTATCCGTGGTTATCGGAGCACTGAAGCATCCCGCGCCAGGCGTCCGGCGGGCTGCTATCCAAACGCTGCCGATGGACCGACCCGAGGTGGTGCAGCAACTTATTGCTTCCGGCGTAATGCAGGATGCAGACTTAAGGATTCGTTTGTCGGCTTTTCTTGCCTTATCTGACGCTGCCGAAAGTCCGCAGATTGGAAAAGTCCTTTTTGACGCGGTACAGCAAAGAGAGAACGTGGAAGATAAATGGTTGTCGCATGCCTTGCTTATTGCGGGCGCGATGCACCGGCAATCGTTCATGGATGAATATAACCAAGAGGCGGGCCAGCCCAACTTGTCAAATTCGGATGGATCGCTGGCGGTACGTATTTTCGCAGGTAGCCGCATGGTAGTATTTCCGTTGAGTTCAGCGGGCGGAGGTACCATTGGCGGGCGGCAGATTCCTGACCTTGCTAACCGGGAGTTCGGTTTTGTAGCCGCTGTTAAGCAAACGGATACACAGCAGGCATTTGAAGGCGTATTGATATCGCATGGAGACAATAAGGATGGATATGCCGTGTACCTGAAAGATGGCGGCCTGTATTTTCAGGTTAACCAGAAAGGGAAGCAGACGATTATCCACTCGGTTAATTCATTACCAAAAGAGTTTGTAGTAAAGGCATCCCTGCTTGCTGATGGAAATATGATGCTGTCCATTAATGGGCAACAGGTGGCCCAAGGAAAAACCGGCGGATTGTTTGATAAAATCCCATCCGGGGTCATCCGCATAGGTCATAACCGTCGGCAGGAAGGGGACATGCCGCGAACGGTCAATGCGGGGGATTATCCAGCGGATTTTGATTTTACCGGAATGCTGGATCATGCGCGGCTGGTGATCGTCAATAAGACGGCGCCTGAAATGGAAGATGTAAAGGCTGTAGACCGTGAAGTGGTGATCAAGACCGTTGTCGGTGAAATGAAGTACGATGTGACCAACATCGAAGTCAAGGCCGGGCAGACGTTGAAGATTATCTTAGAGAATACGGACCACATGCAGCATAATCTGTTGGTGCTGAAACCAGGTACGTTGGAACGCGTTGGACAAGCAGCGGACGAACTTGCGAAACAACCTAACGGTGTGACATTGCAGTATATACCCAATACACCAGATGTCCTGTTCAGTACCCCATTGGTTGATCCGGAAAACCGGTATGAACTTATATTCAAGGTGCCTGACACACCCGGGGATTATCCGTACGTATGTACATTTCCGGGGCATTGGCGCATCATGCAGGGAATGCTGCATGTAACGAAGTAATATTGTCTACAGAGCGGCGGGGTGGAAGAAAAGCCACTTCGCTGCCCTGTAATCTTTGCATTTACAAAAAAAGACCTATCTTTGCCACCATCATTTAGGGGTGCCTTGTTTGTACAAACAAACACAAATAAAGGCTGAGATTATACCCATCCCGATACATCTCGGGAGCACCTGATCCGGATAATGCCGGCGTAGGGAAGGTAAGTTAAATAAGTTGGACTGTCATGAACCCCTTGTGGCAGTTGTGTTTAACTAAAAATTACAAATAAATGGTTAAAAGATTAATCGCAGGGATTGCGTTTTTTTTGCATGCGGCTATTGTTGTGGCTCAACATAGCCTTATCGTTGAAGTATTTAACGAGAGCAGACCAATGGTAGGTGCTTCGGTACGTCTTTCGGGAACAGCGTACAGCGGGCAAACCGATACCGATGGCAGGGTACACATCCGGAACCTGAAAGCCACCACCTATACGGTCGCGGTTAGTTACCTGGGATTTCAGCCGCAATACAGTGAAATTACTGTGTCTAACGACGAACAAATCCGTTTTTCAATGGAAAGGGCCGCATTGCTGACCGATGAAGTGGTCGTTCAGGCCACCCGTGCCACTGAAAATATGGCAACGACCTACAAAAACCTAAGCAAAGCGGATATTGAAAAAAACAATCTTGGACAGGATATTCCTTATTTGCTGGATCAGACACCAGGCGTAGTCATTTCGTCGGATGCCGGAGCGGGGATTGGGTACACCAGTATGCGCATACGAGGCAGTGACGGCCAACGTACCAATGTTACCATCAACGGGATACCGCTTAATGATGCGGAAAGTTTGGGATCCTTTTTTGTGAATTTACCCGATTTTGCTTCGTCGGTCGACAATGTACAGATCCAACGGGGTGTCGGAACATCCACCAACGGTGCCGGTGCATTCGGGGCAAGTCTCAATATCCAGACCAACACGCTTAACAAGGATCCGTATGCCGAATTGGATAACTCGTTCGGCTCCTACAATTCATGGAAAAATACGATCCGGTTGGGGACGGGTCTGATCGATGATAAATTCACGTTCGATGGACGGCTGTCGCGCATCAGGAGCGACGGTTATATCGACCGGGCTACCTCTAACCTGCAATCTTTTTTCCTGTCAGGAGCCTGGTATGGCAAGAACAGTTTGCTGCGCGCCAATGTGTTCGGAGGGAAAGAAAAAACGTATCAGGCGTGGTATGGCACGCCGGAATCCCGCCTTACCGGTGATGTGGAGGCCATGGAAGCCTATGCGAAGGACGATGGATTGACAGAGTATGAGATCGATAACCTGTTGAAATCAGATCGGAGGTATAACAAATACCTGTATGATAATGAAACGGATAACTATCAGCAGACGCATTACCAATTGCTGTTTTCGTCAACGCTGACAAGCCGGTTAACACTGAATACCGCGTTGCATTACACGCGGGGCAAAGGTTATTATGAACAGTTCCGGGATAGCGATGGATTGGCAGACTATGGTTTGTCTCCGGTTGTTGTAGCGGGAAATACCATCGAAGAGACAGATCTGGTACGCCAGCGGTGGCTCGATAATCACTTTTATGGCGGAACGTATTCCTTGGTGTATAAACCCACCGGCGGCATTGAAATCACCTGGGGAGGGGCCTATAATCAATACGAAGGTGGGCATTACGGTGATATCGTTTGGTCTCGTTACCCCTTATTCACGGCGCGTGACTACCTCACCGATGCGGAGAATTCTTTCCACACATCCTATCGCTATTACAATGGCGATGCAATGAAGAAAGACTTCAATACGTACCTGAGGGCTTCTTATCAATTGAACGATTTATTTCTGTTTGCAGACCTGCAATATCGGCATATTGACTATGCAATATCGGGGATAGACAATGACCTGCGTGATATTACCCAGGATGCAACGTTTGATTTCTTCAATCCAAAAGTGGGGATCACCTACCAGTTGTCGGCAGCAAGCAATGTGTATGCTTCGTATGCGTTGGCCAACAAAGAACCGATACGCAGTGATTTTACCGACTGGCCGATAGGGCAAAGCCCCAAAGCCGAACAACTGCATGACATCGAAGCAGGTTACCGAATCAGAACCCCATGGTTTAACATCGGAATAAATGGCTACGCCATGTTGTACAAAAACCAGTTGATCCCTACGGGGCAGCTTAACGACGTGGGGAGTACCCTGCGCAGAAACGTAGACGACAGTTACCGAATGGGACTGGAGTTTGACGGCAGGTGGGTACCAACCAACTGGTTTGCCTGGGGCGCTACCTTGGCTTATAGTCAAAACAAGATTAGAAATTTTACGGAAGTTGTAGGGGATGTGGAGAATTTCTACGAAAGCACGGATATTTCGTTTTCGCCCGATTGGGTGGCATCCAGTGAACTTGCTTTCACACCCTGGAAACCGCTTGAGTTGGCGTTGCTGAGTAAATATGTATCCAGGCAGTACCTGGACAATACAAGCAGCAGCGAACGGAGCATCGATGGGTTTTTCGTGAATAACGTCCGGATAGCTTACCATACTTCTATCTGGAAATTGAAAAACCTGGGGCTGAGCTTGCTGGTTAACAACGTGTTCAATGAGAAATATTCGGCAAGTGGTTTTACCTGGGGATATTACCTTTCAGAGACGGACCGGTTAAGCTACAACTACTATTACCCGCAAGCTACGGCTAATTTTCTGTTCGGATTAAACCTGAAATTCTAAATTTTACGCACTTAAGATCAGCGCACTGTTGTAAAAATAACAGTGCGCTTTCTTTAATTGCACCGGAAAGCGTTGATTTTATCCGTAAAATGTATTTATCTTTAGGAAAAATTTCCAATATGCAATATACATTAGGCTCAATAGGTGTTCTCACAGGCTTATCTTTGATCATGTTATCCTGTGATTCGTCGACATCCAAAGAAGCGGAAAAAAATCCGGTTGCAGATTCGACGTATGCACCGGTCGAAACGAAGGCCGCCAATACGGACTACAAACCGGCATTTGAGGGGCAAACCCGTATAGCAGGTGTGAAGACTTCTACTCCATACGATGTAAAAGTATTGAGTGAAGGACTGGATCGCCCTTGGGGAATTGCCGTTTTGCCGGATGGAAGATTTCTAATTACCCAAAAAGGAGGTACACTCCGCATCGCTGCGCAGGATGGGGCACTGAGTGAAGCCATAACGGGGCTGCCCAAGGTTAACTCCAACGGTCAAGGCGGTTTATTGGGTATTACCATCGACCCTGCCTTCGAGAGCAACCGTATGGTTTATTGGGTGTTTTCGCAGGACACGCCGAATGGTACGCTTACCGCTGTGGCGAAAGGGACACTTGCTGCAGATGAAAAGCATATTGAAAATGCGCAGGTAATTTATCAAGCTACACCGGCACACAAAAGTAGTTTGCATTATGGTGGACGTATATTGTTTGATAAAGAGGGGTACTTGTTCGTAAGTACCGGCGAGCGTTCGGACATTGTGACCCGGCCACAGGCACAGGACCTGAATTCGGCCCTTGGAAAAGTGCTCCGGATCACGACCGATGGTAAACCGGCACCCGGTAATCCTTTCGAGGGCCGGAGCGATGCCCGACCGGAGATTTATTCATACGGTCACCGCAATGTGCAGGGGCTTGCGTTCCATCCGGTAACCGGCGATTTATGGGAAACCGAATTCGGTCCGCGTGGCGGCGACGAAGTAAACCGGATCCAGCCAGGCAAAAACTATGGGTGGCCCACCATCACCTATGGTTTAGAATATAGCGGAGAAAAAATCGGGGATGCAATTCAACAGCACGAAGGAATGGAGCAGCCGGTATATTATTATGATCCGGTGTTATCTCCAAGTGGGATCACATTTTTTTCAGGCAATTCGATTCCTGAATGGGAAAATAATCTGTTTATAGGCGGATTAAGCAGCATACATATCGCACGGCTGGTTATAAAGGATAATAAAGTAGTAGGTGAGGAACGTTTGCTTGAAGACCAGGGCCAACGTTTCCGTGATGTACAACAGGGGAAAGACGGCGCACTTTACGCGGTTACGGATGAGGGTAGACTTTATCGGATCGGAAAAAAATAGTGAGGGCTGTTATCCAACGGGTGTCTGAGGCGTCCTGTACGGTTAACCAGCACATTGTAGGCACCATCGGGCAAGGCTTTGTTGTGCTGTTGGGCATTGAGGAGGCAGATGGGATGGACGATCTCCGGTGGTTGGCGCAAAAAATTGCTAATCTCCGTGTATTCGGTGATGAAAGTGGATTGATGAACAAGTCCCTGCATGATATTCAGGGCAATATCCTGCTGATTTCGCAGTTCACCTTATTTGCGCAAACCAAGAAAGGTAATCGTCCATCTTTTATCCGTGCCGCGAAACCTGATCAAGCCGTTTCCTTGTATGAATCAATGATTGCAGAACTTTCCAGCCTGTTGGACAAAAACATAGCCACAGGAATCTTTGGCGCAGACATGAAGATTTCCCTCGTAAACGACGGTCCTGTAACCATCATCATGGATACCAAAGACAAAGATAATCATTGATTGGGGGGTAAAGGGTGCACGACAGATTTCCGTTTGATAAAAAAGTTGTAATTTTGGGTTCCAAAAGGACATGGAAGAATTAGACAAAGCGACGGATCTATTCAAGGCGAAGTATTTAGCGTGGAAAACAAAGACAGCGGAGATGACCACCGGATACGAATACGAGAGCAGTTTTGCTTCCATGATGCAGGAATTCGAGCGAGAAATCTTTGCTTTATCTACGGGGGAGGTCCCCAGAGACAAGAACAGAAAAAAAAACTCTACACGCGATTCGGGCAGCTAGAACTATGCAAGGAGCATATTCTGGCCAAGAGTCCGGGTTCGATGAGTATTAGCAGTTTTGCGCAGGAGACGATGTGTTTTGTTGGTCAGCAATTGGTATTCGAGGAGGCGGAAACCGTCATCAACAGCCTTACGGGTTCCGACTTCAACGCCAAGCAGATCGAGCGGGTCTGCCACCTATATGGTGGGATGGTCGATGAAGAGATCCGACAGGCGGTCACAGATGGGCGCCATGTGGAATACAGCGATCAGGCGCGCACCGAGCAGCATTACCTGATGGTTGACGGAGCGATGTACCCGACCCGTGAAACGGGCGAACCCTGGCGGGAGGTGAAACTGGGCCGGGTGATACGTGCGGGCAATATCCTGCCCCTTTGCAAAGACCGGAATTTCGTGGATGGATCGACTTATGTGGCCCATTTGGGCAGCGCAAAGGAATTCTTCCCTCGGTTGGAACATGAGATCGAGGGGCTTGATAACCTGGTGATCGTGTCCGATGGTGCCAAATGGATATGGAACTGGGCGGACGACCTGTATCCCCGCGCAAGGAAGATACTGGACTATTTCCACGCCTATGAGCACCTATGCGAATTCGCCAGGGACTGCATCCATGATGAGCAGGTACGCAGGCAGTGGCTCGATGTCCAACGGGAAGCCTTTCTGGAAAAGGACCCCGAATTGGTCATCAAGGCGATTGAACAGCTACGACTTGATGACAAAGCCGCAGAAAAGAAGCGGGATAACCTGCTGGGATACTACCGAGACAACATCGAGCGCATGCGCTACAGGATTTTTCGTGGTCAGGGATTGTTCATCGGGTCAGGTGCAATCGAATCGGCCCATAAAGCCGTGCTACAGGAGCGACTTAAGTTGTCCGGACAGCACTGGTCCCTGGACGGTCTGCAGAAAATGGCACAGCTCAGGGCTACCTATAAAAGCAATAGATGGCATAAAATCGTCGAATACGCTAAAAATGCCGCTTAACGGAAATCTGTCGTGCACCCGGGGGTAAATAACATGACTATCAAAGAAGCGCAGGAAAAAATTGACCAGTGGATAAATACAACAGGTATCCGCTATTTTAATGAATTAACGAATACGGCCATCCTGATGGAAGAAGTGGGGGAGGTGGCCCGCATTATGGCCCGTCGGTACGGTGAACAATCCTTCAAAAAATCCGATGAAGAGGTTGACCTTGCAGACGAAATGGCCGATGTGTTATTTGTGTTGATCTGCCTGGCAAATCAGACGGGCGTTGACCTTACAGCGGCTTTAGCAAAGAACTTGGAAAAGAAAAATATTCGCGACGCGGATCGGCACCGAAACAACAAAAAACTTAAATAGTCGGAATAATTGATTTGATTAAATTGGGGCGACAAAAGAAAAACGGTACATCTTTAATAGGATGTACCGTTTTTGCGTATATGATGGTCCCCGATTCACGGGGGCAATTGTTACATCATTCCGCCCATGCCGCCGCCCATCGGGGGAGCACCTGCACCTGCTTTTTCTTCTTCCGGTTCGTCTGCCAATACCACTTCGGTAGTAAGTAGCATGGAAGCGATAGAAGCAGCATTTTCCAATGCAACGCGAGATACTTTGGTTGGATCGATTACACCGGCGCCGATCAGGTTTTCGTATCCACCGGTACGTGCGTTATAGCCGTAGTCAGCTGTGCCTTCTTTCACTTTCTGTACCACGATGGCACCTTCGATACCAGAGTTGTTACAGATTTGACGTAACGGCTCTTCGATGGCACGTTTCACGATTTCGATACCGATGTTTTCGTCCTCGTTAGCACCTTTGAGGTCTTTCAAAGACTCACCGGCGCGGATGAATGCTACACCGCCACCGGCTACGATACCTTCTTCTACCGCAGCACGGGTAGCATGCAGCGCATCGTCTACACGATCTTTCTTTTCTTTCATTTCCACTTCGGTAGCTGCACCTACGTACAATACGGCTACACCACCTGCTAATTTAGCCAAGCGCTCCTGCAATTTCTCTCGGTCGTAATCGGAAGTGGTGGTTTCGATCTGTGCTTTGATCTGATTTACGCGGCCTTTGATATCTTCTACATTACCTGAGCCATTGATGATGGTGGTATTGTCTTTGTCAACAACCACTTTTTCAGCCTGACCAAGGTAAGAAAGATCGGCATTTTCCAATTTGAAACCTCTTTCTTCGGAAATAACCGTTCCGCCTGTAAGGATAGCGATATCTTCGAGCATTGCTTTGCGGCGATCGCCGAAGCCCGGAGCCTTTACAGCGGCTACTTTCAGAGAGCCACGGATTTTGTTGACTACCAGGGTAGCCAATGCTTCACCGTCAAGATCTTCAGCGATGATCAACAACGGCTTTCCGGTTTGAACTTGTTTTTCTAAAATCGGAAGCAACTCCTTCATGTTGCTGATTTTCTTGTCGTAAATCAGGATGTAAGGGCTTTCCAGTTCGGCTTCCATCTTGTCGGTGTTAGTTACGAAGTAGGGTGACAGGTAACCCCGGTCAAATTGCATACCTTCTACCGTTTTTACTTCGGTTTCAGTACCCTTTGCTTCTTCAACGGTAATAACGCCGTCCTTGCCAACTTTTTCCATGGCTTCTGCGATCAGCGCACCGATCACTTCGTCGTTGTTGGCCGAGATGCTGGCAACTTGTTTGATCTTGTTATTGTCTTCGCCGACTGTTTGTGACTGTGATTGAAGACTTTCTACAACTGTGGCAACCGCTTTATCAATACCACGTTTTAAATCCATCGGATTGGCACCGGCCGCTACGCTCTTCAAGCCCGGGGCAATGATTGCTTGTGCCAAAACGGTTGCAGTTGTGGTACCATCACCCGCCTGATCGGCAGTCTTGGAAGCCACTTCTTTTACCATTTGTGCACCCATGTTTTCAAGCGCATCTTTCAATTCGATTTCTTTTGCAACGGTGACACCGTCTTTCGTGATTGAAGGAGAACCGAATTTCTTTTCAATGATCACGTTACGTCCGCGCGGACCCAATGTCACTTTTACCGCATTTGCCAACGTGTCTACCCCTCTTTTCAGAGCATCACGCGCTTCCACATTATACTTTACTTGTTTTGCCATTTTTTTAATTGATTTGAGATGTTAAACATGCAATCCGAGATTTTCAAGAATCAATCGCTGTATCTCGCATCGTAACTTTTAAGTTTACTATTAATTATTAAACACCTACGAAGAAATACGACCCTACGTTATACAATAGCGTAAATGTCGGACTCTTTCATGATTAAGTACTCTTTTCCTTCGTAGGTAATCTCGGTGCCGGCATATTTGCCATACAACACTTGGTCTCCTACCTTTACAGTCAAAGGTTCATCCGTTTTTCCTGCACCAACAGCCACTACCGTTCCACGCTGTGGCTTTTCCTTAGCGGTATCCGGAATATAGATACCTGATGCGGTCTTTTCCTCTGCAGGGGCAGCTTCCACTACCACTCTGTCGCCGATAGGTTTAATACTTAACGCCATAATTTGATTTTATTTAATAATTAATTATTAATTGTTAATAATGCTTTTGATTTTCTCACCTCGCTTATCTCATCAATTATGCCAAGTCGGGATTCCGCTGTTTACCTTGCCATTTTTTCATTTTAGAAGCGAATGTGTTGGCGAAGCGAGTCGTGTGCGTGTCAGGATGTCAGTGATAATGGCAGTTTTGTTGGCCGATGCTCAATGAAAACGCCCCCCGTTTTTATTTCGAGGGGCGTTGCTTTTTCGTCAAATACTTTGTTTTTACTGAGCGGTATCTGAATTTGAAGGGGTCTCCTGGGGTGCAGCTGTCGGAGTTTCCGTTGGTGAAAGCGGAGAAGTCACAGGCGCAGTTGAGTTGATTTTATCGCTCAAACCCCTACCGCCTGATCCGGATGAGGGCCCCAAAACATTAACAATCAGCGAAAAGACCATGATGGCAATGACCATGATCCATGTACCTTTCTCCAAAATGTCTCCGGTACGTTTTACACCCATTAAATTGGCCCCGCCTGCAAACCCAGAAGCCAATCCACCACCTTTCGGGTTTTGGATCAATACAAGGAATGCCAATAAGATACTGGCCAAAATGATTAATATAATTAATAGTGTTTGCATTTTCGGTATTTCGTTATGTTAATTTGTTCGATAGCTCAGCTATTTGAGCGGCAAAGTAACCACTTTTTTCGGGATATTTCAAACTTAATTTTTTATAGATTGCGATTGCTTTCGGATACAAGCCCTGTTCAACATATATTTTTGCCAAGGTTTCCGAAACCATCGTTAATTGATCTTCCGCGCTCTTGCGGGCTTTATTTTCCAGGTCGATCTTGTTTGCTGGAGGAGGTTTGATCTGGGGTTCTTCGCGGATGAAACGTTCGATGATCGGGTCTATTTTTTGGGGTACCTGAAAAGGTACAGTATGTGTCCGGTGTTTTGCACTCAGTTTTTCTTCCGGAGCCTGTAAGTGGAAAATATTTTCCCGGATCTGTTGGTCCAAGAGCTGTTCTGCGTCCAGCTTTTGTGCAGTATTGCCCACATGTTGAGACTTGTTGTTTAGCAGAGCATACGGTTGATACGTCTGAGCGTGCTCCATGCGGGTTTTGTTAAGCCACCAGAGAAAACTATAAGGCATATGCTCATCGTTATAGAGGCTCACTTTTTCATGCGGTGTGGCTTCCGATAAAGGTACGACTTCCGTCGATTCGGTTGTTTGTTCCTGTTCGGTGTATACGAAGTAATCCATTCCCGCCGGGTGTTCAGGAATAGCTGGATGTGTATCGGCCGGTTCAATAATAGGTTGTGCATCCACCGCTGGTATATCCACCGCTTGCGGAGGACCTTCGATCAAATAACCCTGCAACCAATGGGGAGAGCTGGTATACAACAAAACATGGTTGAAATTACATTCTCCGTTTTCCTGAAAATATTTTCGGGCATGGATAAAGCGTAAAGACTGGGCATACGGATAACGATCGATCAGCATGGACAAGGTTTGTTCGTCGACTGCCGATGGATCCGACAACGTTTTATGGTATAATGCGCTATAATCTAACTGTTCCACGCGGCCAATAACCTCCAATTTTTAGTTTACCAGTTTGCAAATGCCCTATTGTAAATATCTTCTGTGAGCATTTGATTGATATCACGTATCAACGATTCTTCTTGTGCTGATATGGCGCCGGAAAAGTCTTTGAACCGGGTAAACGGTTGTTCAAAATTGTCATCCGGTTTGATATTGTTGGTATATTTAACATTGACGGTAATGGATAACCGGGTGAGTGCCGCACGGTCGGTGCCAGCCTCAACGGCGGCGGGGGTAATGCTGTACCCGGTAATCCGTCCTTCAAAAATAGCATCGCCGTCATTGGTCACCTGGCTGAGACTCGATTGGCTTCGTATGCGTTCTTTGAGTGCCTCCGTGAATGATTGGCTGAGTGTCGGATAGACGATCGGAGCCGTATTTTCGAAAAACTCCACGGTATAGGTTTTCATTCCTTCAGGAATGGAACCTCCTGTGAAGCCGTATTTGATTCCACATCCCTGGATGAATAAAATTGCCGATAAGAACACAAAATAACCTATTCTCTTTCCCATCTTGATATGAGCGCTCATCAATTTAAATTCAGATCTTTAATTTTCCGGTAGAGCGTCCGTTCAGATATCCCCAGCTCCTGTGCCGCAGATTTACGTTTACCCTTGTGTTTTTTCAATGCTTTTTTGATGAGATCCGACTCTTTCTCTACCAAGGAAAGCGATTCCTCTTCTACTTCTTCAGCTTCCTGCGTGTGGAAATGAAAATCCTCACTTTTCCCACCCTGTGGGTGGTGAATGGTTAATGTAGAAGGCGGAGCCAACTGCTCCGGAGCCGGGCTATCCACCTCGCGGTACAGCTGATTAATATAGGGCGAGTGATCTTCGACAATCCGGGAGTTGACGCCATTCTCGATGATTCCAATCACCAGTTTCTTCAGCTCCACCATATCTTTCTTCATGTCGAAAAGGACTTTATAAAGTAAATCCCGTTCAGAAAAATCGTCCTTTGCGCCAGCCGATACATGTACCGGAAGTGTACTCCTGTTATCTGTGGGCAAGTATTGTCCCAGAATCCGTGCATCAATCAGCCGCTCTTTTTCCAACACGGCAATCTGTTCTGCTATATTCTTTAATTGCCTTACGTTGCCCGGCCATGGATAATTGGCAAGCAATTGCTGCGCATCTTCCGTCAACTGTACGTTTGGACTCCGGTATTTGTCGGTAAAGTCTGCTACAAATTTGCGGAAAAGCAGGTGGATATCTTCCTTGCGGTCGCGCAGAGCAGGTATGCGTAGTGGCACGGTATTTAGGCGGTAATAGAGATCCTCACGGAATTTTCCTTTTTGTACAGCATCGTAGATATCCACGTTGGTAGCTGCAACCACACGGACATTGGTTTTCTGTACCTTTGACGAACCCACGCGGATGTACTCGCCGGTTTCCAATACACGTAGCAATCGAGCCTGTGTGCCCACGGGTAATTCACCCACTTCATCTAGGAAGATCGTGCCACCGTTGACCACCTCAAAATATCCTTTACGTGCTTCATGTGCCCCTGTGAAAGACCCCTTTTCATGTCCGAATAGCTCGGAATCAATGGTGCCTTCGGGAATGGCTCCGCAGTTGACTGCGATGAACGGACCATGTTTGCGTGCACTGAGCTGATGGATAATCTGTGAAAACACTTCCTTACCGCTTCCACTTTCACCTGTGATCAACACTGAAATATCTGTGGGAGATACCTGGCGGGCTACATCGATTGCCCGGTTGAGCAGCGGTGAGTTGCCAATGATCCCAAATCTATTTTTAATATCTTGAATGTCCATTCTTTACCTCGTGTATTGAGTATTGGTGTTGGGTACCGTTATTAACTAATAATCTTTCCAATCAATGTTGCCGATGTGCATTTTTCTGCATATACATTGACATAGTCGCCCACTTTGTATCGATTGTCCTTGGGAAATACCACCATGCTGTTTTGGTCGTTTCGTCCACAATAGTCATCGTCAGAACGTTTTGATAATCCTTCAATCAGTACCTTGTGTACCTTTCCAACATAAGTTTGCAGTCGTTGCAGGCTATGTTCGCGCTGCAGGTCTACTACTTCGGTCAGTCGCCGCTTTTTTACCTCCTCTGGAACATCATCCGCATAGCGCTTGGCTGCCAATGTGCCCGGCCGTTCGGAATAAGCAAACATATAAGCAAAATCATACTTCACATAATCCATCATCGACAGTGTATCCCGGTGTTCCTCCTCGGTTTCGCTGCAAAAACCTGTGATGACGTCCGTCGAAATCCCACATTCGGGAATAATCCGGCGAATCGCGTCCACCCGGTCCATGTACCATTCGCGATCGTAGGTACGGTTCATCAGCTTAAGAACTCTTGAATTGCCTGACTGTACAGGTAGGTGTATGTATTTACAGATGTTTTCGTACTTGGCCATCGTGTGCAGCACCTCATCGGTGATGTCTTTGGGATGTGAAGTTGAAAAACGTACCCGCAATAAGGGGTTTACCTGCGCAACCCTTTCCAGCAGGCCAGCAAAGGTTAAGGCCTCGTATTTATAGGAGTCGACATTTTGTCCCAAGAGGGTCACTTCGCGGTATCCCGCATTGAATAGATCGGTTGCTTCCTTCACGATGGACTGCGGATCGCGGCTTCGTTCACGCCCACGAGTAAAGGGCACCACACAGAAAGAGCACATGTTATCGCAGCCACGCATGATGGAAATGAATGCCGTTACGCCATTGGTGTTAAGGCGTACCGGACTGATATCTGCATAGGTCTCTTCGCGCGACAACAGTACATTGACAGCACGTGAGCCTTCGTCTACTTGTTCAATGAGGTTGGGTAAGTCACGATACGCGTCGGGACCCACGACAACATCCACCAGTTTTTCCTCTTCCAGAAATTTAGACTTCAACCGCTCCGCCATGCAGCCCAACACACCCACCACCATGCCGGGGTTTTTTGCCTTGGCTGATTCAAATTCTTTTAACCGATTGCGTACCCGCTGTTCGGCATTTTCGCGGATAGAACAGGTATTAATGAATACCACATCGGCTTCTTTATAGTCACGTGTCGTTTCAAACCCTTTATCCAACAGGATTGAGGCCACAATCTCGCTGTCCGAGAAATTCATTTGGCAACCGTAACTTTCAATGTACAGCTTCCGGCCGTTGCTCTTTTTCGGATCATTCTCCAGCAGTAATGCCTCTCCCTGCCGCGATTCGTTATGCTGTTTTGTACTTGTCGGTATCTCGAACATCGTCGTTGATTAAAGCCTACAAAGTTAACAATAAATTTTGAATGAATGACAGTTTGGCAGAAAGGGATTTCTGCTCAAGCCGTAGGGGCTTTGCTCAATCGCCGCAAGAGCTCGGTACTTTTGACCGCAAAAGTACCCAAAACTCGCCACTTGGAGTTCCTGCTACGGTTGGTAGTGCATCCCACTGCATCCTGCTGCATCCCGCAGGATCTCCCATGTGGCATAAAAAGCCATACGGTGGGCTGGTGCTAATAGCCGCACGGAGCGATCGTTCGTAGGAGAATGGCCGTCCTCTTTGCAAGAAACCACCGTTCGGAGGGGGATCGGCCTTGAAGGATCGGGAATCCGTCAGCTGGCGGAAAAGCATGTGCATGAATCTGCGTACCAGCAGCAAACAAGCGGATTGGGGAATTGTTCATGCTGCAAAATGGGATGCATGAACAATCCATACGGCCTTTGAAATTAAACACGCGCATATGAACTAAAGCAGCGGCTGCAATCCGCGCTATGAATGCTTTGCAATCAGCTCGCGACCGAGGCTTCACAGCCTTGACTCTTTGCTTCTTTCTGGTCAAGCAGACCTGAGCCGCCTCAAAGGCGGAGAAAGCATGAGCGCCGATAAAAACAAATGATCGCGAATAAAGAAGTCGCCTCCGCGGCGAAAGAGCGGACTATTCTTTATTCGAATCCACAACTAAGCGTTGATCACGGTTCGCGATTTCCCATGCTGTATGGAAAGCCAGGCGTGCACGTTTGCAGAGTAATTCGAAATGAATCTTGTCAACGGTATCAGCGGGTGTATGGTAATCGGGATGAAGTCCGCTGAAATAGAAAATTACAGGAATGCCATGTTTTGCGAAGTTGTATTGGTCCGACCGGTAATAGATCCGCATGGGGTCTTTTGGATCATCATACATATAGTCTAACTCCAGTTGCGTATACGTAGCGTTTGCTTTTTCATTAATAGCCTTCAATTCAGAACTGAGCTTATCGGAACCAATGGCATGTACGTAATTGTGGTTGCCGTTCAAATGCTTGTCGTCAATGCGCCCAATCATATCTGTATTCAGGTTTACGACCGTATTTTCCAAGGGAAATACCGGATGGCGCGAATAGTAGTTTGAACCCAATAAACCTTTTTCCTCGGCAGTGACTGCCATAAACAGGATACTCCGTCGCGGTCCGTGGCCTTCGGATTTTGCTTTGGCAAATGCACGGGCAATTTCCAAGACACCCGTCGTCCCCGAACCGTTATCATCGGCCCCGAAGAATATGACACCGTTTTGGTTCCCCTCGTGATCGTAATGCGCTGTAATGACAAGCAACTCATCCTTGAGATCTGTACCTTCGAGGTATCCCAGTACGTTATTTGATGTGAATGGTTCGGTTTTGGAACCGAACGAAGTGTTCAGATCGACGTTATAAGCTGCACTTTGGCTTTTTTGGGTTGCATCGATTTTTGCCGATAGCTTATCGACGGAGGTTCCGGTTTTCGCTAACAATAGGTTGGCCATGTCTTTGCTGATGGTTACTACAGGGGTGGTATGGGTGACTTGGCTTTTACCTTCGTCAAGCGCGATCCGTGGTTGTGTAAGTCGGTATCCAAAGCGTGCAAGCGATTCTTTAAGCGTATTGGATACGGCAATAATCAATTCGGGTTTTTTGGAAGTGATGTTTTGCAGGCGTTTGGTGTTGGAAGTTGCCCAGTCAGATGGCGTATCTGTTCCGGTAATCAGGGAATTGCCTTTTGAGTCTTTGGGTTCTCCCTCACTGAGTACCAGTACCACCTTACCTTCGATGTCGATGCCTTTCAGGTCGTCGTATTTGTCTTCACTGATTCCATAGCCGATAAATACGATATCCTTTGCCTGAATATGGGTTTCAGGTCCACCGCCTACGAAATAGAAATCTTTACCATTGCGAAACGATTGCCCTGCGATGGCAAATTCCTTGACATCAAAGCGTGTCCGCACTAGTTTCACGGGCTGGAAATAGGAGCCGTCCACGGGAGCGGTCAACCCCAGCTTTTTAAACTCCGCTGCAATGTAAGCCGCTGCTTTTTCGCCACCGGGTTCTCCGGTTCCACGACCTTCATATTCAGCTGACGCAAGGATAGACAAATGACTACGGGCAGATTCAGGATTTATTTCTGTGGCATATTTTTGCTGGATGGGGTCTTGATCCTGACCCAAAACACATCCAGAAAAAGTTGGAACAAGAGATACGAGTAGAAAGAAAAACTGCTTCATGGTGCTATTTGATTTTTGGATATCATACCTCAGCTAACAGACATCAGACATCGACAATTATTCACTACCTTCGTCAGGATAAACCATTGATAATTAACAAGAGATTTTGCTGACCCGGTTGGCGTGGCGGCCTCCTTCGAAACCGGTATTCAGAAATGTGTTGACGATCGCTTTTGCTAAATCAATATCAA
>Ga0207868_1000618_pt1 | contig 34302 bp, 34 predicted proteins | sample Passage237B_FD_187370 | JGI IMG/M metagenome (GOLD analysis project Ga0207868, IMG submission 187370) | Cellulose adapted compost microbial communities from Newby Island Compost Facility, Milpitas, CA, USA - Passage2 37B (SPAdes) (version 3) ... | reverse complement strand
GCAGATCTTGCGCGCGTTCTTCTGCGTGAGTTCGAGCGGCACGTTGCCCGCCACGGCCGTCAGGCCGAGGACCTCCAGTTCGGGCGAGGCGAGCGCCAGCAGGATGGCCACCGCGTCGTCCTGGCCGGGGTCTGTGTCGATTATTATCTTGCGTGGCTCGGGCATTTCCCTGTCCCTGTTGTGGTCGTTGGCCGGCGCTTGAAGTCCGGCAATGGGCGAACCATATGCAGACCAGCGGTTGGAATGCCAAGTCGGATTCGACGCCGCTGTTGTCGCTCTTCGAGGACACGAAAGATGAATCGCATGCCGCCTTTCTCGAGCCCGCTCCTGCTGGGCTTCGACGCGATGGAGAAAACCATCGAGCGCCTCGCCAAAAGCGGGGACAGCTACCCGCCCTATAACATCGAGCGGATTCGTTCCGCAGACGGCGTCGCGGAACGCCTTCGCATCACGCTCGCGGTGGCGGGCTTTTGCGAGGACGACCTCGAGGTGACGGTCGAGGAGAACCAGCTCGTCGTGCGCGGGCGCCAGAACGACGATACGGAACGCGAGTACCTGCATCGCGGCATCGCCGCCAGGCAGTTCCAGAAGGCGTTTGTGCTCGCCGACGGAATGCGCGTCATCGGGGCCGAACTGAAGAACGGCCTGCTTTCCGTGGACCTCGACCGGCCACAGGCCGAGCGGCTGGTACGGAAAATAAACATTTCGGTGAGAGACTGATGTCTGCCCGCCGGAACCACGAAGCTCTGTCGCGGGTTGGTCTCTCGGACTTCCTGCGCAATAGGAGGCTGACATGACTGAGAACGAAACCAAAACGGTCGTCACTCCGGACGAACTCGCCCATATCGGCGAGGGCGTGGTCGCCTATCTCAGGGAGTTCGATTCGACCGATCTGAAGGGCAAGTTCCCCGGCATGCCCGACATGGCGCCCGGCACAAAGCTGTGGGCCGTTTTTGCTGCCGATGGTCGCCCGATCCTGCTGGCCGATGGCCGCGCCTCAGCGCTGGCCGGTGCCATGCAGAACGATCTGACGCCGGTCAGCGTGCACTAGGGTTACAAGGGGAGCCAGCAGCGGCGGGCGCCGCAGTCGGCGCTGCCGGCCAATCCCAGATTTCGCAAGAACCTACCCCTTCGATACGTGACACTTCAGGCTGCGTGCGAGGCAGGCGTCTGGGCGAGGAAGGTATAGATTGCGTTGGCGTCGCTGGAGCCGCGGATCTTGGTCACGGTCTCGGAATCGCGCAGCACGCGGGCGATGCGAGACAGTGCCTTGAGGTGATCGGCTCCGGCCGTTTCAGGGGCGAGGAGGAGGAAGACGAGATCGACCGGTTGGTCATCCAACGCCTCGAAATCGACTGGCGTTTCGAGCCGGGCGAAGACGCCGGTGATCTTTTTCACACCCGGCAGCTTGCCGTGCGGAATCGCGATGCCGTTGCCGACACCGGTGGAGCCGAGGCGCTCCCGCTGCAGGATGGTGTCGAAGATCTCGCGCTCCGACAGGCCGGTCACCCCGGCGGCCTTTTCAGCCAGAAGCTGCAGGAGCTGCTTCTTCGAATTGGCCTTCAAGGCCGGCACCACCGCCGAAACCTCGATCAGATCACTCAAATCCATCACCGATTGTCCTTGTTGAGGCCGGCCCTGTCGACGCGCCCATGGCGCGTGCGGCGGCGGCTTGCGCGTCACCGGCGCGATGCCGATGTGTCGATCCACCCGATATTGCCGTCGGGTCTTCGGTAAACGACGTTGACGTGGTCGTTGCTTGCATTGCGAAACAGGAAAACGGGACTGTCCTTCACGTCGAGCTCGACGACGGCGTCGGCGACCGACATCGTCTTCAGCGCCAGGGTCGATTCCGCGACGATGGTCGGGGCATAGTCGTCGGGGACCTCCTCATCCTCGCCCGCCGGCGACATCACCCGGTAGTCCAGATCGATGGTCTGGCTGGCAGCGCCAGCCACCGGATGCGACTTGAGCCGACGCTTGTAGCGGCGCAGCCGCTTCTCGATGCGATCCGCGGCGACTTCGAAGGCAAGCTGCGGCTCCTGCGCCTGACCGGTTGCCTGCAGCACGATGCCGGAATCGAGATGAATTACGCAGTCCGCGGCAAAGCCGGAACCCGATTTTTCGACCGTGACCCCACCGGTGAACCCACCATCGAAGTACTTTTCTATCGCCTCTTCGATCCGGCCTGCGATGCGCGTCCTGAACGCATCGCCAATATCCATCTGCTTACCCGAAATGCGCAGGCTCATTAAGCTGACCTTCTGACTTTCAGGCTTCCAGTGGTGAAGTTTATACGTGTGGTCCGCGGGCACAAGCTATGCGGACGATCGGCTTTTTGATACGCTTGGCGTTTCGGGCAAACGCGCCCATTCGCCTCGCCGCGACGAGGCAGCCCGTCCGTTGCGGCGGGGCTTCTATTCGCTTCAACGAGCATTGTCAACGAACCGCCAGAACCCGTGTCAGGAGGCCGCGGAATCGGCCGAATCAGCGCGCGAGGGCGGCCAGTGCGCGCTTTTCGCGGCGGCGCTCGACCGAGGAGGGAATGTTCATGGATTCCCGGTACTTGGCGACCGTCCTGCGGGCGATGTCGACGCCGCTCTTCTTCAGGATGTCCACAATCGCGTCGTCGGAGAGCACGTCGACCGGCTTTTCGGCTTCGATCAGCTCGCGAATGCGGTCGCGGACGGACTCGGCCGAATGCGCATCGCCGCCTTCGACCGCGGCGATCGCCGCCGTGAAGAAGAAGCGCAGCTCGAACACGCCGCGCGGCGTGAGCATGTACTTGTTGGCGGTGACGCGGCTCACCGTCGATTCATGCATGCTGATGGCGTCGGCGACGGTGCGCAGGTTGAGCGGCCTCAGGTGGCGGATGCCGTGCGCCAGGAACGCATCCTGCTGGCGCACGATCTCGGAGGCCACTTTGAGGATGGTCTTCGCCCGCTGGTCCAGGCTGCGCGCCAGCCAATTGGCGCTCTGCAGGCATTCGCCGAGAAACTGCCGGTCGGCGGTGTTGCGCGCTGCCCTGGAAACCTGCGCGTAGTAGGCCTGATCGACGATGACGCGTGGCAGCGCGTCGGGATTGAGTTCGACCGTCCAGCTGCCGTCAGGTGCCGCCGCTACCAGCACGTCAGGCACGATCGGGTCGGCGGTCGGGGACGCGAAGGCGGAGCCGGGCTTGGGGTCAAGCGTCCTGATCTCGGCCAGCATGTCGACGAGATCCTCGTCATCAACGCCGCAGATGCGGCGCAGCGCGGCGAAATCACGGCGGGCGAGAAGGTCGAGGTGCTCGACCATCGCCTGCATGGCGGGATCGTAGCGGTCGCGCGCGATCAACTGCAGCGCCAGGCATTCGGCCAGATCGCGGGCGAACAGGCCGGCCGGATCGAGCTTCTGGCAGGCGCTGAGCACGGTTTCGACCCGCTCCACCGGGGTGCCCAGCCGGGCGGCGATCTCGCGTGTATCTGCATCGAGATAGCCGGCTTCATTCAATGAATCCGCCAACAGCTGCGCGACCAGCCTGTCCTCGGGATCCCTGAAGGCAAAGGCGATCTGCTCGGCCAGGTGGCTTCCCAGGGTCACGGGCGCAGCCGCCATCGCTTCCAGATCGAAGCCTTCGCCGCCGCCGAGCTGCCCACCAGCCGGTGTTGCCGATTTCCATTGCGCCGCAAGATCGGGCGCCATGTGCTCGACGGTTCCTGGATCGTCCGGGAACAGGTTCTCGAGCGAAGAATCCAGCCTGGCCGCGATCGCCTCGGCCGACCAGTCCGGCGGCGCCTGCTCCCATGCATCGGCCGCACCGTCGCCGCCTTCGTCCGTTGGCGCATCCGGCGAGGTCGAAGTGACCGGCGTGTCGTCGCTTTCGGCGCGCCCAAGCAGCGGATTCCGCTCGATTTCCTCGTCGATGAAGCGGTCGAGTTCGACACGGCTCAGTTGCAGCAGCCTGATCGACTGCATCAGCTGCGGGGTCATCACCAGCGACTGCGTCTGGCGGAGCTGGAGCCTGGCCGACAATGCCATCCTGTAGCGCTTTCCTTACCCCCAAATACCTGCCGGCGGCAGGTTCGGCCGACGCGCCAGGATGAAACTGGCCCGGCTCTTGCATGTCAAGGTGAGGATAAGGAAACAGCGCTTACCGTCAGGTTAGCTGCCTGACCGTGACCTACAGCGTAAAGCGCTCGCCCAGATAGAAGCGGCGGACATCCGGGTTGCCGACGATCTCGTCGGGCGTACCATGCGTGAGCACCTTGCCGGTGTGGATGATGTAGGCGCGGTCGATCAGCCCGAGCGTTTCGCGCACGTTGTGATCGGTGATCAGCACGCCGATGCCGCGCCGGGTCAGATGCCGCACCAGTTGCTGGATGTCCGACACGGCGATCGGGTCGACGCCGGCGAACGGCTCGTCGAGCAGCATGAAATTGGGCTTGCTGGCCAGCGCACGCGCGATCTCCAGTCGTCGCCGCTCGCCACCCGACAGCGATATCGCCGGCGCCTTGCGCAGGTGCGTGATGTGGAATTCCTCGAGCAGCTCGTCGAGCTGCCGTTCGCGCTCGGCGCGGTCCTTCTCGACCGCCTCCAGCACTGCCCGGATATTGCCCTCTACGGTGAGGCCGCGAAAGATCGAGGCCTCCTGCGGCAGGTAGCCGATGCCGAGGCGGGCGCGGCGGTACATCGGCATCGTCGTCACGTCGAAACCATCGATCTCGATGGTGCCGCTGTCGACCGGGATGAGTCCCGTGACCATGTAGAAGCAGGTCGTCTTGCCGGCGCCGTTCGGCCCGAGCAGGCCGACCGCCTCGCCGGCGCGCACGCCCAGCGAAACGCCTGATACGACCTGCCTGCCCTTGTAGGTCTTGGTCAGACCGCGTGCGATCAGCGTGCCCTGGTAGCGTTCGCGATCAGGCCGCGCCGCAGGCTCCGACGAGGCGACCGCCCGCGCACGACCCGATCGCGTGAAGATCGACCGCCAACTCACCGTCAATTGCTTTGGGTGCCCGGCTGGAGCAGCATCTTGACGCGGCCCGTATCCCTGTCGCCGCAGCCATCCAGCCTGGTTTCGCCGCTCTTGATGTTCGAAACGAGCTTGCAACCGACGACCACGTTGCCCTGCTGGGTCAGCACGACCTCCTTGCCGGTCAGCACCATTATTCCGGAATCCATGTCGTAGGTGCCGTGGTCGCCCGTGGCGACCTGGTCGTCCTGCTTGATGTAGACCTTGCCTTCGGCCTCCAGCCTGTCGACCTCGGTGCTGCCGCTGGTCGGCCCACCGCCTTCCCCGCTATCCGAGTAGTAAACAGTCATCTTGACGGTCTTGAGCAACAGTCTGCCCTGAATGAGCTGCACGTTGCCCGTGAAGATTGCGATGCTTTCCTTGTCGCGCACCTCGAGCCGGTCGCTCTCGATCTCGATCGGCTCGTCGCCTCCAAGTCTGAAGCCGCCGGAGGATTGTTCCTGGCCAAAACCAGGAGTCGAACCAAGCAGCGCCACCGCAAGTCCAATGCCGAGAAAGTCAATCCTGCGCATTTGCGTCTCCGGCCGACACGGTCCTGATCCGCTCCGATTCGATCTGCACCTTGACGCGCTTTTCGAACACTATCAACGACCCGCCATCGGTGACCATCATCGAATCGGCCGTGATGCGCGACTTGTCCAGATCGATCTTGACCGGCTGGTCCGTGGTCAGGTCGCCCTGATTGACGTCGATGACCGCCGACTCCAGATGCGCGACCAAGCCGTCGGTCGTCTTGACGACCGCCGGACTGTCGATCCTGAGCTTGCCTTCGGATTTGACCAGCTTGCCGCTTGGCGCCGCGATCGTGGCCCAATCGCTGACGCCGATCGGCACCTTCGCGCCGATGTTTTCCAGGTCCACGACGTCATCGTCCGAGAGCGCCTGCGTCGCGCGGTCGGCTTGCAACTCGTAGGGGCGATCATCGCCACTGTAGCCCGCCATGCGCGGATTATCCATGACCAGGCGGCCATTATCGATCGACATGCCTGCAAGGTCGATCGTCACCGCTCCAAACTGGGCGATCACCGACTTTGCAACGAGCGCGGCCGCCATCAACACCGCCAGCACCGGCAGCGCCACTTTCAGCCTGCGCACGTTGCGCGAGCGCCGCCGCTCCCGCTCGAAGACCTGCTCGGTCGCGATCCTTTTCCGGTTGGTCTGCTGCAACGCCTTGTCGGTCATCTCTTGTGGCAGGTCGCACCCGCCGTCCATCACATGCCGGCAGGCCAAGATATCACCCACCCGCACCGCAGCGATCCCCGGAGCCGGTTTGAGCGCCGGTGGCCGGGGATTTCATCCCAATATGGTGTTTTTGGGCCGCGGGCAAACACACTTGCGAAGCTGGGCCGTCGACTATCGGAACCGCTTTCATCGCGAGATGAAAGGTTCTAGACCGATCCGGGACTGCAATCCGTGCAAGCGAGGCACCCATGCCGACACGGGCCGACGACATCATCGACCGCCGCAGGCTGCGGCGAAAGCTCACTTTGTGGCGGTTGGCCGTTCTGCTGATCCTGGCAGCGGCGGCCGCCTTGGCCGCCGAATGGTACTGGGGAGACATGCTCTCGGGCGCGACGCGCGACCACATCGCGCGGGTGCGGATCGAAGGCACGATCACCGAGGACGACAAGTTGCTCGACGTGCTGCGCAGCCTGCGCGAGACCGACAGCGTCAAGGGCGTGATCCTGACCATCGACTCGCCGGGCGGGACGACCGCCGGCGGCGAAGCGATCTACGAGGCAGTGCGCAAGCTGGCGGAAGCCAAGCCGACCGTCGCCCAGGTCGGGACGCTGGCCGCGTCGGCCGGTTACATGATCGCCAGCGCGGCAGACCACATCGTTTCACGCCAATCCTCGATTGTCGGCTCGATCGGAGTGCTGTTCCAGTATCCCGATGTCACCGGCCTGATGGACAAGATCGGCGTCAAGCTCGAGGGCGTGAAATCCACACCGCTCAAGGCGGAACCGTCGCCTTTCAACCCGACCACCGAGGAAGAGCGGGCCATGATCCGGGCGCTGGTCACCGACAGCTACGACTGGTTCGTCGGGCTCGTGGAAGCGCGGCGCGGACTGTCGCGCGACCAGGTGCTGGCGCTCGCCGACGGCAGCATCTTCACCGGCAGGCAGGCCCTGCAGCGCAAGCTGGTCGACGAGCTCGGCGGGGTGGAGACCGCCCAGGCGTGGCTCGAGACCAAGGGCGTGGCCAGAGAGCTGGAGATTCGCGAGTGGAAGCCACGCCGCGACAGCGGGAGCTGGCTGCTGGGCTCGGCGGCGATGAGTGCCCTGGCGGCGTGGCTCGGATTGCCCGCCGGCGGGTCGGACATGCTTTCAGAACTTGGCGCCGACCGTATCTTCCTTGACGGTCTCGTGTCGGTCTGGCAACCTGCAACTGCGCCCTGACGGGCTAAAAAACCGAGAAAAATCATTCTTCTACGACGATCGACGCTTTTGGCGAGGGAAACAGCGATGATCAAATCCGAACTCGTGCAGACGATTGCCAACCGCAACCCACATCTGTTCCTCCGCGATGTCGAGAACATCGTCAACGCGATCTTCGATGAGATCACCAACGCCCTCGCGGAAGGAAATAGGGTGGAACTACGCGGGTTCGGCGCGTTCTCGGTCAAGAACAGGCCGGAGCGGATCGGGCGCAATCCGCGCACCGGCGAGTCGGTTCACGTCGACGAAAAGTGGATTCCGTTCTTCAAGACGGGCAAGGAATTGCGCGAGCGGCTGAACGGCGCCAAGTAGCCGCGCGGCACGGGGTCCCTCGGGAGGGGCTGACAGAATGAGCCGGGTGGTGACCGTCGTTGTGCTGGTGCCGGTGGCGATCGTGCTGATCGCGCTGGCCGTGGCCAATCGGGGCGCCGTGCCTTTCACGCTCGACCCGTTCAATCCAGGCAATCCGGGTCTCACCGTCGAATGGCCGCTGTTCGTCCTGCTGTTCATCGCGCTCGCGATCGGGCTGGTGCTCGGCAGCATTGCCACCTGGATCCGGCAGGGCCGCTACCGCAAGGCCGCCAGGGAGCGCGCCAGCGAGGTGCGTGCGCTGCGCGACCAGGCCATGCGCGCGACGCCGCCGCAGCCCACGCTGCCCGGGCCGGGCGCATAACCGATCGCCAGAGCGCGGGCGGAGGGGCGAGCGCATGCTGACCATTTCCGCCGAAGACATCGACCGCGCCTTCGACTTCGCCGAACTGGTCGACACGCTGCGGACCTGGTTCCGGGACGGCGCGGTGCAGCCCGTGCGCCATCATCATCTCGTGGAGCGGCCGGATGGCGCCGCCTCGACGCTGCTGCTGATGCCTGCGTGGAGCGATTTCGCCGCGGCCGGTACATCGGATGGCGGGTTCGTCGGCGTCAAGATCGTGACGGTTTCGCCGGACAACAACCTGATCGGCAAACCGTCGGTGGCGGGCGTCTACCTGCTGATGGACGGCCGCACCTGCGAACCGCTGGCGTTGATCGACGGACAGCGGCTGACGCTGTGGCGCACGGCCTGCGCCTCGGCGCTCGCCTCCACTTACCTGTCGCGGCCAGACAGCCGCCGCCTGCTGGTTATCGGCGCCGGCGCGCTGGCGCCATTCCTGGCGCGGGCGCACGCCGCGCTACGGCCGATCGAGGCGATCAGCATATGGAACCGCACGGCGGCGAATGCCGAAAGGATCGCCGCGCAGCTGCGCGCGGAGGGGCTCGCCGCGCAGGCCGTGGACGACCTCGACCGCGCAATGGCGGAAGCCGACATCATCACCGCCGCGACGATCTCGACCGTGCCGCTGGTCAAGGGCGCGGCGCTGAAGCCCGGCACCCACGTCGACCTCGTCGGCGCATTCTCGCCTGCGATGCGGGAAAGCGACGAAGCCGCGTTCAGCCGCTCGCGGGTCTACGTCGACACCCGCGCTGGCGCGGTCAAGGAAGCCGGCGACGTGGTGCAGGCGATCGCGGAGGGCGCGATCCGGCTGGAGGACATCCAGGGCGACCTGTTCGAGCTGGCGCGCGGCACAGTCAAGGGCAGGCAATCTGCCGATGAGATCACGCTGTTCAAGTCGGTGGGAGCGGCGATCGAGGATCTGGCGGCGGCGACGCTGGCCTACGCCAAGGTCAGCGGCCAGGCGCCCTGAAGCCGGATCGAACGGCCGGGCGGCCGACTGCATCGGGCATCTGGCGAACGTCGGCCGACGGGAGAATCAGAAGGTGTCCCTTCGGCGCCTCGTCTCTGCAAACACATCAACGTCTGCGGCGCCCGCCAGTCCGAGACCGACACGCAGCGCGGGCGAGTCCCAACGCAGGAAGGGATTGGTTGCCGTTTCGAGACCGATGGTCGACGGCGAAGGCACCGTTTTGTCCGCCGCGAGTCCGCGAGCAAGCGTGGCGCGCTCGCGCAGCCCTGCATTCTCGGGCTCCAGCGTCAGTGCGAAACGCGCATTCTTTTCGAAGTAGTCGTGGCCGCACCACAGCAGTGTCTGCGGCGGCAGGGCACGCAGTCGATGGAGCGACGCGAGCATGGTCGGCGCGTCGCACTCGACGAGTCTGCCGCAGCCCAGGGCAAAGAGCGTGTCGCCCGTAAACACCATGCCTGCCGCCGAGAAGTAGTACGAAAGGTGGCCTCGCGTATGGCCAGGCGTCGGGATGATGCGAATCTCTTCGCCCAACATCCGCAGGACGCCTTCCGACGGCAGCAACTCGTCAATGCCGGGAATGCGGTCCGCCTCGGCGGCAGGGCCCAGCACCCGCAGGCCAAATCGCGACTTGAGCGCGAGGATGGCCGCCGTGTGATCGGAATGATGGTGCGTGACGAGAACGGCGGAAGGTACCCAGCCGCTGGCCTCCACCTCCCTGACAATCGGCTCCTCGGCCGGTGCGTCGACCAGCAAAGCTTCTCCGCTTGCATCGTTGCCGACCAGCAACCCGATATTGTCACTGCGGCACCGAAAGGACCGTACACTCAGCGCCATCGCCCGTTCCTTCGCCGGTCAGGCCCGGAGCATCGTGGCGGCGATCTTTTCAGCCGCCATGATCGTCGGAACATTGGTGTTGGCACACGGAATGACCGGGAAGATCGAGGCATCAACCACGCGCAGACCCTCGACACCCTTCACACGGCCCTCGTTGTCCACAGCTGCTGCCGGATCATCCGGGCGCCCCATGCGGCAGGTGCACGCGGCGTGCCATGCGCCGACGGCATGGCTACGGATGAAGTCCTCCAGCTTCTCCTCATCGCCGAGGAGTTCCTCGAGCGTGTAACCCTCCACGATGAAGTTTCGCATCAGGAAATTACGCAGCATCGGATTGGCGTCCAGCAGCCGGCTGACGATCGCCATGCGCATCCCGTTCCAACGGTTGACGGCGCCCGCCTTTCGCATGCGGTCGCTATAGCTCGTCGGAAACGGGTTGGAGGTCACGGCTTTCACGGGCTCGGAAAGCTGGATCGCCGCAGCGCGACGCAAGCCGTCCATCAAGCGGACGAGATCGCGCCGGTCCGACAGAAGGTTGAAATCCACGACGGGCTCTTCGCGCCAGTCCGGAGAGGCGAGCCGCACCGTCCCGTCTTGCGACAACGTCTTGTGAAGGATGACGACCAGCGAGCCGATCTGCCGGCCGACATCGTGCCAGGCGGACTTGCCCAGCGCGCTGATCACCATGTCGCCAGGACGCGAACCATCCAGCCCGGACGAATAGCGCATCGACACCTGCATGTGTCGTCCCGTGACCTCCGACATGCGCGCCTCGCGCTTGAGGAAGGAGGCGAGCGCCACGACCGGGTGATCCATCAGGCCGCTTCCGACGGCAGGGACGTCTGCCAGGACTTCGATGCCTCTGGCTCGCAGATGGTCGGCGGGTCCGATGCCCGCGCGCTGCAGAATTGCGGGCGTATGGATCGCTCCGGCCGACAGGATGATTTCACCGGCCCTGAATGTCTGCTCCACGCCGTCAACCAGCGCGCGAACCCCGACACAGCGCTGATTCTCGAACTCCAGCTTCGTGACCTGTGCTTCGGTGAGTATCCTGAGGTTCGGTCGCGCTCTGACGCCTGCGTTCAAATAGCCCATGGCGGCCGAGACGCGGTGTTCGTGCACGTTGCTGATGACCAGCGGATAGTGCCCTTCCCGGAACGCCTCGTTCTGATCCAGGTAGAAATTCGAACCGGTGCCGGCAAAGGCGGCAGCCACGGCCTTCGAATAGGCGCTCCACTTGTCGGGCATGATTCGCGACACCATGATGGGGCCGCCCTTGCCGTGCATGGGGCCGTCAAAATCCGTGTCGTGCTCCAGTTTGCGGAAATAGGGAAGGACATCAGCCCATCCCCAACCGGCCGCGCCGCGCTCCACCCATTCGTCATAGTCAGCGGGCGCGCCGCGGTTGGCGAGCTGGCCATTGATGGACGAGCCGCCACCGAGCACCCGGGCCTGTTCGTACTTGCGCATCGGACGCGCCGTCTCGGGCGCATTGTGCGGCACAGGCGTGACGCGAACCTTCAGGTCGTTCCATACGTAGCGTGCGTTGAGATAGGCGCGCCCCGGATAGCTCGACGCGATTTCCGAAGGGATTCGTGCCGGGGGTGTGTCCGGGCCGGCTTCAATCAGCAGAACCCTGTTGGCGTCTTTCTCCGAAAGCCGGCTCGCCATCACGCATCCGGCACTCCCGCCTCCAACGATTATGTAGTCAAACTCCAAGGCGCCCCTCCCCCTTCCAGCCAACTGCCGTTCGCCGCTACTCAAATCGGCTCCCAAGTCGTCATTTCCCGAGCCTGCTTGAGCGGATGCAACGATGCCTTGAGCGCCGGCAGCGCGTGTTCCGCTATGCTCTGAGGCGTCCAGCCCTCCGAACGGTGAACCGACCGGACCACTTCGAACTGGCGGAACAGCATGATTTCGTTGCCCCGCACGTAGAAAACCTGGCCGCTGATGCCGGCCGAGTCGTCGCAGCTCAGCGCGACCGCGATCGGCGCGACGGTGTGCGCGGCAAGCTTGGTGCGTACCCGTTCGATGCGGGCCTTCTGCTCCGGCGTGTCGTCCGGAATGGAACCGATCATGCGGCTCCAGGCCGCCGGGGCGATGCAGTTCGAGCGTACGCCGCTGGAAGCCATTTCCAGCGCGATGATCTTGGACAGGCCAGTGATGCCCAGCTTGGCGGCACCGTAATTGACCTGACCGATATTGCCGTAAAGGCCGCTGGTCGAGGTCATGTGAACGTAGGTGCCGGACTTCTGCTCCCGAAAATGCTGCGCGGCGTGGCGCGCGACGAAGAAGCAGCCATTGAGATGGACACCGATAACGTCCAGCCACTCTTCCTCGCTCATTCTGTGGAACATGCGATCCCGCAGGATCCCGGCATTGTTGATGACGCCATCGATGCGCCCGAAATGATCAAGCGCACATTGAATGATCCTCTCCGCCGAGGCCCACGTCGATACGCTGTCCGTATTGACAACAGCCTCCGCGCCGAGAGCCGCAATCTCATTGGCGGTCTGCTGTGCCGGAGTGGCGTCGCTGCCCTCGCCGCTGACGCTGGACCCAAGGTCGTTGACCACTATCCTTCCGCCTTCGCGCGCGAGCGCCAGCGCAATTTCGCGGCCGATCGCACCGCCCGCGCCAGTCACGACGAATACCTTGCCTTCCACCTTTCCAGCCATGGTTCGTTCCCGTCCTGCTCAGAGCGCATTGATCTGCGGAGGCCGACGCACGATCAGTGCATCGACGGCCACGATGCGGCTTCCCGCACAGATCAACGGATTGACGTCGAGTTCCGCGACTGCCGACGCATTGTCGACCAGGAACTCCGAGATGCGTGCGATCGTGTCGGCCAGCCGGCCGATGTCGACCGGCTCCGAGCCGCGGAAGCCGTCGAGCAGCTTCCGGCCCTTCAAGCTGTCGAGCATTTTGCGCGCGGCATCGGCCCCCACCGGCGCCAATGCCACACTCGTATCGCCGAGCGCCTCTACCAGAACACCTCCAAGGCCGGCCACAACCAGCGGACCGAACTGCGGATCAATGCGCCCGCCCACCATGACTTCGACGCCCCGCGGAATCATGGGCTGAACGAGTACGCTGGAGATGCGTCCGGCCGGGGCAGCCTTTTTCGCATTCATCATGACGGCGCCGAACGCGTCTTCGACGGCTGCCTCGTCACGAAGGTCGAGGCGGATCACGCCTGCCTCGGTTTTGTGAGGGAGATCCGGCGACTCCACCTTGAGAGCAACGGGGAAGCCGAGTTCCCTCGCTGCCCGCACGGCCTCCCCCGCGGAGTGGACGGCGATCTCGCGCACGACGTCGACTCCATACGCCGCCAGCGCCAGTTTGGCGGCGCTCTCGCCCAAGACAATGTCGTCGTTCCCGGCTATCAGCGCCTTCCCGGTCCCGGCGGCATCCGGCGCCGAAAGGCGCGAGCGAGACGCTTCACCTTGCTTGCGCCGTTCGGCATATCGTTGCCAGAGTGCGAGCGTCGCGAAGCAGCGGTCGACCGACCGGAAGACCGCGATGTGGTTATTCTGTTCGCATTCCCGGTAGCCTGGACCTTCCAGCCAGCCGCAAATCCAGATCAGGCACACGATCTTGCCGTGTTCGCGCGCGCGCGCAGCGATCTGCTCCAACCTCGGATAGACATTGGCGCTCGCGCCCGTCTGCGGCAGCACCAGCGCGCCATACTGCGGGTCCGCGATCAGAGCAGTGCAGCAGTCCACGAAGGCGGGGGGATTTACCGCGACCATCGCGGTCACGTCGCTGGGATTTCCGATGTGTCCGAATTCCGGGATGTGACGTGACAGCACGGCACGCGCTTCCGATGAGGGCTGCGGCAGAGGGACGCCATGGGCCTCCGCCTTGTCGGTGGACGCGATTGCCGCACCGCCGGAGGGTGTGAGAACGGCGACGCCCGCCTCCCCCGAAGCCGGCGCCTTGGCGAAGAAGGCGGCGGTCTCCAGAAGCTCCGTCAAGTCGTTGACGACAATGATGCCGGCGCGCTCGAACGCGGCACTGTAGGCCGCATGCGAACCGGCCAGCGACCCGGTATGAGACAGCGCCATCGCCGCGCCTTGCTGCCCCACGCCGAGTTTGCATACGATCAGCGGCTTTCCGTTCTTCCAGGCGATTTCGGCCGCCTCCAGGAAGCGGGCCGGATCGGGGAGCCCCTCGAACACGCAGGCAATGGATGCGCAACCCGGCTCCTCGGCCATGAACGCGATCTCATCGGCGATGTCGACATCGCACGAGTTCCCCGCCGTGGCGACGTAGGCAATGTTTGCGCCGCTCTCCATCGATTGCGCCAGCCCGAAGCCGATCGCGCCGGACTGGCTGACCAGCGCGATGCCGGGCCCTGCCGGACGCCGGACATTGTTCATGATGCTGCTGAATGCGGCGAGCACCATGGCGTTCATGTTGAGGAACCCCATGCAATTGGGACCCATGATGCGCATGCCCGAGCGGCGCGATATGCCGACCAGGCGCTGCTGCAGCGCCACGCGCTCTGCAATTCCCGTCTCGGCGTATCCCGATGCGTAGATGACCACGCCACCTACGCCGGCTGCCGCGCACTCCTCGACACAGGTCTCCACCGCGTCGCGAGGAACCGCAATGACGACGCAGTCAGGTGGCTCCGGCAGCGACGAGATCGAGGGGTAGCAGAGTCGACCACCGAGTTCCCCATACTTCGGATTGATGGGGTAGACCGGACCATCGAAATATCTGACGAGGTTGTCCAGCGTCTTGGAGCCGAACGAGGTCGCGTTGGACGATGCGCCGAGAACCGCGACGCTGCGTGGCGCGAGCAGCCGCTTCAGGTCCTGGTGTCGATAAACCGGTCGGGTCTCAGCCATGTGCCTCCCCGCGTCGTGTTGCGACCAGCCCGTCGAGAGCCAGGACGCCTTCGCCCTTGAGCAGGACACGCACCGGATTGACGTCCAATTCGGCAATGCGTGCGCCGTGCTCCATCATGAGCCGGCTCACGCCAAGCAATGCCTCCACGAGCGCCGGGCGATCGCTCGGCTTGCCGCGCCGGGCGCTGGCAAGCACCGCGCCAAGGCCGGTCTCGTCGATCATGCATTCGGCATCATGCGGCGAAAGCGGTACGGGGCGCACCGCGGCGCGACGGAACGCCTCCGCCAGCACACCGCCTACACCGAGCAGCACGACGGGACCGAAAGTGGAGTCGTGGCGCGCTCCGATGATCGCCTCGATGCCGGGCGCCGCCATCGCCTGCACCAGCATTCCATCGATCGCGGTATCGGGACGGCGGTCCTTCACGCTCGCCATGATCCGCCGCCAGCCGGCGCGCAGGGCGGACTCGTCGGCAATGCCGACTTCAACGCCACCAACCTCGGTCTTGTGGGCAATGTCGCGCGACAAGATCTTCAGCACCACGGGGTACCCGAGTCGTGCGGCTGCGGCGACGGCCTGGTCTTCGCCAGTCGCCACCACTTCCGGAACCGACGGAAGACCGTAGCGGGACAGCAACGCGCGCGCCTCGGTTTCGAGCAGCAGTCCGGTGGCATCCAGTTCCGGCGCCGGCGCTGCAGCGAGCGGCCGGGGCCGATGGGTCTCAGCCAGAATCCGGGCGCGCGTGCGCTCATACCAATTGCGCGCGGCAAGCGCGCCGACGCATTCGCGGATGGAAGTGAAAACCGGAACGCCCTGCGGCGGCAACGCATCGAACGGTTCACGCGCCACGTCCGCCGGCATCCAGCGCACCATGCAGATGAGCTTGTCCGTCGTTGCAGCTATCTCGGACACGATCTTCGGCACGACGGTGGCGAGGTACACGCCGAACGGCACCACCACCACGACCACATCCACATTGTCGTCGTCCACGAAGGCTTGCACCGACTTGCGAACGATTTCCGGGTCGCTCACGGCAGCACCCGAGAAATCGTAAGGGTTGACCGGTTCGGACAGCGGCGAGACGTGACGCAGCATCTCCGTCGTCTCGGCCGTCAGTTCGGCCAGATCCAATCCAGCCTCGTCAAAGCGGTCGACGGCATGAGCGGAAAGACCGCCTGAAACACTGAGCACGCCAATGCGCCCCTTGCGCCAGTTGCGCGGGGCGTCGAACGTGGCGGCCACGGGCAGCAGTTCGTCTATGTCGCGAACGCGGATAATGGCGTTCTGCCGACAAAAGCCGCCGAATGCGACGTCGTCCGTGGCCAGCGCGCCGGTATGGGCAAGCGCGCTCGCTGCTCCTTCTTCCGAACTTCCTACCTTGAGCAGGATGATCGGTTTTCCGGCCTCGAGAGCCTTCCGAGCGCTCGCGGCGAAGAGTTCCGGCTTGTGAATGCCCTCCAGATAGAGGCAGAGGGATCGCGTCGGCGCACTCTCGACGCCGGCGGCGAGGAAATCCGCAGCCTTCAGGTCCATTTCGTTGCCGATGGAAAACCAGAAGCTTGGGCCCAGACCGCGCTCCTGGGCCAGAGTGAGCATGGTTGTGCCGATACTTCCGCTTTGTGTAATCAGGCCGATCGAACCCGGCCGGAAGCGACCGCTGATGAAGGCTGGCGACGTGCCGAGATTGATCTGTCCTTCCGCGGAAAAATAGCCGGTGCAGTTCGGACCGACGACGCGGATCCCGGTGCGCTCGGCTATTTCGGCCAACTTCTGCTGATGCAGCCGCCCCTCTTCTCCAACGTCGGCGAATCCCGAGGTGATGATGACGGCCGCGGCGATGCCCTTGCGACCGCACTCCTCCAGAGCGTCGGCGACCGCATCGCGTGGTACGACGATCAACGCGACGTCAGCGTCTTCGCCGACCTCGGCGATGCTGCGCAGGGTTGGAAAATCGCCGAGCGCGTCGCGCGTGCGACTGACCGCATATACCGGACCGGGAAACGGGTTGCGCTGCAGCGCCCTGAACGGTCCGCCGGTCATCTTCTTGGGGTCGTCGGAAACGCCCACCAGCACGATTCCGCGCGGTTTGAGCAGCGCGCGGACGCCGCGACCGGTACTGCGGTCGTCGCATGAAGTCTGCGTCATTGCCGGAATCACTTCTTTCCTGCCAGCGCGAGTATGCGCTCCGCCTGGACGATATGCGGCGCGTCGACCATCATGCCGTCGACGGCAAAGACGGCGGTGCCTTCGCCCTCGGCACGGTGCACGGCTTCCATCACTTCCTCGGCCCAGCGGATCTCCTTTGGCGAGGGCGTGAAAGCCGCGTTAATGCCCGGAACCTGCTTGGGGGAGACTGCCGACTTGCCGTCGAAGCCAAGCTGGGCGGTGAAGCGGGCCTCGATGTCGGAGGCCTCCAGATCCTGAAATCGCACGTAGGGCGAGTCGAGGCAGTCGATGCCGGCAACTCGAGCGGCAAGCACGATGCGACTGCGAGCATACATGGTCTCGAAACCCTTGCCGGGCTCCCGCGTCTGCCGGTAGCGGTATTCGTTGGCCATGTCCTCCACGCCGAAGGTGATTGCTCCCATACGCGGCGTTGCCGAGGCAATCTCCTCGACGCGGGAGAGCCCGCGGACGCGCTCGAGCACGGCGCCGATCGTCACCGAGCCAGGCTTCATTCCATGCTTGCGCTCAGCGGCCGCAACCAGCGCGTCGAGCCGCAGCATATCTTCCGGTCCCTGGGCTTTCGCCAGTTGGATCAGGTTCGGGCCGCCGGCCGTCAGCACCTCGACGTCGCGTTCGGCAAGACCGCTGTCGAAATGATTGATGCGGACCCAGATCTCCTTCCCACCCCAGTCGATCTCGAGCATTGCCTTGAGACACAGTTCCCGGGCCATTTCCTTGCGCTCGGGAACGACGCCGTCTTCCAGCTCCAGATGGATGATGTCAGCTTCGGACCGGGCAGCCTTCTCCATCAAGTCCCAATTGTCGGCCGGGGTAATGAGCTTCGATCGGCGCAAGCCATTCTTCCGGACTGGTGGAGCCATGCGATGCTTCCTCCTTCTCTGCGACTCAGGCGGCGCCTGTATTGTCAGATACGAAATAATATACGATAACGTATAGCATCATTTTTGGAGGCGTCAACATCACGACCGTATGGATCGGGACGAAGCGCCACGTCAGGGGAGGCTGCCGTGCGGTACATGCACACGATGGTAAGAGTGACCGATCTCGAGGAGTCACTCGACTTCTACTGTGGCAAACTCGGGTTGGAGGAGGTGCGGCGCTCGTCCAACGAGGCCGGCCGTTACACCGTCGTGTTTCTTGCCGCGCCCGGCGACGAGGGCGCTGCCGGGCGCAAGGCGCCGCTGCTGGAGTTGACGTACAACTGGGATCCGGAGGTCTATACAGGCGGTCGAAACTTCGGACACCTGGCATATGAGGTCGACGACATCTACGCCTTCTGCCGGCATCTGGCCGACAAGGGGGTGACCATCCTGCGCCCGCCTCGCGACGGCCGCCTGGCCTTCGTGCGCTCGCCCGACCAGATTTCGATTGAAATCGTCCAGAAGAACGGTCCCGTGCCGCCGCAGGAGCCATGGGCATCCATGCCGAACAAAGGAGTCTGGTGAGGTCGCCAGCACAACCGCAAGACCACCCAGGGCGGCTCAATCCCCGCCGCCGAGCATTCTGCGGCGGGGTTGCGCCCATCACGTTCAGTCGGGGGCTCCGCCGTGTTCGGCTTCCCACTTTCGAAAATGCCTGATCGTCGCCAGCTTGTGCTCGCGCGCGATCTTCTCGATCCGCGCTTTCGTATCGCGCGCCTCCAGCGCCGCAATGATCGAGTCATGTTCGGCCAGAGATGTCTCACCCCGGCCCGGCAGCAGGGCGATCGACGTCTGACGCACGTGCTCCAGCCTTGCCCAGGCGGCTTTGGCGAATTCCACCATCAGCGGGTTCGGGCAAAAGCGATAAATCGCGAAATGAAACTCCCTGTTGAGGCGGCCAAACCGACCGACATCGCGCTGCGTCCAGGCCGCTGCCATGCGGCCGTTGATTTCCTTCAGCAGCGCGACCCCCTCGGCGTCGATGGTATCGGAAGCCAGCGCCGTCATGTAGCCCTCGAGCACGGCGAGAGTCGCGAGCGTATCGACATAGTCTTCGGCGCTGACCCGGCGCACCACGGCGCCCTGGTTATGAAGGAACTGAACGAGTCCCTCTGCCTCGAGGCGCCTCAGCGCCTCCCGAACCGGAATTGAGCTGGTGCCGAGCTCCTTTGCGATTTCGGAAATGACAAGGCGGGAACCGGCGCCATATCGCCCATCCCGGATGCGCTCACGCACGCCGGAATATGCAAGCTCCTGTCTTGACGACTTCTGGCCCAATACTGTCTCCTTGGCTGGTGGCCTTCACGAAGCAGCATCGTATATGATCGCAACGGTTTCCGCGACCAGTGCCGGCTTGCCGAAACCCTCAATTTCGATCGTGGATTCCATGGTTATCCGGGTGGCGCCGGAGATTCTGGTGGCGTCCAGCAGTTTCTGCCGCGCACGAATGCGTGACCCACTCAACACCGGTGACAGGAAGCGGACGCGATTCGATCCATAGTTGATCCCTCGCGAACGACGCGTAACCCGGTAAATCGAGCGAGAAAGGCGGGGCAGCATCGAGATCACGAGATAGCCATGAGCGATGGTGCGCCCTTCCGGCAACTCGGTGCGCGCGCGCTCGACATCGACGTGAATCCACTGGTCGTCGCCGGTCAGGCGAGCGAACGTGTCAATCATTTCCTGATCGATGGTAATCCACTCGCTGACGCCAATCTCCTTGCCGACATGGCCCACAAAGTCGGAAGCCTGTTCCAGAACGATCATCGAATGCGTGCTCCGTGAGGTATCAGGTGAAGGCTGCCTCGATGAGACAGGGGCCTTCACGGGCGAAAGACGCTTCAAGAAGGGCTGCAAGCTCCGCCGACGTACCGGCGCGAGAGGCAGGTACGCCGAAGCCGTTGGCGAGCTGCAGCCACCCTGCCGGCGGATCATCCAGCCGGCAGGCGTCCGCGAGCGGGCCTTCGGTGGCGAGCCCCAACCTATGCGCCTCGCCGAGCAGAATGGCATAGCTGCGGTTGGAGAGCAGAAGGGTCGTGACGCGCAGCCTCTCGCGGGCCTGCGTCCACAAGCCCTGCAAAGTGTACAGCCCGGAACCATCGGCCTGGAGACTCACGATGCTGCGTCCCGGCGCCGCGATCGCGGCTCCGGTCGCCATCGGAATTCCGGAGCCGATTGCCCCGCCGGTGAGTTGCAACCAGTCGTGTGGCGCGGCGTTCGCCGTCGCATTGAAGAACGTGCGACCGAGGCTAACCCCTTCATCGATCACGATGGCATCGCGGGGCAGCACCGCCGACAATACCTGCGCAACCTTCTGCGAATCCAACGGACCGTCAGGCGGCGGTGCCAGATGGGGATTTCCGGGTTCCTGAACAGGAGGGCAGCCCAGTCTCTCGACCAGTGCTTCCAGTGCCAGTTCGCAGGACTGTCCCGGGTCCGCCGGCGTCAATATGGTGACTCCCTCCGGAAGCGGCGTCTGCCGGCGACCTGGAAGCGCAAAGAACGCCACCGGCGATCCCGTGCCGAACAACAGGACCGTCTCGACACCCGCGAGCATGAGCGCGGCTTCATCCACGTCGTAGGCAAGGCGCGGCACGGCGGGACGGCCACGCCCCCGAGCGATCCGACGCACCTGGGCTGAAGCAAGGAGGCGCGCGCCGGTGTGAGAGGCAAGCCGGCTGGCGAGCGTGACGCAGCGCTCGCCGAGCGCCTCGCCCCCCAGCAGGATCGCAGCGTTGCCGCGCATCAGCGCCCGCGCCGCCACCTCGAGACGGCCGGGTGGCGGGGCGACCGCACGCGCTGGCCGGCCAGACCCGGCAATGTGCGCCGATGCCGCCGACCATGAAAGATCCGAAGGCACCACGAGGACGGCAACGCCCGACGGCGGGGCAATGCTTGCGGCAACGGCCTCTTCCACGTCGGCTGCCAGGCGAGCGGGATCGACGGAGCGCCTGACGAACTTGGCCATCGGCGCGGCCAGCGCCATCGTGTCGGTCGCCAGCGGCGGGTCCAGCGGCTGATGGTAGGTAGCGTGATCCCCGACCAGAACGATGACTGGCGTGCCAGCGCGCCGGGCATTGTGCAGATTGGCAAGTCCGTTGGCCAGGCCGGGTCCGCAATGAAGCAGCACCGCCGCGGGTTTGCCCGCCGTGCGACCGTAACCGTCGGCCGCGCCGGTTGCCACGCTCTCGGTCAGACAGGGGACACTGCGGAGTTGCCCGTTGCGCCCGAGCGCCGCCATGAAATGCAACTCACTGGTGCCCGGATTGACGAAGCACGTATCCACGCCCGCGGCCGCAAGCGCCGAGACCATCAGATCGGCGCCGCTGAATTCCCCACTCGCTGAAGCACGCACTCGGGACGAGCGCTCATCCATGACGCTGCACCGGTGGACGCGCCTGGACGCCTAGCGCCGGAGAATCATCATCGAGAAAGAGATCTCCAGTCAACGGCGGGGCACCCGAGGAATAGCGGGAGAAATCCGTCACACCGATCTCGGCAAGAACCTCGTCATCGATGAAGAAATTGCCCGTGCACGTCCTGCTGTTGCGCACGAGAATGGCGTGCGCGGCATCGGCAACGATCTCGGGCGTTCGGTATCCGGACTCGCCTTCTCCCGCCACGATCCGCAGCGCAGCGGTATCGATCAGCGTACGCGGCCACAATGCGTTGGCGGCGATGCCGAGTGGGGCAAGTTCCACAGACCATCCATGGATCAGCGCTGACATGCCAAGCTTGGACAGGGTGTAGGCAACGTGGGCACCCCACCATGCCGGCGAGATGTCCATGGGCGGTGACAAGGAAAGAATGTGCGGATTCGCCGACCGCGCGAGGTGCGGGATGCAAGCCCGCGCAACGAGGAAACTGCCGCGCACGTTTATCTGGTGCATGAGATCGAAACGCTTTGCGGATGTTTCCAGCGTCCCTGTCAGGCTGATGGCGCTGGCGTTGCAAACGAGGATGTCGATGCCGCCGAAATGGGCGGCTGTGCGTTCAACGGCAGCCGCGATCTGCTCCTCGTTACGCACATCGCAGACGATAGGCAGGGCCCTTCCGCCCGCCGCGTCGATTTCAGCTGCTGCCGTGTGAATGGTTCCCGGCAGCGTCGGATGCGCGCTGTCGGTCTTGGCAGCTATGGCTACATTGGCTCCATCTCTCGCGGCGCGTATTCCAATGGCCAGGCCAATGCCGCGGCTTCCGCCTGTGATCAGGATCGTCTTGCCTTCCAGACTCATCGACGCCTCCTAAACCGGCGCAAATACCGGCACGGCATCGCCTTCGGCCGTCTTGCGAAACACCAACCGCACCGGCTGGTCGCAGCGGATCGTGTCGAAGGGCGCGTCAACGATACGGCTGAGCAGGATCGGGCCTTCCTCGAGGCGCACATATGCGATGCAGTACGGCGGATTGGCGCGGCGCATCACGCTGAATGTGTAGATGGTGCCGCGACCGCTGGCCTCGAACGTGTCGAGCATGTCGGAGAAGCAGTGCGGGCAGAAGCTGCGCGGGTAAAAATGCGCCTTTCCGCACGCCCGGCACCGGGGCAGCAGGAGAACCCCACGGGCAACGCCTTCCCAGTAATGCCTGCTCTCCGGCGTGGTAACCACCGCTCCAAGAGGCGCTTCGGCAGACATGTCACAACCTCTCCAGGATCAGTGTTGCACTGGCATGGCGCGTGCCCAGCGATCCTCCGCAACCCTGCACCAGGGCGAGGTCGCAATTGGGCACCTGGACGGCGGCGTTTGCCTGGCCGCGCAGCTGTCTCACGGCCTCGATCACCTTGGTGATGCCGCCGCGGTTCGCGGGATGGTTGTTGCACAGCCCCCCGCCATCGGTGTTGAAGGGCAGCCTCCCAACGCCTGAGATGAGATTGCCATCCGCCACGAAAGCACCGCCGCGGCCCTTGGCGCAGAAACCCAGATCCTCGAGCTGCATGAGCACGGTGATCGTGAAACTGTCGTAGATCGAGGCGTATTTGATATCGCCCTGGGTTACGCCGGCCTCCTCGAAGGCCAGCGGTCCGGACATGGCTGCGCCGGTCGTGGTGAGATCGACGCCGGCACGGCCATGCACGCCCTTGAGCGTTTCGCCTGCGCCGCGCACGACCACTCTCGGCACTTTCAGGCTCGCCGCAATCTCCGGACTGGCCACGACGACAGCGCCGCCGCCGTCGCTCACCACACAGCAGTCGAGCTTGCGCAGGGGATCGGCGACCAGTTCCGAATTGAGCACATCATCGACGGTCACCTTTTCGCGCAACATGGCATTCGGGTTGTGACTGGCATGATGTGAGGCGGCAACCTTGATCCAAGCCAGTTGCTCCGACGTCGTGCCATACTCGCGCATGTGCCGCATGGCGGCCATGGCATACATGTTGACGGTGGTCAGGCCGTAGGGCTGTTCGAAAGAGACTTCGGGCACGTCGGCCGGATGTGAGCGCACCATCGTGCCGGACCGCCCTTCCGAGCGTGGCCGGCCTGCAAGCGTGATGAGGGCGACGCGGCACTTGCCAGCGGCAATCGCCTCGCAAGCATGCGCAACATGGGCGACGTAGGAGGCGCCCCCGAGTTCCGTGGTGTCGATATGGCGCAGCTTCAGACCGAGATAGTCGGCCATCGAAAGCGCGCCTATGCCTGGCGCATCGCCAGCGCAAAAATAGCCGTCGACATCATCACGAGACAGCCCGGCGTCAGCCAGCGCGCCGCGTGCGCACTCCGCGTGCAACTGCGCAACGGACCTGTCCGGCGCCTTGCGTGTGGGATGCTCGTAAATGCCAACGATAAAGGCCTTGTTCCGAATGCTCATGTGCGATCGATCTCGGCTGAGAGAACTTCTTCGAGGGGCGGCCGGCGCCACGCGAAAAGCAACGCCGGCCAACCGGTTACTCGAACTTGATGCCGGCTTTGTCGATCACGTTGAGCCAGGCGTTCACCTCGCGGTTGATCACCTCGGCGAACTGCTCCGGCGAACCGCCGACGAGTGGGTAGAGATGCGCGAATTTGGCGACGACCTCCGGATCATCATAGACTTCGTTTATGGCCGCGTTCAGCTTACGGATGATGGGCTCGGGTGTTCCGGCCCTGGCTCCTATCCCGGTCCAGACTGGGAAATCGTAGCCCTCGACGCCACCGTCCTTCATGCCGGGCACACCCTGGAAAGGGCCTGCCGTGGTCGCCGCAAGCGCGACCACCTTGTCCTCCTTGACGAGCGGCGCAACCGTGATGAGCCCGGCAAAATGCGTGTCGACCTCGCCTGAAAGGATCGAATTGACCGCCTCCGCGGATCCCTGGAACGGGATGTGCACCATATCGATGCCCGCGGACAGCATGAATTGCTCCATCAGCAGATGCGGCGTGCTGCCGACGCCGAGGGAAGCGAAATTGAGTTCGCCCGGGTGCGCCTTCGCGTAAGCGACGAATTCCGCCAGATCGTTGAAGCGGTCATCCTTCTTGGCGTACATGATCAGCGCCTGCGACGACTGCTGAATGATCGGCGCGACATCCTTTCGAATGTCGAAGCCATCGGTGCCGCGCGCCGACTGTATGGTCAATGTCGGGCTCATCAGCATGATAGTATGGCCATCCGCTGGCGAACTCAGCATGTTGCGCATGGCGATCATGCTCGATGCGCCGGGAAGATTCTCCACCAGAACGGGCTGGCCGAGCACCTTTCCGAGCTTTTCGGCTATGATGCGGGCGCTGAGGTCCATGCCGTCGCCGGCGTTGAACCCGACCAGAAAGCGAATGGGTTTCGTCGGGAACTCCTGCGCAACGGCAGCGACCGCCAGCCCGACCGTCAGCGCCGCCGCCGTCGCGAGTCTCAAGAATAGTGTGGTCAATGGTCTCATTCTTTTCCCTCCCTGTTGAAATCGGAAACGATCTCGTCGCGGCCTATTCGAACTGGATATTGGATTCCTTGATGACTGCCGCGTAGGCCTCGACTTCGGCAGCGAGCACTGCGGCAAAGGCGTCCGGCGTTCCGCCCACCAGGTCGTAGAGCGACTTGAAGACGTCGATGACCGAAGGTTCCTTGAAGACGTCGTTGATGGCCTGGTTGAGCTGGTCGACAATTTGCCTCGGCGTGCCGCCATGCGTGCCGTAGCCGGTCCAGACGGCGAAGTCGTATCCGTCTACTCCAGCCTTCGTCATGCCCGGGATGTCGTGGAAGTCGGCGGCCGTCGTCGCCGCGATGGGCGCCAGCTTGTGATCCGCGATCAGAGCCTGGATGGTGATCAGACCGGCAAGCGATACGTCAATCTCGCCGGACAAGACGGCAGCGGCAGCTTCGTTGGCGCCCTTGTAAGGTATGTGCACGATATCTATCCCGGTGACGCGCTTGAACTGCTCGAACATCAGATGCTGGACGCTTCCCACGCCCAGCGAGCCGTAGTTCAAGGCTCCAGGCTCGGCTTTCGCCTTCGCCAGCAAGTCGGCCATGGTTTCGAGCCCGCTCCCCTTGCGCGTGAACATGACGAGGGGCTGGGACGACTGCTGCACGATCGCAGCAACATCACGCCGGATGTCGAAGTCGTTGGTGCCCCGCGCGGAATGGATGGTCAGTCCGGGGCTCATCAGCATGATCGTGTGACCGTCGGCCGGCTGGGTGAGCATGTCCTGCATCGCCACCATGCCCGAGGCTCCGGTTACGTTCTCGACGAGAACGGGCTGCCCGAGCCGGACGGCCAGTCGCTCGGCGACGGTGCGCGCGGCCGTATCGATGCCCGAACCCGCCGAAGAGCTGACGAGCAGCCGTATCGGCTTCGTCGGGAATTGCTGCGCCCAAGCGCCGGTTGAAGCCATGAGCGCCGCCGCACCGGCAGCGAGCATCTGGCGTCTGGTGAGATTGATCATTGCCATCGTCTCCTCCCTTCCTGCCCGCACCGACCGGGCCTATTCGAACGTGATGCCGGATTTCTCGATAACGGTCTCCCAGCTCTCGACCTCGCGATCGATGAGCTTGCGCAGATCCTCCGGCGTTCCTCCCACCGGCACGTAGAGATTGGCGAACTTTGCGATGACTTCCGGCTGCTTGAACGCGGCGTTGATCGCCTCGTTCAACTTGCGGATGACGGCTTCCGGCGTGTCGGGATGGGCGCCGTAGCCCGTCCACACCGGGAAATCGAAGCCGTCGACGCCGGCTTCCTTCATTCCGATGATCCCTTGGAAGCTGTCGGCGGTGGATACCGCGAGCGGTATGATCTTGCCTTCGTCAATGAGCGGCTTGATTCCGATCAGGCCGCTGAAATCGACATCGACCTCACCCGACAGTATCGCGGCGACGTCCTGATTGGACCCGTTGTATGGGATGTGCGCTATATCAACTCCGGTAACGAGCTTGAACTGCTCGGTCAGAAGGTGTTGCAGGCTGCCGCTGCCGAGCGAGGCGTAGTTCAGCTTGCCCGGATTTTTCTTCGCGTAGTCGATGAAGCCCTGGAGCGTGTCGAACTCCCGTCCGGCCTTGGCGAACAAGACCATGGCTTGCGCGGATTGCTGCACGATCGGTGCGATGTCGCGCCGAATGTCGAACTTCGATGGATCGCGCGCCGTCTGAATCGTGAGACTCGGACTCATGAGCATGATCGCATGTCCGTCGGCCGGCAGGCTGTGCAAGTACTGGACCGCGACGAGACCCGCGGCGCCGGGCTTGTTTTCCACCAGCACCGGCTGGCCAAGTTCTCTCGACAGCCCGTCCGCTACGATGCGGGCGGCCAGGTCGATGCCGGACCCGGCGGTCGAACTGACGATGATACGTATGGGCCCGGTGGGGAATTCATCCTGGGCCAGAGCCGGCAAGGCCGCTGCAGCCATGGTCGCAACCGTCGCCCCCAGAAGTGACCGGCGCGTCATTCTCTTCAGCATCCTACGCATGATTTCCTCCCGTTAGAGGAGCCGCTCGTCAGAAGAGCCGCTCGCGTGAATTCGCCAGCATCCCAAGATGGAAGTCCGCATCGCCGAAATATTTCTCCAGCCCGCTCAGCCGGCGAAAAAGATGACTGATGATGTACTCGTCGGTCATGCCGATACCGCCATGGAGCTGGACGGCTTCCTGGCTGATCTTCCGAATCGCGGTGCCGACGATGTATTTGGAAGCAGACACCGCCGCATCGCGCTCGGCCGCCACGCTGTCGAGCTTGACCGTGCCGAACATCGTGATGCTGCGCGCCTGCTCGAGCATCACCAACATGTCGACGAGGCGATGCCGCAACGCCTGGAGATTGGCGAGAGGGGCGCCGAACTGGACGCGCGTTTTCAGATAGGAAGCGGTCACGTCCAAGGCTGCCTGCATCGCACCAACGGCATCCGCGCAGGTGGCCATGGCGCCCGCCGCAACCGCGCCTTCGATGAAAGGCAACGCCTTGCCAGGCTCGCCCAGGCAGTCAGCCGCGGCAAGACGGACGCCGGAAAGCCTGAGGTCGGCGGCGTGCAATCCCTCCCGTGTGGGGTAGCGCGTGACCTGCAGGCCCGGAGCGTCGGCCGATACGAGGAAGAGCGCGATGCCGCTCGTATCGCGTGGGGAACCGGCAACGCGAGCCGATACCACGAAGAGCTCTGCGCCGCTCCCCTGGATCACGAAGCTCTTGGCGCCATCGATCAGCCAGCCCTCGCCCTCCCGGCGCGCCTGGGTGACGACGTCGGCAAGATTGTATCGCGCCTGCGGCTCGCCATGCGCGAATGCCGCGACGAGGGAACCCGATGCAATCTGTGGCAGAATCCTTTGCCTTTGCCGGTCGTCGCCTGCGCGCGAGACCAATCCACCTGCCAGGATCACGCTGGCGAGATACGGTTCCAGCACGAGGTGCCGGCCGAAAGATTGCATGACCAGCATGGTCTCGACGGGCGACGCACCGAATCCGCCATACTTTTCGGGAAAGGTGAGCCCCATCAGGCCGAGGTCGGCAAACGCATGCCAGATTTCGCGGCTCCAGCCGCATGGCTCCGATGCATATTGCTTGCGTTTGTCGAACCCGTAGCGCGCCAGGAGAAGCTTCTCTACGCTCTCGGTCAAAAGACGCTGGTCGTCGGTCAGCTCGAAATTCACGCTACGCTCCCAAGATCGCCCTGGCGACGACGTTGCGCTGGATCTCGTTGGTGCCTCCGTAGATCGAAGCCGCCCGGCCATGGAAATAGGCCGGGGCGAGACGCGCGGCCCAAGCATCGGCATTTGGTGGCGACTGGCTTTCCGAAGCCCTCATGGACAAGGCCTGATAGCCTCCGATGTCGAACAGTATCTCGGAAGCGAGCTGCTGCAGCTCGGTACCCTTGAGCTTCAGGATCGACGGTTTCGTATCGCGGGGATCGGTCCCGCCACGGGCCATTTCGGCCACCATCCTCAGATTGGTGATCTCGAGCGCCTTGAGTTCGGCCTCGAGCGCGGCCAGTCGCCGCCGGAGCGTTGGAGATTCGGAAAGCGGCCGCCCGCCGTCCTGCACCTGGGAAGCAATGTCCCAGGCCCGGCGCACCCGGTGTTTGGTCAGCCCGACACGGGCGATGTTGGACCGCTCGTTGCCCAGCAGGAACTTCGCATAGGTCCAGCCCTTGTTTTCCTCACCGACCCGATTGGACAGCGGCACGCGGACCTGGTCGAGGAACACCTCGTTGACGAAGTGATCGCCATCCAGCGTGATGATCGGCCGGACGGTCACGCCCTTGGAGTCCATGGGGATCAGCAGATAGGTGATGCCACGCTGCTTCTGCTCCGAGGGATCGGTGCGCACCAGCGCGAACATCCAGTTCGACCAGTGGGCACGGGAGGTCCATATCTTCTGGCCCGTCACGACGTAATGGTCACCGTCGCGCACCGCACTCGTCTTGAGCGAGGCGAGATCAGAGCCGGCGCCAGGCTCCGAAAAGCCCTGGCAAAACCAGTATTCGAGCGTCTTGAGCCCCGGCAGGAAACGCCGCTTCTGTTCCTCGGTTCCAAAGGCAATCAGCACCGGCCCGACGAGATTGATGTTCTGCATGTACGGGTCAGGCGCCGGTGCGAGCTGCAGCTCCTCCTTGAAGAGATATTGTCGAACCGGCCCCCATCCGGTTCCGCCCCATTCGACCGGCCAGTGCGGGGCGACCCATCCGCGGTCATTGAGAATGCGATGCCATTCGATCATCTCGTCACGCGAGATCCGCTCCTCGCGAGATGTCTTCTCGCGTATCGTGGCAGGCAGGGACGCGTCGAGGAACGCCCGTACCTCGTTGCGAAAGGCCTCGTCCTCGGGGGAAAGCCTGAGATCCATCTGCGCCTTCTCCTCAGGCCGACTGCGCAGCGGCGGCCGCTACCGGCAGCACCTGCGGGTTCAAGCAGTGATAGGGCTGGACACCGGCGAGCACCGAGACGACGTTGCGGCCGACCATCTCCTTCATCGTCCGACGCGAGTTCTCGCTGCCGCCTGCGATGTGCGGCGACAGAACGACGTTGTCGAGCGACAGAAAGCGCGCGCTTCTGCCCGTCGGAGGCTCCGTTTCAAAAACGTCGAGCCCAGCCCCCGCGATGCGGCCGTTCACCAACGCCTCGTAGAGTGCATCCTCGTCAATGATGCCGCCACGCGCAGTGTTGATGATGAAGGCCGTGGGCTTCATCAGCGCGATCTCGTCGCGGCCGATCAACCTCGTGGAGGTTTCCGTCTTGGCTGCATGGACAAGAATGTAGTCGGACCGGCTGAGGAGGACGGGCAGATCGACGTAGTCGGCGCCCTGGGCGGTTGCCCAGTCACGGTCGGGCGCCACGTCATAGCAGATGAGCTTCGCGCCAAAGCAGACAACACGGCGCGCAGCCTGCCTGCCGATCGCGCCCGTGCCTATGATGCCGACAACAGCGCCGTCGACGGGCGCGCCTGCCGGCCGGTCCTGCCAAACACCGGCGCGGACATTCCGATCGAATCGTAACAGGTGACGGGCCAGCGCGAGCATGACGGTCACCGCGAACTCGGCTACGGCACCGGCATTCGTGCCTGCCCCGGTGCATACCGCGATGCCGCGCGCGGTGGCGTCTGCCACGTTCACGGTGTCGTATCCCGCACCGACCTTGCAGACCAGTTTCAGGCAGGGCAGCCGCGAGAACACGCGCTCATCATAGACCTCGGGCCCGGCGATCACGGCAGCCGCCTTGTCCGCCAGCGCTACCGTTTCCTCGACGCTCCAGATATGGCCAAGAGGCGCATGGGCGAAGCGTACGGAATGCCCCGCTGCTTCGATTGTCCGCACCTCCGGATCGCCCGGCTGCACGTAACTGTGTGTGACCACGACGATAGCCACTTTTCTCGATCCCGTTTCAGCATCCCGGGGACTTGAAGCGAACTAGATTGACCCCTGGGTTTCATTAATATACATAATCATATACGATTTCGTATCGCATCGTCAACCGCCTTGAATCGGCGGACGCGGGAGGGGCGACGAGAAAATGAGTGACTCACGGGTCGACAGCGCCGTGCTGGCGGTACAAGCGAATGGAATGGCGCCGGAGGAGGTTCTGGACGCCGCGCAGCGCCTGGACGAGGCGGAGCGCACGCGCACACAGATTCCTCTTTTGTCGATGCAGTACCCACACGCCACGCTGGAGCGCGCCTACGCCATCCAGCGCCAATGGCTGCAGCTCAAGTTCGCGGCGGGGCGCAGGATGATCGGTCGAAAGGTCGGATTGACTTCACGCGCGATGCAGGCTGCCGTCGGTGTCAGCACCCCCGATTCCGGCGTGCTGTTGGACGACATGCTGTTCGAGGACGGCGCCACTCTTCCTGGCGACCGTTTCATCATGCCGCGCGTGGAGGCTGAGCTAGCCTTCGTGATTCGTCGGCGGCTCTGCGGCCCGGATGTCACAATGTACGATGTTCTCGATTGCACATCCTATGTCATTCCGTGCATGGAAATTCTCGACACACGCATCGTTCGCTCCGACCCCGCATCCGGCCGGACGCGCACGATCTTCGATACAGTTGCGGACAACGCAGCCAATGCCGGAGTGGTGCTCGGTGGCAAACCCACGCCCGTCGACATGGTGGACTTGCGCTGGAGCGGCGCCATCCTGCACCGTAATGGCGTGATCGAAGAGACAGGCCTCGCGGCGGGCGTGCTCAACCACCCCGCGCGCGCGGTGGCATGGCTGTGCAACAGGCTAGCCACGGAGGGAGAGGCCATCGAGCCCGGGCAGATCGTGCTGTCGGGATCTTTCATAAGGCCGATCGAGGCAAGCCGCGGCGATGTCATGCACGCCGATTTCGGGCCGATCGGATCGGTAACGTGCCGCTTCGGTTGACTGCGGCCCGGGCCGGACCATCGGCCGACGTCAGGCCGCAATCCGACAGCAAGGGAGGAGGAGCATCATGGGGGCGATCAAGAAGCCGAAGGATTTCCTGACGGGGCTACTTTTTGCAGCCGTGGCAATAGTCGTGATCACGGTCGCGCAGGATTACAAGTTCGGCACCCCCCGTCAGATGGGGCCAGGCTTCTTTCCAATCGTACTGGCTGTGATCCTTTTGGCCTTCGCCGCCATTCTCGTCGCACGAAGCCTGTTTGGGGAGCGTGATCCCCTCGACGGCTTCGCTGTCAGGCCTGCCGTCTACATACTGGGCAGTGGACTGCTGTTCAATCTGCTGCTTCGCCCCGCCGGCCTGATAGTCGCCGTCGTGGCCATGGTGGCCATCGCCTCGCAGGCAAGACGAGCGCTGAACCTGGCTGGAGGATTGCTGGTCGGCGCGATGCTCGCCGCCGGATCAGCCATCCTTTTCGTCTATCTGCTGGGCCAGAACCTGCCGCTCCTCGGCACTTGGTTTGGAGCGTGACGCCATGGAGTTCCTGACAAATCTCGAAATCGGTTTCGCCGCAGCCTTCAGCCCCTGGAACCTGCTCTACTGCTTCATCGGCTGTCTGCTGGGCACGTTGATCGGAGTCCTGCCCGGCCTCGGTCCGGCGGCTACGATCGCCATGCTTCTGCCGATCACCTATACGCTCGATCCAACCGCCTCGCTCATCATGCTCGCCGGCATCTACTACGGAGCGCAATACGGCGGCTCGACGACGGCAATCCTCGTCAATCTGCCCGGTGAAGCTTCTTCGATCGTCACCGCCCTCGATGGCCACGAACTCGCAAAGCAGGGCCGCGGCGGATTGGCCCTCAGCACCGCTGCGCTGGGGTCCTTCACTGCCGGCTGTATCGCCACTGTGGTGATCGCACTCTTCGCGCCGCTGCTTGCCGAAGCAGCACTGGAATTCGGGGCGGCAGAATATTTTTCGCTGATGGTTCTCGGCCTCGTCGCGTCGGTGGTGCTCGCGCGCGGATCGCTGGTCAAGGCGCTCGGCATGATCATTCTCGGCCTGTTGATCGGCATCGTCGGAACCGACGGCTATTCCGGGATCGATCGCTTCACCTTCGGCCAGCTCGAACTCGTCGATGGCGTCTCGCTGGTTGCCGTTGCGATGGGCATGTTCGGGTTGGGGGAGATCATCGAAAACCTGTCGCGGAAAGACCCTGAGCGCGCCGTCTTCTCGGCCAGTGTGCGCAACATGCTTCCCTCATTCGCGGATCTGAGGGCGATCGCCGCTCCTGTTCTTCGCGGCACAACGATGGGCACGGTCCTCGGCATTCTGCCCGGAGGCGGCGCCCTGATCTCCTCCTTCGCTGCCTACGCTCTCGAAAAGAAGCTGTCCAAGCACCCGGAGCGATTCGGCCGCGGCGCGATCGAGGGCGTGGCCGCACCAGAATCGGCCAACAACGCTGGCGCTCAAACGGCCTTCATCCCCATGCTGACCCTCGGCATTCCTTCCAACGTCATCATCGCACTGATGGCCGGCGCGCTGATCCTGCAGGGAATCCAGCCTGGGCCGGGAATTATCCGTGACCAGCCGGATCTCTTCTGGGGTTTGGTCGTGTCGATGTGGGTCGGCAACCTGATGCTCGTCATCCTCAATTTGCCGCTCGTCGGCATATGGGTGAGGCTGCTGACCATCCCGTACCAATTTCTTTTCCCGGCCATCATGGTCTTTTGCGGTATCGGCGTCTACACGCTCGCCGGCAGCACGATGGACCTTCACGTTCTCGTGCTGTTCGGCCTGGTGGGCTACGTATTTCGCAAGCTGGAGTGCGAACCCGCCCCGATGCTGCTCGGCATGGTCCTGGGGCCGATGATGGAGGAATATCTTCGTCGAAGCCTGCTGTTGTCCCGCGGCGACCTGACAGTGTTCGTTACCCGACCGCTCAGCGCCAGCCTGCTCGCGATCGCCGTGATCGCCATCATCGCGGTTGCGCTGCCATATGTGCGGCGTCGCCGGGATGAAGCGTTGGAGGAGTAGTCAGTCCATGAAGTCGGCGTCAGGCCGGGCAAATGCGGCTCCGGGGCGGGCGTGAGCGACGGCGCCCAGCCGGCATCCGTTTCGCTGCCCACAGCAATCGTGGCGCGAGCGCAACCGCCGGCCCATGAAAAAGCCCCGGCGGATCGCTCGGCCGGGGCTTGCTGATTTCGAGCTTCGCAGCGGGCGAGAGGACTACTCCTCCTTGGCGCCCTGCTTCTTCAGCGCAGCACCCAGGATGTCTCCGAGCGAAGCGCCGGAGTCGGTCGAGCCGTACTGGGCGACCGCCTCCTTCTCCTCGGCGATCTCGAGCGCCTTGATCGAGACGGTGATCTTGCGCGTCTTCTTGTCGAAGGCAGTGACGCGGGCATCCACCTTCTGGCCGATGGCGAAACGCTCCGGACGCTGCTCGTCGCGGTCGCGCGACAGGTCCGAGCGCTTGATGAAGGTGTCGATGTCGTGGTCGACCAGCTTCACCTCGATGCCGCCGTCCTTGACACCGGTGACCTCGCAGGTGACGACCGCGCCCTTGCGCAGTTCGCCCGAGGCCGCCGCTTCGCCGATGGCGTCACGACCGAGCTGCTTGATGCCGAGCGAGATGCGCTCCTTCTCGACGTCCACGTCGAGAACCTGCGCCTTCACCACGTCGCCGCGGTTGTACTCCTCGATCGCCTGCTCGCCAGGACGGTTCCAGTCCAGGTCGGAGAGGTGGACCATGCCGTCGACATCGCCGTCGAGACCTATGAACAGGCCGAACTCGGTCTTGTTCTTGACCTCGCCCTCGACCACGGAGCCGACCGGATGGTTGCGCTGGAAGGCTTCCCACGGGTTCTCGAGCGTCTGCTTGAGGCCGAGCGAGATGCGGCGCTTGACCGGGTCGACCTCGAGCACGACCACCTCGACCTCCTGCGTGGTCGACAGGATCTTGCCCGGATGCACGTTCTTCTTGGTCCAGCTCATCTCGGAGACGTGGATGAGGCCCTCGATCCCCGGCTCGAGCTCCACGAAGGCGCCGTAGTCGGTGATGTTGGTGACGGTGCCCTTGATCTTCTTGCCGATCGGGTACTTGCCGCCGATGCCTTCCCACGGATCGCTCTC
>Ga0207868_1000617_pt1 | contig 34318 bp, 28 predicted proteins | sample Passage237B_FD_187370 | JGI IMG/M metagenome (GOLD analysis project Ga0207868, IMG submission 187370) | Cellulose adapted compost microbial communities from Newby Island Compost Facility, Milpitas, CA, USA - Passage2 37B (SPAdes) (version 3) ... | reverse complement strand
AAGGGTGCGGGCAGGCCGGTAAGGGGCGAGGGCCCGACGAAGTTTGACGCCGCGCCTCATCCGGCACTTCGTGCCACCTTCCCCCCGTGAACGGGGGAGAAGGAAAGAAGCGCGTCGCGGTTGCGCTTTCCCGCTCGTGCAGCTAACGGCTGCGGCGGAAGGTCTGGCCCGCGGGAGCAAGCCATGCGCATCGACGCTATAGCCATCGGCAGGAATCCGCCCGAAGACGTCAACGTCGTCGTCGAGGTGCCGGTCGGCGGCCAGCCGATCAAGTACGAGATGGACAAGGAGGCGGGGACGCTTGTCGTCGATCGCTTCCTCTACACGCCGATGACCTATCCGGGGAACTACGGCTTCGTGCCCCATACGCTGTCGGGCGACGGCGACCCGATCGACGTCCTGGTCTGCAATACGCGCCAGCTGATCCCCGGTTGCGTCATCAACGTCCGGCCGATCGGCGTGCTCATCATGGAAGACAATGCCGGGCAGGACGAGAAGGTGATCGCCGTGCCTTCGCCGCACCTGACCCGCCGCTACGAGAATGTACGCGACTTCTCCGACCTGCCGGAGATCACGCTGAAGCAGATCCAGCATTTCTTCGAGCACTACAAGGATCTCGAGCCGGGCAAATGGGTCAGGATCGGCGGCTGGCACGACGCCGCATTCGCCCGCAGGATGATCGCGGAGGCGATCGAGCGGGGGAAGGCCTGAATCGTTTCCGGCCCGGGTCGGATCGCCCCTCGTCGCCTTGCCGGAGCCTTCGCCCGGGAACGGGGAGAAGGATGCCGTCTGCAACGCTGACGCCTTCCGTATCCCGCTTGCGGGGAGAGGCAGGGCTGCTCCCGTCAAAACAGGAAACGCGCTTAGCGTTCTCCCATCTCGCCGGGGGGCGGCGACGGCGGCGCATAGACCACCAGCAGGTCCTTGGCGTCGATCTGGTCGCCGGCGCGCACCAGCACTTCGGCGAGCGTGCCGTCGCGCTCGGCGTGCAGCACGGTCTCCATCTTCATCGCCTCGATGGAGAGCAGCACGTCGCCGGACTTGACCGGCTGGCCGGCGCCGACGGCGACCGCGGAAACCACGCCGGGCATCGGCGCGCCGACATGGGCGGCATTGCCGGTTTCGGCCTTGCGCCTGGCCGCAGCGGCGCCGGCGCTGTGGCTGCGATCGGGGACCTTGACCCGGCGCGGCTGCCCGTTGAGCTCGAAGAAGACGGCGACCATGCCGCGCTCGTCGGGCTCGCCCACCGCGAGGCAGCGGATCACCAGCGTCTTGCCGCGCTCGATCTCCACCATGATCTCGTCCTCGGCCTTCATCCCGTAGAAGAAGACCGGCGTCGGCAGCACGCTCACCGGGCCATATTCGGCGGTCGCCGCGGCGAAATCGGCGAATACCTTGGGATACATCAGCGCCGAGGCGAACTCGGCCTCGCTGACGGCGCGGCCGATCCTGTCCTCCAGCGCCTTGCGCTCGGCCGGCAGGTCGGCCGGCTTGAGCAGCGAACCGGGCCGCACGGTGATCGGCGCCTCGCCCTTGAGCGCCTTCTTCTGCAATTTTGCGGGCCAGCCGCCCGGCGACTGGCCGAGATCGCCGCGCAGCATGGAGACCACCGAATCCGGAAAGGCGATGTCGCGCGCCGGGTCCTCCACGTCGGCGACGGTGAGGTCCTGGCTGACCATCATCAGTGCCATGTCGCCCACCACCTTGGAGGAGGGCGTCACCTTGACGATATCGCCGAACATCAGATTGGCGTCGTGATAGGCCTGCGCCACTTCGTGCCAGCGCGATTCGAGCCCGAGCGCGCGCGCCTGCTCCTTCAGATTGGTGAACTGGCCGCCCGGCATCTCGTGCAGGTAGACCTCGGAGGCGGGGCCCTTGAGGTCGTTCTCGAAGGCGGCATACTGGTTGCGCACGCCCTCCCAGTAGAACGAGATGCGGCGGATCCAGCCGGTGTCCAGCCCGGTGTCGCGCTCCGAGCCCTTGAGCGCCTCGACGATCGAGCCGAGGCAGGGCTGCGAGGTGTTGCCCGACAGCGCATCCATCGCCGCGTCGACGGCGTCGACGCCGGCTTCCGCTGCCGCCAGCACGGTCGCTGCGGCGATGCCGGACGTGTCGTGCGTGTGGAAATGGATCGGCAGGTCGGTCGCCTCGCGCAACGCCTTGAACAGCACGCGCGCGGCCGCCGGCTTGAGCAGGCCGGCCATGTCCTTGACCGCCAGGATGTGGGCGCCGGCCGCCTCGAGCTCCCGCGCCAGCGCGACGTAGTAGTTCAGGTCGTACTTGGCGCGCGCCGGGTCGAGGATGTCCCCGGTATAGCAGATCGCCGCCTCGCAGAGCTTTCCCTCCGCGCGCACCGCATCCATCGCCACCCGCATGTTGTCGACCCAGTTCAAGCAGTCGAAGACGCGGAACAGGTCGATGCCGCCCGCGGCGGCCTGCTTGACGAAATGCTGCACCACATTGTCGGGATAGTTGGTGTAGCCGACGCCATTGGCGCCGCGCAGCAGCATCTGCAGCAAGATATTGGGCGCCGCCTTGCGGATGCGCTCCAGCCGCTCCCACGGATCCTCGGTGAGAAAGCGCATGGCGACGTCGAAGGTCGCGCCGCCCCAGCATTCGAGCGAGAATAGTTGGGGCAGGGCGCGGGCATAGGTGCCGGCGATCTGCGCAATGTCGTAGGTGCGCATGCGGGTGGCGAGCAGCGACTGGTGTCCGTCGCGCATCGTCGTGTCGGTGACCAGCACGCGGGTCTGTTGGCGCATCCAGCGGGCGAACCCTTCGGGGCCGAGCGCGTCGAGGCGCTGCCGGGTGCCGTCGCCGGGCTCGGTGTCGAGGAAAGGGACACGCGGCGCCGCCGCGTTCGCCTTCGGCGCCGGTCGGCCGCGCGCCTCGGGGTGGCCGTTTACGGAGACGTCGGCGAGATAGGTGAGCAGCTTGGTGGCGCGGTCCTGCCGCTTCACCTGCGTGAACAGCTCGGGCGTCGTATCGATGAAGCGGGTGGTGTAGGAATTGTCCCGGAAGGCCGGGTGGTTGATGATCGCCTCGAGAAAGGTGAGGTTGGTCGCCACGCCGCGGATGCGGAACTCGCGCAGGGCGCGGTCCATGCGGCTGATCGCTTCGGCGGCCGTCGCGCCGGAGGCCGTCACCTTGACCAGCAGCGGGTCGTAGTAGCGGGTGATGATCGCGCCCGTATAGGCGGTGCCGCCGTCGAGCCGGATGCCGAAGCCGGCGGCCGAACGGTAACCGGTGATGCGGCCGTAATCGGGGATGAAGTTCTGGTCGGGGTCCTCGGTGGTGATGCGGCACTGCAGCGCATGGCCGTTTAGCCGGATGCCCTCCTGCGCCGGCACGCCCGAAGCCGGCGTTCCGATCGCGGCCCCTTCGAGAATGCGGATCTGCGCCTTGACGATGTCGATGCCGGTCACCTGCTCGGTGACCGTATGCTCGACCTGGATGCGCGGATTGACCTCGATGAAGTAGAAGGCGCCCGTATCCGCATCCTGCAGGAACTCGACCGTGCCGGCGCCGACATAGGCGGTGGCGCGCGCGATCTTCAGCGCGTGGCCGCACAGCTCCGTCCGCTGCGCGTCCGTGAGATAGGGCGCCGGCGCGCGCTCCACGACCTTCTGGTTGCGGCGCTGGATCGAGCAGTCGCGCTCGTAAAGGTGCACCGCGTTGCCGTGCGTGTCGCCAAGCACCTGCACCTCGACATGGCGGGCGCGTTCGACCAGCCGTTCGAGATAGACCTCGTCCTTGCCGAAGGCGGCCTTCGCCTCGCGCTTCGCCTCCGTCACCTCGCGGGCAAGGTCGGCCTCCTCGCGGATCGTGCGCATGCCGCGCCCGCCGCCGCCCCATGAAGCCTTGAGCATCAGCGGATAGCCGATGCCGGCGGCCATCCGCTTCACCGCCTCGATGTCGTCGGGCAGCGGGTCGGTGGCGGGAACCACCGGCACGCCGATCCCCACGGCGAGATCGCGGGCGGCCACCTTGTTGCCGAGCCTGCGCATCGTCTCCGGCTTCGGGCCGATGAAGAGGATGCCGGCGGCCGCGCAGGCCTCGGCGAATTCCGGACTTTCCGACAGCAGGCCGTAGCCGGGGTGGATCGCGTCCGCCCCCGACAGGCGGGCAACGCGGATCACCTCCTCGATCGACAGGTAGCTCTCGATCGGCCCGAGGTCGCGCGCCAGATGCGGCCCGCGGCCGACCTGGTAGCTCTCGTCGGCCTTGAAGCGGTGCAGCGCGTATTTGTCCTCTTCCGCCCAGATGGCGACGGTACGGATGCCGAGCTCGTTGGCGGCCCGGAACACGCGGATGGCGATCTCCGAGCGATTGGCGACGAGAAGCTTGCTGATCTTCAAGGGGAGGGTCCGGCGATTGGCGTTGCGTCAGGCGCGCCAAACTAGCCGGAAATTTGTGCAGCGCAAATCGAATGCTGCGATGCACCCGCGAAATCGTGCCGGCGAACCGGCCCGGCAGCGCCCGCGGGGCTGCCGGGACGCGGGCGCCCGTGCAGCCCCGGCCCCGCCCGGCGGAAACGGAAAGGCCCGGCATGTCGCCATGCCGAGCCCTGTCCAACCGGTATCCGGCGCAGGCTTACTGCGACAGATAATCGTACGTGCCGTTCTTCCACTCGTAGAAGACGTAGCCGGGCAGGGTGACGTCGCCCTTTTCGTCGAACTTGGATTCGCCCAGAACGGTCTTGAACGTGCCGGCGTTGAGCGCCTCGACGACCTTGTCGAACTCGAACGATCCGGCGGCCCTGACCGCGTCGGCCCATGTCTGCACCGCACCATAGGTGTAGAGCGTGTAGCCTTCCGGCTCGAACCCGGTGGCGCGGAACTTCTCGACGAGGTCGGTCGTCTCGGGGTTCTTGCGCGGATCCGGCGAGAAGGTCATCAGCGTGCCTTCGCCGGCGTCGCCGGTGATCGCCCAATACTCGTCGGTGACGAGCGCGTCGCCGCCCACCAGGATGGTATCCAGCCCCTGCTCCCGCATCTGGCGGGCGATCAGGCCGGATTCGGTGTGGTAGCCGCCGACATAGAGGACGCCGATGCCCTCGGCCTTCAGCTTCGAGACGAGTGCGGTGTAGTCCTTTTCACCGGCCGTGTAGGCTTCGTAGAGCGCCGGCTTGCCGCCTTCCCTTTCGTAGACGGCCATGGTGGCATCGGCGAGGCCCTTGCCATAGGCGGTCTTGTCGTGGACGAAGGCGATCTTCTTGTCCTTGAAGTGATCGAGCAGGAACTTGCCGGCCACCTCGCCCTGCTGGTCGTCGCGGCCGCAGACGCGGAAGACGCCGGGCCCCGGACGCTCGTCGGTGAAGGTCGGGCTGGTGGATCCCGGCGAGATCTGGACGATCTGCTCGTCCGCATAGACGGCCGAGGCGGGGATCGAGGAGCCGGAGCACCAGTGGCCGGCGACGAAGACCACGCCTTCGCCCGCGGCCTGGTTGGCCACGGCCACGGCCTGCTTGGGATCGCAGGCGTCGTCGCCGACGAAGAGCTCGATCGTCTCACCCAGCAGGCCGCCGGCAGCGTTGATCTCTTCCACCGCCATCTTGGCGCCGGCCTGCAACTGCGCTCCGAACACGGCGTACTGGCCGGTCATCGGGCCCGCCACGCCGATCTTGACATCGGCCCAGGCCGGGCCAGACATCAACAGGCCGAGCGCGGCTCCCGCCATAAGCACATTTTTCATGGTGATTCCCTCTAAACACCCTGCTGTTCCCGAAGCGGCCCGGACAGGTGTCAATCCCCGGTATCCGCGGTGCGGGCTATCGATCCCGCTTGACTGCCATGAAAACCCAATTCCAGGCGGAAATAAAGGCTTTCAGACAGATATCGTGAAAAGTGTCAGCCCTTTCTGGCCCAGCCGATCAGGTTGGTGCGCGAATATTCGAAGCCGTACTGCGAGCTCATCTGCCTGGCGCGCGTGATACGCTTGCCGAGAAAGGCGATCGCCGCGAGAACCACGAAATCGACGATGTAATAGTGCAGCGACAGCAGCGTGCCGTTGAACAGCGCGAAATGGATGAAGCGGGTCGCCGCCGTCAGCAGCAGCACGTAGACGACCAGCCGTGTGTCGCTTTCCCAGGTCCGCGCCACCGCGCGGCCGGTGAGATAGGCCGCGGCGCCGGCCAGGATGACCGTGATGAACAGGAACTCCCAGATCGAGACTTCCCAGAGCAGGGACATGTCCTTTTCCATCCGCCCGTTCTCCTCGTCCGTTATGGTTTCGCCACGGCGTCGCGCCGCAGCCGGCCCGCCTTCGGGTCAGTGCCCGCCGCCCTCGAGATAGGCGGCCCGCACCTCCTCGCGCTTCAGCAGCTCCGCCCCGGTTCCGCTCATCGTGATGCGTCCGTTGACCATCACATAGCCGCGATGGGCGAGCCGCAACGCGTGGAACGCGTTCTGCTCAACCAGGAACACCGTCAGGCCTTCCGTGCGGTTGAGCTCGCGGATCACCTCGAAAATCTGCTTGACGACGAGCGGCGCCAGGCCCAGCGACGGCTCATCGAGCAGGAGCAGCTTCGGCCGGCTCATCAGCGCGCGGCCGATCGCCAGCATCTGCTGCTCGCCGCCCGACAGCGTGCCGCCGCGCTGGTTGGCGCGTTCCTTCAGGCGCGGGAAGAGCGTGTAGATGCGCTCTAGGTCGTGCTCGAAATGCTCGGGCGAGACGAGCGCCGCGCCCATCTGGAGGTTCTCCAGCACCGTCATGCGCGGGAAGATGCGGCGGCCCTCCGGAGATTGGGCGATGCCCAGCCGCATGATCTGGTGCGTCTGCATGTTGGTGATGTCGAGGCCGTCATAGACGATTGTGCCGCTGCGCGCGCGCGGGTTGCCGCAGATCGTCATCATCAGCGTCGACTTGCCGGCGCCGTTCGAGCCGATCAACGTGACGATCTCGCCGGGCCGGACCTCGACGTCGACGCCGCGCAGCGCGATGATCTTGCCGTAATAGGTCTCGACGCCGGTGACCGAAAGAAGGGGCGCGCTCATCGGCCGTCTCCCTGGCTGCGGGCGAGTTCCCTTGCCTGGCCGACCCAGTCCTCGCGCTCGATGCGGCCCGGAAAGGCGAGATAGGACCCGACCCAGGCGATCTCGTGCTCGCTCCAGGCCGCGACCTGGTCGAAATGCCAGATGCCCAGCGCGTTGAGCTTCTTCTCGTTGACCGGCCCGATGCCCTTGATCCGCGTCAGCCTGTCGGCGCCCGTTCCGCGCGGCTGCGCGAGGCCCGCCGGACGCGCCCCGGGGTGATCGTCCGCGCCGGCAGCGGCGGCCGGGGTCGGCGCCGCGGCCTCTTCGCCGACCGCCTCGGCGACCAGCGAGGCCACGGACGGCTCTTCCTCGACCTCCTCGTCGTCGACGCCGAGATAGGCCGCGATCACCTTCGGGTCCGACTTGACCTGGCCGGCATCGCCGTCGGAGATCTTGACGCCGTAGTCGAGCACCACGATGTGGTTGGAGATCTCCATCACCACGCCCATGTCGTGCTCGATCAGCAGCACCGAGGTCCGGTGCTCGTCGCGGATGAATTTCAGCAGCTCGTTGAGCTCGGCCGATTCGCGCGGGTTGAGGCCGGCCGCCGGCTCGTCGAGGCACAGCAGATGCGGCTCCGTACACATGGCGCGCGCGATCTCGAGCCGGCGCTGCGCGCCGTAGGGCAGGTCGCCGGCCGGATCGTCGGCGCGTTCGATCAGGTTGACGCGCTCCATCCAGTAGACCGCCCTCTCGATCGCCCCGTCGTTCGCCTTGCGATAGCCCGGCAGGCCGAAGAGCCCGCCCAGCGAGAAGCCGGAAGCCAGCATCAGCGGGTTGTGCTGGGCGACCAGCAGATTCTCCAGCACGGTCATGCCGCCGAACAGGCGGATGTTCTGGAATGTGCGGGCGACCTTGGCCTTCCGTGCGATCTCGAAGTCCGGCATGCGCTCCAGCAGGAACACCGCGTCGTTCCCGTTTGCCCGCGAACGGTGCCCCGTGGCGGTCAGCGCCGCAACCGCGTCGGCCTGCGTGCCGGCGCCGTGGCGCATGGCGATGCGCCCCTCGGTCGGCTTGTAGAAGCCGGTCACGCAGTTGAACACGGTCGTCTTGCCGGCGCCGTTGGGGCCGATCAGCGCGGTGATGTCGCCGCGGCCGACATTGAAGGACAGGTCGTTGACCGCGATCAGGCCGCCGAAGCGCATCGTCAGATGCTCGACCGTGAGGATCGGATCGACGTCCCAGCGGGCCTGCGAGGCTGCGGCCGGTTCGTTCGTCGTCGCTGCCGGCATCAGTGGCCCTCCCCCTGCGCGACAAGGTCGGCGCCGATCTTCTTCCGTTCCTTCAGGGCGGCCGACGGCTCGCGGGTGGTGATCAGGCCGCGCGGCTTCCAGACCATGATGGCGACCATCGCGAAGCCGAAGATCAGCATGCGGTACTGCACCGGATCGACGCCGGGGAAGATCTGCTGCAGGAAGTCCAGGTTGCGCAGCATCTCGATGCCGCCGATCATCGCCACCGAGGCGACGACGACGCCGATCTGCGAGCCCATGCCGCCGAGCACCACGATGGCGAGGATGATCGCCGATTCGATGAAGGTGAAGCTCTCCGGCGAGACGAAGCCCTGCCTGGTGGCGAAGAACGAGCCCGCGAAGCCGCCGAACATGGCGCCGATTGCGAAGGCGGTAAGCTTGGTGTTTGTCGTGTTGATGCCGAGCGAGCGGCAGGCGATCTCATCCTCGCGCAGCGCCTCCCAGGCGCGCCCGATCGGCAGCCTGCGCAGGCGTATCGTCGCGAAGTTGGTGATCAGCGCCAGCGCGAGAATGATGTAGTAGAGATAGATGAAGCGGTGGATTGTGCTGTACTGGATGCCGAAGAAATCGGCGAACCCGCCTTCCCCGCGCGTGAATTCCAGCCCGAACAGGGTCGGCTTGGGAATGCCGGAGATGCCGTTCGGCCCGCCTGTGAACTCGTACCAGTTGAGCAGGACGATGCGGATGATCTCGCCGAAGGCCAGCGTCACGATCGCCAGATAGTCGCCGCGCAGCCGCAGCACCGGGAAGCCGAGGATAAGGCCCCACATGGCCGCCAGCATGCCGGCGAGCGGCAGCGCGGTCCAGAAGCCGATGGCCTCGAAATGCGTCGACAGGAGCGCGAAGGAATAGGCGCCGACGGCGTAGAAGGCGACGTAGCCGAGGTCGAGCAGGCCGGCGAGGCCGACCACGATGTTCAGGCCCCAGCCGAGCATGACATAGGTCATGATGAGGATGGCCAGGTCGACATACTGGCGCTGCTGGCCGGGAAAGAAGGTGGTGATCAGGAACGGCAGCGTGGCGGCGATGATGAGCAGCAGGACCGTCAGCGCCCGCGCGAGCCATGCCAGGCCGGCGCTGGTGCCGGCCTCTGCCGTCGCGGTCTTGCGCTGTGCCGGCGTTCCCGCGCGCCAGCGCGCCACCAGGTAGAGCACCGCGACCACCACGATGCCGAGGATCGCCCCGGTCAGCGCCCGGTTCGCCAGCCGCGAGCCGGGGACGTCGTAGCCCATCATGCCGACCACGGCGAGGATGAACACGATCGCCGCGATGGCGCGGGCGGCGGTGGAGGCCGCATGGAAGATGAAGGTCTCGAGCAGCAGCCGGCCGAAGAACACGACGATGATCGCGTAGAGCAGGCCGAGCCAGCGGAAGGAAAGGACCAGGCCGCCCGGCGCTATGTCCGTGCGCAGGCCGATGAAGAAGAAGGCCAGCACACCCGCCAGGAAGGCCGCCTGGCCGGAGCTGCGCAGCGCGGCGCCCCAGTCGAAGGCGCCGGCGGCCGGGCGCTGGCCCGCCGCGGCCTGCGAGTGCCCGGCTTCGATCTCCGAGGCGGGCGCTGCACCGTTGTCCGCGGCCATCAGACCTTCTCCACTTCCGGCTGGCCGAGAAGGCCGGAGGGCAGGAAGATCAGCACGATCGCGAGGATCGAGAACGCTGCCACGTCCTTGTACTCGACGGTGAAGTAACCCGACCAGAACACCTCGATGAGGCCGATCAGCAGCCCTCCGAGCATGGCTCCGGGCAGCGAGCCGATGCCGCCGAGGACCGCCGCGGTGAAGGCCTTTATGCCGGCGAGGAAGCCGATGTAGAAATCGATCACGCCGTACAGCATCAGGAACATGAAGCCGGCGACGGCGGCGAGGGCGGCGCCGACCACGAAGGTCAGCGAGATGGTGCGGTCGACGTCGACGCCCAGCAGCGCGGCCATCTTGGTGTCCTGCTCGCAGGCCCGCTGGGCGCGGCCGAGCGCGGTGTGCGAGATCAGCAGCGTGAAGCCGGTCATCAGGACCACGGTGGTGACGATGATGATCATCTGCATGTAGGAGAGCTGGACCAGGATCGTGCCGGCGTCGGTCTGCCCTTCCATCAGCGTGATGCCGCCCTGGATCTGCGGCGGCAGCGGCTTGACGCGCGCGCCCTGGGTGATCTGGACGAAATTCTGCAGCACGATCGACATGCCGATCGCGGTGATCAGCGGCGCCAGCCGGAACGATCCGCGCAGGGGCCGGTAGGCGATGCGCTCCACCGCCCAGCCCCAGGCCGAGGTGAACAGCATCGCCACGATGATGACGACGAGCAGCACCACCGGCAGGAACGCGAAGCCGAAGACCGAGGTCAGGATCAGGAACGTCGCCAGTGCGACGAAGGACCCGATCATGAAAATGTCGCCATGGGCGAAATTGATCATGCCGATGATGCCGTAGACCATCGTGTAGCCGATCGCGATGAGGCCGTAGATGGACCCCAGAGTCAGCCCGTTGATTAGCTGCTGGACAAAATATTCCATGACCGCATTGCTCCCCGGAGCGGTTCGCCGGACGGCGTGCCCCTTGTTTTTATGTTCCCCGTCCTAGCCTTTCGGCCGCGATCCGCAAAGTCAATATCGCGTTCGCGCCCCCGGAAAAAAACAGCGCCGTGGCGGCAGGGCCGGGCGCGGAAACTAGCATCGCCGGCGCCCGATGTCCTTGGCGAATCTGTTTGTTTTCGCGCCTTTAACCGTCGGAACGTGCGTATTTTCCTCCATCCGCGAACGAATCTTGCAGGAAATGCACGGTCGCGGCCTCCGCCTGTCCCGCGCTAGCGCACCACGAAGCCATGTGCGAACGGGTCGCGGTCGTCGATGAAGATCGTGTTGAGGCCGGTCATCCTCGCCCAGCCCGAGATCGAGGGCACGATGGCCTTCGCCTCGCCGAGCCTGACCTCGCCTTCGACCCGGCCCCTGAACAGCGAGCCGATGATCGATTCGTGGACGAAGGCGTCGCCGGCCTTCAGCCTGCCCCTGGCGTGAAGCTGGGCCATGCGCGCCGAGGTGCCGGTGCCGCAGGGAGAGCGGTCGATCGCCTTTTCGCCGTAGAAGACGGCGTTGCGCGCATGCGCGTCCGCGTGCTTCGGCGCGCCCGTCCACAGGATGTGCGTCAGGCCGCTGATGGCCGGGTCGGCGGGATGGACGAAGCGATGGGCGTCGTTGAGCCGCCGGCGCAGCACCGGGCTCCAGGCGACGAGCTGGGCCGCCGTATGGTCGGCCAGGTCGCGATAGTTTTCCTGCGGCTCGACGATGGCGTAGAAATTGCCGCCATAGGCGACGTCCACCCTGAGCCGCCCGAGATCGGGGCATTCGACCTCCAGCCCCTCGGAATGGAGGAAGGAGGCGACGTTGGTGATGCGCACTTCCTCGACATGGTCGCCTTCCTGCCGGTATTCGGCGACGACGCGCCCGGCCGGCGTGTCGAGGACCAGCCGCCCGGGCGTCCGCGGCGTCACCAGCCCGTGCTCGATGGCGAAGGTGACCGTGCCGATCGTGCCGTGGCCGCACATCGGCAGGCAGCCCGAGGTCTCGATGAACAGGATGCCGATGTCGCCGTCCGGCGTGGTCGGCGGATAGAGGATGGAGCCCGACATCATGTCGTGGCCGCGCGGCTCGAACATCAGGCCGGTGCGGATCCAGTCGAAGGCGCGCAGGAAATGCAGCCGGCGCTCCATCATGGTGGCGCCTTCCAGAAGCGGGCCGCCGCCCGCCACCAGCCTGACGGGGTTTCCGCAGGTGTGGCCGTCGATGCAGAAGAAGCTGTGGCGGGCCATCAGGCGGGCGCTCCCGCCGCGCCCGGATGCCGGTGCGGGAGAAGGGGGTTTGCGATGCAGCGCGGCGAGAAGGTGGCGCGCAGACCGGGCATTTTTCAGAACCTCCGCGGGCTGAACGGGGAAAGGTCTATCACGGCCGGCCGGCCGTTGACGAGGTCGCGGATCAGGCGGCCGGTCGCGGCCGCCTGGGTGAGGCCGAGATGGCCGTGGCCGAAGGCGTAGAAGACGCCCGGCGCTCCGGGCGCCGCCCCGATCACCGGCAGTGAGTCGGGCAGCGACGGCCGGAAGCCCATCCATTCGTGTCCGCCCCCGGTCGCGAGCCCAGGCAGGAAGCGCGCGGCCTTGGTCAGCATTGCCCGTGCGCGCGCCGGATTGGGCGGCAGCTCGAGGCCGCCGAGCTCGACCGCTCCGCCGATCCTGAGCCCGGTCGACAGCGGCGTGACGACGAAGCCGTGCGCGGAGAAGATGAGCTGCCGTTTCACGTCGAAGGCGCCGGGCGGCAGCGTCGTGTTGTAGCCCCGCTCGGTCTCGAGGGGGATCGCGTCGCCGAACCGGCGGGCAAGCCGGTGCGACCAGGCGCCTGCCGCGACGATCAGGCCGGCGGCCGACAGGGCGCGGCCGTCGCGAAGCCGCACGGCCGGGCGGCCGGCCTCCAGGCCGGCGTGCTCGACCTCTGCCTTCACGAAACGGGCGCCGTGGCGTTCGGCAAATGCCCAGACCGCCTTGCCCAGCAGCTTCGGGTCGGCCACCGTCTTCCAGTCCGGCACGAAGGTGGCGTGGGTGAAGACCGGCGACAGGCCCGGCTGGTAGGCGGCGATCTCCTCGCCATGCAGATGGCGGAACCCGACGCCGAAACGGGCGCGCGCATCCCATCCGGGCCGCGCCGCGGCGAATACGCCTTCGCCTTCGTAAAGCTCGAGCGAGCCGTCCTCGCGCAGCATGCCGCGTGTCCCCGAGCGGTCCATCAGGTCGGACCACGCCGCCTCCGCCTGCCGCATCAGCGCGACCTGCGCGGCCAGGCTCGCCTCGCGGCGGTCCGGCCTGCCCGCTACGACGAACCGCCACAGCCACGGCAGCAGCCGGGGCAGGTAGGCGGGCGGGATCGCCAGCGGCCCGAGCGGGTCGGCGAGCCAGCCCGGCAGATGTCGGAGCATGCCCTTGTGGGCCAGCGGCAGCACGTCCGAAAAGGCGAGCGCTGCGGCATTGCCGGCGCTCGTTTCCTCGCACACGCCGGTCCGGTCGACGACCGTGACGGCATAGCCTGCCTCCGCCAGATATGCCGCGCAACAGATGCCGACGATGCCGGCGCCGACGACGAGGACCGGATCGCCGGTCAGGGCCGGACTCTGCACCGTTCACCCCCACCTCTGATCCCTTCCCGCAAGCGGGAGGGGAATTCGGCACCGGCGCCGCCCCTCGCTGCTACAGGGCTCAAGAGCCGTGCGCTGGCATCCCCCTCCCGCTTGTGGGGAGGGGTCAGGGGCGGGGGTATCCGGGGCATGCGCACGATGGGTTCAGAGCTTCGGCAGCGCCGGCCGCGAGGCCATCGCGTCGATGACGATCTTCTCGACCGCCGTGCGGCGCGCGCCCGACAGCGGCATGCGCGGCATGCGTACGCGGTCGTTCGAACCGATCGCCAGCGCCTCGGCCAGCTTGATGTTCTGGACGAGATAGGTCGACACGTCGAGGTCGAGCAGCGGGCGGAACCAGCGGTAGATCGCCAGCGCCTCGTCGCGGCGGCCGGCCTGCATCAGGCGCCAGATCGCTACCGTCTCGCCGGGGAACGCCGTGACCAGCCCCGCCACCCAGCCGTCGGCGCCCACCGACAGCGCCTCGAAAGCCAGGTTGTCGACGCCGGTGAACACGTCGAACCTGTCGCCGAAGGCGTTGATGATCTCAGTCGAGCGGCGGATGTCGTCGGAAGATTCCTTGACGGCGACGAAGAGCGGATCGTCGGCCAGCGCCGCCATGATCGCGATGGTGACGTCGACCCGGTAGGCGACGCGGTTGGAATAGATCATCACCGGCAGGCCGCCGGCGCCGGCCACCGCCAGCAGCGTGGCGACGGTCTCGTCGGGATCGGTGTGGTAGATCGGCGAAGGCACGACCATCAGGCCGTCCGCGCCGGCGGCAGCGGCTTTTTTCGCCAGCGCCATGCCGTCGCGCGTCGCCGCCTCGTTCACCGTCAGCAGCACCGGGCGGCCGCCGGCAACCGACCGCGCGATCCGCAGCACCTCCAGCTTTTCCTCTCCCGTCAGCATCGGACCTTCGCCGAGCGAGCCGGCCACGACCAGCCCGTCGCAACCGGCCTCGACCAGCAGCCCGAAGCAGCGCTCCATCTCCGCATGGTCGAGCTCGTCGTCGACCGTGAACTTGGTGGTGACTGCAGGGTAGACGCCCGCCCACATGGTTTATCTCCATCTGATATATGACTGATATATCTAATCGGCGAGGAAGCTGTCAATGCCGTTCCAGGACTGATATATCCGGCGCATATCAGAGGGGAACCATGTCGGCCGACAACGAAATACCCGCAGCCGGCCGCGCCTATCTGGCGCTGGAGCGGATGATCGTGACCCTGGAACTGGCTCCTGGGGGCTCGACCACCGAGCAGGCGCTGGTGGAAAGGGTCGGGCTCGGCCGCACGCCGGTCCGCGAGGCGGTCCAGCGTCTCGCCTGGGAAGGGCTGGTCGAGATCCGGCCCCGCGCAGGCATTGCGATCGCGCCGCTGCACGCGGCCGACTGGTTGCGTGTGCTCGAGGCGCGCCGCGGGGTCGAGACGGTGCTGGCGCGCTCGGCCGCGCGTCATCTCGTCAGCGGCAACGCCGCCGCCTTCCGGGCCGCCGGCCTCGCCATGCGGCAGGCGGCGGCGGCCGGCGACGTCCATGCCTTCCTCGAAGCGGACAAGGCGCTCGACCAGGCGATGGCGGCGGCGGGCGACAACGCCTTCGCCGCGCGGCTGGCCGCGCCGCTGCAGACCCACAGCCGCCGCTTCTGGTTCCGCTTCCGGGGGCCCGGCGCGCTGGCGGCCGCGGCCGATGCGCATGTCGCGATCATCCGGGCGATCGCCTCCGGCGATGGCGAGGCGGCCGCTGCCGCTGCCGCCGCGCTGATGGATCATCTGCGCGAGGGCGCCGAGGCGGCCGCGCGCGGCTGATGCCCGGCTGCGGAAGCGGGTGATGGCGGCGTTTCGCCACATTGTCGCCTCGCCCGTTCGCCAATGACGATGCCGTGAGGACGACGGCCGGGCATTGCGGTAAGGGTTTGTCAAGCATAGGGAAGTACCACCGTAGCCGGTGAGATCGCGGCGCGGCCGTCTTATACGGGATCCGGTCGGGGACCAGATGAAGTTCAGTTTCGCTCATGCCGGCCTGCTCGCGGCGGCCCTGCTTCTGGCGGGCTGCAACGATTCGAGCATCGAGGATTGGGCACCCAAGGCCGAGAAGCAGCTTCCCGAGAGGCTGGTGCAGTCGTTGCGCGCCAAGGGAATGACCCGCACGTCGCCGATCATGATCCGCATCTTCAAGGAAGAGGGTCAGCTCGAGGTCTGGAAGCAGAAGGACAACGGCCGCTACGACCTTGCCGCCAGCTACGACATCTGCAAATGGTCGGGCAAGCTGGGACCGAAATTCACGGAAGGCGACCGGCAGGCGCCCGAGGGGTTCTACGATATCCGCCCCCACCAGATGAATCCGAAGTCGAGCTATCATCTCGCCTTCAACATCGGCTACCCGAACACGTTCGATCGCGTTCACGGCCGCACCGGCTCGAACCTGATGGTGCATGGCGCCTGTTCGTCGGCCGGCTGCTATTCGATGACCGACGAGCAGGTCGAGCAGATCTACGCCTTCGCGCGTGACGCCTTCCGCGGCGGCCAGCAGCAGTTCCAGGTCCAGGCGTTTCCCTTCCGCATGACGGCGGAGAACATGGCGCGCTACCGCAACGATCCGAACTACGCCTTCTGGTCGAACCTCAAGGAGGGGTACGACCATTTCCAGATTACCAAGGTGCCGCCCAAGGTGGACGTCTGCGGCAAGCGCTACGTGTTCAACCAGATCGCTGCCGGTGGCGGCGGTTTCTCGCCCATGGCCGCCTGCCCTCCGGCCGTCCAGCCGGAGACGTTGCAGACCGCGTACCGGACCTACCAGAAGCAGTTCGACGCCGCCTTCGCCGCGGCTCTGGAGGGATCCGTTTCGGGCAAGCTGCCGTCGCCCTCGATCGCCGGCTTGAAGGAAGCGGCGCTGGTCGCCGACTGGTCGCGCCGGCGTGCCCGCGGCGAGAAGGTGACGCGCGAACCGCCGTCGTTGCAGCCTGCCGTCCCGCAGATTGCGGCGGTGCCGCAGTCGCGCCCGCAGATCGCGCAGCAGCCGGCCGTTCCGGCCCCCGCCGCAGGGACGGCCGTGACTGCCGAGGCTGCGGCGGCACCGGCGACGACGGCCGGCGCTCGGGCCGACGCGGCCGGCCCCGTCGATGCCGGGCAGCCTAAGGACAGGAACTGGCGGCGCCTGTGGGGCATGTTCGGCGGCTGACGTGGCGGCCGGGACGATCCCCGTCTACGATCTTTCGGGACTCAACTGCCCGCTGCCGGTGCTGCGCACCCGCAAGCGGCTGGCCGCCATGCGGCCCGGCGAGCGGCTGTGGGTCGAGACCACCGATCCGGTATCGGTGATCGACATTCCCGCCTTCTGCAACGACGACGGCCACAGGCTGCTGGAGCGGCACGCCACGGCGGCCGGCGGCCACCGGTTCCTCATCGAGCGGCGATAGGATGTGACCCCAAAGCGGAGGCCGCTTTCGGGGGTCATGCACGCATGGAAGGAGAGCGTGGGACTGCGCGGCGTGCCGGCCGATCCGGGCGCCACGTCCGGAAGGGTCGGACCGGTCAGGCCGCCCCGACCGCCTCGTCGTCCCTTTCGCGGCGGCCAGGTCCGACGCGCAACGACCCGAGCAGGACGATGACGGCTGCGAGGATGCCGCCGGTGAGGACGGCCGCGCCGACGATCAGCGCCGCCCGCGAATTCACCATCGACTTGACGACGAACGGCCCGAGCAGCGGCTCGTAGAGCTCGCCGCCGCGCTCCAGCAATTGCGCGCGTGCGGCCGCCAGCAGCTGCGAATACTGGTGGGTCATCTCCTTGAACATTTCGACGGCCGGCTGTGTGAAGTTCGGCTGCGAGGTGATCTCCGCCCCCTGCGTGGCCATCTCGATACTCTTCATCACCGACGAGATCTCGAACATCAGCTCGCTCCGTTTCTTGAGCGTGTCCTGCACGAAGGTCGCGAACGATGCCTGCTCTGCGAGCTGCATGATCTCCTTGAGGGCGGCGTCCGCCACCTGAAGCCCGCTATTGTCGCCCGGCGAAACCGCGCCGGGGGTCGGCTGCCGGTTCACACGCTGATGCTCCCTGACCTCCCTCAGTGCTTCGTCGTAGGCGGCGACGCGTCTTTGCATGTCCGCGAGATCCATGCGCAGTTCCGTCAGATATGTGGTCGCCACCACGTCGTCGTTCTTGAAGCCGGCGACCCGGAGCGGATTGAAGAAGACGGTTTCGAACCGCCGCATCTCCTCCATCAGGTCGACGGGCGTGACGCCGTCCGGGGTCTGCACCAGCGACAGCCTGTTGTCCGCGAGCAGGATGTTCAGGCCACGGCGCATGGTCGTCATCCGGCGGTCGGCGACGAGGATGCTCGAGGTTGTCGAAAGGTCTTCCTCGGTGCGCGTCACCGCATAGTTGGCGAGCCTTGTATCGTTGAAGATGCGGAACTTCGTCGTGTAGACCCTGGCCCAGACGTCGGGCAGCGCCCTGGCGATGTCGAGGGCGGTCGCACGGTCGACGCCGAGCGCCCTTTCATCGACGTCGATGCGCAGGGAGGCGGCGGTGGCCGCCTTGAGCTGGGACAGATAGTTCTCGTTGATCGTGGAGATTTCGGCCTGCGTCAGGTTCCGGGCCGCCAGGCGGGTGCGATAGGTCGCCGCGATGCCTGCGGCGATGGGAGAATCGTAGTTGACGGAAATCGCGTTGCGGATGGTCCCGTCCGCGGGAAGATCGAAACGCTTTCTCAGCTCGGCCAGCACATCTGGGAGAAGCAGGTTGTGCGGGGAGAAGGCCGTTCCGTTCGGGTATTTCTGGTCCTCGATATTGTGAAGCGAGATATAGTAGGTGACCGGCCTGTAGATGTTCAGCGCCGAGATCATCACGAAAAGCACAGCCAGAGCGCCGGAAAGCAGGGGAATGAGGACGATCAGCCCCCTTCCGGCCCACAGGCGCCTGATGACGTCGGCAAGGGAAATCTCGTCTTCAACGGCCAGGCTGTCGTTCATCGGCAGAAGTTCAGCGCATGTATGTAAATTCGATTTCGGTTCGAGCCTTACTGGTACGTGACAAGAATCGCAAGGAAATTTTTTCCGCGATCTTTTGCCGATCCGGATCTATTCTAAGTTGGCTCATGGTGCCGACGCATGCGCACCTGGCTGCATCTTGCCCGCGTCTCTCGCGGGTCCCGGCGCTGTGGCCGCTTCGATGACGAATGACCCGCGGCAGGAAGGAAGGCGATTCCGTCCGGCCGTGAAAGGCTCTACCGGGCGCCTCTGCCGAACAGCACCGTGATCACGGTCTTGAACAGGATCTGTAGGTCGAGATCGACCGAGAGGTGCTTGATGTAATAGAGATCGTAGGCGAGCTTCTCAATCTCTTCATGCGTTGTTGCCGCATAACCCGCGTTGACCTGTGCCCAGCCTGTGATGCCGGGAAGCATAAGGTCTCGAAGGATATACTTTGGTTCGAATATGGTGCTGGCTCGGGCGATGTAGATCGCTACCGGCCGTGGCCCGATCAGGCTCATGTCGCCGATCAGGATGTTGTAGAGCTGCGGCACCTCGTCCAGGCGCAGCTTCCGGATGAGCCCGCAGCCGAGGATGATGCGCTTGTCGTTGCTGCCGGTGGCGCCGCCCCCGGTTCCCCGGTACATGGTGCGGAACTTGTACATGCGGAACACGCGCCCGCCGAAACCGCGTCGGTGCTGCACGAACAGGACCGACCCGCCGTCGAGCAGGAAGATGTAGAGCGCGGTCAGCGCGGCCAGCGGCAGGGTGAGCGGCAGCGTGACGATCACCGCCAGCAGGTCGAGCATCCTCTTGCTGCGCGCGTAGAGCATCTGGCTCGGCGTGTAGGAGAGGCTCGAGACCTCGAATTCCGGGATGTGGACCCGCCCCTGCCGGATCTCCAGGAACAGGGCCCAGGGCATGATGTCGACGCCGGAGACATGGCAGCGCGAGAGCAGGCTCGACCATTCGGGCGTATGGTGCTGGCGCGGCTCGATCAGGATCGTGTCGTAGGCGGCGATGCTGGCGCCGGGATCCGTGATCCGCGAGATGCGCGCCCTGCCGAGCAGCGACAGCGGCACGTCGTCGCCGTCGAAGGCGATGAGGGCGACGCGGGTGGAGCGCCGCTGGTGGAAGCGGATGTTGCCGATGGCCATGACCGCCATGGTGACGGGCAGGACCGCCGCCAGCGCCGTGAAGCCGACGGGGATGCGCAGCGCCGACACCACCGTGACGACGAAGCTGAAATAGGTCGCCACGATGACGACGGCGGCGATGATCGGGGCTTCGAGACGGCGGAAGGCGCTCAGCGTGATGGCGGACAGGATGGGCACCAGCGCCAGCATCCCCACGACCGGCAGCGCGATCTGCCACTGCGGCCCGGCGCGCGCGACGAAGGCGAGATAGGTAAGGGATTGCAGCAGGATAGCGGCGAGGATGGGAACGAGGAAGGCTTGCAGGTCGCGCAGGATGCGGTGACCGCGCGTATTGATGCCGAGCCCGGTGACCGAGGAGGTGTCTCTGCCCGATGCCTCCTCGCGGGGTTCGTCATGCGTTCTCTCCGGTTTCCGCTTCCGGGCTATCTTCCTGTTCATCTCTCGACCCGGTGGAAGCCGTACGCCTTGCGTGACGAAGCGAATGCCCCGACAACGCGCCCCTTGTCCAGCCCCTGATGCGGCCGGTGGCGGAAATGGACGCGATGGGAACGGGCCCGGCTGCGGCGTGGCGCGTGCCTCACGTGGTCCGGCCCCTGCCGGCCGCAAGCGGGATCGGGGCCGTCGTTCCGGTGGGCGCCACCCGTCATCCGCGCGCCCCGCTTCTTGCCGCTTCGCTCCGCCTGGATGCTGCGGCAGCCCCGCCCGGCCTGTCCTGCGAGACGTGCGGTTGCGGCTCGGGGTGCGGTCGCAGGAGGGACGTCGCGCGGCCTCGCCCGATCGGCGGGAGCGCGACTTGCGACCGATGGCACCATCCGGAATCCCTTTGCAGCGTCGCCGCCACGTTCCATCTTTTCGGCGGCAGGGGCAAGCTTCAAGAACCGGCGGCGGCCCGCTCGGTTCCGCCCGGGCGCGCGAGCCGATAGGACATTGCGGCCCACGAAAACGGTGATTCTACCGCATTGGCAATCTTGCTGCACTGCAATATATCGGTGCGGTCGCGCGCCCGCCTGTTTCCCGGGCGCGGTTCAAAGGATGCGCTGCCATGCTCTCGGAAAAGACCGCTATCGTCACAGGCTCCAATTCGGGCATCGGCCTCGCCATTGCAGAAGCCCTTGCCGCCAGGGGCTGCAACATCGTGCTCAACTCCTTCACCGACAGCACCGCCGACCATGCGCTTGCGGCCCGCATCGCCAGGGAGCGCGGCGTCGAGGCGGTCTATCTCAAGGCCGACATGGCGAAGGGGCAGGAGTGCCGCGACCTGGTCGAGCGCGCGGTGGCGCGCTTCGGCGGCGTCGACGTGCTCGTCAACAATGCCGGCATCCAGCATGTCGCGCCGATCGAGTCCTTCCCCGTCGAGAGGTGGGATGCGATCATCGCCATCAACCTGACAGCGGCCTTCCACACCATCGCGGCGGCGCTGCCGCACATGAAGGCGGCGGGCTGGGGCCGCATCGTCAACATCGCCTCCGCGCACGGCCTGCGCGCCTCGCCCGACAAGTCGGCCTATGTCGCGGCGAAGCACGGCGTCGTCGGCCTGACCAAGACCGTGGCGCTGGAGGCCGCGGGCTCCGGCGTCACCTGCAATGCGGTGTGCCCCGGCTTCGTGCTGACGCCGCTGGTCGAAAAGCAGATCGTCGACCGCATGGCCGAGTTGAAGCTCGACCGCGAGACCGTCATTCGGGATGTCATCCTCGAAAAGCAGCCCTCGAAGCAGTTCGCGACCGTCGGGCAGGTCGCTGCCGCGGCGGATTTCCTGATTTCCGACGAAGCGGCCCAGATCACGGGCACCGCGCTGTCGGTCGACGGGGGCTGGACCGCAGCCTGAGGCCTGTGGCGGCGAGGCCCGGACGCGAGCGGAACGACGCATATGGATGCACAGACGCCGGCGGCCAGGCCCGTCAATATCGCGCTGCAGGGCGGCGGCTCGCACGGCGCGTTCAGTTGGGGCGTGCTCGACGCGCTGCTGGAGGACGGACGGCTGGAGTTTTCCGCCATTTCGGGAACCAGCGCCGGCGCCATGAACGCCGTCGCGCTGGCCGACGGCTGGAGTCGCGGCGGGCGCGACGGGGCGCGCGCCAAGCTCCACGATTTCTGGCGCGCGGTCGGCCGCAGCGGCGCGTTCAGCCCGGTCCGCCGCACCCCGTGGGACGTGCTGTGGGGCAACTGGTCGATCGAGAACAGCCCGTCCTATCTGTGGTACGAGGCGATGTCGCGCATCGTCTCGCCCTACGTGGCGAACCCGTTGAACCACAACCCGCTGGCGGACCTGATCCGCCAGGAGATCGACTTCAGGCGGGTGCGCGATGCCCGCGGCCCGCGCCTGTTCGTGTCGGCGACCAATGTCGAGACGGGGCAGTTGCGGGTCTTCGACACGCACGAGATCACCCCCGATGTGGTCATGGCCTCGGCCTGCCTGCCGCAGATCTTCCAGGCCGTCGAGATCGACGGCGTGCCATACTGGGACGGCGGCTATGGCGGCAACCCGGCGCTCTACCCGTTCTTCTACGCCACGGCGACCGAGGACGTCCTGCTCGTGCAGATCAACCCTGTGCTGCGCGAGGGTGCGCCGCGCTCGGCGCGCGACATCCAGAACCGCATCGACGAGATCACCTTCAATGCCGGTCTGCTGCGCGAGTTCCGTGCTATCGCCTTCGTCAACGAGCTGATCGAGGCCGGCAGCATCGATCGTAGCCGCTACCGCAACATCCGCATGCACCGGATCGATGCCGACGAAGCCTTTCGCGACCTGTCGGCGTCGTCCAAGGTCAATGCGGAATGGGCTTTCCTCGAATATCTGCGCGACCTCGGCCGCTCGGCCGCGCAGGACTGGCTGGCGGAGAATTTCGACGCCGTGGGGCTTCGTCCGACGCTCGATATTTCGGGCATGCTGGGCCCGGAGCTGCGCGGCGAGACAGGAAGCCATATGGGCGAGCGCGTGCGCAGCTTCCTGTCGAGCCGCAAGCGGCCGCGCAGCGCCGACCGGGCCCGCTGAAGGCTCAGCCGGCGGCCGCCCTCGTGACGATCGCGACATAGGCGTCGATCGCCGTGCGCTGCGCGTCGGCGGCGAGCCCGCGCAGCTTCATGCCGTCGATCGCGTCGAGCAGGCAGTCGGCGAGCAGGCCCGGCGCGACCCCGCAACGCCCTGCGTCGGCGTGCGGGCGTCGGACTTCGGCGGCGATCGCGGCCTCCAGCAGCGCACGGAATTCGGCGCGGCCCGTCCCTACGATATCGGCGGCGAGCTTGTTCCTCATGTCGAGCATCTCGGCGCCGTGCTGCGACGCCTCGATCTCGTGCGTCATCTCGTGAATGCCATGCAGCGCGTCCGCGAGCCGCGCTGCAAGCGGGGCTTTCCCCGCCATCGCCAGCCTTGCCCGCCCGATGATGTCGGCGAGGAAGCGCTGGGCGAGCGCGCGGTAGATGTCGGTCTTGTTGCGGAACTGCAGATAGAGCGCCGGCCGGGAGATGTCGGCCGCGCGCGCGATGTCGTCCATCGTGGTGCGCTGGAACCCGTAGGCCAGGAAGACGCTCATCGCGCCCTCGAGGATGCGCGCGCGGCGCGCGTCGTCGGCGCTTTCTGGCTGGCCGGTCGGTGGCGGTGTCGGGAGCATCTGTTTGCATCTTGACAAAATGACGAATTTTGTCAATCTGTTTTCGACGCCGCCGGCCGGATGCATGGCCGGCGCGACGCTTTGCGTTTCCGGTCCCTCCTTCGCGGCAGGTCATCGTGCAGGTCACTGCGAACCTACAGACGTCCGGCCCCGATGCCGGGTCCATCACGTCGCCCCGGTCGGCGCTGCGCGGCCGGCCGAAAGGCCGCGCCGATGCGGGCGGGCGGAACCGCGCGCCGGCTTCACCGAAACTTCACCGGCCATGCCCTATGCACGGCCGACGGCTGCGGGCGACCGCGGGAACCGGGTTTGCGAGGGGAGCGGCTGCGGTGGCGCCATTGCGATCCCGCGATGACAGGAGTGAGCCGAAACCGGCTTTTGTGCGGTGCAAAATTAAGGTATGGAACCATGCCTTGCGCACCGGGTTGGCCGGACGGGATTGAACCGAAAGACGGGTCCACCCATATCGACGCGATCGCGACTGCGCTCTTCGCGGCCGAATTGGACCCAGCCCACTGGGAAAAGACATGTCGAAATTGAAGTTTCACAAGGTCGCGGCGATCGCCGTCCTCGTCGCAACGGCCGCCTGGGTCGCCACCGGGGAGTTCTCCTCGGTCGGCAGCGCCGCCAGCGAGGACGCAGCGGCACCGACGAAGCCGGAGGAGAAGCCGGCGCCGGTCCGCACCGTCGCGGTCATCGACCCGCCGCGCATCAGCCATGCGCGCGCCATCAGGGTGTCCGGCTATACCGAGGCGGACCAGCGCGCCAGCCTGGCGGCGCGCTCGGCGGGCATCATCGCAGAACTGCCGGTCAAGCTGGGCAGCCGCGTCAAGGCGGGCGACCTGATCATGCGCCTCGACGCCGAGGGCAAGGTGGCGGCGGTTGAAACCGCCAAGCAGCTGCTGGCCCAGCGCGAGGCCGAGACGGCCGCGATCCAGAAGCTCGCCCAGTCGGGCAGCGTCGCCAAGCTGCAGCTCGACAATGCGTTGTCGGCGCTCGCGGCGGCCCGCTCGCAGCTCGAGGCGGCGCAGGCCGATCTCGCCCGCAACGAGGTGATCGCGCCCTTCGACGGCGTCGTCGACAAGGTGAGCGTGGAGCTCGGCAGCTCGATCCAGGCCGGCTCTCCGGTCGCCACCGTGCTCAACCTCAACCCGATCCTGGCGATCGGCGAGGTTTCCGAGCGCGACCTCGTGCATGTCAGGCCGGGCAACGCCGCCGACGTGCGCCTCGTCAACGGCCTCGAGGTCGACGGCAAGGTGCGCTATGTCAGCCACGATGCGACGGCCGCGACGCGCACCTATCGCGTCGACGTGGCGGTGCCCAACGACGACGGCAGGATCCCCGCCGGCATGACCGCGGAGATCACGTTGCGCGCCGAGCCGGTGGAATCGACGGTGCTGCCGCGCTCGGTGATCACCTTGAGCGCGCGCGGCGACCTCGGCATCCGCGGCGTCGACGACGCCAACAAGGTCGTCTTCTACCCGATCGACATTGTCGACGACACGCCCAACGGCCTTGTGCTGGGGGGCATCCCGGTCGGCGTGCGCATCATCGTGGCCGGGCAGGATCTGATCACCGAGGGCGACGTCGTCAACCCGGTCCAGGCCGACGATGCAACCATCAGGAAGCTGGTCGGCGAGGCCGGCGGGACGAACTAGCTCATGGATATCGTCAAGCTTGCCATCCGCAATGCGCGGCTCACAATATCCGTCCTGATCTTCCTGATCGTGGCGGGCGCCTTCGTCTACCAGTCGATCCCGAAGGAAGCCGAACCGGACGTCGCCATCCCGATCATCTATGTGAGCCTTGCCTATCAGGGCATCTCGCCGGAGGATTCGGAGCGCCTGCTGCTGCGCCCCGTCGAGAACCGGCTGAAGACGCTCAAGGGCATCAAGGAGATGCGGGCGGCCGCCTATCAGGGCGGCGGCTTCGTGCTTGTCGAGTTCGATCCCTCGCAGGATCTGTCGACGGCTCTGACCGATGTGCGCAACAAGGTGAGCGACGCCAAGCGCGAGCTGCCGCAAGGCGCCGAGGAGCCGACCGTCACCGAGGTCAACATCTCGGAATTCCCGGTCATGGTGGTCACGCTCTCGGGCCACGTGCCCGAGCGCACGCTGATGGCCGCCGCGCGCAAGCTGCGCGACCGTTTCGAGGAGGTCCCCGGCGTTCTCGAGGCGACGCTGCAAGGCGGCCGCGACGACCTTGTCGAGGTCCTGATCGACCCGATGAAGCTCTCCTCCTACGGGCTGCGCCTCGACCAGATGATCCAGGGCATCGGCGCCTCGAACAGCCTTGTGGCCGCCGGCTCGATCGAGGGCGTCGAGGGCAAGTATTCCGTCAAGGTGCCGTCCCTGATCGAGACCGTCGAGGACGTCGCCAACCTGCCGATCGTGGCCAGCCCCAACGCGGTGGTCCGCGCCCAGGACCTGGCGACGATCCGCTCCACCTACAAGGATGCCGAGACGATCACGCGGCTCAATGGCGAGCCGGCCGTGGCGCTGGAGATCAAGAAGCGCACCGGCGCCAACCTGGTCGAGACTGTCGAGCATGTGAAGGTGATCGCCGACGAGGCGCAGAAGATCATGCCGGAAGGCATGACGGTCACCTACACGCAGGACAAGTCCGTCTTCATCAACCAGCTCCTGCAGGACCTCCAGAACCACGTCCTGATCGCGGTCATCCTCGTCTTCATCGTCATTCTCTACGCATTGTCGGGACGGGCTTCGCTCCTCATCGGCCTGGCCATTCCGTCATCCTTCCTGATCGGCATCCTGGCGCTCGGCATGATGGGCTTCACGATCAACATGATCGTGCTGTTCTCCCTGATTCTTGCCGTCGGCATGCTGGTGGACGACGCCATCATCGTCACCGAATATGCCGAGCGGCGGATGAACGAGGGCATGCCCAAGGAGCTGGCCTTCGAGGAAGCAGCCAAGCGCATGGCGGGGCCGGTCATCGCCGCCACCATGACGCGTATCGCCGCCTTCTCGCCGCTGCTGTTCTGGCCCGGCATCGTCGGCGACTTCATGAAGTACCTGCCGATCACGCTGATCGTCACCCTGGCGGGCTCGATGCTCTATGCGCTCGTCTTCACGCCGACATTGGGCGCCCTGTTCGCCAAGGCCCACGTGCATGAGGAAGGCGAGCGGCGCGACGGCGCCTACATGGCCGTGGTCAAGAAGGCGATCCGCTATCCGGTGACGGTGCTCGTGATGGCGGTCGGCCTGCTGGTCGGCGTCATGTATGCCTATTCGCACTATGGCGCCGGCGTCGAGTTCTTCCCCTCAGTCGAGCCGGATTACGGCCTGCTCTACGTGCATGCGCGCGGCAATCTCTCGCTCGACGAGATGGATGTTGCCACCCGCAAGGCGGAGGAGCGGCTGCTCGGCTGGCCCGGCATCAAGTCGGTCTACACCCGCGTCGGCAAGACGCAGGGCGGCGGCGCCGACATTGCCGAGGACGTGGTCGGCGTCATCCAGTACGAGTTCGTCGACTGGCGGCAGCGCAAGCCGGCGCACGAGATCCTCGACGATCTGCGCGTGGCGATGGCCGGCATTCCCGGCGCCGATGTCGAGGTGCGCGTGCCCGATGCCGGCCCGCCGCAGGGCAAGGCGATCCAGATCAGGCTGTCGGCGGCCAATCCGGAAGGGCTCGACGATACCGCGCGCGCGGTGGCGGCCCGCATCGCGGGGATCGACGGCGTCATCGACATCAGCGACGGCCTGCCGCCGCCCGGCGTCGACTGGGCGCTGACCATCGACCGCACCAAGGCGGCCCGCTACGGCATCAGCCCGGTTGCGGTCGGCACCGTCGTGCAGCTCGTCACCACCGGCCTGAAGCTCACCGACTACCGGCCCGCCGGTGCCGACGATGCGGTGGACATCCGCCTGCGCCTGCCGGAGGACCGGCGCACGCTCGCGGCGCTCGACCAGCTCCGCATCGAGACGACCCAGGGCTCGGTGCCGATCTCCAATTTCGTCACCCGCGAGGCGCAGCCGCGTGTCGGAACGCTCAACCGCATCGACGGAGAGCGCACGATCGTGGTCCAGGCCAACGTGGCTTCGGGCCTGCAGGTGGCCCAGGTGCAGCAGCAGGTGGGCGAGGCCGTGGGCCAGATGGATCTCGGCAATGCGAGCTGGAAGATGGCCGGCTCCAGCCAGGAGAGCGAGGATGCGAGCTCCTTCCTCGCCGGCGCGTTCGGCGCCGCGATCTTCCTGATCTTCATCGTGCTGCTCGCGCAGTTCAACAAGTTCACCAGCGTGCTGCTGGTGCTGATGACGGTGGTGATGGCCACGATCGGCGTGTTCCTCGGCCTGCTGATCACGGGCCAGCCCTTCGTCATCGTCATGTCGGGCATCGGCATCATCGCGCTGGCGGGCGTCGTGGTGAACAACAATATCGTGCTGATCGACACCTATGACAGGTTGCGGGCGGAAGGCTGGACCAAGGTCGATGCCATCCTCCAGACATGCCGGGAGCGCGCGCGCCCGGTCGTCCTGACGGCGCTTGCCGCCATTCTCGGCGTGCTGCCGATCGCGCTCGGCCTCGGCCTGGAATTGTCGCACCACGAGACGACGATCAACGCGCCGTCGACGCAGTGGTGGATCTCGCTGTCCTCGGCGATCGTCTACGGCCTGGCCTTCGCCACCGTGCTGACGCTGATCGTCACGCCCTCGGCGCTGATGATCTTCACCCGCGAGAAGCGGGGCGGGACGGCGCGCCGCAGCCTGCTGTCGCGGCTGTTCCGGCGTCGCCCGGAGGACGCGCCGAGGCCGGCGGCGGAAGCCGGCGGCGAGGCCGAGGAAGCCGGTGTGGCGTTCCCCAAGGCGGCCGAATAGCGCTTCGCGCAGGGCACGCAAAGACAGGCGGCGCGGGAACTCCCCGCGCCGTTCGCGCATTTGGATGCCAGGTCGAACCGGAAAAGGAAGCCCGTCATGACCCTCGGCACCATTCTCCTCATCCTGCTTGTTCTGCTTCTGATCGGGGCGATCCCCGCCTGGCCCTATTCGCGCGGCTGGGGCTACGGCCCGTCCGGCATCCTCGGCGTGGTGCTGGTGGTGATCCTGATCCTGTTGCTGCTCGGCCGGATCTGACGGCTTCGCCCGCAGCGGCGGGCAGGAAGACGATCGCGAGGAGGGTGGAGCCGGTCCGCCGCTTCAATCGGGCCCGTCAAGCCGTGCCGCCAGCAGGGCCGCCAGATGCCCTGCGTCGCCCGCGATCCTTACCGTCTTGAGCCGTGCGGTCGCTCCCGCCGTGACGGCGACCGCGCTTGCCGGCAGGCCCAGCCAGCCGGCAAGCAGCCTTTCCAGAGCCTTGTTGGCGGCGCCCTTTTCCGGTGCGGCGCGGACGCGTGCCTTCAGATGCGGCCTGCAGTCGGCCGCCGTCTCGATGCCTTCGATGCGGTCGACCCCGCCTCTCGGCGTCAGCCGGACGGCGATGTGGAGGCCGCCGGCGACCGCGCGCCAGGCCGTGGCAGCCACGGCCTTACAGAAGCGCCGGGGCGATGGTGGTCAGGATGAACTGGCGGACGAAGAACAGGATCAGCAGCAGGACGATCGGCGAGATGTCGATGCCGCCGAGGTCGGGCAGGATCGAGCGGATCGGGCGCAGGGCGGGCTCCGTGATCCGGAACAGCGCATTGCCGACGGTGCCGACGAACTGGTTGCGCGGATTGACCACGTTGAAGGCATAGAGCCAGGAAAACACCGCCGAGGCGATGATGAGCCACCAGTAGATGTCGATCGCGAGAACGAGCGTCTGGATGAGCGCCAGCATTCAGAATCTCCAATGGTTCGCGACATGTAGACACTGGCGGCGACCACGGCAAGCCCGCCTGCCGCGGCGGGCGTGCGGGTTTTCGGCGCATATGCGCTCCCGGCGAACGCCCGTGCGGCATATCCTGCGCAAGCCGGTACGCGCCGCTTGACAGTCGAGGCCGCCAATCTCTAAATGCGCGCCATTCGTCGGACGGGGCTGTAGCTCAGTTGGGAGAGCGCATCGTTCGCAATGATGAGGTCAGGGGTTCGATTCCCCTCAGCTCCACCATCCGGCGGATTTCAGGAAGCCCGCATTCGCGGGCTTTCTTGCGTCTAAAGCCCAGCAATTCCGGGGGGTTGGCGGTCTTCTACGCCCTGCCAACGGTCCGTGTCCGTCCCTCGTGGTCCGACCCCATCCAGCGCATATGTGTCTGTGAGAGTGTAGGCACTGGACTTCCCCCGCGAGAGCAAGGTACCCCTTGCCGCAGGGGAATATGACCATGCCGAAGGACCTTACCGCCGCCCAAGTTGCCGCCCTTAAGAAGGAGGGCACCCACCGGGTAAGCCATTCGCTCTACTTGCAGATTCGCGGTGGCAACCGTTCCTGGCTTTTCCGCTACCGCTTCAGGAAAGAGCCGAAGTGGATGTCCTTCGGCCCTGCCGACCTCCTCACTCTAACCGAGGCGAGGAACCGGGCCATCGGCGCGCGCAAGATGCTGCTCGACGGGCGCGACCCGCGAGCCGAGCGGGACGCCGACCGCCGCGTCTCCTCCATGACCTTCGCCCAGTGCGCCGAGGCATGCATCGAGGCGCTCGCGCCACAGTGGTCGAATGCTCAGCACAGGTACCAGTGGGAGCAGACGGTCAAGCAGTACGCCAACCCCGTCATTGGGCACCTCCCGGTCGATCAGGTCGATGCCAACCACCTCGTCAGGATTCTGGAGCCCATCTGGACCACGAAGACCGAGACGGCGACCCGGCTCCGCGAGCGCCTCGAACGCATCCTTGACTGGGCGACCAGCGCAGGATTCCGCAGCGGCGATAACCCGGCGAGATGGAAAAGCAGCCTGAGCCACCGTCTGCCGAAGCCGAGCAAGGTTCAGCGGGTCAGGCACCACGTCCCGGTGCCCGTGGCGGACGCGCCCACGGTCTATTCGGCGCTCGCCTCGAAGGACAAGATTAGCGCGAAGGTCGCGCAGTTCGTCATGCTCACCGTCTTGCGGTTCGGCGAAGCGGCGAAAGCGACGTGGCAGGAGTTCGACCTCGACGCCGACGTGCCCACGCTGCTGATTCCGAAGGAGCGCATGAAGGCGCGTGTGCCACATCGCGTCCCGCTGTCGCCCGAGGCCGTAGCGCTGGTGAAGTCGCTGCGCGGGGAGAAATCGAAGCCGACCGACTTGGTGTTCGAGGGGCAGGCCCGTGGCCGGTGGGTGTCGGACACGGCCGTGCGGAAAGCCCTCCGCAGCGTCGGGCCGAAGGACAACGAATGGGATACGCACGGGCTGCGAGCGACGTTCCGCACGTGGGTCGCCGAGCACCGCTCGAAGGACGACGCCGATGCAGCGGAAGCCGCGCTGGCGCACAAGCTGGGCGACTCGGTTACGGTGGCATACCTGCAGAGCGATCTGTTCCAGCGGCGCGTGAAGCTCATGGCTGACTGGGCCGGGTACCTGTCAGGCGAGCAGCTGGAAGGCGATGCTGTCGCGAATGGCGCGGAGGATTGACCGCCACACGCGGCCCGACATCGCCCGTTCCGGGGTTGGATGCTATCACCCACGGAGAACGAGGCGATAGCGACATGTGGCCAGCTGTGGCCGGACGTGGCGATTTTGGTAGATGCCGCCGACGCGGAACCGGTTGTTGTGCCCCATATCGCTTTCGCCGCCCCTCACCAGTCCGCCCTTCGTAACGATACGGCCGACACGGGTCCGCCCGCGCCGCTGAAAGGCCACGGTGCAGCCTGTGCCTCGGGTTTGTCTTGCCGGCTGCTGCTGCTACGAGGATGGCGCACGTCATGATAGCATCGACCTGCTATGATCGAGGAGCCCGACGACAGGTTTCCCAACGACGCCGATCGCTTCGTCCGTATCGCGGAGCCGCGCTTGCCGTTCTTGCGGGTGCCCAGCGACTGGTACCGTCGCGTTGGTTCTTCCCGAACCGTGAGCCGCGTCATCACTGAAGTGGAGAAGAACTCGCAGGGCAAGGTCATCGGCAAGACCATCGCTCCAGTCGAGTTCAAGGAGACCGTCAGCCGCCGAGTGCTCGACATCGCCAAGGTGAACGCCGCTGCCGCTGAAATCGGCGATCTGAACACCTTCGAGCGCGCGATGCGCGCCATGATGTTGGTCGAGGCGCACGTCCTTGACAACCTGCCGCCCTCGACGGCCGTGCTGGACGCACTGGCCATCGCGTGGTCGATCTCGGATACGATTGCGGCCGAGGAGGCCGTTGCCGACGACGAGTCCGATCATTCTGATCGCCACCAGCGCCGCGTCCGTGGGCGGCTGCAAGACTGGCCCGATGCGGCCTCGGCGACGCAGGACGCCACCGCGCTGATGCGCGGCCCGATGACGAGGAAGCGCAAGGTTGCCCTGCATCGGATCGTCAGATGGTTCATGCGGCGGGAGGTGTCGCTGACCTTGCCCGTGCGCGAGGCTATCGCGAAGGCATCCGGACTGCTGAACCGCGACGGTAACTGGCGCGACGAGGTCGTTCTCGCACAGCAGGGGTTGGTCGATCCCAAAATCATCGCCTGCGCCACTGCGAGGGATCGACGCCTGCTCGACCAGACGGCGCTTCCGAAGATCAGGAACCGCAAGGCGTTCGACAAGGCGGTCGCCCTCGCGGCAGGTGCGCTACTGTGTCAACGGCGGCGCAAAAGTCGGCCACGGCGGCGGAGTAAAACCAGGCCAGTTGGTGAGGATGTGCGCCATGGTACGCGCGCTTTCCACATAGCTGGCGTGTGCCATGGCGCACTGGCCCGTCAGGGCCAATCGTTGTGAGATGTCTGGATTGAGATCAACGCCGCTTGCGGGCTGTGCTGTTGGCGAGGCGGTAACTTTCGCCGTTCATCTCGAGGATGCTGACGTGGTGGGTCAGCCGGTCAAGCAGCGCGCCGGTGAGACGTTCTGAACCGAAGGTTTCGGTCCATTCATCGAATGGCAGATTGCTGGTTATAAGGGTCGATCCGCGCTCATAGCGTAGCGAGATCAGCTCGAACAGCAATTCGGCACCCGTCTTCGACAGAGGCACGAAGCCGAGTTCGTCGATGATGAGAAGCTTGTATCCCGCCATCTGCTTCTGGAAGCGCAACAGACGGCGCTCATCGCGGGCCTCCATCATCTCGCTGACCAGCGCTGCGGCGGTGGTGAAGCCAACCGAGAGGCCCTTCTGACAAGCGGCCAGCCCGATGCCGAGGGCGACATGGGTTTTGCCGGTGCCGGACGGGCCGAGGGCAATGACATTCTCGCGCCGTTCGATCCATTCGCACCGGGCCAGTTCAAGCACCTGCATCTTGTTCAGCTTCGGGATAGCCGCAAAGTCAAAGCTGTCCAGGCTTTTGACGGCCGGGAATTTCGCGGCCTTGATGCGCCGCTCGACCATTCGCCGTTCCCGGTCGATCAGCTCGAGTTCGACAAGCCGTGCCAGGTATCTGACATGGTCCAGCCCTTCCGCCGCGCATTGGCGGGCCAGCTTCTGATGCTCGCGCAGGAACGTCGGCAACTTCAGCGCCTTGAGATGATGGGCGAGCAGGATTTCCGGGGCGTCACTCATGCCGCGTCCTCGGCATCGCCCGACAGCAGCCGCATGTAAGACCCGGCCCTGGTCTTCTCGACCGTCGCTTTCGGCAGGTAGGGATAGAAGTCGAGGTCCAGTCGCGGCGGTCGGCGCTCCACCCGGCATAGCAGAAGATGCTTCACCGCGTCGAAGCTGAGCGCCCCCATCCGAAGAGCCTGGAGCACTGCCGCCCGCACGTCCGCCAGATCGAAGACCTCCAACAGCCGCAGGACCTGAACATATTCGCGCCGACCCTGTCGGTTCATCCGCGCCTCCATCAGGCGGCGCAAGGTGGCGAACTCCTCCGGCAGGTTCCAGCCCTGTAACGGGGCGGCTTGATCCAACGCATTGATCTTCTGCTCGATCAGCGGGAGGTAATGGATCGGGTTGAAGACCAGTTCGTCGCGATCCCAGCATCGGGGATGGCGGGCGATCACCTCGCCCCCGCAGCCGATCACCACCTCATGGATATAGCCCCGGATCCAGACATCCTGGTGGCCGTATGCAACCGGCACCGAGTAGTCGTTGGTCTTGTAGCGCACCAGCGATTGCGACGAGACCCGGCCGTTGTCCTGATCGCAGGCATCGAACGGGGCTGCGGGGAGCGGGCGCATCGCAGCAAGGTCACGCTGCAATCTCTCACCGATCGTCTCGCTTTCGCCGCGCAGGACGGCGCGCTGACGTTTGAGGCATTGTTCTTCCAGCCAGAGGTTGAACGCCTCCCAAGTGTCAAATGCCGGCATCGGCACCATGAAGTTGCGCCGCGAATAGCCCACCAGGCCTTCGACATTTCCCTTGTCGTTGCCCTTGCCCGGCCGGCCATAGCGATCCCGGATCAGGTAGTGCGACAAGAACCCGCTGAACAGCGAGGCGCGCTTTCTGGTGCCATCCGGCAGGATCTTCGCCACAAGGCATCGGTCGTTGTCGTAGAGCACAGACTGAGGAACCGCGCCGAAGAACGCGAAGGCATGGATATGGCCATCCACCCAGGCCTCGGCCACTGCTGCGGGATAAGCCCGGACGTAACAGGCATCGCTGTGCGGAAGGTCCAGCACGAAGAAGTGCGCCTTCTGCTCAATACCACCGATCCTGACCAGGGCCTCGCCGAAGTCGGCCTGAGCCTGGCCCGGCGGATGCGACAGCGGCACAAACACCTCCTGACCACGTCGTTCCCGCTCCCGTATGTAGTCTTTGATGATCGTGTAGCCGCCGGTGAAGCCGCATTCCTCGCAAAGCCGGTCAAACACCCGCTTCGCCGTATGCCGCTGCTTGCGCGGCATGGTCCGGTCCGCCTCCAGCCACCCCTCGATAATCGGAATGAACGCATCCAGCTTCGGACGCCGCACCTCGGATGTCCGCCGATAGCCAGGCGGAACCGAAAACGACATCATCTTCCGAACCGTGTCGCGCGACACGTTGAATACACGCGCCGCTTCCCGCTGGCTCATGCCCTCCGCACAAGCCTGACGAACTCTCAGATATAGCTCCACGCTGTAAATCCCCACGCCCTCCCTGCTGCCGCAGAAAGGGAAAACTGGACGACTTTTACGCCGCCCGCAGCCGCATCACGCCGCCGCTTCCGTGGACCAATTTCGCACCGCCGTTCTCAC
>Ga0207868_1000616_pt1 | contig 34424 bp, 34 predicted proteins | sample Passage237B_FD_187370 | JGI IMG/M metagenome (GOLD analysis project Ga0207868, IMG submission 187370) | Cellulose adapted compost microbial communities from Newby Island Compost Facility, Milpitas, CA, USA - Passage2 37B (SPAdes) (version 3) ... | reverse complement strand
CGGTCGTGTCCTTCGATCGGGTGGCGGCGCAACTCTACACGCTGGCGACCGGACAGAAGCCCAGCATGGCCCCCGCCCAGTTCATCCGTACCCAGCTGCGCAAGGCCGCCGATGCGGCCGATGTGACCGAGGTGAGTTCCCAGTTCCTCCACTCGGAGTGGGACAACGTCATCGATCCCTGGCAGCTCGACAATCTGGAGGCCTATGCCGAGGTGCCGCGCATCGGTCGCAAGAGTCGGCTGGGGCCGCGCCAGCGCGAGCGGCTCTGGCAGGTCTTTGCCGCCGTGCGGGAACACCTCGCGGCAAGGCGCACCTTCACCCCATCGAGCCTGTTTGCCGAAGCGGCAGCGCTCTATCGGGACAGGAACCCCAAGCCGTTCACCCATATTGTTGTCGATGAGGCGCAGGATCTCGGCGTGGCCGAACTGCGCTTTCTGTCTGCCATCGCTCCAGCGCGTCCGGATGCCCTGTTCTTTGCGGGAGACCTTGGGCAGCGCATCTTCCGCCAGCCCTTCTCCTGGAAGGCGCTGGGCGTGGATGTTCGCGGCCGGTCGGTGACGCTCAAGGTCAACTATCGCACCTCACATCAGATCCGGCGTGCCGCAGACCGCCTGCTGCCGCGCAGTGTGCGCGACCTCGACGGTATTACCGACGACCGCGCCGGTACCATCTCGGTCTTCGAGGGGCCTGAACCCGAGGTGCATGTGCGTGCCGACGAGGAGCAGGAAAAGGCACTGGCTTCGCAGCTGCTGGCTGGCGCGATCGAGGATGGCTACGCACCCAACGAGATTGGCGTTTTCGTTCGATCCGAGGCGCAGCTGGCGCGCGCCCGCGCCGCCGTCCGGGCTGCCGGGTTGCCGGCGCGCAGCCTCGTCGATCCGTCGCACAACGAGGAGAACACGGTGCTTGTCGGTACCATGCATTTGGCCAAGGGGCTGGAGTTCCGCATGGTGCTGCTGATGGCTTGCGAGCAGGATGTGCTGCCGCTGGCCGAACGCGTCGAGCAGGTTGCCGACGAGTTCGAGCTGGACGAGGTGCTGACCACAGAGCGCCAGCTGCTGTACGTGGCGGCGACGCGCGCGCGCGACCGGCTGGTCATCACAGCGACATCGCCGGCATCGGAGTTTCTCGACGACCTGCTAAGCGCCGACTGAGGCGGCGTCGACGGCTTCGGCGAACAGGCTTTCGGCGTCGCTGTCGGACACTGGCGGCATGAGCATGTCGCGCGACAGGGCGCGCTTGTGTGCGAGCAGATTGTTGAGCTTGAGGTCGAAAGAGGACTCGCCGAATGCCGGGTGCACGGCGAGTGGCACATGTATAGTCACGGGCTTCTCCTGCCCGATGCGATAGACGCGATCGTTGCACTGGTCCTCGACAGCCGGGTTCCACCAGCGGCTGAGGTGGATCACGTGGTTCGCAGCCGTAATGGTCAGGCCCACGCCGGCCGCCTTGGGTGAGAGTACCAGCAGGGCAAACCCCGGCGGCAGCGACTGGAACCTGTCGACGATCTGCTGGCGGTGGTCTCCCGGCGTTTCGCCGTTGATGATATCCGGCTCTGCCGGCAGATAGAAATGCGCAGCAACGATGGCCGAAAAAACTGATTGCACTGCGCGGTCTTCGATGAAGACCAGCGCTTTCTCGCGCCGCTGTCGGATGTCCTCCAGGATGGCAAGCGCCTGCTGTACGCGGGCGGAGCTTTCGATCCAGGTTAGGCGCGATCTTGCATCATAGGGATCAACACCCTCAGCACCGCGCGGGTGGAGCGAGATTCCGCGCAATGAGTGAATGACCCTGAGCATGTTCCCCTTGCTGCGACCACCCGATTTGGCAGACCGCACGACCTGGGTATAAGCGTCGGCTTGGACCTGGGGCATGGAGGGAGTGCAATAGGTCTTCACTTCCCGGCTGGGCAGCCCCCTCAAGTGATCTCCCTTCATGCGCCGCAGCATCAGGGGAGGGTGCCCCGTCTGCGGTTGATCCACCTTAGCTTTCAGGATACGCAGTGCGTCTTCGTCGTCCCCTCCATAGGTTTTCGAGAAGGTCTTGAGTGCGCCAAGGTAGCCCGGGGCGATGCGATCCATCAGGCACCACAGGTCCTCGATCCGGTTCTCTATCGGCGTGCCGGTCATACCGAGCACGAAGTCCGCATTCACCACCTTGGCAGCATGCGTATTGATAGTGTCGGGTGCCTTGATCTTCTGCATCTCGTCGAAGACGACGATCGGATAGGCCACGCGGGCAAAGGCTCGGTGATAGTTGGCAAGTGTCTCATAGGTGGTGAGCACCCAGTCCGCTGACCGGATGGCGTCGATATCGAGTGCATCCTCGGGAGCCGCTTCCGGTCGCCTGAGCCGCGCGAGACCAGAACCGAACGCAGCCAGGCAGTCGCCCAGTCCGGCACCCGTCAGATGGGTTTCGGCTTCCTTGACCCAGTTGCGCAGCAATGCCGTGGGCGCCACGATGAGAATTGGGCCCGTAAATTGCCTGGCGCGCCCACCGCCGACACGCCGGTTCTCGCGGAACCAGGCGAGGAAGGCGAGCGCCTGCATGGTCTTGCCGAGGCCCATATCGTCGGCCAGCAGGACCCCAGGAAGGCCGGAGGTCCAGGCGTCCACCAGCCATCCGAAACCATCGGTCTGATGCGGTTTGGGTTGGGTGACCACCAGGTCTGACGGGAACAGCTTCTGGGCGAACAGCGGACGCGGTCGAAGGTCGATGGTGAACTCGACCTCCTCGAGATTTTCCTTCTTCTTGAGAACGGCACGATCCGGCTTTGGTTCTTCCTCGGTCCCGGGCTCTGGTTCACTGAGCCCAGGCTCCGGGATGTTGCCCTGCTTCAACTCCTCAAAGGCGACAGCCACTTCGTTGGTAGAAAGGACCAGACCTTGATACTGCACGAAGTCGTCGCCGCGAGCAGTCGCCTCCTCGAACGCAGAAGCCAGGTCCTGTAGGTCCGGTTCATCCAGCGGAATGGATTGCGAGCCCACCTGCAGCACAAAACCCTCCGGCAGCCAGCCGGTGCTCTTGCGCCGTATCCAGTCGAGCTTCGGCTTCTCCCAAATGCCAAGCTCGGTTACCCGTTCTGAATATTGTCGCGTCTCGATGAAAAGCGTCCCGGCTGTCTCATCGCCGCCCGGCATGGCCTGAACCAAGGCGGCTCGCGGGTTCTGCACGAATGCGCGCCTTTCCTGGGCTGGTGCCCGTTGCGCTCGCTTGACGATATCAAGCGCCTGCTGCAGCTCGGGCTCGACCACCAGATAGGTGTTGCGGCAAAGCACGTAGGAAGGACGCGTGGCGAGGCCGTCCTGGTTGAAAGCGCGCAGGAACTGGTTCTGCAGCTCGGGGGCCAGTAAGGCGTGCTCTGCCTCGTCCTTCAGTGGCTCGGTCGGCTCGGCCCCATCCTCGGGGGCATCCGCCTCGTCCTCCAGCGTGGCCCGAAGCGAAGCGCTCATCAGAACGGGATTGAACTGAGGCCCGTCGAGTGCCTGCTTGACGTCGAGGCTGAAGGCGCCGGCCTGGAAGATGCGAAAGGTGCTCAGTATGCGGTCCGCCTGGACCTCGGTGCCGGCCAACGACTGCAATCGCTGTTGCATCGGCGCCCAGGCGGCAATGCGGTACTCGGACGGTTGACCCTTGCTCGCGTTGTAGCGCTCGACCGCCTCGACGAGCGCGTGAACCGGGGCCGTGAGCCGTCCCACTCTGGTGCCCTGCCATTTGACGATCAGCCCCTGCCGAACCGGCTCAAGGGTGCGATAGTTGCTATCGGTCCAGGTCATCTGGATTTCGCCCTCGGGTGTCTCCACCCGACTTCGCAGCGAGAGCTTCAGCGACAGCGGTGCGACCGCCGGGACACCGATCTGGGTCAGGATCGTGCCGGGCATTTCGAGCAGGGTTTGGCAAGAAACCTCAATGCCGTCCTTCAGTTCAGTAGCGTCCCCGCTGCCGACCAACCGTAGAAGGTAGCGTATTGCAGAGGCCACGCTTTCAGCGCCGGCGCTTGCCCAGAGAGAGGGCGCTATTCGTCGGCTGCTGAATAGCCCTTTCTTATGAAGCGAGATCAGACCGCCGGCAGGCGATGGTTGGAAAGCGAACTCAATGTTCATAGGCGGTATACGGATGGCGGAATCCTAATTCCCAAGAGATGCTCGAGTCTGCCCGCGATCTTACTTTGCCAAGACAGCGTCTCAGACCCACCATGGCCCCATGTCAGCTCGGTCTCGGTCTCGTGATGGCCCCGGCCGGCATAAATCTGCACCTCTCCCGAGTCATACGCGCCTTCATACAAGCGAGGAGCGCCATCATGGCGGCAGGAGGACCAGATGTGGCATTTGCCATTCTGGTTCCAGTCAGTGACCATCACATCGCCAATCCGTATCAGCAGGACGGCGTGCTCTGGGCTTACGTACTTGCGCGACGTCGAGGAGCGCCCCAAGGTTGCAAATGAAGCCTCAGCGCCAAAACTCTCCCGTGCACGCTGACTTCCCTTTGCTCCAAACGCCACCCACGCCTCAATGTCCACTCCGCGTTCGTTGTAGTAGTTGTAGATACCCTCCCAAAATGCGCGCCGATATTCCCACATGGATTCGTTTGATATTTCATCAACAATGTCAAGGAATTGGCGTAGAGACTGCTCAGAGAGCCACGATGTTACTAGACGTGTGAGAGGGTCTGGTACGGATTGCCAGTTGTGCTTGTGCGATCTAAGCCGCGGATCCCCTAGCAGCCTTAGCAGGACCGACAGGAACTGGTCTCGCACAGTCCTCTCCGGCCGCGACTGGCCGAACGGCTTGAGCAAGGCCTCGGCGATCTTGCCCAGTATCCCGTCAAAGCTTGGCTCTCCACTCTCGTCGAGCGCATACTGCTCCACCTTTTCGAGTCGCCGCATATGGTCGGGCTCACCTCCATTGGCGAGCCGATCGAGCAGCGAGATCGTGACGGCGCGCACATAACCGCTCTTGGCTCCCATTGCGCCCACACTGTAGTCCCGCATTATGTCGGGGGCCGGACGGTTCTGCGCGATCACGGCGGCCGCCAGCTGATCGGGGCCGAGCCTCGGATCAAAAAAGGCAAAGTCGCGATGCAGGCGCGCCCACGGGGCGTCTTTCCAACGCTCTGCAAGCTGCTGCAGGCATAAGGATGCCTCGTTCATACCCGCTCTGGCGGGGTCGAAATGCTCGGCGAAAGCCGTCGCAAGGGCGTTGAAGGCAGAGGGGCGTTTAGCTACTGCCACCGCTTCGAATACGGCGTTTAGTACCTGCGGGTTTTCGCCGAGTTGGGCATCCCTGTGCCACAGACACCAGGGAGCCTCTCGGGTCTGGCGCCTGCTGAGCGGCACGCCGGAGATGGCGATGCATTCGTAGATCTCCCGGGCGATCTGCACGATATCGCGCGTGGGTCTCGTCGTCGACTTCGCTTCGGGACGATTGACGGCCAGTTCCTCCAGCTTCGTCCTTTCCGGCAGACGCAGGCTGGGACCCCGATGTCTTCGCACCAAGCTTGCGCATATCTCCTGCAAGCTAGCGGACATTTGCCTCCTCCACGGCGCGCTGCAATCTGTCGAGATGCTCCTGCATCTTGTCAGTGAGCTCCATGACATCCTTGAGGCCGGACGTATCCGTATCGAGCACAAAGCGAAGATCTATGCGACGATGGCGATCGTAATCGCGAGGGTCTACGCCGGGGATGGGCCTTGCGCTGGCATAACCGGCCGCCGATAGGACAGGAGTTCCCGCACGGTTCCTCAACGCAAGGAGGTACGGTTCGTGTTGGACCAGGCGCCAGAAGGTGTTCACCGCCCGTTGGGTCGACAGTTCCCAGTTGCGCTCAGGGAGCCCGCGCTGGTCAGTATGCCCTTCGATGAAGACCGTCTCGATGAAGGCCGGCTTCTCCCCGCCTTCCGGCGTATAGTCCGGCAATACGTCCGCAAGCACCCTGGCCAGCTTGTCGACATTGGCGGCGGCGACGCCGTCGAGGTCGGCACTGTTGGTGGCAAAATTGATGGCGTCCTCTCCGAGCCGCAGCACGCCACTTCGCAGGTCCACCTCGACAGCCAGACCCTGATCTACCAATCGCCTCCGCAGTTCCTCGAGCAGCTCCTGAGTCAGGGTCGTTGCAGCTGAGGCGGTGCTGATCTCGTCTTCGACCTGCTGCTGCAGCCGCTGCACCTCCCTCGCCACCGTTTCGGCAACTTCCCTGAGCCGATCCATCCGCTCCTGGGACGTGTCAGTCTGCTCCCGGAAGTTCATGGCGAACACCATGAGCAGGATGATGAACACGAACAGGATGCCGACCATCATGTCGGTCATCGAGATGAAGTAGTTCTCGTCCTCCTCGGCGTGGTGGTCGGTTTCGGCCGAGCCGATGTCACTCATCGCCGCTTACTCCGCCGCTTTTGCTGCCGCCGTGCCTACCCACTGTTCAAGGATATCCGAGAGTGCCTCGGCATTCCCCCTGATATCCTCGACCGTGGGCTGTAGCGCGGCGAGAAGCTTCGCCAACTCGCTGTCCATTCGGTTGACGTGTTCGACAAGTTTCTGGAACTGCGTTTCGGTGGTGTCAGACAGTGTGCCGACAGCGGCTGCCAGGGATTGGTCGATCCTGTCGAACTGCTCGCGGTACTTGTCCCAGGTTTCGCTGAGCCGGGTGACCTGCTCAGTCAGAGATTGGGCAAGCTGGGCGGATGCGGTGCCGGCCCGCTGCAGGTCCTCCGTGCTGCGATCAACCGCAGCACGCAGGTCGGCTGATGCGGCTGCGATGCGTTCGCCGCCCTGCAGCAAGGGTGCAGAGGCATTGCGTACCTGCGTCGCCACGCCAGCGAATGCGTCTGCGGTTTCCCGAGTCCTTTCGGTCGCCGACGAGATAGCGTTGGCTTGGCTCATATAAGCCGATGCGCCAGCCTGCATTGCGGCCTCGAGCCTCGCGATCTCCTCACTGATCCGTGCCAGCACGTCCGTCATGCCCGACTGTAGTGCCGCTGCCGCTTCCTGGCCTGCCTTACCGACAGCGTTGGCGGCCTCTGTTTGTAGCGCCGTGAGCTGGTCCCTTGTTGTAGTGACATTGCGCGCCGAGTTGTCCTGGAACTCCTGCATGGCGGTCATGAAGCCGCCGAGCTGGCTGCCCAGGCGTTCCATCACAGCACTCATCGCTGCCTCGACCTTGGCCGAGGCCCCCGTTGCGGCGTTGCTGAGATCTTCTTCGACCTTTGCGTTTGCCCGCTCGAAGGCGCCACGCATTGCTTCGACCACTTCCTGAAGTGCAGCCCGGCTGCTTTCCGCGCTACCTTCGAGCCTGCTGCCAGCTTCGCTGACCAGCCGGTTGAGGGTTTCGGCCGCGTCGGCCATCTTGCGCGAGAAGTCCTCTCCGGAGCCGTTGAGGCCGCGCTGGGTCTGTTGCAACGCCGCGTTCGTTTCCGCCAAGGTGTTCGCCAGCTGCTTGAGCTCCGTGCCAGCCCCGCCTTGCACTGTCTCGGAGAACTTCTTCAGCAGGTCCGTCATGCCGGTCTGGCTCGTGCTCGAGAGGGCCCCGACAGCATCCCCGATCTGCTGCGTGACCGGAGCCATTGCTCGTCCCACGGCCTGTTCCAACAGCGGCGTGATGCTCTCGGCCAAGCGCGTAAAATAACGATCGCTGTTGATTTCCTTGAGTTCGTCGCGCTGCTCCTTGGCGACTTCGTTCATCTCCACAGTGATCGACTGCGGCGGGACGTAGCGCAGCTGATGCTCGACTGCATCGCAGAAGCCGGCCAGGGCGCTTTCGACAAAGATGACGATCAGGCGGGCAAAGATCGCGAAGAGGATCGAGACGCCCAGCCCAGCGATTGAGGTTGAGAACTTAAACGAAGCGATGTGCAGCAGGTCCTGCATTGCAACGCGCATCGCTTCACTGTCCTCGGCTGAGACAGTGCCGCTGGCCTTGTTCAGTGCAAGAACGATGCCGACAAATGTCAGCAGGAGACCGACACCCACGAAGTAGCCTGACATGCTGCCAAGGATCTTCAAACCGGGCAGTTTCTCCTTGAGGAGGCTGAAGTTGATGAAGGCCTGCGGGCGAACAGTGTTGCCGATCACTCCGTCCGCGCTTCTTGACCTGTCGAGGAGCGTTTCGTCGAACTCCTTCCAGGCATGGCCGATGAGCGGATGGTCTTTTAGGTGCGGGTAGACGGTGTTCCCATAGGCTTCGGCGAATGCCTTCCGGTCCGGGAACCGTCCCAGCGACCGACGCAGGCCCCACAGACTGAACCTGACCAGCAGTAGGTGCATCACGACGTAGGCGACAAGGAAACCGATACCAACGGTACCCAATCCCACGGCGAGATCCGTTGCGAACTTCGGTTCGCTCAAGGCAGCAACGGCCCTAGCACCTTCCGGTGTGTCGATTGAGGTTATCGCCGTCCAGGCAGTGGCGCCTACGAAAGCGAAATCTGAAATGTCAAAAGCAAGATCGAGAGCTGCGGGCACCCCGATGACGAGCACCCAAAAGCACACGAAGCGGAACAAGCCGTTCCACAGAACCCTATCAAACATTACAGTATGCCCCCGAAGGCAATCGCTTGCCTGTCTGCCCTGGTTGCCCAAGGTTAGTTGAAACCTAATCAGTTGGGTAGTTCTCGTTAACCTGTAGCCGGCCTTGCCCCCACGAGTCCCGGGCGTGACTTGTATCGGCTGAGGAACCGAAGTCTTACTGTGCGACATGCCTCCTTTTTGTCTGGGGCATGAGTCGAGGGCAGGTCCGCCACGCTAGTGATACCAGCAGTGGCCGGGACGGACGAGAACCAAGCTGTTTGTTGGAGTGGGGACAACTGGAACTGGCCCCGCCTGGAGCCGGTGCCGCCCGAGCCACCGCTGCGCCGACCGGGCCAGTTCATCGTCGCGCCGCATCAGTCCGAAGTGGCTCTCCCGAGAGGCGTGGGGCCTCGAGGACGCCAGCATTCCGGTGGTCGTGCCCTGGTGATGCTGGCGGTGAACGTCGATTACTGGTGGGAAGGTGGTGCGGTTGCCGCGGGGGTATTTCGCCTACTGCACCGTAGCGCGGGCCCGGCAGACCATCATCCCCCATGTCGCCCGGGCCGTGGAATATCGGCCGGGCCATTTCTGTGAACGCGAGTTGCCCGGCATTCTCTAGCCCCGGTCTATGGCGGTACATCGGCGAGGCCGTTCTACATCACTGCGGCGGGGATGAAGCCGAGCTCGCGCCACGGTGTCTGACATGCACGGCAGACACCGTGTGCCCATAATGCTTCGCCTCGTCGACCACCCCTGCCGCGCGGCCTGATCGTCGGCCCATGGACAGTGGAACCAGCGCCTCAGCGCTGGTTGAACATGATCTTGAAGGCGTCCTTGTCGGTCTGGACCGAGATGTTCTGGCTGGGGTCCAGGGTGATGGCGAGGGCGCGGGCGACGGCGGGGCGCTCGGTCATGCGGGTGCGCCAGGCTTCGAAGGCCTGGAACTCGCCTGGGGCAATGCCGTGGTTGTCCGAGCCGCGCGACCAGTCGAAGATCGCCATGTCGGCGATCGAGTAGTCGCCCGCGACGTAGTCCTTGCCCGCGGCGTTCATCTTCTGCAGCTGGGTGTCGAGCACGCGGTAGAGGCGGTGCGCCTCGTCCTGGTAGCGTTTGATGGCGTAGGGGATCTTCTCTGGCGCATAGCGCGAGAAGTGGTTGTTCTGCCCCAGCATGGGACCGAAACCGCCCACCTGCCAGAACAGCCACTCGTCGATTTTCACGCGCTCGCGGGCGGTGGTGCCGTAGAATTGGCCAAACTTCTCGGCGAGGTACTTCAGGATCGCGCCCGATTCGAAGATCGAGATCGGTTCGCCCTCCGGCCCCTCGGGGTCGACGATGGCCGGGATCTTGTTGTTGGGCGAGATCTCGAGGAACTCCGGCTTGAACTGGTCGCCCCGGCCGATGTTGATCGGCGTGATGTTGTAGGGCAGCCCGAGCTCCTCGAGGATGATGGTGATCTTCCGGCCGTTGGGCGTGGCGGCGTAATAAAGCTCGATAGGCTTGTTCTGAGTGGGCATTAGCGCTTTTCGTTTTGCTGCAGGACGAAAGGGCGGGCAGGGCGCCCGCACGGGATGAGGTCGCCACTCTATCGGCACCTGCCGATGAATGGCAACCCGACCCGTCCTGCCGGTACACCTAGATGCGCCGGATGCGCAGATGCGGCTCGCCATCGCTGGTATGCGACAGCGAAATGCCCCGCAGGTCCACCGTCGCGCGCAGACGCTGACGGTACATCGACCCGATCAGCTTCGACTTCGACACGTCGATGGGCTCATCGGCCTTCACCGTCACCTCGTAATGCTGCATGGAGCTGAGGAGATTCACGCCGATGACGAGGCCGGTGAAGGGGTTGCCCAGATAGGTGCCCTTGACCCGCTGGCCCACCTGCACCGGCGTCGCCACCCGCTCGGGAATGGACGCGGCCGCAGTGTTCCAGTCGCGGAACCCGTGAGCGCGCGCCACCTCTTCGAGGGCGGCGCTGTGGGTGATCGGCGTGCCGCTGAGCGCGCGTTCGGCGCGCAGCGCCTTGGCCTCGGCCTTGAGCGTGGCGGTACTGGGTGTATCGAGAGAAAAAGTCATGTCGTCCTCACGTGATGAGGCGGGATTTTCTCATGGGTGCTCGCCTTGCCATGAACCGCCGAAACGTGGAGCGATCATGTCGTTTGGTCGCGGATGCCATCCGCGGCTGGACTTCACCATCGGGTTTCCCCGGCGAGCGGCAGGCGCCAGTAGCCGGGGACGGATATGATGGACCCTCGGCCGGATGTCAATGAGCCGAGACTCGTGGCATGGCTGCCGCGAGGAGGGGACATGGCGGCACTGGAATTCGACTATGTGATCTGCGGCGGCGGGTCGGCCGGTTGCGTGCTGGCCAACCGGCTTTCGGCCAATGGCCGGCATTCCGTTGCGCTGCTCGAAGCGGGTGGGGCAGACCGGTGGATCTGGTTCCACATCCCGGTCGGCTACCTGTTCGCGATCGGCAATCCGCGCGCCGACTGGATGATGCGCACCGAGGCAGTCGATGGGCTGAACGGCCGCTCGCTCGCCTATCCCCGCGGAAAGGTGCTGGGCGGCTCGTCGGCCATCAACGCCATGATCTACATGCGCGGCCAGGCGGCGGACTATGACCGCTGGCGCGACCTCGGGCTTCCCGGCTGGGGCTGGGACGACGTGCTGCCGGTGTTCCGGCGGCAGGAGGACAGTTGGCGCGGGGCAGGGCCGCTCCATGGCGTCGGCGGCGAGTGGCGGGTGGAGCAGCCACGAACGCGCTGGGAAATTCTCGACGCTTTCATCGCCGCGGCGGAACAGGCCGGCATTCCGCGCACCGCCGATTTCAATACCGGCGACAACGAGGGCGCCGGCTATTTCGACGTGAACCAAAAGGCCGGCTTCCGCTGGAGCGCGGCACGCGGCTTCCTGCGTCCCGCCTTGGCACGGCAGAACCTGACCGTCTTCACCAACACGCTGGTCGATCGCGTGAAGTTCGCCGAGGGCATCGCGCGCAGCGTCGAGGCGGTGCGGAGCGGCGAGCGGCTTCAGATCGTAGCGCGCCGCGAGATCGTCCTCAGCGCGGGAGCGGTGGCGACGCCGGCCATACTCGAACGCTCGGGCATAGGCGATGGCGAACGGCTGAGGGCGCTGGGCATCGAGGTGGCGCACCACTCGCCCGGCGTGGGCGAGAACCTGCAGGACCACTTGCAGCTGCGGCCGATCTTCAAGGTGTCGAACGTGCCGACACTGAACACGCTCTACCGCTCGCTGCCCCGCCGGGCCTGGATGGGCCTCGAGTATGGCTTGCTGCGACGGGGGCCGATGACCATGGCGCCCAGCCAGCTCGGTGCCTTCACCCGCTCCTCGCCCGAGGTTGCCACTCCCGACCTGCAGTTCCATGTCCAGCCGCTCTCGCTCGACAAGTTCGGCGATCCGCTGCACCCGTTCGGCGCGATTACGGTGAGCGTCTGCAACCTCAGGCCGGAAAGCCGCGGCTCCATTCATGCCCGCTCGGCCAGGGTCGAGGATGCGCCGGTGATCGCGCCCAGCTATCTGAGCGCGGAGGCCGACCGGCGGGTGGCCGTCGCTTCGCTGCGCAAGGCGCGCACCATAATGGCGCAGCCGGCGCTGGCGAAGTACAGGCCCGAGGAGCATGCCCCTGGCGCACACTATTCCGCCGACGAGGATCTTGCGCGCCTGGCCGGCGATATCGGCACCACCATCTTCCACCCCGTCGGCACCGCCCGCATGGGCGCCGACGAGGCTTCGGTGGTCGACGGCCGGTTGCGGGTGCGCGGAGTCGGCGGCCTGCGCGTGGCCGATGCCTCGGTGATGCCGTTCATCACCTCGGGCAACACCAACTCGCCGACCATGATGATCGCCGAGAAGGCCGCCGGGTTCATGCTGGAGGAGTAGCGCCTCAGCCGATCAGTAGTCGCGCGACCGCGATCAGCGCCAGCGGCAGGCAGGTGATGAGGGCGATGAGGAGCACGCCTCTCCGGCATTCACGGTCCTCAGTGAGGACGGGCCGATCGATGTGGTGGGTCATTTTTCTTGCCTCTCCGCGGGTCTCCCGCGGGTCCAGCAGTCAGTGCGGCAGCCTCGGCTTGCCTTTCGTGCCGGCTGCACGTCCTATGATATAGGCATTCGCCGGCCCCGCTGCTAAGGGGGAAGCAAACCATGGGAGTTCTCACGTGCCCGCGACCGGCGATCTCACCCGACTGAAGCGCGAAATCGAGGCGTTGCGAGAGCTGGTGAGCCGACCCCGCACCAGCGCCGCTGCTCTCACCGCATCCGACCGGATGGCGCTGCGCGGCGAGGTGGACAAGTTCATCCAGGCGCTCGATGAGATCCGCGACCGGCTGAAGAGCTAAGCCGATGTTCGTCGTCGAACTCTTCATCCCGCTCGAAAAGGCCGACGGTACGCCGACGCCGCCCGAAACGCTGGAACGCATCAAGTCCGAGCTGGTCGAGCGCTTCGGTGGCGTCACGGCTTTCCTCCAGTCGCCGGCCGAGGGTGCATGGAAACCGGAGAGCCGCGGTGTCATCCACGACCGGGTGGCGATCTTCGAGGTGATGGTGAAGGACGTCGACACTGCCTGGTGGCGCACCTATCGCGCCGGGCTCGAAAAGGAGCTCAAGCAGGAACAGATACTCGCCCGGCTCTACCAGGTGACCGTGCTCTAGACGGGCCGTATCGGTTGTCAGGTGCCTGTCATGTTTCGCAGCCTAACCTCTTGGCATGGCTCAGAAACGACACGATCGATTCCTGGAGGAATGCCGCCCGGGCGATCGCATCGAGGTCCGAAAGCTTGTGCACGGTGGCGTTGTCTGGGAAGTCGCCACGATCGAATACATCGACCGCACCACCATCGTCGCCATCCTCCGTGACGGGGCCCGCATGCCGATCCGCCGCTCCGGGCTCGATGTTCGTCCTCCGCGTGACTAGACTGTCGGGAAAAGCGCTCTATGGTTGCGAGCAGCGGGGCGCTGGAGGAGCGCCTCGCGTTCTCCCTAGCCCATCAGGTCACAGCAATGAGCTCAGTGCTTTTCGTCGGTGGTACCGGCCAGATTTCGCTTCCCTGCGTCGAGAAGGCGGTTGCCGCCGGGCACGACGTATCTGTGTTCAATCGCGGCCAGCGCGACGCGGCGCTGCCGGAGGGGGTCGAGTCGATCGTCGGCGACATGCGCGATCCCGCCAGCTATCGGGCGGCGCTCGCGGGCCGGAAGTTTGATGTCGTGGCGCAGTTCATGGTCTTTACGCCCGAGCAGCTGCAGCTGGATCTCGACGTCTTCGCCGGCAACACCGGGCAGTACATCTTCATCTCCTCGGCTTCGGTCTATGACAAGTCGAACCACTACGTGGTGAAGGAGGGCGTGACGCCCATCAACAACCCGTACTGGCCCTACAGCCAGGCCAAGATCGCCTGCGAGAAGCTGCTGGAGGGCAGCAGGAACCTGCCCTGGACCATCGTGCGGCCCAGCCACACGGTACGCACGGGCCTGCCCACCATGGTGGGGGAGGGCGACGTGATCCCGCGCCGCATGCTGCAGGGCAAGCCCGTGGTCGTGGCCGGTGACGGCGCCACGCCGTGGACGCTCACCCGCTCGGTCGATTTCGCCAACCCCTTCGTCGGCCTGTTCGGGAAGGAGAGGGCAATCGGCGAGGACTTCCACATCACCGGCGACATGGCCTGGACGTGGACGCAGATTTACAAGGCCATCGCCCGGGGCATCGGCGCCACGGCCAACATCGTCTGCGTGCCCTCCGACACCATGATCCGCTACAAGCCCGACTGGATCGGCCCGCTCTGGGGCGACAAGAGCCTCGCGAGCCTGTTCGACAACTCCAAGGTCAAGTCGGTGGCGGGCGATTTCACCTGCTCGACCGATCTCGACGAGGTGCTGGCCGAGCCCATCATGCATCTCAAGGAGCGGCTGAAGCAGCCCGAGGAGCCGAGCGAGTTCACCGAGCTGCTCGATCGCATGACAGCGGACCAGTCGGCCCTCGGCTCGTGAATAAGTTCGTGTCGCGTTCATCGGCGGAACGCTTCTGGCCGCCGCATTCTGCCTGCTCGCCGCGCGCCGCTCCACCGGCTCAGACCGCCGCGCCCGGACCCAGTCGCCACGTGCGCCTCGTCGCAGCCCGATCGCACCCATTCGAGCTGCGCGGCATCCGGTAGCGGCCAGTGAAGTGCCGGGATTGATCGAGGAGTTTGAGCAGCGCACCAGCGATTGGGCCCGCCTCGCCAGCTAGTGTCACCGGTGACACCGACTGGACGCCGCCCGCTTTCCGCCCCATCTGTTGACGGTCACCGAGCGAGGCTGCGCCAATGGACGTCGTCGAAGCGGGCGCTGCCACGGCCCGCGTCATCCCAAAGCTCCAAGTCGTCGTCATCGGCGCCGGGCAGGCCGGGCTGTCCTCGGCCTATCACCTCAAGAAGCTCGGGCTCACCAACCGCGACTTCCTCGTCCTCGACCAGTCGCCGCAGGCGGGTGGGGCCTGGCAGTTCCGCTGGCCGAGCCTCACGCTGTCCACGGTCAACCGTATTCACGACCTGCCCGGCATGAGCTTTGCCGAAAGCGCGGGGCTGGGCGCCGAGAGTGTCGAGGCGGCGGTGGCGGTGCCGAGATACTTCGCCGAATACGAGCGCCGCTTCGCCCTGCCGGTGCTGCGCCCTGCGAAGGTGCAGGTGGTGTGCGAGCGCGGGCAGCGCTTCCGTGTCGAGACGGATCGTGGTGCCTTCTCGGCCAACGGCATCATCAACGCCACCGGTACCTGGGAGACGCCTTATATCCCCGACTATCCCGGCCGCGATCTGTTTCGTGGCCGCCAGCTCCATACCCGCGACTATCGGACGGCGGAGGCGTTCCGCGGCCAGCGTGTTGTCATCGTCGGCGGCGGCATCTCCGCCATCCAGCTGCTTGATGAAATCTCCCGCGTCGCGACCACAACCTGGGTCACCCGCCGCCCGCCCGAGTTTCGCGAAGGCCCGTTCGACGAGGAGGCGGGCCGGGCCGCCGTGAGGCTCGTCGAGGAGCGGGTGCGCGCCGGCCTGCCGCCCAATTCGGTAGTGTCCGTCACTGGCCTGCGCATGACCCCGGCCATCGCTGCGATGAAGGCGCGCGGTGTGCTCGAGCGGCTGCCCTTGTTCGACGAGATCACCGAAATCGGCATCCGCTGGGCTGATGGCACCGAGCAGCAGGCCGACGTGATCCTCTGGTGCACCGGCTTCCGATCCTCGCTCGACCACCTCGCGCCGCTGATGTTGCGTGAGGCGGCCGGCGGCATCACCATGACGGGGCGGCTGGCGACCGAGGTGAAGCGTAACCCGCGCATCCACCTCGTCGGCTACGGGCCTTCCGCCTCCACCATCGGCGCCAACCGGGCCGGAGCGGCGGCTGCCCGCGAACTGCTCATCACGCTGGGCCTCGTGTCGTCGCCGCAATAATCGCGAAGAATCCAGAAACTGAACGGGTTTGGCCGCCTAGACGGGGCGCAGAAAATCACCTACCCGTTTCACAGGTTATTCTTGGGGGAGCATTTCATGGCGACGCAGCTGTTGATTTATGAACGCGCGGTTCCGGTCTCGCAGCAGCGGCATCGTGACTGGTACATCAAGACCGGCACGGATTACGGTTTTGCCAGCAAGGTGAACTCCGTGCCGCTGGTGGCTGCCGAAATCACCGTCGCAGCGCAGACCTACCCCGTCGTCTTCGCCGGCGAGACCGATCTGGTGCCGGTAGTGCTGCTGGGCGTGCGTGATGGCGAGAACCTCTTCGTCACCAAGGAAGGCGCTTGGGACGCCAAGTACATTCCGGCCTTCGTCCGCCGCTACCCCTTCGTCTTCTCCTCGACCGACGAGGGCAAGACTTTCACCCTGTGCCTCGATGAGGATTTCTCGGGCATCAACACCGAGGGCAAGGGCGAGCGCCTTTTCGACCAGGACGGCGAGCGCACCCAGTATCTCAAGAACGTGCTAAACTTCCTTCAGGTCTATCAGGCGCAGTTCCAGCGCACGCAGGCGCTGTGCAAGAAGCTGGCCGAGCTCGACGTGTTCGAGCCCATGCAGGCCCAGGTGCGCCTCAAGAGCGGCCAGTCGCTGACCCTGGGTGGTTTCAAGGTGATCAACCGCGACAAGCTCAAGGCCCTGCCGGCAGAGACGCTGGGTGAACTGGCCAAGGCCGACGAACTCGAAGTGATCTACGCCCATCTGGCGTCGCTGAGGAACTTCGGTCCGATGGTCGAACGCATGGGCGCCACCGGTTCAGCTGCACAGGCGGAAGAGACTCCGGCTGCCTGAACCCGCAGGCACCATCCCCGGCCCGGGCCTCCCATTGCCTCTCCTTCCCTGGAGGCATCGGGCCACGCCCAGAGGCCGGGAGTGCCAGTCCGCACCAATGAGTGCCGTGGGACCTCCTTCCGCACCGCGCCGGTCGAAGGCCTTGTAAATGCCCCCCGAAGACGCCTTTCTCCGTGATTTCCTCGCCTCGGCGGCCCTGTCGCTGGCGCTGAAGTCCGGCCTCGTCGACAAGCTGACGCTCGGACCCCAATCCCTCGCCACACTCGCCGCCAACGCAAGACTGGATTTTCGCGGCGTTGAGCTCCTCGCCGGCCTGCTTCAGAGTGGTAACGTCGTAACCGTCAGCGATGGCACCGTCGAGCTCACCCCGGCCTTTGTCGCCGTCCTCCCTCGCCGCGCGGCCCTTGAGCAGAAGCTCGCCTTTCTCGATCTCGCCGCACGCGACGTGCTCGACCGGCTCCCGGCGATGCTCTTCGATACGCCGGCCTATGTCCGCGCCGGCCGCGTCTTCGAGCTGTTTCGCTACGACCGGGCGGCCACCACCAGCCCCGACAATCTCGCCGCAACCAAGCGCTGGCTCGACTACACCACCGTGCTGACCGAACACGAAGCGCCGCTCCTCGCCCCGCTGATGGACCTGGGCGCCACAGGGCGTCTGCTCGACGTCGGTGGCAATTCCGGCGCCTTCGCCCGCGCCCTCTGTGCGCAGAACCACGGCCTGACGGTAACCGTGCTCGATCTGCCCGCGGTGTGCGAACTCGGCCGACGATACGTCGCGAACAGCCCCGAGGCCGGGCGCGTGAGCTTTCTGGCAGCGGACGCCCGCCGCGATCCGCTGCCCGCCGACCATGATGCGATCACCTTCAAGTCGGTGCTGCATGATTGGCCCGAGGCCGACATGCGCCACCTCGTGACGCGCGCCCGCGATGCGCTGCCGCCAGGCGGCCGCCTGTTCATCGCCGAGCGCGGCCCGTTCGAGCCGGGCGCCACGCCGCTGCCCTATGCGGCCGCGGCCAACCTCGTCTTCGCCCGCTTCTACCGCGACCCGGCAGTCTATGCTGAACTGCTCGCAGAGCTGGGATTCGAGGGGATCAGCGTGCGCAGCGTCGAAATCGAGATGCCCTTCCACGTCATCGCCGGGCGAAAGCCGTGACCGTCACCGAACCCTGGATGGAGCTAACCCAGCCCGGCGACCACTACGCCGATTACTGCCAGTGGCCCTACGATCCGCCGGCCCCCACCTTCGGCAAGCTGCGCCAGTCGAGCCTCCTCTGGGCCGCGCTCGATGCCGCGGGTGCGGATGCAAATCTCGTCGCCGCCTGCCGCGAGTTGCGCCGCGTCCTCGGCCCCTTCCGCACCGTTTATGGCGTCAAGCTGCAGGGCGGCAGGCTGAGCTTCGAGTTCTATTTCTACGACTACGCCCGGCTGGAGCGCGACCTCTCGATCCCAAGAGTCCTCGCCGCGCTGAGCCCCTATGTGCGTTGCGACCTGCCGCCGCTCGAGCAGCGGCCGTATTTCATGTTTTCGCTCGATCTCGACGACGCCATTGCTACCGGCGCGGCGCCGCTGAGCGAAATAGACGTCTATATCGGCAACCCCGGCAGTTCCGTGTCCTCGGGCATCTGCTACGCCCACCGCGCCGAGGGGCTCGAACTCAAGAACTTCTACTTCTTCTTCGATGCCCGGGCCGAGCGGCGCCACATCGCCGACAAGGTGGCGACCAGCGCCCATCTCGATGCCGATTTCGACCTCGACCAGATCCTCTGGCCCGAAATGACCGATTGCGGCGTCATCGTCGTCGCCAACAAACGCCGGCACGATGGCGTCTACTTTTCGCGCATCCGCTCGGCCCAACTCGGCCTCTTCTTCGAGCGCACGCAATGGCCGGCGGCTATCCGGGACCTCTATGCGCTGCATGCGCCGCGCTTCGACCATCTGCTGTTCGATATCGGTATCGACTATGCTGTTCGGAACGGTCGCGCCGTGGTCCTGAAATCGGCCTTCTACGGCCTTCTGTGAGCCTCAGTGCCGAAGCCAGATCTGGCTCGTCTCTTCGGTCACCGGCTTCACCCCTTCGCTGCCCTCGAGCAGCACCTCGACCTCTTCGCCCAGCGCGTTCAGCATCCGGGCCGAGAACAGTGCATCGGAAAGCGCCTGCTCGCGGCTCGTATAGGGGCGCGCCAAGTCGGCCGATTCCGCAGGTTTGCCAAAGGTCAGCACCTGCCACCCGGCGCCGTTGTGGCGCACCACGATGTGAATTTTCGCTGCCATCGGCATGAACCCCTAACGTCCGCCGCAAAACGTAGCGTAACCTAGGTCGGTTCCCGTGACCCCAACGTCACGGGCGGCCTCTAAGCTCCCGCCCATGAAGGAGATTCGTCCCAAATGCCGCTGTCCTACGATGCCGTACTCGATGAGATGGTCGCCACTGCCCGCGAGGCCGGTGCCCTGACGCTCAAGCACTTCAAGCGCTTCCGCGACCTCGAGATCGGCATCAAGGGCCCGGCCGATTTCGTCTCCGATGCGGACCGCCAGTCGGAATTGCTCATCCGCGAGCGCCTGATGGGCCACTGGCCGGACTGGAGCTTTTACGGCGAGGAGTTCCCGCCCACCGAGCGCGGCGACACCGAGCATCGCTGGCTGGTCGATCCCATCGATGGCACCACCAACTTCATCAACGGCCAGCACTACACCATCTCGATTGCGCTCCGCCGCGGCAACCAGACCGTCGCCGGCGTCCTCTATAACCCCGTCGCGGACGAGATGTTCACCGCGATCCCGGGGCAGGGCGCCTACATGAACGGCGAGCGCCTGCGCGTCAGCCAGCAGGCCGATATTGGCCTCTTCACCATCGGCACGGGGCTGCCCACTCCAAACCTCTCGCTCTATCCCGGCGCCTATGAGCGGCTCGACCGCATCCGCGCTCCCATCGGTGCCATGCGCATCGTCGGCAGCGCCGCGAACTCCTGCGCCTATGTCGCCATGGGTCGCCTCACCGGCTATTTCGAGGAGACCGGCTTCTCCGACACAGCCGTGGGTATCCTCTGCGTGCAGGAAGCAGGCGGGGTGGTAACGGACTGGTGGGGCCGGGGCCCCGAGTTCTACGAACGCACCGGCACCCTCATCGTCGCCAACCAGGCCACTCACGTCTACCTGCTGGAGCACCTTAAGGACGTGCCGCGGAAAGACCCGAAATAGGGGGAGCCTGGTGGGGCTCCACCGGCTTCCTCGCCACCTCGCCGTTCAGCCGGCGCTCTATCGCGTTGCGGGCCCCGAGGGCGAATTCCTCGGTCCGGTAGGGGCCCCACTCCTTCTGCACACCGTTCTCGTAGGCGTAGAAAAACCAGTAGCCGTCCCGCTGGTTCGGGCCAAACACACGCTGTGTCACGTCGAATCCCCACTCGCAGGCGCAACTCTAGTGCCGCGCACGCCCCGGGGAACTCACATTTGCTATTCGGCCACAGTCACTTAGTATGAGGCGAAGGCAGCTGCCATGCCCTCGGGGTGGTCGGTGGTGATCTGGTCGACCCTGAGCGCCAGCAGCCGCTCGATCACCGGCAGAGTCTGCGCATCGATCCGCCTGATCGTATAGGCGTCGATGCGCCGCCCATGGGCGTGGAAGGCGCCGATGATGTCGAAGCCATCCTTGTCGGCTTCCAGCACCAGCTCCCACGCGAGATAGTCGAGCTCCGAGTGCGGCGACTCCGCCACGGCGCCCGCAACGAACTCGGCATAGTCGCGCGTCTCCATCAGCCGCTCAATCGCTCCGTCGTGGCAGGGGTCGTAGCCGACATGGATGCCGGGCACAGCGCCGGTCAGAAGTCGTACCGATTCCGCATCGCCCGAGGAGACGATGAAGTGGCCCGCCACCGGCCCCAGGGCCTCGGCAAAGTTCCGCACCACGTCAGGTGTCAGCACCGTCGCGTCCTGCTTGTAGTCGAGCTGCAGCAGCGCGTCCGGATGCGCCCCGTCACGGGCGATCAGTGCCGCGAGATCGTTGAGCAGCATTACCCTGTCGGCGATGGGGCGGCCGTCATTGTCGCGCAGGTTGAGTTCGCGCAGCACCGCGGCCGGCGTCTCTGCCACCAGCCCCGAACCCGTCGTCTCGCGTTCGAGCGACAGGTTGTGCAGCACCGCCATGCCACCGTCGGCATGCACCACCAGGTCCACTTCGACGCTGGCGCCCGCACGCATGCCCTCGATGATCCGCCGCCCGGTGAACACCGGGTCGTCGAGCCGCCGCCGGCCGCGATGCCACTTGAAGAAGGTCCGGTGACCATTGCGGGTCACCGAGATCGGCGCATCGACGCTCATGGGGAAGTCAGCTCCGGTAAGCGACCTTGTTGTCGCGATAGGCGGCGAAGGCGCGCGGCGTAAGCGTAGCGGAGGTAACGCCCTGCCACGCCCGCGCATCGGGCACCGTGGCCTTGAGGCGGAAACCGTCGGGCAGCTCGAGATCGACCACCGCATGCGCCCCGTAATCGGTGACGCGGTGAATTTGCGCCCCCTCGCCACCATTTGCCGGCACGATGGCCAGCGCCTCGGGCCGCACCGCGAAGATCGCCGGGCCGTCGCTGATCGGCAGCGGATGGCTGAAGCCCGGCCGCAAAAACTGCCCGCCCGTCACCGTGCCCTCGATCAGGTTCATCGTGCCGATGAAACCGGCGACGAAGGGCGTCTCAGGTTCGCGATAGAGCATGTCGGGCGCCGCCACCTGCTCCATCTTGCCATCGCGCATCACCACGATGCGGTCCGCCATGGACAGCGCCTCGTCCTGCCCGTGCGTGACGAACAGGGTAGTGATCTTCAGACGCTGCTGGATGTCACGAACCTCTTCGCGAAGACGCTCGCGCAAGTGCTGGTCCAGACTCGCAAAAGGCTCGTCGAGCAGAAGGATTTTGGGCTCCAGCACCAGCGAGCGCGCCAGCGCCACGCGCTGCTGCTGCCCGCCCGAAAGCTGGTTGGTGCCGCGTGTGCCGTAGCCGGCGAGACCGACCAGCTCCAGCACCGCCTCGACCCGGCTCCTGATCTCCGCCGCCGGCAGCCGCCGCAGCTTGAGCCCGAAAGCGAGGTTGTTGAAGACGTTCATATGTGTCCACAGTGCATGGCTCTGAAACACCATGCCGGTCGGCCGCTTTTCGGGCGGAACCCGGGTGACGTCCTCGCCGTCAATGGCGATCACTCCGGCACTCGGCGTCTCAAAGCCGCCGACCATGCGCAGCAGGGTGGACTTGCCCGAGCCCGAGGGGCCCAGCAGGCAGACGAGTTCGCCGTCGCCCACTGTGAGGTTGAAGTCGTCCACCGCCCGGACCGTCCCGAAGGCCTTGGTGACGTTCTTGATTTCGAGAACCGACATGGAGCTTCCTCAGGCGCCGAAGCCGCGGGCAAAGCTGCCCGAACTGATGACGCGGCGTGCAAACAACAGGGCGAAGAAGGACGGTACCCAGAGCAGCACGGACAGCACCGCGCCATACTGGATCACCGGCTGGTTGTTGATGAAGCTGATCATCAGCACCGGCAGGGTGCGGATCTGCGGCGCGCCGATCAGCCAGGCGCCTTCGGTTTCGTAGAAGGTACCGACGAAGCTGAGGAGGATCGCCGCGGCGATGGTCGGCCCCGCCTGGGGCAGGGTGATCGACCAGAAGACGCGCAGCGGCGAGGCGCCGACATCGCGCGCTGCTTCCTCCATGCGCCGGTCCACCGCCTGGAAGGCCGCCACCGGTATCCAGATCATGAACAGCAGCGTTCCCACCAGCTGGATCAGCACCACGCCCCAGAACGTTCCGATCAGGTTGAGCTGCAGGAAGATGCCCGCAATGGCGACCAGCAGACCGAACTTGGGGAAGGCGTGCCCGGCGAGGAACGAGAAGAACAGGATGTTCCGCCCGGGAAAATCGAGCCGTGCGAAGGCATAGGCCGCCGGCAGGCAGATCAGCGCCGAGAGGAACGTCACCATGGTCGCGAGGCTGAGGCTCATGGTGATCGAGCCCCACACGTCGGCGCGCGCCAGCGTCTGGTTCCAGAACCTGAGGCCAAATTCCTGCGGAATCACCGAGGGATAGCGCCACACATTGGTGAAGGCCCAGGTGCCCACCACAAGCAGCGGCACCACGATGACCAGCGTCAGGGCCACGGCAAAGCAAATGCCCACCCAGTCGATGCGTCTTTCCTTGAGTTCCCGTGCCATGTCAGGGCGCCCGGTTTTTGGCGACGGAGCGCACGTAAAACAGGCCGAACACGATGCAGAAGGCGAAGGTGATCACCGCCTGCGTGATGGCCATGGTCGGGTCGTTCACGTCGCGGAAGGTGCGCTGCATGAACGGGCCCATCATTTCTGGCGCTGCCGGGCCCAGCACATAGGGCAGGGTGAACGAGGAGAAGATGCCCAGCACCGTGAAGCTCACCGCCACGAGAATGGAGTTGGAGATGCGCGGCAGGATGATGTGCCACAGCACCGCGAGGGGCCTCGCGCCGACGTCACGCGCCGCCTCGATCGCCTGGTTGGATACATTGCCCAGGCCCGAGAGCAGGATCAGCACGGTGAGCGGAATGTTGTCCCACACCAGTCCGATCACCGGCCCCCACGGGGTCAGGTAGGGCGAGCGGATCTTGGGCAGCCCCACGGAGTTGAGCAGCAGGTCCACGGTCCCGTTCGGCCCGAGAACGCGGATGATGGCGTAGCTCAGAATGATCGAGGGCACGAACATGGGGAAGATGGCGAGCCCCTGCACATAGGCGGCGAGCCGCCCCTTGGCAAAACGCAGGTAGAGCGCGATGGGCACGCAGATCAGAACCAGCAGGATGGCGCAGACGCCGGTCGTCCATAGCGTCACGCCGAGGTTGTTGAGGCTGTACTGGTCGGAAAAGAAGAACCTGTAGGTCTCGAGCGAGAAGCTGTGGCCGGCGCCCTCGTCAGGCAGCCAGACCGTGCGCCAGACGGCCGAGAGGATGGGCCAGATGATCATCCAGCCCACCAGGAACACCGGCATCGCAACGAGCAGGAGGCCAACCGGCCACCTGCCCTGCTTTTTGCCGACAATGTCGTTGGACGCTGCCGTCAGCGTCACGAAGCAGGATCCACGTTGGGGGCGACGTTGCGGTACCAGCCCTCGTTGATCGCCTTCTCCCACTCGCCGCCCGGGAAGCTCGGGATCGACTCGGGGATCACGTCCTTGAACTTCTCGCGCAGGTCAGCCGAGATGTAATCCCACGACACGCCGGGGAAGCCGCCGAGTTCGGTCAGCACCGCCGACTGGATTTCCTCGGTGAGGATGAAGTCGGCGAGCCTGAGCGCCGCTTCCTTGTTCACGCCGTTGGAGAGCACCACAGAGCGCGAGAAGCCGCCGGGGAGGCCGAGGTCCTGCAGCTGGACGAGACCGGTCGTCTCCGGCAGCACGCCCTGGGCAATGGCCGACAGCGCCTGGTCCGACCAGGCCGGGATCATCGTCACTGCACTCTGGCCAAGCAACTGGATGGATTGCGTATTGCCCGAGGTGTAGGCGCCGCCATCGAACAGCGACGGGGCGATGTCCTTGAGGATCTCCCACGCCGGAGCCAAGGCGGCATCGCCCAGTTCGGGGTAGTTCGTGGTGGTGAACTTGGACGGGTCCTTGCCGTTCGCCTCGTAGATGGCGCGGCGCACGAAGTTGCCACCCGAGCCGCCCTTGTTCGGGCGGTTGTAGATGAACTGGCCCGGGTTGGCCTTGATCCAGGCGATCAGGTCGGGCCAGGTCTTGGGCACATTGGCCGGGTCGAGCTTGGTGGTGTCATAGGCGAGCAGCACCTGGCTGCCGCGATAAGGCATCGAATAGTCGCTTTCGATGCCGAGCGGGTTGATCTTCGACCAGTTGGAGAGCCCAGCTTCCTTCATGTTGACGAAGAGGCCGGCATCAATGGCGCCGGCAGGCAACAGCGGGTCATAGGACTCGAAGTAGTCGGCCTGGGGGTCAGCATTGCTCGAAAGGGCCGCCAGCGCGCGCTCGCCGATCGCGATGTTGCCCGGGCCGTCGCCCGCATCCACGAGGTTCAGCGTGACGCCCGGATTGGCGGCCTCAAACTTCGGCTTCACCACATTGGTCCAGAAATCGAGGATGTTCTGGTCCGACGACGTGTACCAGTCGATCACGCCGGGGGCCGCAAAGGCCATCCGCGGCAGAAGCACCATGCCGGCGGCGGCGCCACCGACGGAAAGCATGAATGCACGGCGTTTCATCGTTGTGTCTCCCCTGAGTTCGCCGGCGGGGCATCCCGCGGCTGGTCAATCTCCCGCTGACCGTAGCGTCCAGACTATCCCGAGCCCGGCATCTGGCAAGCGAAAAATGGAACAGAAATTCCAACGCCGTCTCAGATTGCCTGAATCGTTCTGAAGACGGACAGGCGACTTAAACCGCACGCGCGTGACAGGCACGTGACGGGCAGGCAGCACTGGCAGTGCGTCTACGGCTTACGGGTTGAGGAAATGGCGTCCCACTTCGGCAAACAGCCTCAGGTCGCTCAACGAATCCTCGAGCGTGGTCTTGGGCTTCTCGCCCGTCGTCACCGCCCTGTGGAAAGCGTCGAGCTCCACCCTGAACGCATCCTCATAGAACGGCCCGATGATCTCAGTGCCCGTGCTGTTGCGGTCCGAGGTGGTGATTTCGAGCCGCGTCGGCAGGTTGCGGATATAGGGAGTGTCGTAGTTGATCCTGAAGTGCTGGTTCATGGTCAGCACCTCGATCCCCGCATCGAAGCGCGCCACGTCGTGGATCACCGCCTCGTAGAGAGCGGTGAAGTTGCCGTAGTCGAACATCACCAGCACGTTCTCGCCCCGGTGCTGGCGCGCCGCGGCGACCTTGAGCGGCGGGCCGAACAGCTCGCACATGGCCGAAAACGAGTGCGACGAGAGCCCGGTGAGCACCTGGTAGGCGCGCAGCTGGTCGGCCGTCGCCTCCTCGCCCATCACCGAGCGCAGCAGAGCCTGCGTTCTTGTCCGTCCTTCGCTGATCGCTGCCTCCGGCACGTCCCTGGGCACGAATATGCGCCGCGTCTGGTCGACGAAGAACTGGCTCTCGCGGATCAGGTCGCGGATGCGCACATGGCGGATTTCGCCGCGGTCCGGCAGCCGCGCCTTGAGCGCCGTGAAGGCCGGCGCGAACCGCCGCATGTAGCCGACGAAAACGACCTTCTGGTTGGTCCTGTTCAACTCGACGATGGGCTCGAGCTCCGCCGCGGTCAGCGCTGCCGGCTTTTCGATGAACACATGTTTCCCCGCCCTTATCGCCGCTTCGAGCAGGGGAGCGTGGAGAAAATCCGGCGTCAGGATCATCACCGCATCGAGGTCAGGATCGGCGATCAGTTCAGCCGCCGATGCGGGCGTCTTGGGCACGGAGTAGCGCTTCGCCACGTAGCCGGTGAGGCTCGGCGACACGTCTGTCACCGCCGCGATCTCGTAGCGCGGATCGTCCGCCAGAAGCGGCAGGTGCATCAGCTGCGCGACCTCGCCCAGCCCGATCAGCCCGATCTTCACCGGTGCGCTCATGCGATGGCCCTCACATAGTCGAGGTTGCGCTTTGCCAGCTGCAGCGGCGTTTCGGCGGCATTCTCGGCCACGTCCTGCTCCACCACCACCGGCCCGTCGAAGCCTTTGGCTTCGAGGAACGCCATGATTGCCTGGATATCCACCGCCCCATCGGGCAGCGGCGCCATCACCCCGGCGCCATACGACGCTTCGATGGAAAGCTCCCTGCTCAGCACTCGCTGTCGCACCGCCGCATCGACATTCTTCAGGTGTATGTAGGCAATCCGGCCCCACACCTTCTTCATGTAGGCGAGCGGATCCTGACCCCAGAAAGCGTGGTGTCCTGTGTCGAAGCAGAGGTCGATGTCGGTCTCCTCGAGCAGCCGGTCGATCTGCGCCTCGAACTCTACCGCCGTGCCGACATGCGGGTGGAAGCTGGCCTTGAGCCCGAATTCGCCCTCGATCACCGCCTGCGCCTCGCGCACCGTCGCGACCAGTCCGCGCCAGCCCGCTTCATCGAGTACGCCTTCCTTACCTGCCGGATACCAGGCGCTCTCGTCCATGATGACGAGATGCTTTGCTCCCAGTTCTCCCAGCAGCGGCGCCAGCTCGCGCAGGGTCGCCATCAGCTCGCCCGTCCGCTCGCGCTGCCCGAAAACGTGCACATGCGTCGCCCCGATCAGCGTCAGGCCACGCTGCTCCAGCTCAGGCTGCAGCACGGTCTTGTCCTTGGGCAGAAACCCGAACGGGCCCAGTTCGGTGCCGCGATAGCCGGCCGCCGCCACCTCATCGAGATAGGTCTGCCAGCCAATGGTGTTGCCGGTGGGGTAGTTGATGCCCCAGGAGCAGGGCGCGTTGCCGATCAACATGTGACTTTTCCAATGGTCTGCTGCCCGAACATCGCCGTGGGCAGCTCACACCGTCAAGGCGGAATAAACATTCTGAACGTGAAACGCTGCGGAATGTGCCAGCCTGGGTCCTGCCAACTGCTACCGCGGCGCCTCTCTTGTGACCTTCTCGAAGGCGCAAAGGTGTGGAGCCGAAGTGCTCGAAACTCATTCTCTCAGGCAGCAGCCCCGCGCCCGCTGCCCGAGATCGCGCTCCAAACAGAGGAGTCTCCCATGAGCACCGCCAAAGGCACGATCCTTCACAACAACTGGAACGAAAAGCCGTATCACGAGGCCGACGGACAGAAGTCCACCGAGGCGCGGATCGACATCGTCATGCACGGCGATATCGAAGCGGCCGGCCCGTGCCGTTTCCTGATGCAATACCCAACCCCCGAGACGTGCCACTATGCCGGCTATCTCGTTCTCACCGGCACGCTCGGCGGGAAGTCAGGCAGCTTCATCATCCATGAGGCCGGAACCTGGAAAGATGGCGTCGCCTCCTCCCGTTGGGAGATTGTCGAGGGATCGGGCACTGGCGGGCTCAAGGGGATCACCGGCAGCGGCAGCTACGCCGCCGAGCACGACAAGACCGTGCACTACCAGCTCGACTACACCCTGTGACGGAACTCCGCGCCTGCCCAGGACTTGTGCCCTGATAGGGGGCGGCTGCCCCATGCCGCTCCTGCCAACACGGGAGATGAGCCATGAAAGTCAGCGAATGCATGAGCCCCGACGTCGAGATCGCCTCGCCGGACGACAGCCTGCGTGACGTGGCGCGCACCATGCGCGAGATCGACGCCGGGTCGATGCCGGTAGGCGAGAACGATCGTCTCGTCGGCATGATCACCGACCGCGACATCGCCATTCGCGCCGTTGCCGAAGGGCTCGGGCCCGATACGCCGGTACGCGGCATCATGAGCACCGACATTCGCTGGTGCTTCGAGGACGAGGACGTCGAAGAGGTGGCCGAGCAGATGGCCGACTACAAGATCCGCCGACTGCCTGTGCTCAGTCGCGAGAAGCGCCTGATCGGCATGATCTCTCTGGGCGATCTTTCCCAGGCAGACGGCGCCAGCAGCGGCGAAGCCCTGCGTGAAATCTCCGAGCCGGGCGGCATGCACAGCCAGCACTAGCCCTGAAGCGGGCGGGCTTACCCGATCCGGTAGACCCGCTCCGCATTACGGAAGTAGAGCTTTTCCTGCTCGTCCACGCTGGCGCCTGCCGTGATTTCGCGGCTGGCATTCACCCAGCGCGTCAGGTTGGCGAACAGCGTCACCACCGGATGGTCGCTGCCCCACACCACGCGGTCCCAGCCAAATGTCTCGATGACGAACTCGACGTAGGGGCGGATCTGTTCCACCGTCCAGTCTGGCTTCACGTTGGCGAGAATGCCCGAAACCTTGCACACCACGTTGGGCAGGGCGGCGATTGCCTTGAGTTGCGTCGCCCAGCTCTCCCACTCGCCTTCGCCGATCTTGGGGTTGCCGCAGTGGTTGAGGATGAACTGCACGTCGGGGCAGGCGGCCACGAGTCCCGGCACTACCTGCAGCTCATGGCTCTTGGCGCAGATGTCGAAACTCATGCCGAATTTCGGCAGGAGTCGCAGATTGGCGCGGAAGGTTTCGGTCTGGCTCATTTCCGCCGGCTGGCCTTGGATCAGCCGGCGGATACCCACCACCTTGCCCAGCGCCGCCAGCGCCTCCAGATGTGCCTCGAACCCATCATGCTCCGGCCGCCCATTGGCAATGGCGCCCACCACCCGGTCCAGTCCCAGCACGAAGCGGCTCTCCTCCACCATCTGGGACTCGAGCACGTCGACTTCCATGTGAATGGCCGCCTCGATACCGAGCGACAGCGCCTCGGCCCAGTAGCTCTCGTTCGACCACGGCTTGTTGATCTCGGGCGCGCCGGCGAGCCAGGGGTAGGAGAAGCGGTCGGGATAGATCAGGTGCAGGTGGGTATCGACAATGCGCATGAAAATCAGCCGGTTGGGTCGAGAATGCCTGACATGTTAGCGGCCTTGCAGCCGCTCCGGTAGGCGCAAAAAGAAGAGGCGCCCCGAAGGGCGCCTCGAAAAGCCGTCCGTCGAAACGGATCAGAAGTGCCAGAGCACGCCGACGGTGGCGCGGGCAGCGTCGAAGGTGTCGACACCGTCCTCGTAGCCGATGGCGAGGATGTCGCCACGCAGGCCGACTTCGTCGGTGAGCTTCAGCTCGGCGCCGACGCCGAGGGCGTACTCGGAGAAGTCAGCCGCATCCTCGTCCTGCCACACGTAGCCGAAGCCGCCGAGGGCGTAGACGGCGAAGTTGTCGGTCACGACGAAACCGAGCTTGCCGAGGGCGAGGATTTCGCCAGCGGCCGGGTAGTCATCGTTCTCGAAGTAGTAGTTGCCCTGCAGCTCGATGCCGACGAGGACCGGGTCAGCAGTGAAGTTGTAGCCGACCACGCCACCGACGAAGGCCTGGGTGTCATAGTCCTCCTGGAAGTAACCGCCCAGCTGCACGCCGGTGTAGAGGCCTTCGAAGCCGACGCCCGACGCTTCCACGATCGGGGCGGGGGTCTCGGGCACGTAGAGGTCGGCGGCCATGGCGGCCGAACCGGTCACCGCAACGGCGGCAGCGGCAAGGGCGAGCTTGCGAAGCATAAGGTAGTCTCCAAACTGAATCTGTCTTGCGACACGCGGGCTGATATCGTTGTCGCCATGGTCGCGACAACCTTCCGTTGCGATTTCGGCACCGGCATGTTGCCGCAGGAACACACTGACTGCGGCCGGGTCAGTTCTTGCGGAGTCTCAAAGCCTTACCGGAAGCCCAGTGCGGATGCTCTCATCCGCTGCAAGGGAAACGCGCAGCGACTGCACCGCGTCCGACATGTGCCGCGTGAGGTCAATATCCTCGGTGATGGCCCGATAGACATAGTCCTGCTCGCGAGCACAGAGCGCATCGTGGCCCGGCTCGCCGGCCATCGAGATGTACTCATCCGGTATCGCGAATGAGCCGTCCGGCGCGAGCGCCGCGCGGTGCACCTTGATCTGGTCGGTGCGGGTATGCACCTCGAGCTCGTCAGACTTCGCGCCCGGCTCCATCACGATGGAGACCGAACCGTTGGGGCTCATCACGTCCTTCACGAAGAACGCCGTGTCCGACACCATGGGCCCCCACGCCGCCTCGTACCAGCCCACCGAGCCATCGGCGAACAGCACCTGAAGCGCGCCGTAATTGTACATGTCCGGGACCAGCTCGTCGGAAAGCCGCACTCCCATGCCGCGCACCTCCACCGGCAACGCGTCGGTGATCTGGCACATCACGTCCACATAGTGCACGGCGCAGTCGACGATAGGCGAGGTGGTCTCCATCAACCGCTTGTGCCCGGCCCAGCTTGGCCCGCTCGATTGCTGGTTGAGGTTGAGCCGGAAGGCGTAGGGCCCGCCCATCTTGCGTGCCTCCTCGATGAAGCGCATCCAGCTCGGGTGGTGCCGCAGGATGTAGCCGACCACGAGCTTGCGCCCGTTGGCCACGGCCGCCGCCACAACGCGCTCAGCGTCCGCCACGGTCGTTGCCAGCGGCTTTTCGACGAACACGTGCGCGCCCTGTTCCAGCGCCATCACGGCGTAGTCGGCATGCGTGTCGGAATAGGTGTTGATCGAGACGAGATCGGGCCGGAACTCGCGCAGCGCGGCTTCATACTCGCTCCGCACAGGGTAGCCCTGCAGTTCTTCGGCCACCTGCGGCGGCCGCCGGTTCACCAGTCCGACGATTTCGAAACCGGGATGTCGGTGATAGGCGAGGGCGTGGCTCCGCCCCATGTTCCCGAGCCCGACGACCAGTACACGCACTGCCATGATTTTCTCCAGCCTTGCCCCGCGGCGGGGCCTTTCATGCCCCGACAATGCCAAAACGATACCACTGCCGCCAGCCAGACTTTCCGCTTGGCCAATGGTCTTTTATTGGTATTATGCGGCCACCGCGATCCAAGAGGCCTCCCAGAGTTCTCCATGGCTGACTCGCAGGCCGCGCTGTTCGGCCCCGATCCCATCGTCCTGCCCCAGGGTGGCCCGCTCTATCTCCAGCTCAAGCGCTGGATCGAGGACGCCGTGGCGCGCGGTGCCATCAAGCCGGGCGACGCGCTTCCTTCCGAGCGTGACCTCGCCAGTAAGGTCGATGTCTCCCGCGTCACCGTGCGCAAGGCGGTGCAGCACCTGGTGCAGGAGGGAGTGCTGGTGCAGCGCCACGGCTCCGGCACCTTCGTTGCCCCGCGGCCGAGCCGCGTCGAGCAGTCGCTCGGCCAGCTCACCAGCTTCGCCGAGGACATGGCACGCCGCGGCCTGCCGGTTACCTCCACCGTCCTGGAACGCGGCCTATACGATCCGTCGCCCGAGGAGACCATGGCCCTCGGCCTTTCGCCCGGCGAGAAGGTCGCGCGCATCGCGAGGCTGCGCATCTCGGGCGAGACGCCGCTCGCCATCGAGCGCGCCAGCATCGCAGCCACGGTCATGCCCGATCCGGCCCTGGTGGCGGATTCGCTCTATGCTCAGCTCGAGCGCACCGGCAACCGCCCGGTCCGCGCCATCCAGCGCATCCGCGCCGCAAACCTCAGCGAAGCGGACGCGAAGCTGCTCGAAATTTCCGCCGGCGCCGCATCGCTCCATATCGAGCGCGTCGGCTATCTGGCATCCGGTCGTGTCGTGGAGTTCACGCGATCGGTCTACCGTGGCGACGCCTATGACTTTGTCGCCGAACTCCGCGTTGGTGAAGGAGCGCGAGCATGACTATTCAGACCCCTACCCACATGCGGCAGGAGATCGAAGAGATACCCACCGCGGTGGCGCGCCTGCTGAGCGAAGGCAAGGCCGACCTCGCCGCCGCCGGTGCCGCGCTGCGCGAGCGTGATCCCGCCGCGATCGTCACCATCGCCCGCGGCTCATCTGACCACGCCTCGGCCTTCCTCAAGTATTCGATCGAGCTGCTCGCCGGCGTCCCCGTCGCCTCGGTCGGCCCCTCCATCGTTTCGATCTATGGCCGCGAGCTGAAGCTTGGCCGCACGGCCGCCATCTCCATCTCGCAGTCGGGCAAGAGCCCGGACATTGTGGCGATGACCGAGTCGGCACGTCGCTCCGGCGCGCTGACCTTCGCGCTCACCAACACCATCGGCTCGCCACTTGATGCGGCCGCCGAGCACACGGTGGCCCTCCGCTCGGGTGAGGAGAAGTCGGTCGCCGCAACCAAGACCTTCGTCGCTTCCATCGTCGCAGGCCTCGGCATCGTCGGAAGGTGGTTGGACGACAAGGCCCTGCTCGCCGCGCTAGAATCACTTCCGCAGCTGCTTGAAGAGGCGGTTCACGTCGATTGGTCGCCGCTCCTAGGCGCGCTAGACCAGCACAACTCGCTCTATGTGCTCGGCCGCGGCCCGACCCTGGCCATCGCCGCAGAAGCTGCGCTGAAGTTCAAGGAAACCTGCGGCATGCATGCCGAGGCCTACAGCGCCGCCGAAGTGCTGCACGGCCCCGCCCGCATCGTCGAGCGTCACTTCCCCGTCCTCGCCCTCGCTGCCCGCGATGCCGCCGAAGCTTCGGTCGCCGAAGTCGCCGAGCGCCTGGCAGGGCAGGGCGCCCGCGCCTTCGTCACCTCGGTCAACGCCATGAAGGCCGAGCGCCTTCCCTTCGCCGCCTCGGGCCACCCGCTCACCGATGCGCTGGCGCTCATCGTGACCTTCTACGGCTTCGTCGAATCCCTCAGCCGCCGCCGGGGCTTCAACCCCGACCAGCCTCCCCACCTCAAGAAGGTCACCGAGACCATCTAATCGCGAGAAGTTGGAGCAGCGGCGCCGCCGCAGCGTTACAGAACTGGCGCAACCGCCGGAGGACCAGAAATGACCAAGACCGCCATAACCGGCGCCCGCATCTTCGACGGCGCCAACTGGCACGACCGCTCCGCCCTGGTGATCAACGATGGCGTGGTCGAGGGGCTGATCGCCGGCGATTCCCCCACTGACGCCATGCGTGTGCCGGCCGACGGCGCGCTGATCGTCCCCGGATTCATCGACCTGCAGGTCAATGGCGGTGGGGGCGCGCTGCTCAACCTCACGCCGACGCTCGACGCCATCCGAACCATCTGCACCAACTACGCGCAGTTCGGCACCACGGCGCTGTTGCCCACCCTCATCACCGACACGCCTGAGAAGAACGTGCTGGCCATCGCCGCCGCCACCGAGGCGGTGGGGCAGGGCGTGCCGGGCTTCCTCGGCCTCCACCTCGAAGGTCCGCACCTTGCCCTGTCGCGCAAGGGCGCGCACGATCCGAAACTCATTCGTCCGATGGAGGAAACCGACCTGCAGCGCTTCCTCGATGCGCGCCGCAAGCTCCCGAATCTTCTCGTTACCGTCGCCGTCGAAGCTGCTGATCCGACTCAGATTTCCCGCCTCGCCGAGGCCGGCATCATCGTCTCCATCGGGCATTCGGATGGCACCTACGCCCAGGTGAAGGCCGCGGTCGAAGCCGGCGCGAGCATGGTGACCCATCTGTTCAATGCTCAGAGCCAGATCGGCAACCGGGAGCCCGGCATTGTCGGCGCCACGCTCGATCTCGGTGCCCTCAGCGCCGGCCTCATCGCCGACGGCATCCACGTCCACCCGGCCTCCATCGGCCTCGCGCTAAGAGCCAAGCGCGGCCCGGGCCAGATTTTCCTCGTCACCGACGCAATGTCGCCCACCGGTACGGACTGGACCGAGTTCGAACTTACCGGCCAGAAGGTCTATCGGAAGGACGGCGCGCTCCGCCTCGCCGACGGTACCCTCGCGGGCGCCGACCTCACCATGATCGACGCAATCCACTTCGTGCACCGCACCATCGGCGTGCCGCTCGACGAGGTGCTGCGCATGGCCTCGCTCTACCCGGCGCAGGCAATGGGCATCTCCTCCACCTACGGTCACCTCAACCGCGGTGCCCGCGCCGACTTCGTCGTGCTAGGCGACGACCTCGATATCCGCTCCACCTGGATCGGCGGCCAGAAGGCGTTCGGCTAGCATAAAGCAAGCCGGCCGCCCCTTGCGGAGCGGCCGGCTTCGGTGGATTTCGTGACGCGGCTTAGAAGCCGATGGTCACGCCAACCTGAACGACGTGGCTGCTGATATCGGCGATCGCATCGTCGCCGCCGCCCTCGAGTTCGACGTCGACAGCAGACTTGTAGCGATAGCCGAGATCGAGCGCGACGTTGTCGGCAACATCGACCTTCACGCCAGCGCCGAC
>Ga0207868_1000613_pt1 | contig 34568 bp, 30 predicted proteins | sample Passage237B_FD_187370 | JGI IMG/M metagenome (GOLD analysis project Ga0207868, IMG submission 187370) | Cellulose adapted compost microbial communities from Newby Island Compost Facility, Milpitas, CA, USA - Passage2 37B (SPAdes) (version 3) ... | reverse complement strand
GGCATTCCGCGACGATGCCGGCGCCAACAAGGTGGCGCGCGGCGGCTATGTCGCGGTCGAGCCCGACGACTTGCGCGACGTCACGCTGATCGCCACCGGCTCGGAGGTGGCGATCGCCATCGAAGCGGCGCGCCGGTTGGCCGGGAAGGGCGTTCACGCCGCGGTGGTGTCGATGCCCTGCGTCGAACTGTTCGCCGAGCAGGATGCCGTCTATCGCGCCGAGGTGCTCGGCTTCGGCCCGCGCGTCGGCATCGAGGCCGCGGTCGAGGGCACCTGGCCGCGTCTCATCACCTCGTCGGGCGAGTTCGTCGGCATGACCGGATTCGGTGCGTCCGCGCCGGCCGACGATCTCTATCGCCGCTTCGACATCACCCCGGAGGCCGTCGTCGCGGCGGCCGAGCGCGCCATCGCCCGCTTCTACGCCCGCGGCGGCATTCAATGACCGCGACCGCCGACCACGCCCGACCATCAACGAGGATATGCCGAGGATAGACCATGGCCCGCATCACGCTGCGACAACTGCTCGATCATGCCGCCGAATACGGTTACGGCGTGCCCGCCTTCAACATCAACAACATGGAGCAGGGGCTCGCCATCATGGAGGCGGCTAACGACGCCGATGCGCCGGTCATCCTGCAAGCCTCGCGCGGCGCGCGCAGCTACGCCGGCGACATCATGCTGGCCAGGATGATCGACGCGCTGGAGGCGATGTATCCGCACATCCCGCTGTGCCTGCATCAGGACCACGGCAACGAGGAGGCGACCTGCGCCAGCGCCCTGCAATACGGTTTCACCTCGGTGATGATGGACGGCTCGCTCGAAGCCGACGGCAAGACGCCGGCCTCCTACGATTATAACGTCGCCATCACCCACCGCGTGTCCGATCTCGCGCACTGGATCGGCGCCTCGGTCGAGGGCGAGCTTGGCGTGCTCGGCTCGCTCGAGCACGGCGGCGGCGAGCAGGAGGACGGCCACGGCGTCGAGGGCGAGGTCAGCCACGACCAGCTTTTGACCGACCCGGAGCAGGCGGTGGCGTTCGTGCGCGCCACCAAGGTCGATGCGCTGGCGATCGCCATGGGCACCTCGCACGGCGCCTACAAGTTTTCGCGCAAGCCGGACGGCGACATCCTGGCCATGCACGTGGTCGAGGAGATTCACCGCCGGCTGCCGGACACACACCTCGTCATGCACGGCTCGTCCTCGGTGCCGCAGGCGTTGCAGGATGCTTTCAACGCTTACGGCGGCGAGATGCCGCAGACGTTCGGCGTGCCGGTCGAGGAGATCGTGCGCGGCATCAGGCACGGCGTGCGCAAGATCAACATCGATACCGACTGCCGCCTCGCCATGGCGGCGGCGTTCCGCAAGGTGGCGGCGCAATCGAAAGCCGAGTTCGATCCGCGCAAGTTCATGAAGCCCGCGATGGATGCGCTGCGCGCGCTGTGCCGCGAGCGGTTCGATGAGTTCGGCACCGCCGGTCACGGGGCGAAGATCAAGGTGGTGCCGCTCGCCGAGATGGCGCGCCGCTACCGCGCCGGATTTCTCGACCCGAAGATCGGCGCCTTCGCCAGCGCCGCCGAATGACCCCCCTTTCCCCGCAGAGATGCCCCGGCCGAACGTCAAGGAGACAGTCATGAACCAGCACTCGCTCACGCTCCACGGCAAGGAACGCTACAAGTCCGGCGTGCTCGAATACAAGAAGATGGGCTATTACGAGCCCGACTACGTGCCGAAGGACACCGACATCATCGCGCTGTTCCGCGTCACCCCGCAGGACGGCGTCGATCCCATCGAGGCGTCGGCGGCGGTCGCCGGCGAATCCTCGACCGCGACCTGGACGGTGGTGTGGACCGACCGCCTGACGGCTGCGGAGAAGTATCGCGCCAAATGCTATCGCGTCGACGAGGTGCCGAACGCGCCGGGGCAGTATTTTGCCTACATCGCCTACGACCTCGACCTGTTCGAGCCGGGCTCGATCGCCAACCTCACGGCCTCGATCATCGGCAACGTGTTCGGCTTCAAGCCGCTGAAAGGGTTGCGGCTCGAAGACATGCGCCTGCCGGTCGCCTATGTGAAGACGTTCCAGGGGCCGGCCACCGGCATCGTCGTCGAGCGCGAGCGGCTCGACAAGTTCGGCCGACCGCTGCTCGGCGCCACCGTCAAGCCGAAGCTCGGCCTGTCCGGCCGCAACTACGGCCGCGTGGTCTACGAGGCGCTGAAGGGCGGCCTCGACTTCACCAAGGACGATGAGAACATCAACTCGCAGCCGTTCATGCACTGGCGCGAGCGCTTCCTCTACTGCATGGAGGCGGTCAACCGCGCGCAGGCCGCCTCCGGTGAGGTCAAAGGCACCTATCTCAACGTCACCGCCGCCACCATGGAGGACATGTACGAGCGCGCCGAGTTCGCCAAGGAGCTTGGCTCGGTCGTCGTCATGATCGACCTGGTGATCGGCTACACCGCGATCCAGTCGATGGCGAAATGGGCGCGCAGGAACGACATGATCCTGCACCTGCACCGCGCCGGCCACTCGACCTATACGCGGCAGAAGCTGCACGGCGTCTCGTTCCGCGTCATCGCAAAATGGATGCGGCTGGCCGGCGTCGATCACATCCATGCCGGCACCGTGGTCGGCAAGCTCGAAGGCGACCCCAACACCACGCGCGGCTATTACGACATCTGCCGCGAGAACGAAAACCCGATGAGGCTGGAGCACGGCATCTTCTTCGACCAGCACTGGGGAAGTCTCAACAAGGTGATGCCGGTCGCGTCGGGCGGCATCCATGCCGGGCAGATGCACCAGTTGCTCGACCTGCTCGGCGAGGACGTGGTGCTGCAATTCGGCGGCGGCACCATCGGCCATCCGATGGGCATTCAGGCCGGCGCCACCGCCAACCGCGTCGCGCTGGAAGCGATGATCCTCGCCCGCAACGAGGGCCGCGACTACGTTCACGAAGGCCCGGAGATCCTCGCCAAGGCGGCTGAAAGCTGCACGCCGCTCAAGCAGGCGCTGGAGGTCTGGAAGAACGTCACCTTCAACTATCAATCCACCGACGTGCCGGATTTCGTGCCGTCCGCCAGCGTGTCGGCATAAGGAGAACGACCATGCGCATCACCCAGGGCTGCTTCTCGTTCCTGCCCGATCTCACCGACGAGCAGATCACCAGGCAAGTGCAATACTGCCTCGATCAGGGATGGGCGGTGAACCTCGAGTTCACCGACGACCCGCACCCCCGCAACACCTTCTGGGAGATGTGGGGCCTGCCGATGTTCGATCTGCGCGATGCCGCAGGCGTCATGATGGAGCTGGCCGAGTGCCGGCGCGTCTACGGCGACCGCTACATCCGCCTGACCGGGTTCGACTCCAGCCACGGCTGGGAGTCGGTGAAGATTTCCTTCATCGTCAACCGGCCGAAGCACGAGCCCGGCTTCCGGCTGGAGCGGCAGGAGGCGAATAGCCGCAACATCCGCTACACCACGCGCGCCTATGCCTGCGACCGGCCCGAGGGCGAGCGCTACGCGGCCGGGTGAGGCGATAGCCATGGACGCCATCGCCACGCCCGCCGTTGACCCGCCGGCCGTCGATGCGTCGGCGGTCGATCTGCGCCGCGAGCTTGAGGAGGCCGGCATCGGCGAGGTGCTCGGCCAACTCGACCGCGACCTGATCGGGCTCGCGCCGGTCAAGACCCGCATCCGCGAGATCGCCTCGCTGCTTCTGATCGAGCGGGTGCGCGCGCGCATGGGCCTGAGCGCCGTGCCACCGACGCTGCACATGTCGTTCACCGGCAACCCCGGCACCGGCAAGACCACGGTGGCCTTGCGCATCGCCAGCATTCTGCATCGGCTCGGCTTCGTGCGGCGCGGTCACGTCGTGTCGGTGACGCGCGACGAACTGGTCGGGCAGTATATCGGCCACACTGCGCCGAAGACCAAGGAGGTGCTGAAGAAGGCGATGGGGGGCGTCCTGTTCATCGACGAGGCGTATTATCTCTACCGCCCCGACAACGAGCGCGACTACGGCCAGGAGGCCATTGAAATCCTGTTGCAGGTGATGGAGACGCAGCGCGACGACCTGGTGGTGATCCTCGCCGGCTACGGCGAGCGCATGGACCAGTTTTATGCCAGCAACCCCGGCTTCCGCTCGCGCATCGCCCATCACATTGATTTTCCCGACTACAGCGACGCCGAACTGTTGGCCATCGCCGAACTGATGCTGGACGGGCAGAATTACGTCTTCAGCGACGCCGCGCGCGCGGCGTTCGCGCGCTACATCGCCTTGCGCAAACTTCAGCCGCTGTTCGCCAACGCACGCTCGATCCGCAACGCGCTCGACCGCATCCGGCTCCGGCAGGCCAACCGGCTGGTGGCGGAGATGCAGCGTCCGGTGACGGCAGACGATCTCAGCGCCATCGAGGCGGCCGACGTGCTGGCGAGCCGCGTGTTCGCGCGGGCCGACGCTGAAGGCGAGGGGACGCGGGGCGCCTGAGCGCGGGGACGGCACGAGGCTCCTTGCGGCGTGTGGCCACCGGGGTCTACTGTCGCGCGCCGGCTGCGGCCGGCGCATTGTCCGTTTTGCCGAGTGCCCCATGCCCGCGCCCAAACCGCCTGCCTTCGAGACTCTGAGCCTGCATGCCGGTCAGCAGCCCGATCCCGCCACGGGCGCGCGGGCGGTGCCGATCTATCAGACGACGTCCTATGTGTTTCAGGACACCGATCACGCCGCCGCGCTGTTCAATCTCGAACGCGCTGGCCACCTCTATACCCGCATCTCGAATCCGACCATCGCGGTGCTGGAGGAACGGCTGGCGGCGCTGGAGGGCGGCGTCGGCGCCGTCTGCACCGCAAGCGGCATGGCGGCGACGCATCTGGCGATCGCGACATTGCTCGGCGCCGGTGAGCATATCGTCGCCTCGGCCTCGCTCTACGGCGGCACCATCAACCTGTTGCGCCACACGCTGCCGCGCTTCGGCATCACCACCACCTTCGTCAAGCCGCGCGCGCTCGACGACCTTGCCGCCGCGATCCAGCCGAATACGCGGCTGGTGATCGGCGAGACCATCGGCAATCCCGGCCTCGAGGTGCTCGACATTCCGCGCGTGGCGGAAATCGCTCACGCCGCGAAAATCCCGCTGATGATCGACAACACCTTTGCCACGCCCTATCTCAGCCGGCCGATTGCGCATGGCGCCGATATCGTCGTCAACTCGACCACCAAGTGGATCGGCGGCCACGGCATCGCCATCGGCGGCGTGGTGGTCGATGGCGGGCATTTCGACTGGGCCGCGTCGGGCAAGTTTCCGGTGCTGACCGAGCCTTACGCAGGCTATCACGGCATCGTCTTCAGCGAGGAGTTCGGGCCGAATGCCTTCATCATGCGCGCCCGCGCAGAGGGCCTGCGCGATTTCGGCGCCTGCCTGTCGCCGACCAACGCGTTCCAGATTTTGCAAGGCACCGAGACGCTCGGGCCGCGCATGGACCGCCACATCGCCAACACCCATGCGGTTCTCGACTTTCTGAAAAATAACAAGGCGGTCGCCTGGGTGGTGCATCCCGATCTCGCCGATCACCCCGATCACGCGCTGGCGCAACGGCTGCTGCCGCGCGGCGGCGGCTCGATCGTCTCGTTCGGCATCAAGGGTGGACGCGAAGCGGGCCGCAAGTTCATCGAGGCGGTGCGGCTCGTCAGCCATCTCGCCAATGTCGGCGACGCCAAGACGCTGGTGATCCACCCGGCCAGCACCACGCACCAGCAAATGAGCGCCGAGGAATTGCGAGCCTCCGGTGTCGGCGAGGAATTGATCCGGCTGTCGGTCGGCATCGAGGCGGCGCAGGACATCATCGACGATCTGGCGCAGGCGCTGCGCTTTTCGCAAAAGGCTTGAACCAAAAGGCTCGAATTATGCGTCTGTCCGTCAACGGCCATGAGGTGTTCGCGGCGACCGGCGGCCGGCCGTTCGATCCCGCGCTGCCGACGATCGTGTTTCTGCACGGTGCGGGTATGGATCATTCGGTGTGGGCGTTGCAGACGCGCTGGTTCGCCCATCATGGTTTTGGCGTGCTGGCGCCGGACCTGCCGGGCCACGGCTTGTCGGGTGGTGAAGCGCTGCCGAGCATCGCCGCGATGGCCGACTGGGTGGTGGCGCTGGTCGAGGCGGCGGGTGGCTCGGCCGCCTGGCTGGTCGGCCATTCGATGGGATCGCTGGTGGCGCTCGATGCTGCCGCGCGTCACCCAACGAAGGTTACAGCGGTCAGCCTGATCGGCACCGCGGCGGCGATGACGGTCGGGCCGGATCTTCTCAAGGCGGCCGAAGCGAACGATGCCGCCGCCGTCGATATGGTGTCGATCTGGGGCCTCGGCTTCCGCGCCGGGCTTGGCGGCAACACCGCGCCGGGCTTATGGATGCACGGCGGCGCCGCGCGCGTGTTGCAGGCGGCGCCGCCCGGCGTGCTGTTCAACGACCTCAACGCCTGCAACGCCTACGGGGATGCGCAGGCCGTCGCCGCCCGCGTCGCCGCGCCGGTCACGCTCGTTCTCGGCGAGCGCGACATGATGACGCCGGCCAAAGCCGGGCGGGCGCTGGCGGCGGCGCTGCCGCAGGCCCGCACCGTGGTGCTGCGCGGCGCCGGGCACATGATGATGATCGAGCGGCCGGACGAGGTGCTGGCGGCGCTCCGCGCGCAGGCCGCGGCATAACTACGGCCCGGTCGGCGTCAGCGCCACCACCGCGGTTTCGCCTTGCAGGCGAAGGGACGCGCCATCGATCAGGCCGCGCGCCAGTGCATCGCGGGCGCGTTCGGTGCCGGCGGCGAGCGCTGTGGCGATGTCGTCGGGCGCAAGCGGGGCGACGTCGCGCGTCACCGGACGCGCTCCGAGATCGCTGTCGGGCTGGATGTCGCACGCCGGCACGCGGACGATGCCGGCATGCCCCGGCAGATCGACGGCATTGGCGATCACGGTGGCTGCGGCATCGGCCATCGCCGCGGTTTTCGCCAGCACCGTCACCGCATCGGCGATGCCGAGCGAAAAACTGCGGCCGTGGCGGCCGGAGGTCGCGATACCACGGCTCGCATGCTGTGCCGTGAGCCGCGTGCGGCCGATCAGCGACGGGCGATCCGGGCGGTCGATCAGGCCGACGGTGAACGCCTGCCCCGGCGCAAGATGCAGCGCGATGTCGCCGCCGTTGTTGACATAGGCGCGCGTGAGCGGCGCGGCCGCGACCATCGCGCCAAGCACCTCCTCGGCCACCGCGCCGGCGACCGCCGCCATCGGCGTGATGAACTCCTCTCCGGCAAACGGCGCGACCGCCGCGGCCATGCGCCGCGCGACGGGGCCGCGCAAGGGCCGTCGCTCGTGCGCCGGCGCCCGCAGATCGGGAAGTTCCTCGCACAGCGCATCGAGCAGCCCGGTCAGGCGCGTCGCAGCCGCCTCGTAGGCCGCGCGCACGCTGATATCCGAGCCATGCGCCTCGATCACCAGATCGATCGGCCCGTCGTTGAGGTGCAGCCGGCGGCCGTCCGCGAGGTATGAAACTTGAGGGAGCCGGCTCATCGGGCACCTTGCGGTGGTCCGGGGGCGCAGGGTGGCGGAGACGGAGGGATTCGAACCCTCGATAGGGCTTTAGGGCCCTATAACGGTTTAGCAAACCGCCGCCTTCAGCCACTCGGCCACATCTCCGGCTGCCTGCATATGCCCGAGACGGCGGCGCCGGGCAAGCCTTGGTCGCGCACCTTGGAGTCTGATCCATTTAGAGAGCGTTTCGATCGGATTGAACCAGACGTGCGCCCACTCTCTCCCGCGTCATGCCCGGCTTTATGCCGGGCATCCACGTCTTGGCGCCCCCTCCCTTTATCCCTCCCCCGCTTGCGGGGGAGGGAAGGGTTGGGGGTGGGATGGCCGGGCAGGGGGGCCGCGAATCCCCTTCTCTCGGCGGTAACCGGTCCGGAGGCCGCAGGGGCATCCGTCGACCGGCGGCAGCGCCGGCGGTGGATTGTTCTCCGTTCGCCACAGGGAATCGGGCGCCTTCAAAAATATGCATTATATCAAGGGATTAAAGAAAAGGCGCAGCGCCGCCCGCGTGTTATTTGTGCAACAGGAGGGCAAAAACAGCAGTATTGGGGCCGTTTTGCAGCGCTCCTTTGTTGCCATCATGGAACGCTTCGGTAATGCTCCCCAAAGCGACGGAGGGGGGCATCCCGAGGTCGTTACCGTCTTGGGTGGTTCGCCATGGTCCTCGCGTTCAAGCGGGAGCGCGAAGCGGCCGGGCGGTGAGCGGGGCAGGGGGAGAGGTCATCGGGGCGACCCGGCGGATCGGAACCTGTTCCAAACAAGCAACTTTGGAGGTTTACATGAAGATGGTAAAGAGCCTTGTCCTCGGCTCGGCGGCGGGTCTGCTCGCCCTCAGTGCTGGGGCGCAGGCGGCCGATCTTCCGTTGAAGGCCAAGGCGGTCGAATACGTGAAGGTCTGCTCGCTCTACGGCGCGGGCTTCTACTACATCCCGGGCACCGACACCTGCATCAAGATCGGCGGCTACGTGTTCGCCGAGACGGGCTTCCACTCAATCGCCAACACGATGATGCCGGCCTGGGGCGGCCCATGGACCCGTAACTCGAACGAGCTGATGTCCCGTTCGCGTTTCGGCCTCCAGGTCGACACGCGCACCGCGACCGAGTACGGCGTGGTCCGCACCTACTTCAACGGCACCTACACCTGGACCACCAACGGTTCGGCGCGCGCTGGCGGTGAGCTCGGCGTCTACCATGCGTTCGTGCAGTTCGCCGGCTTCACCTTCGGTAAGGCGGTGTCGGTGTTCTCGCCGCCGTGGAACGGTGGCCCGGGCTCCAACATCACCTCGTACCTCATCGGTGGTGACGATACCGGCACCGGCGTGAACCAGGTGGCTTACACCGCCCAGTTCGGCAACGGCGTGTCGGCCTCGATCGCGTTGGAAGAGTCGAGCGGTCTGATCCCCGTAGCCACCGGTTCGCCGCTGAACTCCTACCGCCGTGCGCCGATTTACGTTGCCGCCCTCGACGCTGCCGGTAATACGATTTTGGCTAACGTTCCGTGGGGCGGCACCAACGCTCCGGACATCGTCGGTGCCATCAAGCTCGACCAGGCTTGGGGCATGGTCCAGTTGTCGGCCGCAGCGCACCAGATTCGCGCTAACGCCCTCGTTCCGATCAGCGATACCTGGGGCTTTGCGGTCCAGGGTGCTTTGACGCTGAAGAACCTGCCGACCGGTCCGGGAGACACGATCAACCTGTCGGCTGGCTACACCGACGGTGCCTCGCGCTACCTGATCGGCGGCGTGTCCCCGGATACCTACCAGATCTGGGATGGCGGCACCTTTGCGGCACGCGGTTTGTCCAACGACGCTGTGATCGTGGTCGATGCCGCGGGTAACCTGAGCTATCAGAAGACCTCGGCCTGGGGCCTCCGCGGTGCCTTCAACCACAACTGGGATCCGTACTGGGCCACCTCGGTGTACGGCTCTTACACCGCGGTCACCCACACCGGCGCGGTCAAGGCCGCTCTTGGCTGGAACCCGGACTTCGCGATCAGCCAGATCGGCGTGAATGTGCGCTGGACCCCGGTCAAGAACCTGACGTTCACGGGTGAGGCGCTGTACACGCACCTCGACCAGAACGTGACCGGCGCTACGTACAGCGGCATCGCCGCTGGTGCGATCGCGCGTGACACCGGTACCTGGACGTTCGGCGTTCGCGCCATGCGGACCTTCTGATCGGGCGCGTCCTCGGACGCTCACGATTTGAATCAGAAACCCCCGGCGGGCAACCGCCGGGGGTTTTTCTTTGTGCTGTGTGCTTTGTGCTCCCGTCATCACCCGGGGGTGTGTCCCGGACGCGGCGCAGCGCGGAAGCGGTGCGCCGCAGAGCCGGGACCGTTGCGGGGGCAGCCTTTCACTTTAGGCGATCTTTTGCGGCGATCCCGGATCAGCGACGCAGCACTTTCGTGCTGCATCGCGTCCGGGATGCGGGTGTGGTTGGAAAGGTCCCGGATCAGCAGTGCGGGATGTCATCCCGTATCGCATCCGGGATACGGGAGCGGCGACACGCGACAAGGGCGGTCCCGGATGCCCGAGATGCGCCTGTCCCGGACGCGGCGCATCACGCAGTGGTGCGCCGCAGAGCCGGGACCGTTGCGGGGGCAGCCTTTCACTTTAGGCGATCTTTTGCGGCGATCCTGGATCAGCGACGTGGCACTTTCGTGCTGCATCGCGTCCGGGATGCGGGTGTGGTCGGAAAGGTCCCGGATCAACGGTGCGGTATTTCATGCCGCGCCGCATCCGGGATACGTCGGGCCGGGATGCGTACTTCGCCGTGAGCCGCCGGGTGGCGTCCGGCCGCGCTTACTGCACCGCCGCGCCGCGGCTCATGTCGGCGTCGATCTGCAACTTCGAGCCGCCGCCGAAGCGCACCCGGTAGACTTGCAGGTTCTCCATGATCCGCTGCACGTAGTTGCGCGTCTCGGAGAACGGGATGCGCTCGACCCAGTCGACCGCGTCGACTTTCGGATCGCGCGGGTCGCCGTAGCGCGCGATCCATTTGCGCACGCTGCCGCGCCCGGCATTGTAGCCGGCGAAGGTCAGGATATAGGAGCCGCGATAGTCGTCGATCAGGCTCGCCAGTTCGGCCGCACCGAAGGCGACGTTGTAGGGCGAATCGCTGCGCAGCCGCTTCAGGTCGAACGAGGTGCCATAGCGCCGCGCGACGTATTTGCCGGCCGCCGGCGTCACCTGCATCAGGCCGTAGGCTTGCGCCGGCGATACCACGGACGGGTTGAAGCCGCTCTCCTGCCGGGCGATCGCATAGACGATGGCGCGCTCGATGTCCGGGCCGAGCGGCCGGTAGCGCGGAATGCCGGCGATCGGAAACGCGTAGTGCTCGAACGGCAGCCCGCGGTTGAGCGCGTCCTTGCCGATGGTCAGAAGCCCGCGCGCATCGTCGTGGCGCGCCGCGACCTCGGCCAGCGCCGCCAGCGCCTCGGCGTCGGCAGTGTCGCCCAATTCGGCGAGGATCGGCAGCGCCAGTCCGCCCTGGTCGGCGGCATAGAGCAGCCCGACCGCGCGCACGATCTCCAGCCGCTCGCCGCGCATGCCGCTCTTCGGCGCGCCGTTCAGCGCCATCTGCGGCAGGCCGAGTTTTGCGCGCGCCAGTTGGCCGTAGTAGCTGGTCGAATGGGCGGCGGCGAACTGGTAGGCGGCGCGGGCCTCGTTGCCGCGGCCGGCGGCTTCCGCCGCGCGGCCGAGCCAGTAGCCGGCGCGCGCCAGTGCCGTCGGGTTGTTGCTCCGGCGGCGGATCTGCTCAAAATGCCGCGTCGCGGTCGCCGGATCGTTGAGGAAGCGTAGCGCGATCCAGCCCGCGGTGAACTGGTGCTGGGTGCGGAAATTGCCCCGCGTAGGCACCGCCGCGTCGCGCGCGACCAGATAGGCGGTGCGGGCGTCGCCGGCGTCGAGCAGTTCGCGCGCCAGCACGCGGCGCTCGATCCACCATTCGTCGAGGTCGTAAAGCCGTCCCGGCTCGCGCGGCGCCGACAGCATCAGCCGCGCCGCTTCCGCGATGTGGTCGTTGCGGCGCAGCCAGCGGATTTTGGCGAAGATATAGCCGGCGTCGCCGCGCAGCGCCTGCGGCACGGCGTCGAGCAGGGCTTTTGCGTTCTTGGCGCGGCGCGACACCGCTTGCCGCGCCTTTGCCAGTGCCAGATGGCCGCCGCCAAGCCGCTTCGCCGCGCGCAAGGCCGCCTCGTGCGCGCCGTCGTCGTAGAGCAGGCGATCCATCCGTGCCTTGTGGTCGGCGGCGGAGATCAGCCTGCCGAACTGGTCGAGCACGGCGCGCTCCATCGCCTCGGTGAGCGAGTCCTCGCGCCAGCTCTCGCGCACCAGCCGCGCCGCGGTGCGGCTGTCGCCGCGGTTCTGGGCGGCGCGCGCCAGCACCAGCCGGCCCTTTGCGGTGAGCGGGATCTCGTTGGCAAACCAGTCGAGCACCACGGCGTCGTCGCGGCGGTCGTCCCACAACGCCGCCTCGAGCCGGCGTCGGAAGAAGTCGAGCGAGGGCCAGCCGGGGTTGGCGGCGATGAAGGCGCGGTAGCGCTCGACCGTCGCGCCATTGTTCGGGCTGCGCAGGATCACCCACTCGGCGAGCTTGCGGGCGACCGGATCGCTGATGGCCGCGGTCGCTGCGGTCGCCGCGGCCGGCTGGCGGCGCTGCACCAGGTCGATGACCTGCGCCAGCGCCGCGATGTCGGCGCGCGAGGTCGAGGCGGTGGGGGCCATGGCCAGCGGCGGCAGCGTCGGCTGCCGCATCGCCGTCACCGGCGCGGCGGCCGAGGAGGGCGGGGCCGGTTTCGTGCGCGGCAGCGGCGGCGTGGCGATGGCGGCCGTCGTGGCGGTCGTGCGATGCGCGGCCGGGCGCGGCTTCGGCAGCGGCACCTCGGCCGCAGCCTCGGCGCTCGGCGCGAGGCCAAAGGCGAGCGCCACAAGGGCGAGCGTCAGCGGCGCAAGCAGGGATTTCGCGAGCGCGTGGGCGGGGGATGGCGGCATGCCGGCGGCTCTCCGCGGCGAATCGGGATTCGCCGTCTGACTTAAAGGTTGTCCACTGTTGCTGCCGAGAGAACAGCAAATATGTTAAGGTAGATTTGTGGCGGCGGGGAGACGGCGAAAACGTGAGGCGACGCCCGGCGCAGGACGGGCTATTGCTCGGCGGGGCGGCACGGTGCCGCCCGTTTCATTCGGAGACGACAATCATGGCAGCCAAGACGACGTTCAGGGGGTCCTTTACCGCCTTGGTGACGCCATTCAAAAACGGTGGCGTGGACGAGGCCAGGTTCCGGGCGCTGGTGGACTGGCAGATCGCCGAGGGAACCAACGGCCTGGTTCCGGTCGGCACCACCGGCGAGAGCCCGACGCTGACCCACGACGAGCACCGCCAGGTGGTGGAGTGGTGCATCGACGAGGCCAGGGGCCGCGTGCCGGTGATCGCGGGCGCCGGCTCCAACTCCACGCGCGAGGCGATCGGGCTGGCCCAGCACGCCGAGAAGGCCGGCGCCGACGCCGTGCTGGTGGTGACGCCGTATTACAACAAGCCGACCCAGGAAGGGCTTTACCAGCACTTCAAGGCGATCAACGACGCCATCGGCATTCCGATCATCATCTACAACATCCCGCCACGCTCGGTGATCGACATGTCGGTGGCGACCATGGCCCGGCTGTTCGAACTGAAGAACATCGCCGGCGTCAAGGACGCGACCGCCAATATCGTGCGGGTGTCGCAGCAGCGCGCGGCCATGGGCGAGGATTTCAACCAGCTCTCCGGCGAGGACGTCACCGCGCTCGGCTACATGGCCCATGGCGGCCACGGCTGCATCTCGGTGACCGCCAACGTCGCACCGCGGCTGTGCGCGGAGTTCCAGGCGGCGTGCCTGCGCGGCGATTACGCGGCGGCGCGGGCGACCCACGAGAAGCTGATGCCGCTGCATGTCAACCTGTTCGTGGAATCCAATCCCGCGCCGGTGAAATATGCGCTGTCGCTGCTCGGCAAGATCGACGAGACGCTGCGGCTGCCGATGGTGCCGGTCAGCGAGCCGACGCGCGCGCTGGTGCGCGAGGCGATGGTCCATGCCGGCCTGATCAACTAAACCCGGACGATCCGATCCGGGCTTCATCGCGCAGATAATGGACTGACAGGAAGGGGCTAACGATGCTGAAGGACTTTCGCGAGTTCGCCATGAAGGGCAACGTCGTCGATCTCGCCATCGCGGTGATCATCGGCGCGGCGTTCGGCGCCATCGTCAATTCGATGGTCGGCGACATCATCATGCCGGTCGTCGGCGCCATCACCGGTGGCCTCGACTTCTCCAACTACTTCACGGCATTGTCCTCCAACGTCAACGCCTCCAACCTCGCCGATGCCAAGAAGCAGGGCGCGGTGCTGGCGTGGGGCAACTTCCTGACGCTGACGATCAACTTCCTGATCATCGCCTGGGTGCTGTTCGTCGTGGTGCGGCTGATGAATAGGCTCAAGCGCGAGCAGCCGGCCGAGCCGGCGGCGCCGCCGGCGCTGACCAAGGATCAGGAACTCTTGATCGAGATCCGCGATCTCCTGAAGACCAAGGCGTGAGGCCCGGCCCCCGGCCGCGAGGCCGGCTTCGGGACCCTCGATCGCCCGGCTGACATCATCATGGCAAACAAGAGCGAGCGCGCCATCAAGGTCGTCGCCGAGAACCGCAAGGCGCGCTTCAACTACGCGATCGAGGATACGCTCGAGGCCGGCATCGCGCTGACCGGCACCGAGGTCAAGTCGATGCGCACCGGCAAGGCGACCATCGCCGAATCCTATGCCGATGCGCGCGGCGGCGAGATCTGGCTGGTCAACGCCAACATCCCCGAATATCTCCAGGCCAACCGCTTCAATCACGAGCCGCGCCGGCCGCGCAAACTGCTGTTGCATCGCAAGGAGATCAACCGGCTGACCGGCGCGGTGGAGCGGCAGGGCATGACGCTCATTCCGCTGAAACTGTATTTCAACGAGCGCGGCCGCGCCAAGCTGCAGCTTGCGCTCGCCAAGGGCAAGAAGCTGCACGACAAGCGCGACACCGAGAAGAAGCGCGACTGGGAGCGAGAGAAGGGGCGGCTGCTGCGGGCGCGCGGCTGAGGCCCGCCTGGCCGGCGCTATCGCGACGCGTTCCGCCCGGAAAGGACACCGCATGAGCGAGCCGCAAATCCGTTTCAACGACGGCAGCGCCTATGAGCAGTTCATGGGCGTGTGGAGCCGGCTGGTCGGCACGGTGTTTCTCGACTGGCTCGATCCGGCAGCCGGCTTGCGCTGGATCGACGTCGGCTGCGGCAACGGCGCCTTCACCGATCTCGTGGTCGAGCGGTGCGCGCCCGCCCGGATCGAGGCCATCGATCCGTCGGAAGCGCAGCTCGCCTTTGCCCGCTCGCGGGCTTCTGCGGATAAAGTTGCGTTCCAGCTCGGCGATGCGATGGCCCTGCCGTTTGCCGAGAATAGTTTCGACGTCGCCGCGATGGCGCTGGTGATCTTTTTCGTGCCCGATCCCGCCAAGGGCGTCGCCGAGATGGCTCGGGTGGTCGCGCCCGGCGGTCTCGTCGCCGCCTATGCGTGGGACATGTACGGCCACGGTTTTCCGCTGGAGCCGATCCTCGCCGAATTGCGCGGGCTCGGTCGCGTGCCGCCGCGCCCGCCGAGCGCCGATGCGTCGCGGCTCGAGACCATGCGCGCGCTGTGGCACGGCGCGGGCTTGCGCGAGGTCGAGACCCGGCAGATCGAGGTGTCGCGCGGCTTCGCCGATTTCGACGAGTTCTGGTCGATCAGCATGAAGGGGTCGAGCACGTCGGCGACCATCGAGGCGTTGCCGCCGGATGAGGCCAAGGGCTTGAAGGAACGGGTGCGGGCCAGCTTGCAGCCCGATGCGTCCGGCCGCATCGTCACCTCGGCGCGCGCCAACGCGGTGAAGGGGCGGGTCGCCGGCTGAGGGTTTTGCGTGGGACCTTAAGCCGAACCGAGGTCGGCGCGGATCCGTGCGAACACGTCGTAAAACATCTTTTCCGTCAAGACGCCGGTGTTCGTATTGTAGCGCGAGCAATGGTAGCTGTCGTAAAGGCGCACGCGGCCGGCCTCGTGCACCGCGCCGTGGCCGAACGGCGCCTGGCTGCCGCGCAGGCCGAGCGCCTTGACGGTGGAGTCGTGGGCGACGCGGCCGAGCGCGAGAATGGCGCGCAGGCGCGGCATGTCGTGCAGTGTCGCGACGAGAAAGCTCCGGCAGGTGTTGATCTCGATGGGCAGCGGCTTGTTCTGCGGCGGCACGCAGCGCACCGCGTTGGTAATGCGGCAGTCGATCAGCCTCAAGCCGTCGTCGGGCGAGGCGTGATAGGGGCCGCGCGCAAAACCGTATTCGATCAGCGTGGCATAAAGCAGCTCACCGGCATAGTCGCCGGTGAACGGCCGCCCGGTGCGGTTGGCGCCTTGCAGGCCGGGCGCGAGCCCGACGACCAGCAGCGCGGCATCGCGGTCGCCGAAGGACGGCACCGGCGCATTGAACCAGTCGGGCGCCTTGGCCCGCGCCGCCTCGCGGAAGGCAACGAGCCGCGGACAGAGCGGACAATCGCGGTCGGGGTCGGTTGCGTGATGCAAGGAGCCGGCTCGCGTGAACGGCGCGGCGTCAGTCGTCGAAATCGTCGTGCTCTCCATGCGACGGCGTGGTGCTGCGCTGCAGGAAGCGCGGCGTATGGTGGCGCGGCTCGCGAGGGCTGGCGCGCTCGGCCGGATCGCGCCCGATCTTGCTTTGCAGGTCGGCCAGGTCGGTGAACACGTCGGCCTGGCGGCGCAGTTCGTCGGCGACCATCGGCGGCTGGCTCGAAATCGTCGAGACCACGGTGACGCGCACGCCGCGCCGCTGCACGGCCTCGACCAGCGAGCGGAAATCGCCGTCGCCCGAGAACAGCACGATCTGGTCGACGTGCTCGGCCAGCTCCATGACATCGACCGCAAGCTCGATGTCCATGTTGTCCTTCACCTTGCGGCGGCCACCCGCGTCGACGAATTCCTTGGTGGCCTTGGTGATCACCGTGTAGCCGTTGTAGTCGAGCCAGTCGATCAGTGGGCGGATCGAGGAATACTCCTGATCTTCGATGACGGCGGTGTAGTAGAACGCGCGCAGCAGTGTGCCGTGGTTCTGATATTCGTTCAGCAGGCGCTTGTAATCGATGTCGAAGCCCAGTGCCTTCGCCGTGGCGTAAAGGTTGGCGCCATCGATGAACAAGGCAATTTTATTCGAGTTTGCTCGCATCAATCTTCCATATAGATGTCGCGTGATGTTCGCCGATGCACTCAGCGCGTGCGGTGCGCTGGTTCGGCACGCTCAAAGCTTGAGTTCGTGTGCGTTTGGAGCGTGGCGTCAGACACCACGGCCCGCGCGGCGAAGCAATAGGGTCGTGATCGTAATGCTTGATTTTGTAATACCGGTTTGAAGCAATTTCTTGTCGCCTCGCCTGTGGTCACGTTTGTGGTCAAATGATCGACTGCCCGGGCTCGCACGGATTCCTTGCATCGCGCTGCCGATACGCGCCGATCGGGTGCGGGGGGCGGCCCGCCCCCGGGGGCGGATGGGCGCGGGGTGGCGGGAGGGCTCCCCCAATTTCGCTCTTGCGAAATCAGGCCCGCCCCTATACCTAGCGGGGACAGCACCCAATTTGGCCCTGAACAACGGAGCGACAGTCAATGGCGCGTGTCACCGTGGAAGACTGCATCGACAAGGTCGATAACCGCTTCGACCTGGTTCTGCTGGCGGCTCACCGTGCGCGGACCATCTCGTCCGGCTCGCCGCTGACCATCGACCGCGACAACGACAAGAACCCGGTGGTGGCCCTGCGCGAGATCGCCGACCAGACCGTGTCGCCGGAAGACCTGCGCGAGGAACTGGTGCATTCGCTGCAAAAGTTCGTCGAGGTGGACGAGCCGGAACCCGACACCGTGCCGCTGATCGGCTCGGCCGGGGCCACGGTGGACGCCGACGACACCGAGGTTGCCGTCGAGCGCATGACCGAGGAGGAGCTTCTCAAGGGCCTCGAAGGGCTTGCGCCCCCGGAAGCCCAGCCCGAGGAGGACGAATAGTCCGGCCCGGCCGGTTCCGCGCCCCCGGCGCGGCCTGCGACCAGACACCTAAGGCCCGGACCTGCCGTCCGGGCCTTTTTCGTTCCGGGCGGGCGTCGCCGTGCCGGAACGGTCTGGCCTGCCTGGCATCCCGGACGCCTGCGGCATGCCATGCCGCCGTGCCGATCCGGGATCGTCGGGACCGCAGCGCCTGCAACGGTCCCGGCTCTGCGGGGCACCGCTTCGCGCCGCTTCGCGTCCGGGACACGGAGGTCGTCCGGGACACGGAGGTCGTCCGCTTCACCGCAATGGCCGGCTTGCTCAAAAAACGTTAGCGATTAGATCAACATATCCCGGATTCGGCTTTCCTGCCGGGCGGTTGCCGGACTATGGTGATAATAATATCGCATGCGCGCTCCATCGGCCGGAGCAGGAAGGACGAGAGAGAAATGGCGTTCTGGCGCCATGAAACACTGCCGGCAAAGGCTGCCGAGGGTGAGGTCGCCGTCGCCCCCCGGCCGGTGACCGTCCCACCCCGGCCGGCCCGGCCGCGCGCCAAGATGATGCGCCAGTACGATCTCGTCGAGCGGGTGCGGGCCTACAACCCGGATACCGACGAGGACCTGCTCAACCGCGCCTACGTCTACGCCATGAAGGCGCACGGGGAACAGAAGCGCGCCTCGGGCGACCCTTATTTCTCTCATCCGTTAGAGGTCGCGGCGATCCTGACCGACCTCAAGCTCGACGACGCCACCATCGTCGCCGCGCTGTTGCACGACACCATCGAGGATACCGAGGCGACCCGCGCGGAAATCGATCAGGTGTTCGGCCGGGACATCGGCGCGCTGGTCGAGGGGCTGACCAAGCTGAAGCGGCTCGAACTGGTGTCGCGCGAGGCCAAGCAGGCCGAGAACCTGCGCAAGCTTCTGCTGGCCATCGCCGAGGATGTGCGGGTGCTGCTGGTCAAGCTCGCCGACCGCCTGCACAACATGCGCACGCTGGAGTTCGTGCCGCCGGCCTCGCGCCGCCGCATCGCCGAGGAGACGCTCGATATCTACGGGCCGCTGGCCGGCCGCATGGGCATGCAGGAGATGCGCGAGGAGCTGGAAGACCTCGCCTTCCAGGTGCTCGATCCGGAAGCCTATGCGGTGATCATGCAGCGGCTCGATGCGCTGGCCGAGCGCAACCGCAACCTGATCGGCGAGATCGAGACCCAACTGTCGTCGCAACTCGCCAAGGCCGGCATGGCCGCGCGCGTGATCGGCCGGCGCAAGCGGCCGTTCTCGATCTGGACCAAGATGGAGCGCAAGTCGGTCGGCTTCGAACAGCTTTCCGATATCTTCGGCTTTCGGGTGATCCTGAACACCGTTTCGGAATGCTACACCGCACTCGGAATCGTCCACACCACGTGGCCGGTGGTGCCGGGGCGCTTCAAGGACTACATCTCGACGCCCAAGCAGAACGACTATCGCTCGATCCATACCACCGTGATCGGACCGGGCAACCAGCGCGTCGAACTGCAGATCCGCACCGAAGAGATGAACCGCATCGCCGAGTTCGGCATCGCCGCGCACGCCTTCTACAAGGACGGCGTCGGCTCGCCGACCGAACTGCTCAAACGCGAGTCCAACGCGTTCGCCTGGCTGCGCCATACCATCGACATGCTGGCGCAGAGCACCAACCCGGAAGAGTTTCTCGAGCACACCAAGCTCGAGCTGTTTTACGATCAGGTGTTCTGCTTCACGCCGAAGGGCAAGCTGATCGCGCTGCCGCGCAAGGCCAACGTCATCGACTTCGCCTATGCGGTGCATACCGACGTCGGCAACAGCGCGGTCGGCTGCAAGATCAACGGCAAGTTCGCGCCGCTGTCGTCGGAATTGCAGAACGGCGACGAGGTCGAGGTGCTGACCTCCTCGGCGCAGTCGGCGCCGCCCGCCGCCTGGGAGACGCTCGCCGTCACCGGCAAGGCGCGCGCCGCGATCCGCCGCGCCACCCGCGCCGCGGTGCGCGACCAGTATGTCAGTCTCGGCCGGCGCATCGTCGAGCGGCTGTTCACGCGCGCCAAGGTCGAATACCACGACGACAAGTTGACCGGCGCGCTGCCGCGGCTGGCGCGTGCCAGTATCGACGATGTGATGGCCTCGGTCGGGCGCGGCGAACTGAAAGCCTCCGACGTCGCGCGCGCGATGTACCCCGATTACAAGGAGGAGCGCGCCACCGGTCTCGGCCCGAAGCGGCGCCTGGCCGAACGCCTCAAGCTCAAGCGCTCGCGCGGCGGCGCCGTGGCGCTCGCCTCGTCGGCGATCCCGATCGGCGGTCTCAACTCGGCGCTGCCGGTGAAGTTCGCGCCGAACGGCGGCGCGGTGCCCGGCGACCGTATCGTCGGCATCGTCTCGCCGGGCGAGGGCATCACCATCTATCCGATCCAGTCGCCGGCGCTGAAGGATTTCGAGGACATGCCCGAGCGCTGGATCGACGTGCGCTGGGACATCGACGAAGCGACGCCGCAGCGCTTTCCGGCGCGGCTTCTGATCCATAACGTCAACGAGCCGGGCAGCCTCGCGCAGATCGCCACCGTGATCGCCGAACACGACGGCAATATCGACAACATCAGCATGAGCCGCCGCCTGCCGGATTTCACCGAACTCACCGTCGACCTCGAGGTCTACGACCTCAAGCATTTGAGCGCCATCATTGCCCAGTTGCGCGCCAAGCCGGTTGTCGCCAAAGTCGAGCGCGTCAACGGCTGATGAGGAGTTTTTTTGGTTTGTCTGGAATCGTCATGCGCGGGCTTGACCCGCGCATCCATCAAGAAGAATCTTTTCAAGACGATGGATTGCCGGGTCAAGCCCGGCAATGACGGTGGTGAATGGATTACCGGGCCTTCGCCGCGCCGAAGGGGCTTCGGCCCGCAGGCGGGTCATCAGTTCACGCCCGTCTCCAACGGGCTGTGCCTGGCAATGGCGGATCTGCTTCTATTTCAACATAACGTGCTTTAGCCCCTGAGAGTTGCCCCATGGTCAAAGCCCCGCCGCGCCTCGGCATCAACGTCGATCATGTCGCCACGCTACGCAATGCGCGCGGCGGCCGCCGCCCCGATCCCGTGCGGGCAGCGCTGGCGGCCATCGAGGCCGGCGCCGACGGCATCACCGCGCACCTGCGCGAGGACCGCCGCCATATCCGCGACGACGACATGGCGCGGCTGAAGGCCGAGATTCCCAAGCCGCTCAACTTCGAGATGGCGGCGACCGACGAGATGGTGCGGATCGCCATCGCCACCCGGCCGCACGCGGCGTGTCTGGTGCCGGAGCGGCGCGAGGAGTTGACCACCGAGGGCGGCCTCGACGTCGTCGGCCAGCGCCAGATGCTGGGGCCGGCGATCGCCCGGCTCGCCGACGCCGGCATCCGCGTGTCGCTGTTCATCTCGGCCGATCCGGCGCAGATCGAGATGGCGGCGACGCTCAAGGCGCCGGTGATCGAACTGCACACCGGCGCCTGGTGTGACGCCATGATCGACGGCGACCGCAGCAAGGCGGACGCCGAGTGGCAGCGCATTGCCGCGGGCGTGCGGCTCGCGGAGACGGCGGGGCTGGAGGTCCATGCCGGCCACGGCCTCGATTACCAGACGGCGGAAACGATTTCGGCGTTGCCGCAGATCGCCGAATTGAACATTGGCCACTTCCTGATGGGGGAAGCGCTGTTCGTCGGGCTGCCGGAGGCCGTGCGCACGATGCGCGAGGCGATGCGGCGCGGCCGCATGTCATGATCATCGGCATCGGCTCCGACATGATCGACATCACCCGCATCGACAGGGTGATCGAGCGGCATGGCGAGCGCTTTCTCGACCGCATTTTCACCGAGGCGGAGCGCGCCAGGGCGCAGCGCCGGGCGCGGTCGCACCGGATGGTGGTTGCGACCTATGCCAAGCGGTTCGCCGCCAAGGAGGCGTGCTCCAAGGCGCTCGGCACCGGCATCCGGCAGGGCGTGTGGTGGCGCGACATGGGGGTGGTCAACCTGCCGACCGGGCGGCCGACCATCGTCCTGACCGGCGGGGCGCAACTGCGGCTCGCCACCCTGACCCCGGCCGGCCATCTGGCGCGGATCGACCTGACCATGACCGACGACTGGCCGTTGGCGCAGGCCATGGTCATCATCTCCGCCGTGCCGGACGTAGCAGAGGGTTCCCCGCGCTGACCGTGCGACGGGAAAAAGCGTTCGCCATCAAGGGATTGACAGCTTCTCTCGGAACCGTTCATTGCGCCGTCGCGGACAACGGTCTAAAAGGCGGCCGGTTGCTTCGGCGGGACGAATCCGGACAGGCGCGCCGCGCCCACGGCCTCACCCGTCAGCCCGGACCCGAGACTTGCGCGGACCGGCCCGCCGCCCGGCGCGGCCGCGGTCGAAACCCTGTTTGAACTGGAATCTGAATGAGCGTGACATCCGGGTCGAAATCCAAGGGCGGCATCGGCGAGACGACGCGCGTCGTTTTTCATGCGCTGGTGATCGCGCTGGTGATCCGCACCTTTCTGTTTCAGCCTTTCAACATTCCGTCCGGATCGATGAAGGCGACGCTGCTGGTCGGCGACTACCTGTTCGTCTCGAAATATTCCTACGGCTACACGCACTATTCCATCCCGCTGTCGCCGCCTTTGTTCTCGGGCCGGATTTTTGGCTCGGAGCCGAGCCGCGGCGATATCGTGGTGTTTCGCCTGCCGAAGGACGACTCGGTCGATTACATCAAGCGCGTCATCGGCCTGCCGGGCGACCGCATCCAGATGAAGGAAGGGCTTTTGTACATCAACGACGTACCGGTCAAGCGCGAGCGGATGGCCGATTTCGTCGGCGAGGATCCGTGCGGGTCGGATGCGATCGCCCGCGTCAAGCGCTGGAAGGAAACGCTGCCGAACGGCGTGACCTATGAGACGCTCGACTGCGTCGATAACGGCTTTTACGACAACACCCACGTCTACACCGTGCCGCCCGGCCATTTCTTCATGATGGGCGACAACCGCGACAACTCCACCGACAGCCGCGTGTTATCCGCCGTCGGCTACGTGCCGTTCGAGAACATCATCGGCCGTGCGCAGATGATTTTCTTCTCGATCGCCGAAGGCGAGAGCGCGTGGCAGGTGTGGCGCTGGCCTGTCGCGGTGCGCTGGGGCCGTCTCTTTTCAATCGTGCGATGAGCGACGATACGCCTGTTCCCGGTGGGTCCTTGCCGCAACCTGACGAGCCGGCCGATGCGGCGGCGGCAGCGACCGAGGCGGAGCGCCCGGTGCGCAAGCCGGCTGGCCGGCGCGGCGCCAGGGCCAGGCTTGCCGCGCTCGAGGAAAGCCTCGGCTACGCCTTCACCGACGCCGGCCTGCTGACCACGGCGCTGACCCATGTGTCGGCGCTGAAATCGGCGCGCAGCCGCAGCGAAAGCTACCAGCGCCTCGAATTTCTCGGCGACCATGTGCTGGGCCTCGTGATCTCCGACATGCTCTACCGCGCCTTCCCCAAGGCCGACGAGGGCGAACTGTCGCGCCGGCTCGCCGACCTGGTGCGCCGCGAGACCTGCGCCGACGTTGCCAAGGCCCTGGGCCTGCTCGAGGCCATCAAGCTCGGCACCGTCGGGGTCGGCGCCGGCGCACGCTTGCGCAAGTCGGTGCTCGGCGACATCTGCGAGGCGGTGATCGGCGCGATCTTTCTCGATGGCGGCTATGAGGCGGCGGCCGCCTTCATCGCGCGCAACTGGGGCCAGCGCATGCGCAAGCCGGTGCGGGCGCTGCGCGATCCCAAAACCATTTTGCAGGAATGGGCGCAAGGCCGTGCACTGCCGACGCCGACCTATCGCGAGATCGCGCGCAGCGGTCCCGATCACGACCCCGAGTTCTGCGTCGCCGTCGAACTGCCCGGCCTTGTGCCGGCGGAAGGGCGCGGCCGCAGCAAGCGCAGCGCCGAAAAGGCGGCGGCCTCGGCGCTGCTGGCGCGCGAGGGCGTGACCGGAGGCACGGATGGCTGAGGATACGGCACCGGCCGGCGACACCCGCTGCGGCTTCGTGGCGCTGATCGGCGTTCCCAATGTCGGCAAATCGACGCTCGTCAATGCGCTGGTCGGCGCAAAAGTCTCGATCGTCTCGCGCAAGGTGCAGACGACGCGCGCGCTGATCCGCGGCATCGTCATCGAAGACAAGGCGCAGATCGTGCTGGTCGATACGCCCGGCATCTTCGCGCCGCGGCGGCGGCTCGACCGCGCCATGGTCTCGACCGCGTGGAGCGGCGCGCACGATGCCGATCTGGTCTGCCTTCTGATCGACGCCCGCGCCGGGCTGGACGAGGCGACGAGCGCGATCCTCGACAAGCTCGCCACGCTGCCGCACCCAAAGTATCTGGTCATCAACAAGATTGACCAGATCGCCCGCGACAAGCTGCTGGCGTTGGCGCAGGCGGCCAACCAGCGGCTTTCGTTCGCGCACACCTTCATGGTCTCCGCGCTGACCGGGGACGGCGTGGACGATCTGCGCCGCGCGCTGGCCGCGGCGATGCCGCCGGGACCGTTCCACTATCCCGAGGACCAGCTCTCGGACGCGCCGCTGCGCCATCTCGCCGCCGAGATCACGCGCGAGAAAATCTATCGGCGGCTGCATCAGGAATTGCCCTATCAGTCCACGGTGGAGACCGTGAGCTGGACCGAGCGGCCGGACAAATCGGTGCGCATCGAGCAGACGATCTTCGTCGAGCGCGACAGCCAGCGCAAGATCGTGCTCGGCAGCGGCGGCGCCACCATCAAGGCGATCGGCGCCGACGCGCGCCGGGAGCTGGCCGATATCCTCGGCGTGCCGGTGCATCTGTTTCTGTTCGTCAAGGTGCGGGAAGGGTGGGGCGACGATCCCGAGCGCTATCGCGAGATGGGGCTGGAATTTCCCAAGGCGTAGGCGGCGCGGTGTGAAGCGATGGAGTGGAGCGACGAGGGCGTGGTGCTGGGCGTGCGGCGGCATGGCGAAACGAGCGCCATCGTCGAGCTTCTGACGCGCGCGCACGGCCGCCATCTCGGCCTCGTTCGCGGCGGTGGCGGCTCGCGCATGCGGCCGCTGCTGCAACCGGGCAATACGGTCAGCGCGCTGTGGCGCGCGCGGCTCGATTCGCATCTCGGCACCTACCAGATCGACGGCCTGCGGCTGCGCGCGGCGCATGCCTTCAGCCTGCCGCACGGCGCCTACGGCATCACCCATCTCGCGTCGCTGGCGCGGCTGTTGCCGGAGCGCGATCAGCACGAGGAGATGTTCGCGCTGGTCGAATATATTCTTGACGACTTCGACGATGCCGTCATCGCCGCCGCGCACATCGTGCGCTTCGAACTGACACTGTTGACCGTGCTCGGCTTCGGCCTCGATCTCACGCGCTGCGTGGCCACCGGCGCAACGCAGGATCTGGCCTATGTCTCGCCGAAATCGGGTGGCGCGGTGTCGCGCGCGGCCGGCGCGCCGTGGCAGGAGAAGCTGCTGGCTCTGCCGGCGTTTCTCGGCACGCCGGAGGGCAGGGTCAATGGGCTGAGCGCGGCCGACCTGCGCGACGGCTTCCGCCTGACCGGCCTGTTCCTTGAACGGCGCGTGCTGGAGCCGCGGGGCTTGAGCCATCCGCAGGCGCGCGAAGGCTTTATCGCGGCGGTGCTGCGGCAGCAGGCCCGCATGGCGGAGCCCTGATTCACGATCGCAAAAAAAACGGGCCGGAGATCCGGCCCGTTTCATCTCGTCGTCCTGCTTTAGCGGTAGTGACGATGGTGGGAGCGGTGACGGCGATCGTAATGATGGCGACGGTCGTAACGCCAGTGCCGGTGAACACGCGGCCGTGTTTCATAGCAGCGCCGCGTCCAGCGCCGTCCCGTCCACACGCGCTTGCACACCAGCCGAACCTGTTCTGCCTGCAATGGCGAGGTGATCGCATGCGCCGGCGCGATCGGTCCGGGCATCGGCATGGCCTCAGCGGCAGTCGGAGCCAGCGACCCCGCGGCGAGGCCGGCAGCCATCAAGGCAGCGGCGGCGAGATATCGGATGTTCATGCTTCGAAATCCTCCAGCGTCGTGCGAAGTTGAGGGAAGAAAGGTATGCAACGGGAAAATGCCGCTGCATGGCGATAGTTCCTTTCTCCTTGAGACCCAGCATCGTTTTGGCGCGCTGAACCCCGGATGAATGCGTCAAACGGGGCGAGCAACATGGACAAGATTTAATGATGCGCCGCCGGACGCTGACGACGGAACCGCGGCGAGTCTTGATGGAAACGCCGCTTGTTCGCTGGCAAAACTCCGGCTAATCCCGAATCATGGGCAAGACGCTGATTCCTCCGGACATGCCGGAACCCCACGAGGTCGGACTGCGCGAGGCGCTGGAAGAGCGCTACCTCGCCTATGCGCTGTCGACCATCATGCACCGCGCGCTGCCGGATGCCCGCGACGGGCTGAAGCCGGTGCATCGGCGCATCCTTTATGGCATGCGGCTGTTGCGGCTCGATCCCGGCGCGCCGTTCAAGAAGTCGGCGAAGATCGTCGGCGACGTGATGGGCGGCTTTCATCCGCACGGCGACCAGTCGATCTACGATGCGCTGGTGCGGCTCGCGCAGGACTTTGCCGCGCGCTACCCGCTGGTCGACGGCCAGGGCAATTTTGGCAATATCGACGGCGACAACCCGGCGGCCTACCGCTACACCGAAGCGCGCATGACCGATGTGGCGCGGCTCCTGCTCGACGGCATCGATGAGGATGCGGTTGCCTTCCGCCCGAACTACGACGGCCAGACCAAAGAGCCGGTGGTGCTGCCGGGCGGCTTCCCCAATCTGCTCGCCAACGGGGCGCAGGGCATCGCGGTCGGCATGGCGACCGCCATTCCGCCGCACAACGCGGCCGAACTGTGCGAGGCGGCGCTGCACCTGATCGAGAAGCCGGACGCAAAGACGCGCGCCCTGATGAAGTGGGTGAAGGGACCGGACTTTCCGACCGGCGGCATCGTGGTGGATTCGCGCGAGACGATCGCGCAAGCCTACGATACCGGGCGCGGCGCGTTCCGCGTGCGGGCGAAATGGCATGCCGAGGAGGGCGCGCGCGGCACCTGGTCGGTCGTCGTCACGGAAATTCCGTGGCTGGTGCAGAAGTCGCGGCTGATCGAAAAGATCGCCGAACTGCTCAACGAGCGCAAGCTGCCGCTGGTCGGCGACATCCGCGACGAGTCGGCCGAGGACGTCCGCATCGTCATCGAGCCGAAGTCGCGCAACGTCGATCCCGAGTTGTTGATGGAGTCGCTGTTCAAGCTGACCGAGCTTGAAAGCCGCATCTCCCTCAATCTCAACGTGCTGGTGAAGGGCCGCGTGCCAAAGGTGCTCGGCCTGGCCGGCGCGTTGCGCGAATGGCTCGATCACCTGCGCGACGTGTTGCAGCGCCGCGCGCGCTACCGCGAGGCGCAGATCGAGAACCGCCTGGAGGTGCTGGGCGGCTATCTGGTCGCCTATCTCAACCTCGACAAGGTGATCAAGATCATCCGCAGCGAGGACGAGCCGAAGCCAGTGCTGATCCGTGCTTTCAAGCTGACCGAGGTGCAGGCCGACGCCATTCTCAACATGCGGCTGCGCTCCTTGCGCAAGCTGGAGGAGATGGAGATCCGGCGCGAGGACAAGGCGCTGCGTGCCGAGTTGAAGGACGTCAAGGCCGTGCTCGCCTCGGAGGCGAAGCAATGGGCCAAGGTCGCCGAACAGGTGCGCAAGGTGCGCGACATGTTCGGGCCGAAGACGCCGCTCGGCAAGCGCCGCACCCAGTTCGCCGAGGCGCCCGAGCACGACCTCGCGGCCATCGAGGAGGCGCTGGTCGAGCGCGAGCCGGTCACGGTGGTGGTGTCCGACAAGGGCTGGGTGCGCACGCTCAAAGGGCACGGCGCCGATGTCTCGAACCTGTCGTTCAAGACCGACGACCGGCTGGGTTACGCGTTTCCGGCGGAGACCACCTCGAAACTTCTGCTGCTCGCCACCAACGGCCGTTTCTACACGCTCGATGTGGCAAAGCTGCCCGGCGGCCGCGGCCATGGCGAGCCGATCCGCATGTTCATCGACATGGAGCAGGACGCAGCCCCCGTCTCGATCTTCGTCGCGACCGGCGGCCGCAAGTTTCTGGTCGCGAGCCACGAAGGGCAGGGCTTTATCGTCAACGAGGACGACTGCATCGGCAACACGCGCAAGGGCAAGCAGGTGCTCAACGTGCAGCCGCCCAACGAGGCGTGCGCCATCACCACCGTTGCGGGCGACATGGTCGCGGTGATCGGCGACAACCGAAAAATGCTGGTGTTCGGCCTCGACCAGGTGCCGGAGATGGCGCGCGGCCGCGGCGTGCGGTTGCAGCGCTACAAGGACGGCGGGCTGTCCGACGTCGCGACCTTCGCGGCGAAGGAGGGTTTGACCTGGCGCGATTCCGCCGGCCGCGAATTCAGCGCCAGCCTCAAGGAGCTGGCCGACTGGCGCGGCAACCGCGCCGATGCCGGCCGGCTTGCGCCAAAGGGGTTTCCGAAATCGAACCGGTTCGGGCGCGGCGTCGAGTAAGTCGCGTAAATCGTCAGCCGTCGCCGTTGTCGCCGTCGATGCGGACCCAGCCGCTGGCGGCAAGCCGCTGCTGCGGCAGGAAGCGGCTCTTGTAGTCCATCTTGCCGGAGCCTTCGATCCAGTAGCCGAGATAGACGTAAGGCAGGCCGAGCCGGCGGGCGCGGGCGATGTGGTCGAGGATCATGAAGGTGCCGAGCGAGCGGTGCTCCTGCTCCGGCTCGAAGAACGAATAGACCATCGACAGGCCGTCGTTGAGGACGTCGGTCAGCGCCACCGCGATCAGTTCGCCGCGCTGCCGCGACAGCCGGCCGCCCGGCACGCTGCGGCGATACTCGATGATGCGGGTTTCGACGTGGCTATCCTCGACCATCATCGAATAGTCGAGCACCGTCATGTCGGCCATGCCGCCGTGGCGGTGACGCGCGTCGAGATAGGCGCGGAAGATCGAATACTGTTCCGAGGTGGCCACCGCGCCGCGCTGCTCGCCGACGATGTCGTCGTTGCGGGCGAGGATGCGGCGGAAGCTGCGCGAGGGGCGAAACTCGTCGGCCATCACCCGTACCGAGACGCAGGCGCGGCACTGGTCGCAGGCCGGACGGTAGGCGATCGACTGGCTGCGGCGGAAGCCGCCATGGGTCAACAGATCGTTCAGTTCGCCGGCCTTCTCGCCGACCAGATGGGTGAACACCTTGCGCTCGTAGCGTCCCGGTAAATAAGGGCAGGGCGAGGGCGCGGTCAGGTAGAACTGCGGTGTGTCGCGCGAATGCTGGGTCACGGCTGCCGTCAACCTCCGCCTGCGGCGCACGGCCGATGCGGCCGCGCATGAATCATCGCTGCGCCGCAGCGTCCGGTCAATGGATTTGACGGAGAGGCCTCAATTCGTCATTGCCGGGCTCGACCCGGCAATCCATCTTTTTTGAGAAAGATGGATGCGCGGATCAAGTCCGCGCATGACAATAAGAGTTCGTCAAACGGCGTAGAGTCTCTTGCGTCCATGTCATTCCGGGTTGTTGATGACCACGGTTCCCAGCACGAAGTCGTGCAGCAGCCGGCGCCGGCCGTTGAACAGGCCGATCAGCAGGATCAGCGGCGTCAGCACCGAGACCGACACCCAGAACACCACGGCGTGGGTGGCGCCGAGCAGGAAATAGGCCGGCTCGCCGAACCAGGTGCGCATCTGCAGGCCGAGCGTGCGCATGCCGACGGTCGCCGAATGCGGGCCGCCGAGGGTGAAGCCGTAATAGGCGAGCGCCCAGATCACCGAGGCCGGCGACAACAGCCAGAACAGCGCCCAGCCGAGGCCGAAGGTCACGAGGCCGAACACCGCGATGAAGATCACCGCCAGAATCAGCGGGATCGCCAGGATCACGAGGTCGATCAGGAAGGCGATGACGCGCCGCGTCAGCACGCCGCGGAACAGGTCCGGCCGGACGTCCGGGTCGTAGGCGGCCTCCGCGCCGTTGCGCCAGGCGGTGTCGTTATAGGAAGGGCGTTGCGACGAATCGGACATGGCCGGCCTCCGGGGTCTCGTCCCGCAGATGGCGACGCCCGGCCCTTCGCACAAGAGGGGGCGGACTGGCCTCAGTCGCGGCCGCGGATCATCGTCGCCGCCTTGGGCGCGAAGTAGGTCAAAACCCCGTCGGCGCCGGCGCGCTTGAACGCCGTCAGGCTTTCCAGAATGGCGCGGTCGCCGTCGATCCAGCCGTTGGCGGCGGCGCCGGCGATCATGGCGTACTCGCCGGACACCTGGTAGGCGAAGGTCGGCATGCCGAAGGCGTCCTTCACGCGGCGGACGATGTCGAGATAGGGCAGGCCGGGCTTGACCATCACCATGTCGGCGCCCTCGCCGATGTCGAGTTCGACCTCGCGCAGTGCCTCGTCGGAGTTGGCGTAGTCCATCTGGTAGGTGCGCTTGTCGCCGGTCAGCGCCTTGGCCGAGCCGACGGCATCGCGGAACGGGCCGTAGAAGGCCGACGCGTATTTGGCCGCATAGGCCATGATCTGCACATCGGTGAAGCCGGCATCGTCCAGCGCCTCGCGGATGGCACCGACGCGGCCGTCCATCATGTCGGAGGGCGCGATGATGTCGCAGCCGGCCTCCGCCTGCACCAGCGCCTGCCGGACCAGCACCGCCACCGTCTCGTCGTTGAGGATCTTGCCGTCGGCGATCAGGCCGTCGTGGCCGTGGCTGGTGAAGGGGTCGAGCGCCACGTCACACAACACGCCGAGGTCGGGAAACTCCGTCTTGATCGCGCGCACCGCCTGGCACACCAGGTTGTCGGGGTTGAGCGCCTCGCTGCCGGTCTCGTCGCGCAACGACGGGTCGGTATAGGGGAACAGTGCAATGCACGGGATGGTGAGGCGCATCGCCTCCTCCGCGGCGCGCACCGTCTGATCGACGCTGAGCCGCTCGACGCCCGGCATCGACGGCACCGCGACGCGCGTGCCGGTGCCGGCCGTCACGAACAGCGGCCAGATCAGGTCGTCGGTGGTGAGCACATGCTCGCGCACGAGGCGGCGCGCCCATTCGCTCTTGCGGTTGCGGCGCGGGCGCACCGTGAGGTCGAGCGAGGCGGCCCGCGTCGCCGGGCGTGCCTCCGGACGGTGCGGCGGGGTATCGCGCATCTCGATCGGCCGGCCGAACTTGATCGCCATGTCCCTCATCTCCACAATTGCGGCGCGGTATCGGCGTGAGGTTTATCACCTTGGGCGCGGCCGGGGAACAGATTGATTTTGCCGCGCGGGACGTCCAATTAAGCGGGTCAATTGCCGTGCCGCCATTCCCGGGGGGCCGGTCGAGAGCCACAGCGAGACAGAGCCTGTATGCCTGACCCTTCACCGCGGCCATTCGATCGACACGCGCAGAGCCCGGATGCCCTGGCGTCGGGGCTGGCCGAGGCGGCGCACGATGTCTGGACCCGGCGCCTGGTCCTGTTCCTGCGCGTCATGGCGGTGCTGTCGATGGTCAAGGGCCTCTATCACTGGGGGCTGGTGACCGGCTTCATCGGTGGCGGCGACGAGGCGTTCGAGGTGCAGACGCTCGCCTGGCAGACGGCGACGATCTATTTCGCCGTCATCGAGCTTGTCGCTGCCGTCGGGTTGTGGCTCGCCACGCCCTGGGGCGCGGTGATCTGGCTGACCACGGTGGTCTCGACGGCGGTGATCGAACTGATGTTTCCGGCGATCTACGGCGGCAGCCTGATCGTCGTCGGCATCGAGTCGGTGCTGCTCGCGCTTTATCTCGTGCTGGCGTGGATGGCGGCGCAGGAACGTCCGCCGTGATTTGAGGCTTTTGCTTTACGATTTATCGCCGTCCCGGACGCAGTCGCCGGTTACGGTTTGGCGAGGAATCTTAAAGCCTCCCTTCAAATTGCGCGCATCCTGTCCGCAAATGCGACAGGGTGTCAGACGAAGCGTGAACGGGGCCTTCCAACCGTCAACGACGCGTTACGAAATGCCTCGATTTTGTACAGACAATCAATGATTTACCGTTTCAAATAAACCTTCTCTTTATGGTGTTGTTTAAGCTGATCTTCAAACGCGCCCCCTAGGTTGCGGCTCACAGGCGGAACGAAAAAGTTCTTGCCGCATAAGTCGAAAAAACGACAACAGGGGAAGTGTCATGATCAAAGCCGCAACGGCCATCGAGCCTGCGAAACGGGACGCAGACGCTCCTGCGGTCCAGCCGCTCTACCTCGAAGCATTGACGCTGGTGGAGCGGCTGCATCGCCGGCTGCTCGACGTCATCAAGGACGAGTTCGATCGCCGTGGCCGCTCCGACATCAATTCGGTGCAGGCGCTCTTGCTCTACAACATCGGCGACAAGGAATTGACGGCGGGCGAACTGCGCACGCGCGGCTACTACCTCGGCTCGAACGTGTCCTACAATCTCAAGAAGCTCGTCGAGCTTGGTTTCCTCGATCATCAGCGTTCGCGCATCGATCGCCGCTCGGTCCGCATCCGCCTCACCGCCAAGGGGCAGGAGATCCGCCACATCGTCGAGGCGCTGTATCAGAAGCACGTCAGGACGGTGGAGCAGGTCGGCGGCATCTCCAACGACGAGTTCGCGAGCCTCAACAAGTCGCTGCATCGGCTCGAGCGGTTCTGGACCGACCAGATCCTCTACCGGCTCTGAGCCGCCTCGAAAGCCACGACGACACCCGGCCAGCCGGCGCAAGACCGGCGGCCCCCAGAGCTTCGCATCTGGCGGACTCAGAAAGCGAAGCTCTGGATTACTTTTGTCGCGTTTTCTTCACGCGAACCGGTTTCCACTTCGCTCGAAAACGCTTTGGTCAATAACAACTTCCCCGACTGGCGTGCCGGCCCCGGTTTCCGGGGCGCGGCGCGCCTTGTTTGCCGGCGGCGCCGAAGAGCGCAAGGGGGCGTCCCGCGCCGGCCGGCCCGGCCATTCAGAGTCGTTCCGCGAAAAGTCCGTTTCCATTTTCTTGCATTCATCGGCCGCCATGAACGCGGCAACCTCCGGGGCGATCCCCATCCGCACAGAGGAGGGCCGATATGGGATATCCGCTCCGTTACGCGCTCGCCGCGGCAGCCTTGCTCGCTTCCGCCGCGTGCGCGGCCGCCCAGCCGGCAGGTGGCACGCTGAAGGTCGGCGTGCTCACCGACACATCTTCGGTCTATGCCGATTTCGGCGGGCAGGGCTCGATCGTCGCCGCCCAGATGGCGATCGACGATCTGCGGAGCAAGCTCGGCAACTACAAGATCGAACTGGTCTTCGCCGATCACCAGAACAAGGCCGATGTCGGCATGGAGATCGCGCGCCGCTGGTTCGATCAGGAGGGGGTCGATGCGATCGTCGACCTGCCCAATTCGAGCGTCGCGCTGGCGGTGCAGAATCTCGCGCGTGACCGCCAGAAGGTGCTGCTGATCACCAGCGCGCTCGCCTCCGATATCACCGGCAAGGCGTGCTCGCCGACCACCGCGCACTGGACCTACGATACCTATTCGCAGGCCCACGTCACCGGCAGTGCCATCGTCGGTCAGGGCGGCGATACCTGGTACTTCCTCACGGCCGACTATGCCTTCGGCCATTCGTTCGAGCGCGATACCACCGAGGTCGTCAAGACGGCGGGCGGCAAGGTTCTGGGCGCGGTGCGCCATCCCCTGAACACCGCCGACTTCTCGTCGTTCCTGCTGACGGCGCAGTCGTCCAAGGCCAAGATCATCGGTCTGGCGAACGGCGGCAACGATATGGTGACGGCGATCAAGCAGGCGAGCGAGTTCGGCATCGGCAAGGCCGACCAGAAGCTCGCGGCGCTGTTGATCTACATCACCGACGTCCACAGCCTTGGCCTCAAGACCGCGCAGGGGCTCATTCTGACCTCGCCGTTCTACTGGGACCAGAACGACGCCACGCGGGAATGGAGCCGCCGCTTCATGGAGCGCCACAAGCGGGTGCCCACCATGGTTCAGGCGGCCGCCTACAGCGCGGTGTCGCACTACCTCAACGCGGTCGCCAGCGCCGGCACGAAGGACACCGCGGCGGTGATGAAGGCGATGCGCGACACGCCGATCAACGATTTCATGACCCGCAACGGCAAGCTGCGCGAAGACGGCCGGGTGATCCGCGACATGTATCTGTTCCAGGTCAAGACGCCTGCCGAATCGACCTATGCCTACGACTACTACAAGCTGCTCGACACGGTGCCCGGCGAAAAGGCGTTCCGCCCGCTTTCGGAAAGCCAGTGCCCGCTGGTGAAGGGCAAATAAGCGCGGCGCCGCGAGCAACCTCAGGGCGCGGAGCGCGCCGGCCTGACGCGTGCGGCGCCGGTGCGCTCCGCCCACAGGTCGCGGACGAAAGCGGTGAAAGCCTGCACGCTCGGTGACACGTAGCGTGCCGACGGCCGCACGATATAGACGGAGCTGACGTCGGCCTGGAACGCCTCCAGCACGGCGACCAGCCGGCCCGCCCGCAGGTCGTCCTCGACGTGAAACCGGTAGAAGCCGGCAATCCCGAGGCCGCCGATGCACGCGTCGCGCAGCACATCGCCGGTGTCGGACAGGAAGCGGCTTTTGACCGGCTGGTCGATGACCTCGTCGTTCACCTTGAAGCGCCACGTTTCGCCGTAAGGCGAACTGATCCCGCCGAGGCAGCGATGGAAGGCGAGGTCCTCCGGCTGCTGCGGCACGCCGTATGTTGCGAGGTAATCCGGCGAGGCGCACAGCACCGACGGCGCGGCGCCGATCCGCACCGCTTCGTTGCTGCTCATGTGGTCGAGCATCATGCGGATCGCGACATCGACGCCGTTCTGCAGAAATTCGAGGTTGGCGGTGGTGACGCGCAGTTCGACGCGCAGGTCGGGATGTCTTCGGAGAAAGTCGGGCAGCGCCGGCGACAGGATGCGGCGGGTGAAGGAGGGCGGCG
>Ga0207868_1000612_pt1 | contig 34602 bp, 26 predicted proteins | sample Passage237B_FD_187370 | JGI IMG/M metagenome (GOLD analysis project Ga0207868, IMG submission 187370) | Cellulose adapted compost microbial communities from Newby Island Compost Facility, Milpitas, CA, USA - Passage2 37B (SPAdes) (version 3) ... | reverse complement strand
GGGGTTGATGATGCCTTGGAGGTAGCGCGTACTGACATGGGTGTAGATCTCTGTGGTCTTGCTGCTGGCATGGCCGAGGAGTGCTTGGATGTATCGCAGGTCGGTGCCTTGTTCCAAGAGGTGTGTGGCGAATGAATGCCGCAAAGTATGCATCGTGGCCCGTTTTGCAATGCCCGTCTTGTGCAGGGCCTGTTCCAGCACTTTCTGGAGGCTGCGCGCCGAATAGGGGCCACCGTTCTGCCCGGCGAAGAGGTGTTCCGTGGGGCGATAGTGCTCCATGTAATTGCGTAACAGTTCGGCGGTGCTGCGGCCCAGCAGGGTGTCGATCACATCGGTCGCCGGGTCCCAGCGCACGATGCGCGGCCCATCCGTCATCCACAGGCGGTCATCGGGTCCCCAAAGGATCTCCCACGGTTTGTCCACGCGGCTGCTGTCCACCACCTCGTCGATCAGCAGCACCGTGCTCGACAATGGATGGGTGAGCTGCGCGCGGGCTTCACCGATCCAGAGCAGGAGGACGCATGGAATTAGTTGCAGGAGGCGGATGGTGGACATGGGCGGAGTTTGCATCAGGACGCACGACATGGCATGGATGTCCGCTGGGGCGTTGCGATGTCACCACAACGAGGGGCCGCCTACTTTTGCCGCCCTTTCGCATGACGCGCAGCTCCGCATACACGGTGGATCCCGCCCGCCTCGACGGTGTGGTGGACGAGCCCCTGTTCGCCGTCGTGGTGGAGGAGGCGGCCCGACGCGGCATCCCCGCATTCGCCATCGGCGGCTATGTGCGCGACCGGCTGATCGGGCGGCCCTGCAAGGACATCGATTTCGTGGTCGAAGGCGACGGCATCGCCTTCGCACAGGCCGTGGCGCGCCGCCTGAACGCCGAACCCGTGCACGTGTTCAAGAATTACGGTACAGCCATGTTCATGTTCGGCGATGAACAGGTGGAGTTCGTGGGCGCACGCCGCGAGAGCTACAGTCGCCACAGCCGCAAGCCCGAGGTCGAGCCCGGCACCATCAAGGACGACCAGGAGCGCCGCGATTTCACGATCAACGCCCTCGCCATCTCATTGAACCAGGGCGGTCTCGGCGCGCTTGTGGACCCCTTCGGTGGCCTGGTGCACCTGGGCCAGGGCTTGATCCGCACGCCGCTCGATCCCGACATCACCTTCAGCGACGATCCCCTGCGCATGTTGCGCGCGGTGCGGTTCGCCACACAGTTGGGCTTCACGATCGATCCCATCACCTTCGAGGCCATCCTCCGCAATGCGCACCGGCTCGAGATCATCAGCGCCGAGCGCATCCACACCGAGCTCAACAAGATCATCGCCACGCCCACGCCCAGCATCGGGTTCAACCTGTTGATGGACAGCGGCCTGCTCCAGCATTTCTTCCCCGAGTTCGTCGAGCTCAAGGGGGCCGAGGAGAAGTACGGCATCGGTCACAAGGACAATTTCCACCACACGCTGCAGGTGCTGGACAACGTGGCCGCGAAGAGCGACGACCTGTGGCTGCGCTGGGGCGCGATCCTGCACGACATCGCCAAGCCCGCCACCAAGCGCTTCGTGCCCGGCCAGGGATGGACCTTCCACGGGCACGACGACCGCGGCGCCCGCATGGTTCCCAAGATCTTCCGCCGCCTGAAACTGCCGCTGGACGAGAAGATGAAGTTCGTGCAGAAGATGGTGGCCCTGCACCTGCGGCCGATCGCCCTCACCAAGGAGGAGGTGACCGACAGCGCCGTGCGCCGTCTGCTCTTCGACGCGGGCGATGACATCGACGCGCTGATGATCCTGTGCCGCGCCGACATCACCAGCAAGAACGAGAAGAAGAAGGAGCGCTACCTGCGCAACTACGACCTGCTGCTGAAGAAGCTCGCCGAGGTGGAGGAGAAGGACCGCGTGCGCAACTTCCAGCCGCCGATCACCGGGCAGGACATCATGGCCGCCTTCGGCATTGGGCCGTGCAAGGCCATCGGCGACATCAAGTCGGTGATCAAGGACGCCATCCTCGACGGCCGCATCCCCAACGACCGCGCGGCCGCCTGGCCCTTGATGATCGAGACCGGGCGCGGTCTGGGCATGCATCCCCTGGTCGGCATGGAGGTGCCGCCGGTGCTGGAGAAAGGGGAGGAGTGACCGGATGGCCCCTGCGCCGTCCGGAGCACGCACCCCTGACGAACCCTTAGCTTCGCGGTCCCTCCCTCAGCCACCATGCGCATCTACCGTTTCCGCGTCCTGATCGATCACCCGGGCGAGGTCTTCCGCGACATCGAGATCGGCAGTGAACAGACTTTCCTCGACCTGCACAAGGCCATCAAGGACGCGTTCGGCTTCATCGGCCAGGAGATGGCCAGCTTTTATGTGAGCGATGAGGATTGGGGCAAGGGCCCCGAGATCCCCCTGGCCGACCTGGGCTTCGGGGAGGAGGGCTCGTCCACGCCCGCGCTGATGCACGAGGTGTACATCAGCGACCACATCCGCAGCACCAAGCAGCGTTTCATCTACGTCTACGACTTCCTGCACCTGTGGATGTTCATGGTGGAACTGATCGCCGCCTCGGACCCCGAGCCCGGTGCCACCTACCCCCGCGTCGTGATGAGCATGGGCGAGGCCCCCGACGAGCACAGCAAGGAGGACGAGCTCACTGCCGGGATCGATGAGGATCCCTATGCCTTGGACGAGGAGGAGCAACTGTACGAAGAGGATGATGAGTGGGGCGGTCTCGAGGAGGACGACAACCACGATGAATTCGGCCACGGCGGCTTCGACGATATGGGGGATGAGTTCCGTTGATGGACCATGCCTTCCGAGGATGAAGCCCACCATCCACGGTCGACCGCCGTTCCCGACATGTCCACGTTGATCGTCATCGGCGGTCCCACGGGATCGGGCAAGACCCATGCGGCCGCCACCCTGGCCCGTCGGCTTGGCACCGAGGTGATCAGCGCCGATTCGCGTCAGTTCTACCACGCCATGCGGATCGGTACCGCGCGGCCCGCGCCGGAGGAGTTGCTGGGCGTGCCCCATCACTTCCTCGGCCACCTCGAGTTGACCGAGACTTGGAGCGCCGGACAGTTCGCGCGCGCGGCCGAGCCGATGTTGCAGGACCTGCTGGCGCGGTACGGCACCGCGGTGCTGGTCGGTGGCAGCGGGCTGTACATCGATGCCCTTGTGAAAGGCCTGGACCCGTTGCCGATGGCCGATCCAGCCCTGCGCGGGCGACTGGAACAGCGGATCAAGGAGGAAGGCCTGGCGACACTGCTCACCGAGTTGGAGCGTCTGGACCCGGCCACCTACCGGCGCATCGACCGCAGGAACCCGCACCGCGTGCTGCGTGCCGTCGAGGTGTGCCTCCTCACCGGCAGGCCCTACAGCGAACAACGCAGCGGCGCCACCGATCGCTCCGACATCCGGATCGTGCGCCTGGCGATGGACCTGCCCCGCGAGGAGCTCTACCGCCGCATCGATGCCCGCGTGGACCACATGGTGGAGGCGGGGCTGGTGGAGGAGGCCCGCGCCTTGTTGCCGTACCGCACGCACAATGCGTTGCGCACCGTGGGCTACACCGAGCTCTTCGACCATTTCGACGGAAGGACCACCTTGCACCAGGCGATCGCCCTGATCAAGCAGCACACGCGCAACTACGCCAAACGCCAGCTGACCTGGCTGCGCCGCGATGCCTCCTGGCGGTGGACCTACCCGCAGGCCCACGACGAGCATTTCGCCTACTCGGCGGGATGACCTGCGGAATACCACGATCGAGGTAATGGTCCGAGGCACCCGTGCCGGTAGCTTCGCGCCTTCGATCATGAAGCGCTTCCTTTATCTGTTGCCCCTGCTGCTTGGTGCATGCGGCGGCTCAGGCGAACCTGCCCCCTCCACCGATCACACCGCCGATCCGGGCGAGGTGAACGTGTACAGCCACCGCCACTACGACAGCGACAAGCAGCTGTTCGCCCGCTTCACCGAGCTTACCGGCATCAAGGTGAACCTGCTGAGCGCCGGCGATGACGATCTGCTGAGCCGCATCGAGGCCGAGGGCCCCAACACGCCCGGCGACGTGCTGATCACCGCCGATGCCGGTCGTCTGGGCCTTGCCAAGCAGCGCGGCCTGTTCCAGAACGTGCGCAGCGAAGTGCTAGAAGCGAACATCCCGCCGTTCCGCCGCGACCCCGATGGTGCCTGGTTCGGCTTCAGCGCCCGGGCCCGCGTCTTCGCTTACAACAAGAACAAGGTGAAGCCCGCCGATCTGGCCACCTACGACGCGATCACGGCGTCGGCCTTCAAGGGGCGTGTGCTGGCGCGCACAAGCGAGCACGTGTACAACCAGAGCCTCGTGGCCTCCATGATCGCCCACCACGGCCGTGAGGCCGCTCTGGCCTGGTGCAGGGGTGTGGTGAAGAATTTCGCCCGTGAGCCCAAGGGCAGCGATACGGACCAACTGCTGGCCATCGCCGAGGGTATCGGCGATGTGGCCATCGTGAACAGCTATTACGTGGGCAAGCTCATGAACAGCGACGAGCCGGCGAAGCAGAAGGCCCGCGAGGTGATCGCCGTGGCCTTCCCCGATGCCAATGGGCACGGCACGCACTTCAACGTGAGCGGTGGCGGGGTGATCGCCCACGCCAGGAACCGCGAGAACGCGATCAAGTTGCTGGAGTTCCTCAGCAGCGACGAGGCCCAGCGCGTCTTCGCCGAGGGCAACATGGAGTTCCCGGTGAGGGCCGGCGTGCCTGTGGCCGCCACCCTGCAGGCCTTCGGTCCATGCACGCCCGATACGCTCGACCTCTCCAACCTCAGCCGCTTCAACGCCGAGGCGGTGAAAGTGATGGGAGAGGCCGGCTGGCGCTAAGGCCCTGCGATGCGCCCTGCCCGCTACAAGACCGGTCCCCTGCGCCTGTTCGTCGGGATGATCGCCTTGTTGCTGCTGGCACCCATGGCGGTGGTCCTTACGGCCCCGTGGCACACCCCCGCCCCCGAGTGGGACTACGTGCGCGGCACGATCCTTCCCGACCACCTGCTGGAGACCGGCCGCCTTCTGCTGTTCACCGCACTGGCTGCGCTCACCTTCGGCACGACGAGCGCCTGGCTGGTCGCCTCGGCCCACTTCCCCGGCCACCGGCTGTTCCGCTGGGCCTTGATGCTGCCCCTGGCGCTGCCCACCTACATCGGTGCGATCACCTTCGCCGGCCTGCTCGGGCCCACGGGCTCGATCACCGTGCCGTTGCGCGCGGCCATCGGCATCGACCTGGACATCATGACGCCCGACGGGCTCGCGCTGATCTTCGGACTGTTGCTCTATCCCTATGTGTACCTGCCCTCCCGTGCCGCCTTCAGCGGGGGCATGGTGGACGTGGTGGAGGCCTCGCGCCTGCTGGGTGCGGGGCGCTGGCGCCGGGCCGTGCAGGTGGCCATCCCGCTGGCCCGGCCCGCGATCGGTGGCGGTGCGCTCCTGGTGGCCATGGAGACCCTGAACGACTACGGCGCCGTGAAGCATTTCGGGGTGCACACCCTCACGGCCGGGATCTTCCGCAGCTGGGGCGGCCTGTACGATACCGGCAGTGCATTGCGCCTGAGCGCCGTGCTGCTTTTGATCGCCCTGGTGCTGGCCATCGGTGAGCGTCGCCTGGCTGCGCGGGCGCCGCGTACGGTGCAGGGCCGTCGCTATGGCCCCTCCCGGTTGACGGGCTGGCGCGCCTGGGCCGCGACCGCCTGGTGCACGGTGCTGCTGGGAGTGGCCTTCGCGCTGCCGGTGGGCGCTCTGCTGCGCGATGCCTTCTCCCACGCCCACACCACCGCGTGGCGCGAACTGGGGCCTCCGGTATGGAACACGCTCAAGCTGGCCGGCTCCTCCACGTTGCTCACCCTGGGCGTGGCGCTGCTGTTCGCTTACGCCCAGCGCAACGGTCGGGTGCCGCTCACCAGGCTCGCGGCCGTCGGGTACGTAGTGCCCGGCGCCGTGATCGCCATCGGGGTCATGGGCTTGGCGGGGCGCTTGTCCTCATCCACCTCATGGGTGGTGATCGGCACCCTGCCCTTGGTGGTGTATGCCTTCACCGTGCGCTTCCTCGCCATGGCCACCAATCCGGTGCAGGCCGGCATGGCGCAACAATCCCGCTCGTTGGACGAGGCGGCCCGCCTGCTCGGCGCGTCGCGGCTGCGCACCTTCCTGCACGTGAACCTCCCATTGCTGCGCCCCTCGATCCTGGCGGCGGCGGCCATCACCCTGATCGAGGTGATCAAGGAGCTGCCGCTCACCCTGATCCTGAGGCCCTTCGGCATGGAAACGCTCAGCACGCACGTCTTCTACATGGCCCGGATCGAGCAATGGGGCGATGCCGCCGTGCCCGCCCTGCTGATCGTCGCCGTGGGCCTGGTGCCGGTCTTCCTGCTCGAACGCTGGATGGCGCGGACGTGATCGCAGGACCGACCCTATATTCGGGCAAACCGACGCATCATGGAACGCGCACTTTGGGTCCTGCTGATGGTCGCCGCCTTGGTGGCCGTGGGTTATTGGCTGAAGAAGACGACCACCACCACTGGCCGGAAACGCAAACGGGCCTGATCAGGCCCGTTCACGATGGGATAGGAGGGATGCTCAGAAGAGCGTCTCGTACAACCCCTTGAAGTCCGGCTCGCCCATGAAGTGGTCCTTCAACTGGGCCACGTACTTCTTGGCCTGGTCGCGGTTGCCCTTCGATGTCATGTAGTCGGCGTAGCGGATCACCGCGTTCTTCAGCAGTTTCTTCTGGTCCGGGGGCAGGGTGGACACATCACCGGCGGCGGCCAGCGCCTTGTCGAACGCCTGCACGCTCACGTCGCCCTCGCGGGCCATGTTGCCCTTGTACTGGCAGATCGCGAGCATCAACCAAGGCCCGGGGTTCTCCGGGTAATAGCCCGTCATGGAGTCCCAGATGGCCTTGGCCTTGCTCAGCCCCTTGGGGTCCTCCATCAGGTTCTCGCCCTCCTCCATGGCGTTCGTGTTCAACTCGGCCCAGTAGTCCTCGTAGTTCTTGAAGAACTCCAAGTTCTTGTCCTTCTTCCGGTACTTCTCGGCGAACTTCAGGGCGTCGCGCGAGGCCTTCGGGTAGTCGGCGGAGTATTTCTCCAGCTTCGACATCTCGAAGAAGCTCATGCTCATGTAGAGGAAGGGCAGAGGGTCCTTCTTGGTGGCGTCGTTCAGGGTATACGACTCGGCCTTGGCTAGGCACTTCTCGTACTTCTCGTCCACGAACAGCACCAGAAGGTCCTCATACACATGCTTTTGGGCGGTCAGGGAGAAATTGATCAGGGCGAAAGAGGCGATCAGTAGGTTCCGTTTCATAGCGGGACAGGGATGTGGTGCCGGGCTGGCAAGATACATGCCGAAGGTAATGAGCTTCGCCGAAGGGGGCATTTCGCTGGGAAAACCGGACCTTCGTGCACCATGCGCATCGACATTCTTTCGGCCGTGCCGCGCCTGCTGGACAGCTGGTTCGGCGAGAGCATCCTGCAACGCGCCCAAAGCAAGGGCCTGGTGGAGGTGCGGGTACACGACCTGCGCGACTGGAGCACCGACAAGCACCGTCGCCTGGACGATTACCCGTTCGGTGGGGGGGCCGGCATGGTGATGCAGGTGGAGCCCATCCACAGGGCCATCGAGCAGTTGAAGGCCGAGCGTGAGTACGACGAAGTGATCTACCTGAGCCCGGATGGTGAATTACTTCAACAGAGAATGGTTAATCAGCTGAGTATCATGAAAAATATGATCCTCATTTGCGGCCATTATAAGGGCGTTGACGAGCGGGTGAGGGAGCACCTGATCACGCGCGAGATCTCGATCGGCGACTATGTGCTGAGCGGGGGCGAGCTGGCCGCGGCGGTGCTGAGCGATGCGGTGATCCGTTTGGTGCCCGGGGTGCTGGGCGACGAGACCTCGGCCTTGAGCGACAGCTTCCAGGACGGCCTGGTGGCCCCCCCGGTCTATACCCGTCCGGCCGAGTACAATGGCTGGTCGGTGCCCGAGGTGCTGCTCAGCGGCCATCAGGCCCGCATCGATGCCTGGCGGCACGAGCAGGCGTTGCAGCGCACCCGGCAACGCCGTCCTGGATTGCTGGGTGATGACCCCGCTGTGGAGTAGGGAAAGTTGCTTAATATTGCGGCCCCAAATCAGGAGCGCCGTATCCCTGGAACCAGCCAGGGCGCTGGGTCAACTCCCCAATACACAGCAAGATGGACAGGATCAAGCAGTTGGAGAAGGAACTCGCCCCGGTGAAGGAACTTCCCGACTTCAAGGCCGGTGACACGATCACCGTGCACTACCGGATCGTGGAGGGCAACAAGGAACGCATCCAGCAATACCAAGGCGTGGTGATCCAGCGCAAAGGCAGCGGTAGCACCGCCACCTTCACCGTGCGCAAGATCAGTAACAACGTGGGTGTGGAGCGGATCTTCCCCGTGGCATCGCCCTACATCGACAAGATCGAGGTGAACAAGCGCGGCCAGGTGCGTCGTGCCCGCATCTTCTACCTGCGCGAACGCCGCGGTAAGAGCGCCCGGATCACCGAGAAGCGTCAGCAGGTGACGGCCGAGAAGGCTTGATCCGGCCCGAAGCGACAGAACAAAAGGCCCCGGCGAACGGGGCCTTTTTCATTGGCGGGGTCGCCGCTCAAAGCACGGTGACCTCGGTGCGGCGGTTCAGCGCCCGCCCTTCCTCGGTATCGTTGGTGGCCACCGGTCGCGTTTCCCCGTAGCCCTTGGCCGTGATCCGCGCCGCATCGATCCCCTGATCGATCAGGTGGTCGCGTACGGCCTTTGCACGGCGGTCGCTCAGGGCCATGTTGGCCGCATGCCCGCCCACATTGTCGGTGTGGCCACCCAGTTCGATCCGCAGTGAAGGGTTCGCACGCAGCAGCTGTACCAGCTTCGCCAGTTCGGCATTCGAGGCAGGCAGCAGTTCGTGGCTGGCCGTGTTGAAGAACACGTTGCGCAGCGCGATCACGCTGCCGGCGGTGATCGGGCTCAACGCCACGTCGAGGCGGAAGGGGGCCGCCAGCGTGGTGGAGGGTACATCGTAGTTCTCCGAGAAGAAGAGGTAACCCTCGCTGCTTGCGTTCAGCGCATAGGAGCGGCCCATGGGCAGGCATACCAGGAAGGTGCCCGTGGTGGGGTCGCTGTAGGCTCCAGTGGCCAGCTCGCCCGTGGTCAGGTCGTACAATTCCACTTCGGCCTCCACCGGCTTGCCCGTGGTCTTGTCGGTCACACGCCCTTGTATGTAGGTGACCGGCAGCGGACGTGCTTCGGGGTAGAGCTCGAAGCTGTACAGGTCCAGGTCGCCATGGCCGCCCGGACGGTCGCTCGCGAAGTAGGCCAGCTCACCGCTGGCGCTCACCAACAGGCTGTTCTCGTCGGCGCTGGTGTTGATCGGCCAGCCCAGGTTCATGGCAGGGCCCCACGAGCCATCGTCCTGTTTGCGGCTCACGAAGATGTCCAGCCCGCCCATACCGGGGTGCCCATTGCTGCTGAAGTACAGGGTGCGGCCATCGGGATGGATCTGCACGCTCTCCTCCTGGTACGGCGTGTTCACGTTCGGGCCCAGCTTCTCGGGCTTGCTCCACGAACCGTCGGGCTGCATCACCGATGAGTAGATGTCCATGTTGCGGATACCGCCGCCGCTCTGGCTGCCACGCACGAAGTACAGGGTGCGGCCGTCGCTGGCCATGCTCGGTTGGCTTTCCCACGCCCTGCTGTTCACGGGCGGCCCCAGGTTCACAGGCTCCGACCACCGGTCGCCGATCCGCCGACTGATGAACAGGTCGCAGCTGCCCAGTCCGCGCAGGCCTCCGCCGTACGAGCCGTCCTCCGTCGCGCACTTGGTGAAGATGATGAAGCGGCCGTCCGGGGTCAATGTGCCCGCGCCCTCGTTGTATTGCTTGGTGTTCACCGTGCGCACCGGCTCGGCCGTGCGCCACTTCCCGTCGGCATCGCGATGGCTCACGTAGAAGTCCTCCTGCATGCCGTACACCGCGATCGATGGTTCGGCCACACGACGGGTGAAGATCAACGTCCCGTCGTCGGCGGTCACGCACGGGTAGTACTCGGGATCGGCCGTGTTCACACCGGGCCCAAGGTTCTTGGGGGCGAAGGGGACCGGGCGCTGTACGGCCTGCGCGGCGAAGGCGCAATTCTCCAGCCCCAATCGGGCCCGGGCCCGGCGTTGGGGTTCCTTCTCGGCCTGCAGATATTCCTTGTAGTTCTTCTCGGCCTCCCCGTACTGCCCCGCACGGAACTCCAGGTCGGCAAGGTGCAGCTGGGCCGCGGGGAAGAGCCTGGGCGCGATGCTCATCACCTCGCGGTAGCGCGCGATGGCCTCGTCGTCCTTGCCCATTTCCTCGTATAGCTCGGCCAGCATCAGCCGGGGTTCAGCGAAGCGGTCGTCGGCCGCGGCGGCCTTGGTGAACTCGCTTTCGGCGCAGGCCCATTTGCGTGCGCGCATGCATGCCTCGCCGGCCTCGTACCGCTTTATCGCGGCCTTGTTGGTGCTGGTGTAGCCACCGGGTTGGGCGTGCCCCGAAGCGGGCATGGCCCAGGTGAGAAGGGCGAGCAGACCACCGGCGAACGGACGGGCGGCAAGCCCGGAACGGAACAGGGAGGCCATCAGGGAATGTTCATGTACTTGTGGGTCTGCAACGAAACGCGCCACCGGGGGTGTGCTTTCACATGCTCGACGATCAACGGGGTCATGGTATCGCGTTTGCTCCATTCGGGTTGCAGGTAGTGCAGGCAGTGCGGGCCGGTGAATGCGGCCTGCTCCTCCGCCCACTTCAGGTCGTGCCGGTTGAATACCACGACCTTCAACTCATGTGCCGCCCGGTACGCCTCAGGCAGGGCGGCCTTGAATTTCTTCGGGCTCAGGCAGATCCAGTCCCACGTCCCGCTCAACGGGGAGGAGCCGCTGGTCTCGATGTGCGTACGGAAGCCGACGGCCTTGAACGCGGCCGTGAGCGCGGTGAGGTCGTGGAGCAGCGGTTCGCCGCCGGTGATCACCACGATCCGTCCGGGATGCTGGGATGCTTCGTGCACCAGGTCCTCCACGGTGCGCGTCGGATGGGCGTTCATGTCCCAACTCTTCTTCACATCGCACCAGGTGCAGCCCACGTCACAGCCGCCGAGGCGGATGAAGAAGGCCGCTTGTCCGGTGAAGGCGCCTTCGCCCTGCAGGGTGTGGAACGCCTCCATCACGGGCAGCGCCGTGCCGGATGGGGGCGCGCTCGCGCTCATCGTGTTCCGCCCGGCATCGACCATGGCACAAAAAAAGCCCACACAGGACCAGGTTCATAGAACCCATGAAGATCACATGGGCGGGACCGCGATGATGGCTTCCGTAATCCTCCCAGTCCCCGAAGGGAACGCCCGAAGGCGCGGAGGCCCGCCGTACACCACCGAGGATGCGGTCCCTGATGGAAATTGTTGGTTCCGATGAACAAATGGCCTGTGTGGGCTGTATGGTGTTCAGCACACGGCTGACAAAGAACGGAGCGACGGTCCGAAGGTAATGTCACGATATGCCGGATGCAAAAAAGATGTTCACCGATCGCCGGAGGTCGGGTCTGACCTGTAGAGAATGCGGGCGGATCGTTCACCGCATCCTTCGCGCCCTCGCCATTTTCGTGGCCAGCGAGAGGTCCGTCATGCGGACCTTCCGTTCTGGTCGGCGGACCGTCCTTGGGCTCAGCCTGGGCGGTCCGCTTCCGTTCGGGGGATCACGATACCCGCTTCAGCGAGATCCCGTCGATGTAGTAGTAGGCGTAGCGGTTGTCGTTCCCTTCGATCATGGTCTTCGACTTCAGCCCCAAGTAGGGGAACACGCCCAGGAAGATGTAACGCTCGTTGCCATCGGCTATGAAAGTGCCGCGCACCTCGGTCCACGTGTTCCGCTCCTCGATGATCCCCTCGTGGAACACCTGCGGGCTTTCCTCCATGAACTTGCGATGGTGGTATTGCAGGTCCAGTTCGGAGAAGAAGGCGCCGATGCCCATGATCGATCGATCGCTGTTGCCCGCCAGTGCCACATGGAACACCAGTTCGTACGTGGCGCCCTCGATCAGAGGCTCCACCAGCTCGGCCTTGAGGTATTCGGAGTAGGCGTTCCAAGCGGGCTTGAACAGGTCCTCAGGGTCCTGCGCATCGTAGTTGCGCTTCACATCGTCCTTCCAGCCGCAGAAGCCAGCGTAGCGCTCGCCCTCGAAGGGCTGGATCGTGCCGTAGTCGTTCACGGGGATGCCCACGGTCTTGGCCGATGCCTTCGGCGAGAACAGGTCGCACATGCCTTGGGTGGCATCGCGCCAGCCGATGGCCAACCGCAGTTGGTCGTAGGTCGATGGTTCCTTGCTCACCTCCTCGAAGCCGCCATTGCGGACCAGTTCCGTGGAGTTGTTCTGCGCATGGGCCAGGGTGGGGCCGAGGAGCAGGGCGATCGGGAGCGTACGTAGCATGGCGCCCAAGGTAGTGGAGAGCCGTACTTATCGCTCCTGTTCGACCCCGAGCACCGTTAGCGTCCGTGTGCCGCCGCCGAGTTGGAGGGTCGCCTGATCACCGGCCCGTTTGCCGATCAATGCGCGGGCGATGGGCGAGGTGAACGCGATGCGCCCCTGCTTCACGTCGGCCTCGTCCACACCCACGATCATGAACCGCCGCTCGGTACCGTCGGGCTCGCGGTAATGCACCGTGGTGCCGAAGCGCACTTCGTCCGGTGCTTGATCGGGCGGCTCCACCACGCGGGCCGTTACGATGCGTTCCTGCAACAAGGCTAGTCGCGCGTCGATCTCGGCGTGCGTGCGCCGCAGCTCGGCCTCGCCGCCCGTGGCCTCGGCGCGTGCCTTCTCCAGCTCGGCCCGTTCGGCGTGCAGCAGGGCCAGACCGCGCGGGGTCACATAATTGGCCACACCATCGGGCAGCGGCGCACGCGGTGGCACGAACGGCGCCTCCTCCTGGTCCCCTTCCTTGACGAAACCGCGGCTCATGATGCTGCGCAAAGTAATCGGGCCACAGCGGATGCGACCGACCTTTGCACGCGATCCACAGCCCATGGACCATCCCTTCGAACTCGGGCTCGACACCTTCGGCGATGTGACCGTCGATGCCTCGGGCACTCCCCTGCACCCTGCCGAGGTGCTCCGCAACATCGTGGCCGAGGCCGAACTGGCCGATCGGGTCGGGCTCGACTTTTTCGGTGTGGGGGAACACCATCGCGACGATTTCGCGGTGTCGGCACCGGAAGTGGTGCTGGCGGCCATCGCGGGGCGCACCAAGCGGATCCGCCTTGGCACTGCGGTCACCGTGCTCAGCAGCGATGATCCGGTCCGCGTGTTCGAGCGCTTCAGCACGCTCGATGCGTTGAGCGGTGGCCGTGCCGAGGTGATCGTGGGCCGGGGCTCGTTCACCGAGTCGTTCCCGCTGTTCGGCTTCAAGCTGGAGCAGTACGAGCAGTTGTTCGAGGAGCGCCTGGCCCTGTTCGTGGAGCTGCTAAAGGAAGAACCCGTGACCTGGAGCGGAGCGACGCGTGCTGCGCTGAAGGGCCAGCGCGTGTACCCGCCCACGCAGAGCGGCAGCCTGCGTACATGGGTGGCGGTGGGCGGCACCCCGCAGAGCGTGGTGCGTGCGGCCCACTACGGACTGCCGCTCATGCTGGCGATCATCGGCGGCGATCATCTGGGCTTCCTGCCCTTCGTGGACCTGTACAAGCGCGCTCTGGCCGCCAAGGGCTCGCCGATGCTGCCGGTGGGCGTCCATTCACCGGGCCATGTGGCCGAAACCGATGAGCAGGCCCGCGAGGAGTTCTTCCCCCACTACGCCGCCATGCACGACCGGATCGGTGGGGAAAGGGGATGGCCGCGCCTGACACGCGCGGGCTTCGAGCAGATGGTCGGACCCAACGGCGCGCTCTGCGTGGGCGCACCGGCCACGGTGGCCGCCAAGATCGTCCGTGCGGCCAAGGCGCTGGGGCTGTCCCGTTTCGATATGAAGTACAGTGCGGGCCCCCTGCCGCATGAGCAGATGATGCGCAGCATCGAGCTCTACGGCACGCAGGTGGCACCCTTGGTGCGCGAGCAGTTGAAGTGATCAGCTCCGGTCAATGCCGGGGACCGGTCGCACCCGGTCGCCGGAACGAGTGGATCTATTCGTCCTCCGCGCGCCCGTTCTTCACCAGCGTGCCGAGGCGCTTCGCTTCCTGCACGAAACCGGCCTTCTCCAACGCTCGCCGACTGGCCATGTTGTTGCCGAACGGCACGGCGTGGAGCCTCGTGACTTGGGGGGCATTGTTCGAAAACCGAGCTCGACCGTCTGCCGGATCGTCTATGTCATGATCCCCTTTCCGCAGTGCACCGCCAGAGGTCGGTCCTGGGATCAAGACCGATCGCGCCGCAGCATTCGCCCCCGATGGCGATGCAGCGCTGGAACGAGGTGCTGTTGATCGCGCTTTCCAGGAAGGCCCGCCCATCTGCTTCGGTGAAGGGGGGCCGAAAGGCGTCGAGCAGGCGGGCCGCAACGGGGGCGCAGGGGGGACTGGGCCTCGGACATCGTTCGCGGCGGGGGAAGTGGCAAAACTATTGTCGCAGCGCGGAGCGTGTCAGGCGCCCAGCGTCCTCATTCGCTCCAGCAAGGCCGGCCAGAGCCTGGCCTCGCCACCCTTCTTGAAGAAACCGAAGTGGCCGATGCGGTCCACGCCGAGGTCGGCGGGCGACAGGTGTTCGCGTCGTACCGTGCAGTTCACGAACCGTTCCGCGAGCTTGTCCACAGCGAGCTTCGGTGCCAGGTCCCGGTCGTCGCTGAAACTCCAGATCAGCGTCGGCACGCGCAGGTTGGCGAAGCGCTCGGGCGCGTCGGGCACGTGGTCGAAGAGGTAGTTCGGCGAAAGTCCCCAGCCCGACCATTCCAAGGCCATGGGGCCGGGCAGGTCCTCCATCACGCCGATGCGGCTGCCGGGGAAGTAGCCCAGCAGTTTGGTGAGCCCCCGCAGCAGGATGAACCAGCGGAAGTACAAGCGCCAGCGTTGGTCCTTCGGCCACCAACGCCAATAGCCGAGCTGGGCGGCCACCATCGCGAGGCCGTGGATCTTGTCCTGCGCGCGGCACAGGCCCGCGAGCTGGCCGCCGATGCTGTGGCAGAGCACCAGCAACCGGCGCGGTCGCAGTGTGGCCGACACGTGCTCGATCACAGTGGTGAGGTCGTGCGTCGCCCAGCTCTGGGCGGTGGCGGTGCAGTGGCGCATGCGCCCGGTGCGCGAGGCGCCGATGCCGGTGTAGTCGAAAGTGACGGTGGTGATCCCCTGCCCGGCCATCCAAGTGGCGAAATGGCGGTAATAGGTCTGTAGTACACCGGTGGCCGAGGCGATCACCAGCACGGTGCCGTTCGGTATCGTGGCCTCGTGGATGGTGAACCCGATCCCATCGATGCTGGCCGTGCGTGGTGCGGGTGTGCTCATTCGTCCAGCAGCTTGGCGGCCTGCCTGGCCACCCGGATGCCGATGGCCACGCCCATGCCGCTGAGTCCGGCCGCCACCGCCAGTCGTGGTGACCGTCGTTCCACCAAGGCCGATTTGCACGCTGTGCGGAAGCCCATCACCCCGGTCCAGCGGTGCTCGATCGTGAAGGTGTGTCCGGGCAGGATCGTGTTCCGCAGCAGCTCTTCCAAGGCCCCTTGGATCCGTGGCGTGGTCGCATCCTCCCACGTGGTCTCGCCGGCCTTGTCCAAGTGGCGCCCACCGCCGAGCAGCACGCGTCCGTTCAGTTCGCGGAAGTAGTAGTAGCCCTCATCAGCATGGAAGGTGCCCTTCAGGGCCAGCCCGGGCACCGGGGCGGTGATCAGCACTTGGCCGCGGGCGGGCAGCACATCCACGTCGGGCAGCAATTCGCGCAGATAGCCGTTGGTGCACAGCAGCACGCGGTCGGCTTGCACGGTGGGCTGGCCGTTCACCGCCAACTCCACGCCAGTGGCGGTCTCGTTCAGGGCGGTTACGTGCATGTTCGTCAGCACCACCACGCCTTCCGCTCGCGCCTTGGCCAGCAATGTGGTGATCAGTGCACCGCTGTCCACCCCGGCCTCCAGATCGGTGAAGGCGACATGATCGGTGTGCAGGCCCATCCGCGCGGCACGGGTGTCGTCCCAGGTGAAGACCGGTCGGCCGAAGATCCCGTGCAGCGCCTTGTTCAGTGCATCGAACCGTTCGGCAACCCGCGTGTACAGGGGCGTGTCGTGCCCGAAAAGCTCATGGCCACCACAGGGTTCCAGTCCGATCGTCGCATCACCCAGCTCGGCACGCAACTCCAGCAGGCCCCTCCACCGTTCCTCCACCCGCGCCAAGGCGGTGTCGGCACCTTCGGTATCGATGTCGGACAGGATCTCGCTCGGGCTGCCGAAACAGGCGAAGCCCGCGTTCTTCACACTGGCCCCACTGGGGAAGGCGCCGCGTTCCAACACCACCACGTGATGGTGGGGATGGGCACGTTTTTGGAACACGGCGGCAAAAAGGCCGACGATCCCCGCACCGATCACGGCCACATCGGCACGACGGTGGAAATGCTCCCGTTCCCAAATGCTCCACATGCCCCTTGGCGTCTTTCTGTCGGCAGCCAAAGATGGCTTATCTTGCGGCGTTCCGATGGATAAGTCGCCCGTATCCACCCACCGTGCATGGCCACGTGGCCTGCTGCGCGCCTGCCTCATCTCCTTCTTCGCGTTCACATGGGCCTTGGTGCATGGCCAGGTGGACAACGTGATGGTCTATGGCACAGTGAAGGACATGTCCACGGCCAAGAAGCTGGACGGCGTCACCGTCACCGTGTTCAAGAACGGTGCGAAGCTCGTGGAGGTCACCACCAACGCCAGCGGCAAGTACGAGGTGAACCTGGACTATGGCGCCGACTTCAAGGTGATGTGCAGCAAGCCCGGGTATGTGGGCAAGAACATCAACATCGACACGCGCAACGTGCCGGAGGAGGAACGCCAGGGCGGCCACGGCATGAACATCGACTTCACGATGATGGTCGAGATCGAGGGCGTGGACTACAGCATCCTGAATGAGCCCTTCGGCAAGGCCAAGTATGTCGGCGCCTCGGGCAACTTCGAGTGGGACATGGATTACACCGCCCGCATGCGCGATGCCCAGGCCCGCCTGCTCAAGGAGTACGAGGACAGGAAAAAGCGTGAGGCCAGTGCCGAGGCCGACTTCGCGAAGGCCATGGAGGAAGGGAACAAGGCCATGGGGGCGAAGGATTACAAGAAGGCCGTGGACAGCTACACGAAGGCCGTCGGCATCAAGTCGGCCGACCCCGTGGCCAATGCGAAGCTGAGCGACGCCCGCATGGCCTTGGAGGCGCAGAACGCCGAGAAGCAGAGTGCCGAGAAGTACGCGGCCCTGATCAAGGAGGCCGATGGGCTGTTCGGCAAGAAGGACTACGAGGGCGCCAAGTCCAAGTACAACGCCGCCCTCGACATCAAGGAGGGTGAAGCCTATCCCAAGCAGAAGATCAAGGAGATCGACGCGATCCTGGCCGACCTGGCGAAGAAGGCCGAGGAAGAGAAGAAGGCCAAGGAGCTCACTGAGAAGTACAACGCCGCCATCGCTGCCGGTGATGCCGCCTTCAAAGCCTCCAACTGGGACCAGGCCGCAGCCAAGTACACCGAGGCCAGTGACCTGAAGCCCGAGGAGAAGTACCCGAAGGACCAGCTCGCCGCCGTCGCCAAGAAGAAGGAGGAGGCTGCGAGGAAGGCCGAGGAGGAACGCCTGGCCAAGGAACTGAAGGAGAGGTACGATGCCGCGATCGCCGCTGCAGATGCCGCATTCAAGACCAATAAGTGGGACGATGCCACCGCGAAATACACCGAGGCCAGCGGCCTGAAGCCCGAGGAGAAATACCCGAAGGACCAGCTCGCCGCCATTGCCAAGAAGAAGGAGGAGGCCGCGAAGAAGGCCGAGGAGGAGCGACAGGCCAAGGAGTTGCAGGACAAGTACGATGCGGCCGTGCGGGCAGGCGACCAAGCCTTCCAGGCCGTGCAACTCGATGCCGCCGAGTCCAGCTACAAGGAGGCATCAGCGCTGAAACCAGGTGAGAAATACCCGAAGGACCAGCTCGCGGCCATCCAGCGCAAGCGCGATGAGCTCGACAAGCAGGCAGCAGAGGAACGCCGGAAGAAGGAGATCGACGAACAATACCAAGCCTTGCTCGCCGAAGGTGCCCAGGCCTTCACCGGTGAGCGGTACGATGAGGCCATCGCCAAATACACCGCCGCCTCGGAGCTGAAACCCGCCGAGAAGTACCCCAAGGACCAGATCGCCGCCATCCGCAAGAAGCAGGACGACCTCGCCAAGGCCGCGGAGGAGGCCCGCAAGCAGAAGGAACTGGACGATCGCTACCAGGCGGCGATCAGTGCGGCCGACGCCGCCTTCAACGCCGGGAACTGGGCCGAGGCCAAGGCCAGGTACACCGAGGCCGGTGGCGTGAAGCCCGCTGAGAAGTATCCCAAGGACCAACTCGTACTCGTGGCCAAGAAGGAGGCCGAGGAGGCCGCGCGCAAAGAGCAGGAGGAGATCGATGCGCGCTACAACGCCGCCATCGACGCCGCCGATGCCGCCTTCAACGCCAAGGACCTGCAGGCGGCACGCGCCAAGTACGAGGAGGCCCGCGGCATCAAGCCCAAGGAGAACTATCCGCCCGAGCGGATCAAGGCCGTGGACGACCTCATCGCCGAGGAGAAGCGCAAGGCCGAGGAGGAGCGCAAGCGGCAGGAGTTGGAGCAGCGCTACGCCGACCTCGTGGCACGCGCCGATGCTGCATTCGGCAAGGAGCAGTGGTCGGCAGCTTTGAACGACTACAAGGACGCCTCCGCCCTGAAACCGAACGAGGCGCATCCGAAGGAGCGCATCGCGGCGATCGAACAGAAGCTCGATGCGGCGGCACAGGCCAAGGCCGAGGAGGAGCGCCTGGCACGCGAGAAGCAGGAACGCGATGCCCGGTACAACGACCTGGTGGCCGCGGCCGACAAGGCATTCAATGCCAAGAAATACGACGAGGCCCGCACCAAGTATGGCGATGCGGCAGGGGTGAAGCCCGAGGAATCGTACCCGAAGGACAAGCTGGCCGAGATCGAGCGGATCCTGGCCGACCAGGCCGCGAAGGCCGAGGCCGACCGCCTGGCCGCAGAGGCTGCCGAGGCCGAACGGCTGCGCAGGTTGGAGCAGGAACGGTTGGCCGCCGAGGCCGCCGAAGCCGAACGGCTGCGCAAGTCCGAGGCCGATCGTCTGGCCGCTGAAGCCGCCGAGGCCGAACGGCTGCGTAGGTTGGAGGAGGAGCGCTTGGCCGCCGAGCGGGCCCGCATGGACGAGGCGGAGCGCCTCCGGAGAGAAGCCGAGGCCGAGGCCGAACGGCTGGCCGAGGAGCGTCGCCGGGCCGAAGAGGAAAAGCGCAGGAAGGAAGAGGAGGAGGCCCGTGCACGCATGGATGCCGCCGAGCAGGCGCGTCTGGCACGCGAGGCCGAGAAAGCCGCGGAAGAACTCTACCGGGCCCTCATCGCCGAGGGCGATGAGGCCTTCGCCACCAAGGACCTGGTCGTCGCGCGCAGCCGCTTCTCACAGGCCAATGATCTGCGACCCTCCGACCCCTACCCGGTGACCATGCTGGAGCGGATCGACAAGCAGATCGCCGAGGAGGAGCGCCGCAGGCAGGAGGCCGAACTCGCCGCCCAGCGCGTAGTGGAGGCACCGCGCCCCGAGAAGCGCACGAGCACCACGGTGGATGCGGGCAAGGAGGAGGAGGCGGAACGCTTCATGCGCGAGGCCCGCGAGCAGGAGGAGCGCGAGAAGTACGAGCGGATCAAGAAGCTCCGGGCCGATCACGAGGCGGCCATCGCACAGGCCGCCAATAGTGCGCAGGAGCGGCGCGACCAGGGTGTACGTGAGAAAGCCGGGTTCGAAGAGTCCGCTGCGGGCCTGTTCGCAGGCGACGAGTCGCGCCGTGTACGCAACGCGGCGGAGGTGGAGGCTTACAAGCAGGCGCTGGCCGAGGAGGAGGAGCGTCGCGTGGAGCGCTCGGGCCGTGAGCGCGATGACAGCTACCAAGCCAAGCAGGCCTTCGAGCAGCAGCATGCTGACCGTGAACGGAGCCATGCCGAACGCCAGGTCGAGGCTGCCGAGGCCAACGTGGCCTTCAAGGAGCAGCAGGCGGCCCGTCAGGCGGAACTGATCGCCAAGGGGTTGGCCGCCAACGCTCGCTCGCGTGAGCAGGCCGAGCAGCAGGCCGCAGCGGCATCGGCCATGGCCGCAAAGGGGAATGACCAGGTGGAGGCCAACCGCCGCGCGATCGAGCAGCAGAAGGAGGCCCTAGAACGTCAGGAGCTGGTCCGGCAGGCCGCCAGTGCCGATGCGCGCGCCAGGAACAAGGAGCAGATCGATGCCCTGCCCAAGGCCGGTACCCGTGCCTTCGCCGATTACAACCGCTCCAAGCTGGCGCAGGACTATCCGCCAGGGGTCACCGAGGAGAGCTACACCGAGGGCAACAAGGTGATCATCCGCCGCGTGGTGGTGAACGGCAACAAGGCCGATGACTACAGCAAGGTGATCGCCAAGTGGGGCACCTTCTACTTCAAGAACGGCCAGAGCATCTCCGAGCACACCTGGAGCCAGGAGACGGCCAACTGACGGTCGTTCAAGCCACCTTCCCGGATCCACTTCGAGCCATGGCGGGGGCGATCGCACACCACGCGGCACATCCATCGCTTTGAGCGAAAGCCCGGATGTCCGGTGGCACGATGGTCCGGGGAACATCGTCCGGGTCACGGCTTCCGCATGGCCCGCGGATGAGGTGCGCACCAAGTGGCGACCACCGGGTGGTGGGCGTACCGCCGGTGATGTGGAAGGACGGGTGGAGAGGAGGCCTTACTTGGCCTTCGCCTCCTTGAGCTTCTTCACCAGGTCCACGATCTGCTCTGCGCTGAGCTGCTTGCCGATGAACTTGCGCTCACCGTCCACCACGAACAGCTTCGGCGTGCTGAACACATCGTAGGTGTCGGCATAGTTCAGGCTTTCGAGCGTGGTGAGCTTGGGGATGTAGTCGTAGGGGTTCTTCTTCGCGCCTTCGTAAACCGACTTGGTCAGGCCCACGTTCACCCAGTCCAGCTTGTTCTCGCGGATGAACTTCTTCCAATCACGCATCAGGCTTTCATCCACGGCCTTGGCCACGGTGAACACCTCGATGCCCAGGTCCTTCATCTGTTCCTTGTACACCTTGTGGATCTCGGGCAGTTCCTTTTTGCAGTGGCCGCAGTGCGGGTCCCAGAACACGATCACCACGTATTCGGCGGGCAGGTCGCGGAAGTTGATCCACTTCTGCTCGGAGGTGTCGGTGAGGCACAGGTAGGGGGCAGGCTTGCCGATCAGCAGGGGCGACAGTTTCCGCGCCTTGTCGCAGAGCTTCTGCAAGTTCTCGTCGCTCATCCACGGTGTGCGGCTGGCCTGGCCAGGCTTGGGGCAGTAATAGGTCTGCGCCATGTGCACGAGCACCGCGTCCATGCCCATGATGTCGCTGGTCTCGTACCGGTGCGTGATGTTGTGCACCATGTACTTGAACACCTCGGGGCTCTGCCCGGACTTGGCGATCAGTGCGTCGGCCAGCTTGTTGATGGTGTCGGGCACCTGGGGCACCACCTTGGAGATGTACTCATCGAACTTGTTGGCGAACACCGGCACGCGCACGATGCGGTCGTCGGTCAGGTCGAAGTTGTCCCAGAAGTGCGCACGGTACTGGTAGTAGGCTGCGGCGCTGTCCAGCGTGCCATCGGGTTTGCGCGGCTCGGGAAGGTCCACCGGCATGCTCATGCGCACCAACGCGGCCGCCAGGGTGTTGGGGTTCTCTTCCACAAGGCGGGTCTGGTATGCGCGCACGGCGGTGTCCAACTCGGACATGCGGGCCTTGATGTTGGCCTTCGCGATGGGATCGGCGGTGCTTTCCAGCTGCGCCTTCAACGCATCGCCGTCGAGCTTGCGGTCGTTCAGGAACCTGATGTAGCCGATGAACAACTCGTTCTCCTTCGACTGCTTCACCTGCAGGTGCTTCAAAAGGTCGCTCTTGTCGGTGGCGAGCTTCACCACGGGCTCGTTCAGGATCACCTCGAAGTACTTCGGGCCGGGGGCTACCACGGCGTACACCCCGGCGGGATAGCCCTTGGCCGAGTTGAACACCACGTTGCCCTTGGTGTCGGCCACGGCGGTGTCGGCGTAATAGAGTTTGTTGCCGTAGTAGTTGGCCAGATAGATGGTGTCCTTCGCCACACCGGCGATCTGCACTTCGAGCCTGCGTTGTGGGGCGTTCTGTGCGAAGGCCAGGGAGGCGAGGAGGAGACCGGGTAGAAGGATGGTTTTCCGTGCGGACATGGCGGCAAAAGTAGAAGCGGTGTTCAGCCCACCGCGCTGTTCAAGATCCGTTCCAACGCAACCGACGTGCGGTTGGATGGGCCCGGATGCTCCCGACCGCCGTTAAGAAGTGTGAAGGCCTGCGCATCCGGCCCCCTAGGCCGCCGCCGTTTTGAACTCGCTCGTGGTGTGGAAGGTGATCTCCGGGTTGTTGCGCTGTTCCAGGTCGAGCATGTAGGCGCTCGGGGCCATGAACACCGGATTGCCGTCCTTGTCCTGCACGATCTGCTGGGCCTTCACGCGGATGAAGCGGTCCAATGCCTCGGGGTCGGTGGTGGTCATCCAGCAGGCCTTGTAGGCAGGGATGGTCTGGAAGGAGCACTTGGCGCCGTACTCGTGCTCGAGGCGGTAGCTGATCACCTCGAACTGCAGCTCGCCCACGCAGCCCACGATCTTCTTGTTGCCGGGCTGTTGGGTGAAGAGCTGCGCCACACCTTCGTCGGTAAGCTGGCGGATGCCCTTGTCCAGCTGCTTGGTCTTCATCGGGTCCAGGTTTACCAGCTCGCGGAAGAGCTCGGGCGAGAAGGAGGGGATCCCGCGGAAGTTGAAGGTGGCGCCGTCGGTGAGGGTGTCGCCGATCTTGAAGGTGCCGGTGTCGAACAGGCCGATCACGTCGCCGGGCCAGGCCTCGTCCACGATGGTCTTCTGTGCGGCGAGGAAGTTGGTGGGGGTGGAGAAGCGCACCTGCTTGTTCAGCCGCACGTGCTTGTAGTACGCGTTGCGCTCGAAGCGCCCAGAGCATACACGCAGGAAGGCGATGCGGTCGCGGTGGTTGGGGTCGAGGTTCGCGTGGATCTTGAAGATGAAGCCGCTGAAGTGCGGGTCGTCGGGCCGCACCTCGCCCTGGTCGGTCGGGCGCGGGGCGGGAGTGGGGGCCAGGTCGGTGAAGGCGTTCAGCACCTCCTTCACCCCGAAATTATTGAAGGCGCTACCGAAGAAGACCGGTGCGATGCGGCCCTTGCGGTATTGCTCCACGTCCAGCGGGTCGTACACGCCTTCGATCAGGTCGATGTTGGCACGCAGCTCCGCCGCCGCGTCGGCGCCGATCAAGGTGTCCAGTGCAGGGTCCTGCACATCGCTGATATGCACGCTGCTCTGTTCCACCTTGGTCTTGCCCGGATCGAACAGGCGCAGACCCTGGCTGTACAGATCGTACACCCCTTGGAAGGTGGCCCCGATGCCGATGGGCCAGCTCATGGGCCGCACCTTGATCGACAGTTTCTCCTCCAGTTCGTCCAGCAGGTCGAAGGGGTCGCGCCCTTCGAGGTCGAGCTTGTTGATGAAGACGATCACGGGAGTGTTGCGCATGCGGCACACCTCCATCAGCCGCTCGGTCTGCGCTTCCACGCCCTTCACGCAATCGATCACCAGGATCACGCTGTCCACGGCCGTGAGGGTGCGGTAGGTGTCCTCGGCGAAATCGCGGTGACCGGGCGTATCGAGCAGGTTGATGAGCTTGCCGTTGTAGTGGAAGGTCATCACCGAGGTGCTCACGCTGATGCCGCGCTGCCGCTCGATCTCCATGAAATCGCTGGTGGCGCCGCGCCGGATCTTGTTGCTCTTCACGGCGCCAGCGGTCTGGATGGCACCGCCATAGAGCAGGAACTTCTCGGTCAGCGTGGTCTTGCCCGCGTCGGGGTGGCTGATGATGGCGAACGTGCGCCGCTTTGCGATCTCTTCGGTCAACCCCATGTGATGCGGTCCGTGTCTTGGGCCTCCTTTTTTCGGGCGCGCAAATGTAGTCCTGGGGCGGGATGAGGCTGTCGGAGCGTGCCGTATGTCGCTTACATTGGTCCACCTGCTCGGAAGAACCATGAGAACATACCTGATCGCCGGCCTGCTGCTGGCAGGGCCGCCGTTGGTGGCCCAGACCCCTGTCACCATCCAGCTCACCTCCTTCGCCACGGGACTTTCGGGTATCGTGGACATCGCCCATGCCGGCGATGAGCGGCTGTTCGTGGTGCAGCGCAACGGGGCCATCCGCATCGTGCAACCCAACGGCACGGTGCTGCCCACCCCCTTCATCAACCTCAACCCGCTCATCACCACTTCCGGCAGTGAACAGGGGCTGCTCGGCCTGGCCTTCGACCCGGACTACGCCAATAACGGCTATTTCTATGTGAACTATACCGCCTCGGGCGGTGGGGCCACCCGGGTGGTGCGCTATCAGGTATCGACCGACGACCCCAATGTGGCCGATCCTTCCACCGCGCAGATATTGCTCACGGTGGCGCAGCCATACTCCAACCACAACGCCGGCGACCTGGACTTCGGCCCCGATGGCTACCTGTACATCCCCTTGGGCGATGGTGGTAGTGGTGGCGACCCGCAGAACAACGCGCAGAACCTCTCGAACCTTCTGGGCGATCTGCTGCGGATCGACGTGAGCGGCGGTGACAGCACCTATACGATCCCGCCCGATAACCCCTATGCGAACAGTGGGGGCAGCCAGCGGCCCGAGATCTGGGCCTCCGGGCTGCGCAACCCGTGGCGCTTCGGATTCGATGCCCTCACCGGCGATATGTGGATCGGTGATGTGGGCCAGGATGCCTATGAGGAGATCGATCTCTATCCCGCCGGCGCTCCCGGCGGGGCGAACTTCGGCTGGCGCTGCTACGAAGGCAACACCGCCTACAACACGTCGGGCTGTGGTCCCTTCTCCTCGTACGTGGCGCCGGTTTCCGTGCACGCGCACACGGCCCAAAACTGGTGCTCCATCATCGGGGGGCGGGTGTACCGGGGCTCGGTGTCGCAGCGTCTTTACGGCCGCTACATCTACACCGACCATTGTGGCGGGCAGTTCTATTCGCTCCACCCCGATGGCCAGGGCGGCTGGATCAGGGAGCAGGTGCGTAACCAGTCGACCTATGGGTTCACGTGCATCGGGGAGAACAACGAAGGCGAGTTGTTCGTGGGCAACATGAACAACGGTGTGCTGTACCGGATCGAGGATCCCTGCCCGATGGCCGCTCCAGTGATCGAGGTCTCGGACAATGTGCTCACCAGTTCGCCTGGCAGCAGCTACCAATGGTACCTGAACGGATCTCCCATCAACGGGGCCACCGGACAGAGCTACATCGCCACGGAAAGCGGCACCTACCATGTGGTCACGGGGGTCGGTGCCGGATGTGAACTGGCCTCGGAGCCTGTGGTGTACACCAACACCACCAGCATCAATACCTTGGTGGGAACGGGCATCCTGGTCTACCCGGTACCGGCTACCGACCGGCTCGTGGTGGAAGGTCAGCTGGAGCAGGTGGCCTCCCTGCAACTGCTCGATGTGGCGGGGCGTACGGTGCTCACGGTCGCTGTCAACGGTGCTTCCCGCGTGGAATTGGCCACCGGCGGACTTGCCAATGGCCGTTTTCAACTCTCGTTGCTCGGCTACGATGGCCTCAGGCTGGGCCAACAGGCCATCACCATCCAGCACTGAGCCGCTTTGAACGGAAGGAAGGTCCCGGCCGATCGGCCGGGACCTTCCTTTTCGGGGTCTGGCGGAGGCCCGGGGAAAACGCTATTTTTCACGGACACATTCCCGCCATGATAAAGACCATTACCCTCGCCTGCTTCGCTTTTGCCACAGGCCTTCACGCACAGACGGTGCTTTTTTTCGAGGACTTCAGCTCCACTACACCGGCCTTCACCTTGAACACGACCGATGTGTCGTCGGTGGCCTCGGGCGCGAACACCTGGCTGGTCAACAACGTGTACGCGGGAGGCCCTGGTGAGGTGATCTGCTTCGGGCTCCCCTTCGGCTTCACCGTGCCGAACACGCCTGCGCAACCGACCGGGATCACCGACCCCAATGGCCACTATCTGCACACGGCCAGCCAAGCGGCCATTTCCAGTGGAGTGCAGAACTGCTGTTTCATCGCGGCCGATGGTGGCCTCTGCGCACCCGCCCAGAACCACTTCGCACGCATGAGCAGCGATGTGAGCACCGAGGGCATGGACAACGTGACCTTGTCGTTCTGGTGGTTGTGTGGCGGCAGTACCAACAACTACGGAGAGGTGTACTACAGCACCAACGGTGGTTCGTCCTGGACGGCCATCACCACGCCCATCGCCCAGTACCACGGTCAGACCAATTGGGTGCAGCAGACCATCTCGCTCCCCGCCTTCAGCGGCCAGGCCACCCTGCGTTTCGGCTTCCGCTTCGTGAACAACACCACGTTCTCCGCTTCCGATCCCGGTTTCGGCATCGATGATGTGCGGATCACGGCCGAAGGCTCCACCAACACGGTGGCCACCGGCACCATCAGTCCGCTGAGCTATTGCCAGGGTGCGTCGGTGCAGGTGCCCTACACGGCTTCGGGGACCTTCGCCCCGGGCAATGTGTTCACGGCGGAATTGTCCGATGCGTCGGGCGCCTTCACCGCGCCGGTGGCGATCGGCAGCCTCGCCTCCGCGTCATCGGGCACCATTGCCGCCACCATCCCGGTGGGCATGGCCCCGGGTACAGGCTACAGGATCCGTGTGGTGGCCAGCGATCCCGCCACGGAAGGTTCGGTCAACGCGGGCAACATCACCGTGACCGCCGCGCCATCGGCGGGCAATGATGTGGTGCTGGCCCTGTGCAACGATGCGGCCGTGCCCAACCTCTTGGACCATGTGGATGGCGGTGCGCTGAACGGCGACTTCCACTACCAAGGCGTGCAGTTGCTTCCGGACCTCACCGTACCGGGTACCTACGAGGTGGAGTACATCGTGGGTGGTGGGGGATGTCCTGCCGATACGGCCACCTTCAACATCACCGTGCACGAGGCCCCCAATGCCGGCACGGGCGTCTCCATCACCTTCTGCGTCTATGATCCCGTGGTGGACCTGTTCTCACTGCTGAGCGGTTCGCCCGATCCGGGTGGCACATGGATCGCTCCCCAAGGCATACCGCACAGCGGTATCCTCGATCCCGCTGTGGGGCCCGATGGCCTGTACACCTACGAGGTGGCCGGTACCCCGCCCTGCGAGGATGACCAGGCCTTCGTGGCGGTGGTGATCGATGCCTGCGTCGGCATGGACGAAGTGGCAGCTCCCGCGTTTCGATGGGCGGGGCAGGAGGGAGGCGCCCACCTGTTCATCGTGCCCAGGGGCACGCCCGCTGCCGTGGCCGTGATGGACGCCACTGGACGGCTGCTCGACCTCACAGGCCGGGTGGCACAGCAGGGCGACCGCCTCCGCGTTGACCTTTCCGGGCGGCCGCAGGGCATGTATTTCGTGCGCTTCGGCGAGCAGGCCGTGCTGCGCATGGTGCACGCCGCCCGTTGACGGATCGTTCACAAATTGTGCATAAGGTGAGGCCCAAAAAATTGGAGCCGGCCGTGGCCACGGTCTACTTTCACACCATCAACGTTCCTTGAGGGTCGGCCTTCTGAGGCCGGGTAAAGGTCGAAGGCAGAACGGTCGGGCGACGGTATCTTTCCACGAGGATGCCGGGACTTGGTAAGAAGTCTTGCGCTGCGTGCCGAACGGGAACATGCCAGACGTGTCCCGGAGCGAGCGACCTCCGAGATGATGCTGCGAGGCCATCATCCCGATCCAGTAAGGGACTTGTGCATGCGATCGGCCACGGCCGTATCGTATGGGAGCGGGGATCGCCGGGCACGGTGGTCCCCGTTCTGTTTTCCGGCACTTTCCTCCTTCCTTCGGCCCCCTGAAATGCGCAAGGCCCGACCGTTCGGTCGGGCCTTGCGCACGGGAATGGTCGATCTCAGTAATAGATCAGGCGACGCACCTTGGCCACGTGCTTGGCCAGGCGGATCACCTGCTTGGTGTAGCCGAACTCGTTGTCGTACCAAGCGTACAGCACCACGTTGCGGCCGTCGGGGCTCACGATGGTGGCGTTGCTATCGAACACGCTGCAGCAGGTGTCGCCAATGATGTCGCTGCTCACCAACTCGGGATCGATCTGGTAGTGGATCTGGTTCACCAACTCGCCGTTCAGCGCGGCGTGGCGCACCATGTCGTTCACCTCGTCACGGGTCACGGTCTTCTTCAGCGTCAGGTTCATGATCGCCAGCGAGCCGTTCGGGGTGGGCACGCGCACGGCGTTGGCCGTGAGCTTGTCCTTCAGGCTGGGGATGGCCTTGGTCACCGCGCTGCCGGCACCGGTGCTGGTGATCACCATGTTGATGGCGGCGCTACGACCACGACGCGGCTTCTTGTGGAAGTTGTCCAGCAGGTTCTGGTCATTGGTGTAGGCGTGCACCGTCTCGATGTGCCCTTTCTCGATCCCGACGTTGTCCTCCATCACCTTCAGCACCGGGCAGATCGCGTTGGTGGTGCAACTGGCGGCGCTGAAGATGCGCTCGTTCTCGATGTCGAGGTCCTGGTGGTTGATGCCGTACACGATGTTCGGGATCTCCTTGCCGGGTGCGGTGAGCAGCACTTTGCCCACGCCCTTGGCCTGCAGGTGGCGCTCCAGGTCGGCGCGCTTGGTGAAGGCGCCGGTGTTGTCGATCACCAGTGCATCGTTGATCCCGTAGGCGGTGTAGTCCACATCCTCGGGGTTCTTCGCGGCGATCAGCTGCACCATCTGGCCGTTGATCCACAGCGCCTTGCGCTCCAGGTCCTCCTTCACGGTGCCTTTGAAAGCGCCGTGCACGCTGTCGTTGCGCAGCAGGGCGGCGCGCTTCACGATCTCCTCGTCGCTCAGGCTGCGCGTCACGATCGCACGCAGGCGCAGCTGCTGGCCCTTGCCGGCCTGCTTCACCAGTTCACGGGCGGCAATGCGGCCGATGCGGCCGAAGCCATAGAGCACCACATCGCGGGGCACGAACTTGTGCTTGTCCTGACCGATGAAGTCCTTCAGGGTGGTCTTCAGGAAATCGCCGGCGCTCGCGGGCTTGGGCGAGGCGGTGAGGAACTCGTGCGTCAGCCGGCCGATGTCCAGCTTCGAGGGGGCCAGGTCGATCTCCAGCAGGGTGCGGGCCAGTTCGGCGCTGGTGTAGATGTCCACCGGCTTCTTCACCACCTGCTCGGCGTAGTCGAACAGGTTCAGCACTTCCGAGATGCCCACATCGGTGAGGTGGTTGCGGAAGAAGACCAGCTCGACGCCCTTGCCGTACATGAGCTGCCCCACCGAATTGGTGAGGTCCACTGCGGCGCGTTCACGTTCCACATAATCCTTCAGTCCGGCCTCGTAGCCGGTCTTAGCCTCGATGGTGTCCATGCTTGGTGCGCTCATCGCGCGTGTTTAGGGGAGGGGAATTGTGTTGGTGAAAAAGTGGCGCGCCCCGCCTCATTGGCGGGGCGCGTGCGTTCTATCCCAAGTAGGCTTTCAGCAGCTTGCTGCGACTGGTGTGCCGCAATCGGCGGATGGCCTTCTCCTTGATCTGGCGCACCCGCTCGCGGGTCAGGTCGAACTTGGCACCGATCTCCTCCAGGGTGAGGCCGTGGTTGATGGCGATCCCGAAGAACAGCTTCACCACGTCGCGCTCGCGTTCGGTGAGGGTGCTCAGGGCACGCTCGATCTCCTTGCTCAGCGATTCGTTCAGCAGCAGGCGGTCGGCCGGGGCGCTGTCGTTGTTGGGCAGCACGTCGAGCAGGCTGTTACTTTCGCCCTCCACGAAGGGGGCGTCCATGCTGATGTGGCGACCGCTCACCTTCATGGTGTCGGCCACTTTCTCGGCGGGCAGGTCCAGGAAGGTGGCCAGCTCCTCGGCGCTGGGCGGGCGCTCATACTCCTGCTCCAGCTTGGCGAAGGCCTTGTTGATCTTGTTCAGGCTGCCAACCTGGTTCAGCGGCAGGCGCACGATCCGGCTCTGCTCGGCCAGGGCCTGCAGGATGCTCTGGCGGATCCACCACACCGCGTAGCTGATGAACTTGAAGCCGCGGGTCTCGTCGAAACGCTGGGCGGCCTTGATCAGACCGAGGTTGCCCTCGTTGATCAGGTCGGGCAGGCTCAGACCTTGGTTCTGGTACTGCTTGGCCACGCTCACCACAAAGCGCAGGTTGGCCTTCACCAGCTTCTCCAGCGCGGCGTTGTCGCCCTCCTTGATCCGGCGCGCCAACTCCACCTCCATATCGGCGGTGATCAGTCCTTCCTTGCCGATCTCCTGCAGGTACTTGTCCAGCGATTGGCTTTCCCGGTTGGTGATCGACTTGGTGATCTTGAGCTGACGCATACGTGATGCCACGGTGATCTCGGTATTAGGTGGGTTGGACTGCAGTAGCCATGTGACGGAGGCAGGGCTTCACCGTCACCCGGGGCTGCGAAGGTACGATCCCGTCGACCTTCGGGACAAGGGCGCCAAGCGATCCGTCGGGAACCCCGCGCCGGACGGCGGGATCACAGCCCCAGCCCATAATAAGCCTTGGTGCCGTTGGGGTACACGCCTTCGATCAGCACGCCGCCCTTGCGGGCCGTGAGGATCCGCTCCACATCGTCGGGGGTCGACACGGCCTCCTGGTCGATTCGGGTGATGATGAAGCCCTCCCGGATACCCGCCGTGCGCAGCTTGCCACTGTTCAGGGTGGTCACCTTCACGCCGTTGCGCAGGCGCAGGGCGTTGAGCTCCTCCTTGGTGGCCGCGCGCAGTTCGGCCCCCATGGTTGCCATGGTGCTATGCGGGGTCTTGACGGTGGCCACCGTGTTGCCGTCGCGGCCGCGCAACACCAGGTCGACCACGCTCTCACGCCCGTCGCGCACCACCGTTACGGCCACTTCATTGCCCGGGCGGAACTTGCCGATCTGCTCCTGCAACTGGGGCACGTTGTTCACCGCGATGTTGCCCACTTTCACGATCACATCGCCCTCCTTGATCCCCGCCTGCTGGGCCGCACCGCCTTCGGTGATGCCGTTCACGTACACCCCCTGCAGCCGGTCAATGCCCTTCTCCTTGGCCAGCTTCTGGTCCAAGTCGCGGATCGTCACGCCCAGGTAAGCGCGCTGCACACTGCCGAACTCGAGCAGGTCGCTGGTCACCTTCCGTACGATGCTGGCCGGCACCGCGAACGAATAACCCGTGTACTGGCCGGTGTTGCTGGCGATCGCCGTGTTGATGCCGATCAGGTCGCCCTTCGCGTTCACCAGCGCCCCCCCGCTGTTGCCCGGGTTCACGGCCGCATCGGTCTGGATGAAGGACTCGATCGGGAAGATGTCGCGCGCGGGGTCGTATTGCAGCAGGTTGATGTTGCGGGCCTTGGCGCTCACGATCCCGGCGGTCACCGTGCTGGTCAGGTTCATCGGGTTGCCCACGGCCAGCACCCATTCGCCCACGCGCACATCATCGCTGTTGCCGAACTCCAGCGGGCTCAGGTCGGCGGCATCGATCTTCAGCAGGGCGATGTCGGTGCTCGGGTCACGCCCCACCACGGTGCCGTCGAACGCGCGATTGTCGTTCAGGTGGACGCGGATCTTGTCGGCCCCCTCGATCACGTGGTTGTTGGTCACGATGTAGCCCTCGGCGCTGATGATCACGCCCGAGCCCGCCCCTTGGCGCTGCTGCTGTTGGCGCGGTGCACGGTAGCCCCAGAACAGGTCGGCGAAAGGGTCGCGCACGCTCACGGTGGTCTCGGTGGTCACGTGCACCACGGCGTTCACCGAGCGCTCGGCGGCCGCCACCAGGTCGGGAACCTCCACCACGGCGCTGCCGACGGGGCTATGCATGTAGTGCACCGCGGTGGCCGGTGTGTTCGCGGGAGCCACATCACCACCCGTACCGGTGCGGCGTTGATTGAGCAGTTCCCGCCCGCCCAGCGCGAACACCGCACCGAGAAGGGCCATCGAGATGGATCCGAATGCGCGTTTCATGGTCATTGGCTTGCTTTTCCTCCGGTCCCTTGGCGGCCGGAGGTCGGCCGGGGATCAAAGTTCATGCCCCTCCAACGCTGTGTCAGGCCCTTCGTGCCGAGTTGTCGCGTTAAGAAATGTTAGAGGCGACGACGCTGTCATGATCGCCGGGAAGTCCGCCGCCATGGGACGGCCTTACGTTTGCGCCCCCGTTCGGCATCCAGCCTTACCCGCGCACTTCGTGAACCTTGAGGATACCCCGCGCGCCGTTGCGCGACCGCGGCTCCGGCTGCTGCTCACCATCGGTGCGCTCACGGCCATCGGTCCGTTCAGCATCGATACCTACCTGCCGGCCTTCGGCACCATCGCCGGGGATCTTTCCACCACCATGGGCAGGGTGGGCCTCACGCTCACCACCTTCTTCGCCGGCATCGCGGTGGGGCAGTTGCTCTATGGTCCGCTCATGGACCGCTACGGCCGACGCCTTCCGCTGCAGATCGGTCTGGTGATCTTCGTGCTCAGCTGCCTGGCCTGTGCGTGGGCCACGGACATCGGCCAGCTTATCGCGGCACGTGGGCTCATGGCCTTGGGCGGCTGCGCGGGTATGGTGGCCAGTCGGGCCGCCGTGCGCGATGTGGTGGCGCCGCATGCCACAGCGCGCGTCTTCAGCCTGCTGATGCTGGTGACCGGCGTGGCGCCCATGGTGGCGCCCACTTTGGGCAGTCTCGTGTTGGAGGTCTGGGGCTGGCGGGCCATCTTCCTGCTGTTGGCCGCGATCGGCGCGTGCATGCTGGCGGGCAGCAGCCTCTTCCTGCACGGGGTGCGCGGCCCGGACCCCACGATGAGCCTGCGTCCCGCAGCGGTGCTGAACACGTGGTGGTCGGTGCTGCGCAACGGTCACTTCATGCGCCACACTTTCACGGGCAGTCTGGCCATGGCCATCATGTTCGCCTACATCGCTGGTTCGCCCTTCGTGTTCATGGAGCACTTTGGCGCATCGGGACGCACGTACGGCTGGCTCTTCGGGTTGAACGCCGCGGCGCTGGTGCTGGGCAGCCAGGTGAACGCGCGTCTGCTGCGCAGGCGCACGGCGGCCTTCATGCTGCGCATCAGCACCACCTTGGTGGCGGGCATGGCCACGATGCTGTTGTTGTCCAGCGTGCTGTGGCCGGGCATGCCGATGCCGGTGTTCGCCGTGCTGCTGTGGATGCAGCTCTTTTTCCAAGGGTTCGTACCGCCCAACGCCACTGCCCTTGCCCTGATGCCGTTCACGCACGAGGCGGGCAGCGCATCGGCCCTGCTGGGCGCGTTCCAGATGGGCATCGGTGTGCTGGCGAGCGCGGCGGTGAGCGCCCTGCATGCGCAAAGCGCGGTGCCCATGACGGCCGTGATGGCCGCCTGCGGACTGCTGGCGCTCGGAGCACTGCGCGCCAGGTCCACACACCAATGACCGGCATGCGGTCGGAGCGGCGGACACGGCGCCCGCCGCTCCGCACGATCACTGCTTGATCACGCGCACACTGCCGCTGTTGCCCGCGCGCAGCTGGTACATGCCGGACGGAAGGTGGCCCAGATCGATCGTGGGCGAGGTGGCGTGCACGGTGCCCGTGGCCACTTGGGCGCCGCGGGCATCCAAGACGACGAAGGGCAGGGCACCGGCATCTGCCGGCAGCGCGATGCGCACCGCATCATGGAAGGGGTTGGGGTGTACGCCCGGCACCCACGGCGTGGCGGTTTCCTGGATCCCCACGGGGGCGCTGAAGGCCACCCGGGCCAGGCTGTTGCGCAGCTGCCCATCGTACTTGGTGAACACGCCTCCCACCAGCAGTCGCTGGTTGGCCACGGGCAGGAAGAAACGCACCCGGGGGTACACGTCCTGGCCGGTGCCGATGTAGTCGGTCACCCCTTGCCCCGGGTCGAAGGACATGTCCACGGCACCGTCGGGGTACAGGCGCACCAAGTTGTTGCGGGGCACGCCGGTGAATTCGTTGAACCATCCGCCCAGGAGGATCTTGCCGTCGCCCTGGCGGAAGAGGGTGGCGCCCCCACGTCGATGCCGGCCACCCCGATGCATCCCGTGCCGATGTTGAAGCTGGTATCGAGCGAGCCATCCGGATGCAGGCGTGCGATGCCGGCCATCGGGCTGCCTGCAATGGTGGTGAACGGGCCGGCGATCAGGATCCGGCCGTCGGGCAACAATTCGATGTCGCGGATCACCGTGGTGTTGTTCGTGCCGGGGTTGAAGCTGTTGTCGAGGCTGTCGGCCGGGTTCAGACGGGCCAGATCACGGATCGAGGTCCCGTTGTATTTGTCGAAGGTCCCGCTGATGAGCACTTTCCCATCGGGCTGAAGGACGATGCAATGCACCGACCCCGCCACCGGGCCGAAGCGGACACCAGCACCGACATTGAAGGTGGGGTCCA